>Ga0070740_10003198_pt1 | contig 17819 bp, 23 predicted proteins | sample Coa_R2_FD_67286 | JGI IMG/M metagenome (GOLD analysis project Ga0070740, IMG submission 67286) | Surface soil microbial communities from Centralia Pennsylvania, which are recovering from an underground coalmine fire - Coalmine... | ecosystem: Environmental > Terrestrial > Soil > Unclassified ... | reverse complement strand
AGCATGCACTGGCCCTCCATTCTCAGGCTCATCTTGTGTTGGAATCACTTCCCCTTTTCAGGCTCCCGCTGTATTGGAATCAAACCCCTCGTTCAGGCTCATCTTGTGTTGGACAATTCTGTTGTTTGCGCCCGGCTGCGGTAATCTCGTAGTATTTGGTCTTGCGGTTGTTTTCTGTAGTGGCCCACTTGGCGCGAAGCCAGCCACGGCGCTCCAGCCGGTGCAGAGCTGGATACAAAGATCCCTGCAGGACTTGGACAACGTTGTTCGAGGTCTGGTAAAGCCGCTCGGAAATCGCCAGCCATGCTGCGGCTCCAAAGCGACGATTTTTAGAATCAGAAGGTCGAGCGTTCCTTGTGGGAGCTCGATACGAGTATCCTCAGTCAAACCTTTACTTTCCCTTTTACTTCGACAACAGCATACCTCGTTTTCTGTCGGAGGTAAAGGGTAGAACCGGTCGTCTGATTTAAGTGATCGCAAGCACGCGGTTCCCCTCGCGAGTAGACGTTCCGCGGCGATCAACATCATAGGGTGTTCCAGATTTGAGAATCGCGATCAGAACTGCTATATAGCAAGCGGTCTGCCACGCCCCGTAATGCTCTGGCGTGTGCGTGCCCGGCGGCCCGCAATCTGTCATAGTGCTGCCGAGCCTGAGAATCAAACATAATGCTGCGGCTCGACCAATAGAAGACAGCCTGTCGAATTCGCGCGCTGCAGGCGTATCGCATGCTGACCGTCCGCCGTTTGCCGCTTTGCTTAGTAACGGGAGCAGTGCCGGCATAGCAGCGGAGGGCATGGCAATCCCGCTCGCGAATAGGACGCGATGCTTCGGAAAGAATGGTGGAAGCAATGGTAGGGCCGAGGCCCGGCAATGAAAGGAGAAGATCCACATCGCGAGGTTTGCCAGGGTCGCCGCCCGCGTTTTCGCGCAGATCCTTCAAAACGCGTGCAATTCGGCGTTCTACATCTCTGATTTGCTGATCGAGCGGAACAATTCGGGGCAGTAGGAAGAGAATATGTTCGCTGGCGGCCTCTGATACTTCCGGTGCAAGTTGTAGTGATGGCTCTCGCAGGATCATTACCACTTGCTCCGGAGTGAAGCGACTGATTCGGTGACGTGCCAAGAGCTGGGTGATGCGTTTCGTGGTGAGCTTTGCCGCCTTCGCCGGCGTCGGAGCCTTATCCAGTAAATCCCAGACGAACCGGTCGTCGGCACCGGGGCTGAGCTTCAGGAGCTGCGGGAAATAACGGTGCAACTGCTCCCAAAGCTGATTGGTCGCGCGGCGCAGCTCATTCTTAAGCTCTTCGTCAAGGCGAGAAAGCTCTCGCAAGCGGATGATTTCCGAAGTGTCCGGCTGAACGCGCCTGAAGCTCTTTCGATCTGTTCTCAACGCGCTTGCAATAACGAGGGCGTCTCGCGAGTCGTCTTTTGCACCGGCAACGGTATAACGGTCGCGGAAACGGTCCACTGTTTCGGATTGATGGAGAAGACTGAGAAACCTGCCTCCGTGAGTGTCTCCACAGTGTCTCCACAACGGCTCCCCAGGACACTTCGATAGCGATTCCGACCTCCTCCGGGAGGCAGCGGCAAGTTTTGCGAAGTCGATCAACCAGGGCCTCCAGACCCCTGCCACTGTGCGGTGCATCATAGTGCTCAATCACTCGTCCCTCGTAATTGAGCACTATGATGCGATGATTCTCACTTCCCCAATCAAGGCCAACAAAATACTGCAATCGTTCGTTCAAGTAGTCGATAATCCTTTCTTTTCGGTTCTCGTAATGCTGCTATCAACGCCTGTACTGGCGCGCACCAGGCTGCTGTACTGGTGGCGCGACTCCCCACTGGAAGTGCATCACGACGCTACCGCCGAGGTGCATGTCCTTTCCTGGCGCTCTTATGCGCGGCGCGGCGAAGGCACTCTCGGCGGCTGTCAATCGAACTGGGCGCTTGGCTCAGTCCTATTTAGAAGGGTACAGGCGCGGCGACTGCCTTTCACGAATGGGTTGGGCGCACCACGGGGCGCCCCGGGCGCAAGCGGATCGGGTTGCTTGCAACCTTTTCGGGGGAGCCGATTTCTGGAAACGGCCTTTTGCCGGCAGCCTTCGGAAAATTGGGGGGACCGAAAACCCGGAGGGCGATCCGCTTGCGCTCGGGGTCGTGTGCGCGATGAGCGAAAGAAAGGTAGTCGCCGTTGCCTGGACGCACACAATAGCGCCGCCCAGGGGGTTTAAGTAAGTGTTCTTCGGCCGCGCTGCCGCAGGCTGATCGTGCGGAGCTCGCCGCGGCGGCGGAGTGCCACCGTAGCTTCCGGGGAGAGGCGTTGCGGAGAGGGAACGTCTCCGCTGGGGATGGGAGCGGAAGACGGCGCCGTATATGCCGGCTGGAGCGCGGGAAGGGCGGCGTTTCGCCCCCTTCCCGCTACCGTTTCGCTCTGGTTCTCAAACGGTAACAACGCGGAGCTGCACGCCATCGCCGCGACTGTTTGCCATCACCGCACGGCAGAGAAATGTGTGGTGAATGCATTGCGAAAGCCACCGGCATCTTCCAAGGGAATGCCGGTCGCGCATAGCGGACAAACTCCTGGAAGCCACAAATTGTTCGGAAGCTGGACAAGGCTCTCAAGCGCCACATTCTTGCTATCAGCGAATCTTTGAGCGGAATGCCCGAGAGTGAGTAGGCTCGCAATAGCGAAGATCTCCGCGCCGCAGGCTTCGAGATCTTCGAACGTGCCACGCCCAGCGGACCCAGCATTGATGACATCATTCACGATCGCGATGCGCATTCCTTTCAGAAGCGGACGAAGAGAGTGGGGAACGCGATAACCTGCCGGGAACAGGCCATCTTGACTGGCTCTGGCAAAACGCTCCGAATACGAGAAGATGAGACCCACTTCCGAGGCTACGAGCAACGCGATAAAGGCTCCTTCGACAAGAGGACCGCAGACCGCGTTGAGATCGAATGGCACGAGGCGCTTGATCAACGCAGTGCACAACGGGCGAATCCGATTGGGGTAGCGGCACAACAGTTCCAGATCGAGCCAGAGATCGCCATGGTGCCCGGATTCAAGCAGAAAATGGCCTTTTCGAGCCGCCAATAAGCTCAGCACATCATCTGTCGAGAATTGCATGATCCGGGTCAGTTCCATTCAGCAGTGTACTGTTGATTCTCAGGTCAAGCTGAGCAGTGTGCGCGCGCGGGCGAGAGGCAGCGCAGCACGGAGAAGCGGGCCTCAGACGAGGCCCGCTGCGCGGAGGAGAGAAGGGCAACCGTGGGGGCAGGTACCGTCCCACTCGACTTCGCACAATTGCGTGCAAAGGGCGGGAGCCGGTTCGACATCGCAGACGACGGCGGCGAGGATTTCATCGAGCGTGCGGCCGTCGAGCTTCACAAACTGATCGAGGGAGAGACGATACGGATTGCAGATAGGACCGGATTTGCGCTGAGTCATGGCATCATTCCTTTCTCAAGAAAAGAGGCCCCCTTAGAAGGGGACCTCCTCGCTGGGGTTGGGTGCGGACTCATCGGGCGTTTCGTGGGCCGGAGTGTCGTCTTGGGAAGCATTGGCGTTGCGGTCGAGGCGGCGGATGACGTCCGCGCGGATATACCAGGTGGTGATCGTCTTGTAGAGCGGCTTTTTGGAAGTGCTGCCTTTCGCTTCGACCTGATAGGGCTTGCTGCGGAGGGCGCCCTCGATTTGAACGAAAGCGCCTTTCTGCAAGGTGACTGCGTACTCGCCGAGCTTGCCGGCGCAGATTACCGAATGCCACTCTGTGCGGGACTGGCGCTCGCCGGTTTCTTTGCTCTTCCAGCTTTCACTGGTGGCGACGCTGAGAAGAGTGAAATTGGAGTTGTTGGCCTGCTTGATTTCCGCGTCGCGGCCCAAATAGCCAATGAGTTCTACCGAGTTTTTCTGCATAAAAGTTGTGTCTCCTTCTGCCCGTGCCGGGCGCCCAAGACGCGAGGCCACCCGCTCCCCAGGCAAGCAAAAGAGTTTTTCGGGGGGTCCGGGCCCGTCATTTTTCTGGTTTTGCAAAATGACGGCCGGGAAACCGAAACCCGAAGGGCCTCCAAGTGCGTTCACGCATAACCAGAACTCTTGGAGCGCAGTCCGCCAGGGCGCGGGGGATTTTGGCCGAAGCGGCGCCGGCACGGGCGGGAAGGAACACACGGGCGAAAAACGAAGGAGAACGAAGGCGCGCTGGGATTCAGGACGCTGGAAATAGCGGGATCAGGGCCACTCCAATCACGCCTTTGAGTCGCCCGAAATGGGCTGGATGGAATACCCGGCGAATGAGACCCGCAATGCACGGATATGGCAAGAAATCTGGCGGCATGAGAGGGCGAGGAGTAGTCACCGCGAAAGGGGAACGCCCACAATACCGGGCGGCGCCTCCGTTCAAGCACCGATGGACGGCGGTAGGGAAAGAGGAGCATTCAAAGCCGATCGAGATGAGCGCCTGGGTAAAGACAGCGTATGGATGGGCGGTCCGGTCCGCCGCCGTGGCCAAACGATGCTTCCCGATTGCGGCCAAACGGATGGTTCCCAGTCCGCAGCCAAAGCACAGAAATTTGAGTTCGTGCTGAGGGGACATCTTAGAAGGAACACGCCTCTTACGAAGCGCGCTCCGGTCAAGGCCGGAGCGAAGCGGAGTGCATTTCAGCCTTGACCCGGCAGCTAGGATGGGAAGACCAGCAGCAGCACCCGCTTTCCGGCCCCTAGAGTGAGAACCTAGAACTTGGCGCGTTCAGAGATCAAAACACGCGATTGGAGTGCCTCGAACGGGGCTGGCAATCTTTTTGAGCCGCACGAGATTACTGGGAATTTAACCGTATTCCGCGCCGAGCTGTTGGGCGCGGAGCAGACGGATTGGATGCGGCTATTCGCCGGATTCGAGCGGCTACAGGCCATTACGTTTTCGAGCAGCCTCGATTTCCTGATTCGATTTCTCCCGCAATTCGAGGACGCCGAAATTGTTCTCGGCTCCGAGCGCATCCTGACCCGGCAACACGCTTTACTGGTGCAAGCGAGCGAAGTCGTGGAAGCCTATGGGATCGCCGACGCATTGGCGGATCACAAAGCGCTAACCGAGGCGCTGGCGCGACAGCTTGGGGAAGCCGGCCAGGCGCTGTTGCCGCGCGTGCTGGAGGGCTCAGTCCGGTTCCGGTTATTGCGCGGCCAGCCCAGTCACGAGAAATTGTATTTGCTCTCGGGGTCCACCGGCTATCGCGTGATTACGGGATCGGCCAATCTCAGCCGCCATGCCTTCGAAGCGCAGCAACAGGAAGTCTATGTGGCATTCGATGGCGAAAAGGCCTGGGCCGAGTTGGAACGCTATTATCAACGCGATTGGCGGGAGAGCTGCCCAGTCGATGCCGACCTGCTGGTGGTCCAGAACGTTCAAGGCGAAGCGCAGGCGCGGACCGGTCCGGTCGAGTTGATTGAAACGCCGCTAGCCCGCGTGATTCGGGCAGGGACAGTCATTCGGGAAGAGCCGGCCAGGGTGGAAGCGCTGGAGCCGAGTGTGGCTGCGCTGCGGGAAGCCGAAAAGCTCGGAGCGGAGCTGAAGGAAATTGCTCTTCCTAAATCGAAGTCGGGCCACACGATCGTCGATGCGCAGACGCTCGTGCGCGTGCTGCGGCAGCATCAGGCCCGGCCGGTGATGGAGCCCAGCGAAGACCGCCTGCCGCATGCGCAGATTCTGTTCGGCTCCGGCCAGGTGGCGCTCGATGGCGCTCCGTGGCTCAGAGCCGGCGAAGTGATCCCGCGAGAGGAGATCCGTAGAGACGCGGAGCTGATGGCGGAGTATATTGCGAGTTTCGGCGCCTTTTTCGGGGACGCGCGCGGGCGGTGGATGCGTACTGGGCATTCCTGGTTTGGCTGTACAGCGCTCCGGCGGCGCCGCATTTGCGGCAAGCCGCCGTGCCGGCGGGCATCGATCCATGGGTCTATCCGGTGTACGCGGTTTTATATGGTCGTTCAAGCGGCGGCAAAACTCTTTTCACGCGAGTGGCGGCGCGCTCCATGTTTGGTTTTGAGAAGATGATCCGCTCAGGCGTCTTCACCGCCACACGGACCTTCGGTCTCCGCCAGAAATTCGGGGCCGTTCCTCTGCTCATCGACGATGTGACCCGCGACAAATTCACCGAGCACGTGCCGTCTCTTGTGCGAACCGACCAGGAGATCGGCGGTTGCTATGCGCCGGTGGTCATCACTACCAATAAAGACGTCACCGCCATTCCCGCCGACGTCAGCAAGCGCATGGTGACCTGCCATATCGATGCGGCGATTCCCGAGAACCGCTCGGTTACGGGGACCATTGCCCGGCGCGTATTGAAGGGCATGGGAACGGCGCTGTTCCGCGCCTACATGCAGGAACTGATTCCCCAGGTGCGCTCGATGCGCGCTGCGCTCGATGAAGGCCAGCCGGGATTTCCCGATCTGCTGGCTGCTTCCTCGAAAACTTTGCGGGAACTCTTTCGGGAGCATCTCGGCGCGGTCCCGGAGTGGGCGCGCGAACTCGATTTTCACGATTACTTCGGAATCCGCCACCGCAAGTTCAGCGAGCAGCTCGCGGCAATTCTGGCGCAGTCGGAAGAGCGGGTTACGGTCGATCGTACCAGCCGCGAGATTGTGGTGAATTTCGGCGGAGATACGAATCAAGCCAATCAGTTTACCCGCACCGTTCCGGATTTTGTGCTGAAGGGCCGTTTCGCCGATATCGTCCGTTTGGATCTGGAGGCTTTGGAGAAAGAAATGGGAATCGCAGTCCACAGCAAGAAGAGCCTCTGGCAGCGCCTGTTCCGGCGATAAGTTCCATTCCGGTCGGCTACTCTTCCGCCCGGAACACTTGCGCTGCAAACCAGAGCGCAAGAGATATCCTGAGGAGAATTGATTCGCAACAAACCTTAGGTTTGTGAATCTTTAGGGTACTTGTTATCTCGAAGGCCAGGCCATCGCCGGAACGGGGCTCGATACGCTGTCCCTATTGCGATCACGTCCTAACGGATCGATGGATTGCCGCTGCTCACAGCCGCATGGCGGGGCGAGCGGGCGGACGCCCCAAGGTCTTTTCCGCCTGCCGGCATTGCGGCAAGAGCTTCTCGGCTCGGGAGATGCGCGAGCATATACCCCGTTGTTCTAAAAACCCCAAGCGACAAAAGCGCGGCTAGCGCGCCGGGAGCCGGGCTTCCGGGCAATAAATACGCCGAGCAATTACCGTCATCAGACATCGATGGAAGTATTTACACAAACCTTGGGTTAGTGTACTATTGCCGTAGGAGCATTTCACCGTGGAATGGATTTATCCGCTATCGCGTCAACAGGCATCGATTGTTCGTTCGGTCTTGAGCCGTGAATTGCGCTGCCTGCACCGCCCCGAATTCTCGGATCTGCTGGACTATGCCGAATTTGCAGTAGACGGCCGGACACTTCTTGTGAGGCTCCATTCGGAGTCCGCCCCTACGCTTGAACAGGCAATCAATCTGGCGGCGCTCCGCGGCGGCTTGCCGATTGACCAGGCGACCCTCTATTAATCAGTTACGGTATCCGATACAGCGCGACCTTCTCTGATGATTGGGATGTTGCATCAAGCAAGCCGCTCGCTTCAGGAGGGCCATCATGCGAAGCAAGAAATTCGGCAATTTCCCGGTCATTCCTTACCCCGAAGCGTGAAATAAAAAGTGGAGCCGTGGCCTACTTGCGACTCCACCCAAATACGCCCGCCCGAGCCTTCGACGATCTTCTTACAAATTGCCAGTCCAATTCCTGTTCCCCGTATCGCGGGAAGATACGCTCGCGCTGGTCCCCGGGGATGCCGATCCCGTTGTCCTGCACGGCAAAGAGCCATTTGCGTGGTTGCCTTTCGGCTGCGATCGTGATGCGCGGCGGCTTTTCGCCGCGATACTTCAAGGCGTTTTCGACGAGGTTTTGGAAAGTTGAGTAAGCTGGACGAAATCCCCTTGGACGGCTGGCAGGGCTTGATAAACGACCGTTGCCCCTGTTTGCTCGATCTCGGGCCTCAGATTCGCAAGCACGGTCTCCGGTTGTAGATTGGCCGCCCTGCCGCGCATAAGCCAACAGCGCATGGATGAGCTCTTGCATTTGCTCGGCGCCGCTGATCAGGTAATCGAGAAACCGGTCCGCAGTTTCATCGAGCTGGCCTTGATAGCGGCTCGCCAGCAACTGGGCGAACTGCTTCATGTTCCGCAAAGGTGTTTGCAGGTCGTGTGCGGCAATCTGCGCGAACTCCGACAACTCCTCATTCAGACGGCGCAATGCCTGTTCCGCCTGCTTGCGCGGCGTGATATCTTCCACAATGGCCATGTTGTAGAGCGTGTGGCCCTGCACATCCCGGACAGATACCCATGGACGCTGGCCCACATCACGGCTCCGCTTTTCGTTACATAACGTTTCTCAAAGTGGATGCCGGGAATCTCGCCGCGAAACACCTGCTGAGCGCCCCTGACGGTCCAACTCACGGTTCTCCGGGTGAGTCATATCCGTGGCTGTCAGATCTGCGAATTCCTCTTGCCGATAGCCGAGCATTCGTCCGTTTTCGATCGGTGTGCAGATGTGGCCAATACTACAATGGAACTGCATATCAGACTTCAAGGACTAGGTGGAAAAGCAATACCTAGCTCTGTCACATGGGTGATACTCTCCAAATTGCTGCACAAACCGCTGGCTACATACACAAAGGGGCATTGTAGTGCTGAACCTTAATACGGGGTATTATTGTGCTCTAGATGGCGCCGAGTCGCGATTATGGACACGTCTCGTAGAGCATCAGGGTCTAGTATCTTTAGACGACTTCGTGGCAGCTGGGCCTGAGATGTCAGTAGGCAGGGTATTTGTCGAGCGTATGATGGCCATGGGGCTTCTCAGAACCTCCACGGCCTCGGAGTGCTCTGGCTCTTCAGTCATGAGCAATTACAACAGTTGGCAGAGAATACCGGCAGATATAACAAGTTGGTTATCAGCTAATGGGCGAACGCGAGGGCTACTATTTTTTTCAAGAGGCCACGGGCGTGGCCATGCTGTACCGGACGCAAGTATTGCGCGGCGCATACTGAACAGGCGAGATGATATTGATATTTTATTCGTTTCTTATGGGACAGGCGCACGCACGTTACGCGAGCTTCAGCTTCCTGTGTGTGACCTAGATTTGCCAGAAGATAACGAAAGCCAGGACGTGTACCGCTCTGTTCGGCTCTTTGCAGCACTGCCGCTTGCTCCCGTAGGAGTGCGGCCTTCCGGTGCAGCTCGACAAAAACCGCCACTTTCGATCGCAAGACTTGGGGAACGATGGGCATAGATAAGAAGTCCACCGCGCCGAGATCGTAGCCGCGAATTAACTGCGCGTCACTGTTGTATTTGCTTAGAAACAGAATCGGAATGTGGCGGCACCGCGGCCGACTGCGAATCGACAACGCCGTTTCAAAGCCGTCCATCTCCGCCATCCTTACGTCGAGCAGCACCGCGGCGAAATCCTCGTCCAGAGTGGAGAGCACGGCCTCGAGTGCGATCAGATTTTCGGGCCTATCGTCGACCAGAAGAATCTTGACTTTTTGGTTTTGGGCAGCATCCGTCCGAACCGTGGACGGTTCCTGCCTAAACAAAGGCGACCGCCTGTTTTGGGGCTCAGACATTCTGGATTCCTCCGCCGTTAGCCGTTAGGGATCAAGTATTACACGCACGAAAGGACGTGAACCGAGTCGTGACTACGCGTTTCGAGATGTTATTCCCATGCCGGGGCTGCGGAGTGGAGGGCCTATCTCCCTCAGTTGGGTTTCTGTTTTCCAAGCGGAAATTCGAGGCTCCGTTCCAGAGCGCCTTTCGCGAGCACGGTTTCGATCAGGCCCTGCTTCCATTCCTGGGCCAGCGAGAGGATCGTGGCAATTCGCTCACGGATGATAGCGAGCTGGTTGGCCAACCGCTCGATTTCGTGGCGCTGAGCAGGTGTGAGATCCAGGCTTTTCCAGCGGAAGAGCTGCTCTTCGAAAAGCCAGAGATCCCCGGCTTGTTCGGAATAAACCTCAAGAATGCCTCCGATGGTGTAATTGTCGAGCAACTGCGGAGTGGCTCGGATGGACTGAAGATTTTGGCATTGCTTCTCCGTCTCCTCCAGCAAGCCATCAATCATAGGGCCGATCAGCGGAAGCTTGCTGATCGGCTGCCAATTCGGTTTTCCTCGGGACACAGATACCTCCCGGCGGTTTCCATTCAGTATAGAATTCAGGCTGGAGCGGCGCAGAACCTCTGGTGGTTTCTCCCCATATTGGAGCGCAAGCGGATAGACGGAGCGATTCTCTTGTCGACCGGCCAGCGACACTTACAGACTGTTTCCGCAACCATTGGTCGGTAACAGCGCAAGCTCCAGCCAATAGTGTTCGATTGTGCGTAGCAGATCGAGACTGCTTTCGAGCGATTTTGGTTTCTGCAAGTACGAATTTGCCCCTGCTCCGTACGCGGACAAAACGTCGGATCGGGAAATGGAAGAAGTTAAGACAACGACCGGAATCAGCCGAAACCGCGGATCGGATCGGATGATGCGAAGCACCTGATGGCCATTGAGTTTTGGAAGATTGAGATCGAGCAGGATGAGATCGGGCAGTCCAGCCTCTGGGGAGGTCAGCTCTTCCGCCGCTTGCCGTAGCAGTTCAATCGCGTTCTGCCCGTCTATAGCGATCTGTAACCGGCACGCCGCGCCGGTTTCCTCCAACCCAAGTTTGAGCAGCATGACATCTGCCGGATTGTCTTCCACGAGCAGCACATGGGCGACACGGTGCAAGTCACGGTACAAATTCCTCTCCTTCGGGAGTAGGAACGGCTCTCCCCGGGTGTTCAAGAAAATAGATGAAATCTTGCTGCTGGTAATTTCACCTCACACCTATCAAGGGCGTTGCGAAGTCCAAAAAAATACATTACCGAACCTGGCCGTTATCGGCCCGGTGTGTGCGGGCGCACCCAATGGAGAGAACGCACCACGCGAGAGCCGTACCAGCGGCGGCGCCGAAGGACTCAAGTCCGGCAACTTGGCCATAAGCATTCGCTGGACACAACGGCTCGAAGCAGCTTACAGATGCTTTTTCCGCTTCTCAGCCGCGGGCTTGTCATGGAGATAAGTGAGTTTTCGGTTCTTTCTGTTCTCACTACACGCTTTCAGCAGAGAGCCGCAACACTTCATGCCGGCGATCCCAATAGAATGTCAGAGCAGCCAGGCGCATGCCGTCGCGGCAAGCTTCGTGCGTAAGCGGGTCCGAATTGTGCCAGGGCGCGACCTGGATCGGCTCCTTTGCGAGTTCTTCTTGAATCGCCTTTTCGAATTCGGAGATATCGCGAATTCCAGCTTCAAACTTCAATTGAAGCAAGGCATTCACAATGGAGTAGCCGTCCAGCCGCGCCTCCTGGTACTGCTCGAACATTGAGGCGGGCGGGACTTGCGCGGCCCTTTCGAGGGACTTGGATCCGCAGGGACGCACGGTATGGCGATGCATAGTGTTTACCTTTCCCTTGAATTGATTGTGCTTCCGCAACAAGATCGCCGGCGGCGATCCCCGCGCGGGCTTTGGTTCGGTTGCTGAATAGGGTATTATCCGGATCGCGGCATTTCGTGCAAACGAAAAAGAGGGCGGGTTCTCCCCGCCCGAAAATGCTACCGCTTTCGCGGATCGCCTTTGATGAAGAGCGCTCCATCCGGATTGAACTGCTTGACCAGCATCCGTCTGGCCTGGCTCATGTACTGCCGCGCCGCCCAGCGCGAAATCCCCAGGTCTTTCATGACCGGTTCGAAATCGATAATCAGAGCTCCCCGCTTTGAATTCCGTGTCAAGGGCTTCACGACTATGTGTGGTCCAAGAGCTACCAGGCACCGCAGAAACGTGTTGAGGCGAGCTGTCTGGGGTTCGGGTTCGAGCGCCGCAATTTTGTCGAGCATATCTCTGGCGATGAACTGCTGTTCCATTCTTTGCGTCCGGGCGTGGTGGTCCACGCTCCCCATGCAGGACACCCCCTTGTTTTCGGTGCGGCGGAACGCAGACCGGATTGCGCCCATTTTCAAGGCGTGATGTAGAGCCTGCCGGAAGGGAAGCTCATCCCGGATCTGGTCCCGTTGGAACATTCTGATAGCGCCATCGATCGCGCCGTGGTACAGAAGCTCTTCGGTGAGATCTGGCGGCTGCGAAAAGCTCTTCTCCATCATTCTGCGCGCGGTTTTCTGCGCCAAAGGGCAGGCGCATGCAAGAAACAGACCAAGGGCTCGGGGATGCTGCCGGTCGTGGCGAATCACAACTTCGGCCACTTCGAAGCGCAGCGCCGACCCGGCGGTTGCGAACAGGTACTCAGTGAATTCCTGATATGGACCTTCGTCGAGTGCTGGAATTCTTTGTTCTGCGAGCAAAGATGCAATGAGCGTGGTGATTTCTGAAATATTCATGACGATCCTTTCTGTCCTGCTGGACAGCGATCGTCGGGAGCGAAGGGAGTCAAGGCCGGAGCGAAGCGGAGTGCATTTCAGCCTTGACCCCGGAGCTAGGATGGGAAGACCAGCAGGACAGGAAGGCGTTTACTGGTCCATAGAATTTCGGATGAGAACGAATCTGTAGGGCAGGTGCGCCGAAGCGAACGGAGTGCTTCACTGGGCTCTCCCGTTCCGGCATTGCCCGTTATGGATTCTACGAAGGCAACAGTAGTACGGAACCAGAGGAGAAAAGGTCAGCTTTTTTCCTGTTCCGAGATTTGTATCCGTGAAATCACCGTCTGTTTTGAGGTCGTCCTTAAACAGGGATTGCTGGTAGCCACGGTAACTTTTGTAGCTCGCACGGTAATGGTGGCCGCGGTAACATCGAGGCATGGTTCGGAACTGCGCGAGCTTCGCTTTCGCCCTGGCGCTCATCGCGGCGCTCGGTTTTGCGATCATTGCACGCGCATGCGCTGAAGATCTCTGGTTCCGTCGGTTTCTCCGCACCGCGTAGCCGCCTCCGGCGCTAGCTGGACCTCAAGCCAACTGCCACGCGGATACGAACGGCGCGAAGTTCCCCGTGTCTGATGTTTCGGTTGTTTCGGCGCCGAAGGTCCGCTTCCACCGTCGAAATCGCCCTCGATTGATCTGGGGCTTTGAATGCGGCCGAGGCAGGCTCATCTTGGTGAACCTTTGGTTTGCCCTCAATTAACACAATCGCCGCGACTGTTTCGACACGGGATGTCCACACCACGCCACCTGCAGCCAGAGCAGGAATCTCAGTGATCTTCTCGAATTGAAGTTGAAAACGACGGCCCGGCGTGTATCTCGCACCACAAGCGGACGAAGTAGGAGTGTTTAGAGTCCGGTGAGTACCCGAATCCCGCCCCCACAACCGTAATAAAAGGACGACTACCTCCTCGGGCTTTTCGGGCAAGCAAACCACGACGGACCCGTTCTCCTGAAAAAAAACTATGTGAGGTATCCTTGTTACATTATGGAATTGCAACTGTAATACTGCTCACCCCATACTCGGCCTCGGGCACCAGCAAGCGCACCATATCTGTAGATACTGCCTGCATTGCAGCAACTTGAATGTAGTTGGGGTTCGCACCAGATCTCTTCAACTGATCCTTAGGGATGTCGATAGTTTGGATAGCGGCATTCTCTATGCCACGCGAGAGATCCACTACCACTAGGTAATCCGAGTAATCCAAAGCATCGTGACCCTTTAAGGCAACGAATACCAGACGCGCCGGCGGAAGGAAAAGAAAGGAAGGTCCTCTTAAAATCAATTCACTCTCTAGCGCATTTTCGGTCTCCATTCTGTATGATTTCGCTCGCGCGTTTGATTCGGGATAGATCGGTATACCTACTACTACGGGGCCAGCTTGAATCGGTGCTGGAATCTCTAGTTTTCCTGCAGCGGGCAATCTATTTTCTTCCGGTGTTCGCGTCAAGTCATATAACAGTACGACTTCGTTCGGATTGGGGATACCGTGCCCTTGGTACCACTCCACATATACAATCCAATTTGGAGAAACGTGCTTGGGCGCATAACAAAAGAACCAATCTGCCAAACGCCTGGCCATGAGATCGATCACCACAACGTTAGATGCATCGCCCGCATCACCGATTGCAACGAGCTTATTATTTGACACAAACGAGTCCTTGATGCTTGTTATGCGGACAGTCGCCGCCACGGTGAATTGTGTAACCCCGTTTGATACAGTCGCATTCAGCACATTGGGTATTTCGTTGAGTGGGAGTACATGAGCCGGATTTCGATCCGGCGTCAATGTCAGACTAACTACGTTCCAACTGTCCGTGGTCGTTTTAACCTGTACAGGAGCAGCGTGAGCGCAAAAGGTAACCAACATTGCCACAAAGTAATAGCGTGCCATATGCCCTCCTCAATATAGGCGGATCGTTAGTGCATTTGGCAGACTTGCCAACCCGCTGCACTGTGTACTTGTACTATAGTTATCGAGATGCGTACCGTCCGAACAGCATGCCGGACACGCATCCGTGACCGTTTTGACGCCTTCCCCTTGGATAAATACACGGGCACCCGTCACATAAAGGTCGGGATTGGATTGACATGCTGCCACTGTCGAATCGTTCAATGTTCCCAGGCTGCCAGTAATCGTTTGGAAACCACGGAACGCCGTAGGCCCAGTTGCACAATAGAACTCTTCTTTGACATCTCCATAATCATTGGAGTGTCCGCTTCCAGTGCCTGATCCCGGTGCCGCCACGCGCGATACGAATCCGCTTGTCATCGTACCACCAATAATGCCACATGAGTCGTTGTAGACTGTTACTCCTTGCGGGTCGCCCGTACAGCTGCTCTCGGCCGGGGTGTTATAGCGCGTCTGCCGATAGGTTCCTAGGACTTTAAAATGATATGGGAATGTGGCTGTCAACCTCCCGTTGCCGACTGCCCATTGCGCTGTTATCTGTTGATACTCGCCTATCGGAATGTTCGCCAGCCCAAAGCTATAGCTATATGTGCCTGCCGACGCATTACCATTGAAAATAGGGTCTATGGGGGCTCCGCCACCGCTTCCTGTGGCGGACACGGTGAGTTGACCTGCCAATGTTGGCCCAGATAGCTGAATCGTTACATTATCCTGCGTGATATCGGCGCTTTGAATCGACACGCTACCTACATCGACACCACCCAATCCATTGGGGCGGTACAACCATTTATATCCATTGCTGACGCGATAACGGACGTGCCGCCCGGGCTCTGGCCATGGTAAGTAACGTACCACGTATCAGAGCCGCTTATAGTGGCAATCGATGAATCGCCAATCCAATAAGAGGCTGAGACCACTTGATCACCGCTGGCGGTACACGAGGAAATACAGTTGCAATCCGCCCCATTTGTTTCGCAGGCAGAATAAGTGGGATAATCCGATGCATCACCACCGAGCGGGACTACAACTTGGTTTGACAAAGTCATATTGCAGAGTGCCATATAATTTGAGCATGCGTAGTTACGGTCAACGCCAGAAACATCTACTTGGAGAAGTTTGCCAAAAATTCTTGGAGCTGCAAGAGTATACCAGGTGATAATTCCATGTGTGCTATTTTTCGATAGAGTATGACCGTGGTCATCCTTTTTCTGCTGTTGCATGATGTCGTCGAGCGAGATGGCTTTCGTAGTGAGCGGTCCGACTGGTACGTTTTTGCTCCATGTGTCATATTCAGTAAAAATGGTGACGCGCACGGCTCTGTTAGCTGTATCCCGGCTAGGATTGAAGAGAAGCAGTGTGGCGGATTGTGAAGGGCTGAGCTCCCACGGGTGCTCGCCGCCGTTGTATAGCTGCTGCAAGTCTTTCCAGGGCAGTACTGTTGCAACCTGGCCTGCATAGCCGATTGCCGGTAGCGTTTGTACCTCGCTGAGCACATCCCCGGGAGAGCCATCCGCTACTACTATCAGGGACTGCGGCGCACTTGTACTCTTTAGGCCTTCCGGTATAGTAAAGTCGCTGGCGCTGGCTGGTGGAATTGCTATCTGGGCCACTGTGGCCTGGGTACTTTCGTCACCGATGTCCTGGGTGATGAAAATGTTGACGTTTCTGGTGGTAGTTCGTAAGCATCACGTGAACACCACTGGCGCGAGTATTGGCGATGGCCACATAGTGGGGGCATGGGAAAGCAACAAGCTGAACGGTGCACAAGTATTGGCAGGGCGTAATTGCCGAGCAGGAGGCGAGTGGAAAATCGATTCGCGACTTCTGCCGGGAACGGAACTTAGGAGAACATTCTTTTTATTGGTGGCGGCGGGCTGTGCGCGAGGAGGAGCCGGTTGCGTTCGCGCTGGTGGAAGCGAAATCGGCAGCAGCACCAGCAGCCAAGCTTGAGCTCGCGTTGGCAAGCGGCGAGGTGCTGCGCATTCCGGCCGATGTTGAGAGCCTGCGGGTGGTGTTCGAGGTGTTGCGGGCAGCACGATGATCAGTCTTCCGGCAAGCGTGCGGGTGTACTTGTGCACCGTGCCGTGCGATATGCGGCGCAGCTTCGACGGCTTGCAGGGATTGGTAACAGGTGTGATGGAACTGGATGCGCTGGCCGGGCACTTGTTTGTTTTTTCGAACTTCAGACGGGACCGTATAAAAGTGCTTTACTGGGATCGCGACGGATTCGCGATATGGTCGAAACGTTTGGAGGCTGGCACATACGCCATGCCGTTTGACGGGAGTGGCGAGCGGCGGAAAGAGATCACATCGCAGGAACTGGGTGCGTTGCTGAGTGGCATCGATCTGAGCCAGGCGAAGCGGCGCAAGCGCTACGAACGGAAGAAGAGCGGGAACGCATAAAACATTTCTCAGGGGTGATGATCTTGCTTGGAAAACGCATCGGATTGCACTTACAATCGAGTGAGTGCCGATCGACCCCAAGAGCTTGCCGCAAGATCCCAAGATCTTACAGCAGATGCTGATCGATCTGACGGCGCAACTGGACAAGAGCCAGCGTTTATTGCGCCAGTTGCTGGCAGCCAAGAGCGGAACGCGCAGCGAACAGATCAGCGCTGATCAGTTGCGGTTATTCGCTCAGGAACTTGGCCTCAGTCCGGCTATTGAGGAAAAAGAAGGCGACGAAGATCAGAATCCGGGTCCACCAGCGGCCATTGGCAGCAGTGAAGGCGAAAAGAAGCCACGCGGGCGGCAAGCTCTGCCGCGGCATTTGAAACGCGAGCGGATTGTACACGATCTGGCGGAAGCCGATCAGCATTGCGCCACCTGCGGCGAAAACCTGCGGCGCATCGGCGAGGAAGTCAGCGAGCGCTATGAATATATTCCCGCGCAGATGCTGGTGATCGAAGACGCTTGCCAGAAGTATGCCTGCGCCTGCAAGGTCGTGACTGCCGGCAAGCCGGCGCAGCCGATTGAGAAAGGCATGGCCTCGGCCAGCGCGCTGGCACAGGTGATCGTGAGCAAAGTGGCCGACCATCTTACGGTGCACCGGCAAGCGAAGATGTTCCGGCGCTTCGGCATTGAGTTAGCGGATCAGACCTTGTGCGGCTGGTTGCGGCAAAGCGCGGATTTGCTGGCACCACTTTATGAACGGATGAAATCGTTCGTGCTCGCATCGAAGGTCGTCGGGACGGATGACACGCCGGTCAAGGTTTTGGATCGAACGCTGCCGCACACGCGGAAAGGCCGGCTCTGGCCCTATGTAGGCGACCGCGAACACCGGGCGGTGGTTTACGACTATACACCGACGCGGGAACGGGCCGGACCGGAGAAGTTTCTCTCTGGATACAAAGGCTATTTACAACTGGATGCCTATCCGGCTTATGATGCGTTTTTTCTGGCGCCGGGGCGTGGGCTCACGCGAGGCGGCATGCGTTT
>Ga0070740_10003197_pt1 | contig 17824 bp, 18 predicted proteins | sample Coa_R2_FD_67286 | JGI IMG/M metagenome (GOLD analysis project Ga0070740, IMG submission 67286) | Surface soil microbial communities from Centralia Pennsylvania, which are recovering from an underground coalmine fire - Coalmine... | ecosystem: Environmental > Terrestrial > Soil > Unclassified ... | reverse complement strand
AAGCCGACCAGGATGCCGATCAACTGAGCCACGCTCCACCAGCTCATGACGCGCGATCGGCTGGAACGACGAAAATAGTCGCTCATCAGGGCAGTGCCGGCGGGAAAATACCCGGCCTCGCCAACGCCCAGCAGCATACGCGAGAGGAAGAGCGTGGCAAAGTTGGTCGCCAGGGCCGTCAGGGCAGTAATTACACTCCAGACAGCCACGCAAGCGGCCACCACGTCCTTCCTGCTGGAGCGGTCCGCCCAGATTCCGAGAGGAATCGTACAGAGCGTGTAGACGATGAGGAAGGCTGAGGCAATAAAGCCAATGCCATCCACCCCAAAGTTCAGTTCGTGAGCAATGGTGTTGGCGGCACCGGTAAAGACGTTGCGATCCAAATAATTGAGAAAGCTGATCGCGAACATAATCCAGAAGACATACATGGGATACGATCGCCGCAATGCGCCCGTCGCACTCGGCTCGGCAGTGGAAGACGGAGATAACTCGCTCATGCGCGCCTCCAAACAGGGGATACTCATTCTGGCCGAAAGTAAGCAGAATCGAATATTCCAACTGTACCATAGAAGGAGGCAAAAATGGAAGAGGAAGAATGCGGAAATTCCGCGCGCGGCCCCTGTTCAGATAGAGAACGGGCGCGAGAGAAGATAAAGACGAGCCGCGCCTCTTTCCCGGCTACTCTGAGACCTCCCGCGCCGCCTGGCCGAGCATATCGAGGAAGCTCCACGACTTGAGGTCGCGTTCGAGATGAAAGCGCAGCAGGCTGTGCATCACGGTCTCCAGTTCCGCACTCAAGGGACGGTTGAGGCGCACGCGCGCGGCCTCCTGCCAGGGATTATTCTGTATGTAGCGTAGAACCTTAAAAGCGTTGAGCGAGAGACGGCGCTCCCAGAGATGAGAACACTGGGGACAGAGCACACCGCCCAGCGAGGCCCTGAAGCCGTTCTCCCCGGGAAGGAGTTCGCTGGAGCAAGAGACGCAGTTTTGCAGCGATGGAGCATATCCAACGGCGGTGAGCAGGTGAAGCTCAAAATAGCGCAGCAGCAGGGAGGTCCTGCCGTTAGAGAGCACCTCGGCAGTTTCGTTGTGCCGGGGACGCTGCTCCAGCAGTGCGCCGGCATCGGCCTCCAGGTAACGCAGCGTTTGCAAGAGCAGAACATAGATGTCTGAATGCGGCACGCGCTCCTCCACAAAGCGATCCACCAGCTCCGCGAGATAGAAGCCGCAGGTCATATGCCAGAGTTCGGAGCGCAGGCGCAGAAAATTCTCGCGCACCTCGGCCTGAGTGACGATATCCAGATTGCGCCCCAACGCAAGCTGAAGCTGGCTGCGGTTGAGCAGGTCCAGGTGGCCTGCCAGCTTGCTGACCGGGCGGCGCGAGCCTTTCGCGACCGCGTGAAACTTCCCCTTGTAAGGAGTGAACAGGGTGACAATGCGATCGGCCTCGCCCAGGTCGCTGCGTTTGAGAATAATCGCTTCGCTGGAGTAACTATGTTGCTGGCGCATACTGGCTGGTCCTGACAAAAAAAAGACGTGATCACCACATCACGTCTCATTGGAGGCGACGAGCGGATTCGAACCGCTGGTGCAGCTTTTGCAGAGCCGTGCCTTACCACTTGGCGACGTCGCCCTGATCAAAAGAAATGGGAGCGGGAGACGGGATTCGAACCCGCGACATCTTCCTTGGCAAGGAAGCGCTCTACCACTGAGCCACTCCCGCATTTCTCAACGCGACCGAGCTTTGTAAGAAGCTTTTTCGGTTGCGTGATTACTATACTATACCTGGGGCAAGTTGTCAACTGGTTTTCTGGAGAATTTGAGAAATGTCAGAGAATGCTAAGCGCCATTTTCATTCTCCAGGATCTCTTCGGTGCTTTTCGTCTCCTCTTCTGCAAACAATCTTCGTAACTAGCATATCGCGGATCACCGTTGTCAAGGCGGTTCGTCCAATGAACTTCCATTTTAGTAGTTTCGATTTTGGGGGTTTTTACGATCTCGATCAGAAAAGAAGCCCGTAAAAGACTATCCAGAACATAGTTGCTTACTTTTTGGCTCAGGTGAGTTGCTATATTGAAATATCGCTTTGAGGCAGAAGATCCTCCAAGAGCTGATATTGCCTTTAGAGATAAGGCGTGCATATCGAAACGTTCTTTCGCTACCGCTTCTTCCAGAGCCTCTTTCAAAGAACCCTGATCTGTCATACTTTCTCAGCTCCTATAGTATTATCTAAGGTTCCGTGACAGCTAGCCTGGCTTTACGAGCTAATTCTCTCGCTTCAACTCTATCCTCAATGACTTTTTTCACCATACTGGATATCTCTTTTCGTCGCTCTAAGGAATTGGGAATCGGTAAAATAATATCATAGATTCGATCTCCAAGAGTATCTATAATATCCTGGGTAAACGACATGGATTTAATTTGAGCAACTACCGGCTGCGAAGAAAGAACTGCCAAAAGCAGATAGTTATCAAACAAGTTATTGGGGTTTACCCGTATTTTATAAATATGGCTCTGGTAAACTATCTCGGTATCATACTGAGAAACAAAGGCACAGGTTCCGATAAGGTACGTTCCGTCGCGTACCATTAGGATATCCCCCTCCCTTACGTCTTGTTTTCGCGCAAACTTGAGATAGGTCTCCCGGTCAACGAGATGTTTGGGATCAACTTTGATTTCCCAGCCGGAAATATCTGAAGTACGAACAAACGGGATAGTCCCTGAACCATATGCTAATTTTCCAACCTCGTCCCCTGTACTCAGAGATAGAATGCCATCTGCAACTAAGTCCGATATTTTGTAGAGTGTATGAGTACCACAGAGATTGTTGATCAAATTGGCAGCACTTGGATCATGGAAACGGGGCGCAAGAATATTATTCTTTATGTTTTTGAGTGGTACAGCATATCCAAAAACGGCTGGGAATAAGCGCCTGTCCTGCCCGAAAATCACGGAATTTATCAATGATCGCCGGCAGGTCATCTTTTGCGATTCCCTTTGCTCTGCTATCATGCCCACACCATTTCGCCTCTGCCATAAAGATCTGGTGATCATGCGTCGCCCGGCGTTTTTCTAAGACAATCAGGCAAACTTTTGTATGTGTACCACCCTTCCCACTAGTCTTAAAGAGAGATTCCGGCATGCCAATAATAGCAATCGGAGTAGTGTGATCCAAAATATACTGAACTACATGACGATGGTTCGGATTCGACAAGACGCTTTCAGGTAGAACAATACCCAGTCTGCCCCCCTCCTTCAGCAGAGATATGCACCGTTCGACAAAGAGAACTTGAGGGGGCGGATTGTTCGCAAAATCACTCTGCTTTTCATATCTGCCAGTCTTCTTTGATATTCGCCATTTGTATGCCAGCTCAAAATTACTCCGTGCCTTTCCTGAAAGGGCAACAATCTTCGATCCAAAGGGAGGATTTGCCAGGACAAGGGAAAATTGACCAAGAAGCTTTTTTGTAGAAGATGTCTCGAAACCGTTTCCTCCCCAAACAAGGCTATCCGCACAATGAATAGGAAAGAGAATATCATAACTGCAACGCCAGGTGAAGTTGAGCAAGCCTGACGAGATACCTATCTTTGTCTACCCCGTGAAGCTGATCCGAAGAAATTCCTCCTAAACCTGCAAAGTGACGGGCGGCTTCTATTAAGAAACTTCCAGAACCACATGCCGGATCACAAATCAGATCGTCGGCTTGAGGATTCGTGAGTTCAATTAACGTTCGTACAGCAACTTTGGGTGTAAAAAATTGTCCCTCTTGCCCTCTCAGCGCAGTACCTACAAAAGTCTCATAAATATCTCCTATCAGGTCTTGCGTATTACTAAGAATATCAATCTGGGCAAATTCACGATCGAGATACGCTAAATGAATAGCCTCCAGGCGTATTTTCTCATCGGCGTTAAAAAGCGTGGGAAATTTTTGCTTGATTTCGTTGAAGGTTTGCTGATACTGGGATGCAAGAAGCTCACTGCTGACATTTATAAGGCGTGACGCTTCACCTTTACGCTCTAAAGCTACTCGGCAGAACACGCATTTAACTACTTCCTCTAGTAAAGCCTCATCGCGCGTAGAACCCAAGACCTGTCCTGCTAAATAGTTGCGAATCGCTCTGAGGCTGGTTTTTGCAGAGGCAAATAACTGTATTTGATGAGGTGTCTCTATCTGCTGTAACATATTGGCTCCTTGGTGTTACCCTTGTTCTTAGCCAATTGTAAACACAAACGGCGAAAATGTACAGGCTTTTGCAATGGCATCGACGAAAATAAATTCTACCTCAGCGCAACTTTCGCCTCAATTTTTAAAAACTTCAAATCCCCGTTCCTTCAATAACTCTATAACCCGCTCAAGATTCTCCTGGGGCACGCGCACCAGGCGTTTCTCGGCGGGGACGGGCGTGGCCAGCAGGGGACCGATCTCTTCGTCGGCGAGGATATCGCTGAGGGCCTGGGGGGAGAGGCTAAGCAGGGGGGCGGCCTCTACATGCAGGTCGGGATGGTCGGGGTAGCCGCTGCCCCAGAGCTTGAGACGAATGAGCAGGGAGCCGGGGATGCCGCCCGCGCAGTATTTCTGTAGAAAGTGCAGGATGCCATCGAGGGCGAGGCCGGAGTCCAGCGCCTGCTGGAGAGAGGCGGCGGTGATTCTGCGCCAGCCGGTCGTCTCGTCTAACTCGGCGAACCGCTCCAGCTCGGTCGCCAGGTAGAGATGAGCAAGCGGGTAGCAGGGTTCGAGCAGGCCGGCGGAGGTCAGACGCCACTGGGGTTCGTGCGTAGGTAGCGATATGTCGGCCAGGAGATTCTGGTAGTGCGCCGCTGAACTGACGGCGGGCAGATACTCGCGCTGCCAGAGCAGTTCTTGAAGCTCCGCGAGATGCTCGCGAGACACCTCGGCCAGCGTGGGAGCCAGACGGCGCAGCACCCACGCGCGCGCCGCCTGGTCGGCGCAAAGTTCGTCCAACAAAGCGGGATCATCAACCTCCAGCAAGGCTGTGTCTCGCCAGATCTCGATCCGCCGCGCCTGCCGCTCCCATTCGGCGAGCGAATATTGCACGGGCTGGGGAATCTCGCCCCCGGCTGCCTGCTCCAGAACCTTTTGCATCGTCTCGGCGGTCAGGCCGAGTTGAATCGCGCGGGTGACGCTGGCTTTGCTCAGATGATACTGCGCGATGTGTTCCAGACGCACGCGCTCGGCAAAGCGGTCCAGGGATACGAGCAGGGCCTCGGACACCGGCGCGAGGGCTATGAGATCAAAATTCGGCTGAACAACCAGGCGTCCCCAGGCGATATCTTCCAATGCGGGCGGCTCCGACCCGGCTATCAGCCCAGCTCCTTGCGCCAGGCGAAACGCGTCGGGATGTTCCGCCGGATCAAGCTCAACAATCCCCAACCAGGCGAGAGGCCCGGTGATGATCGAGCGAATAAAGCCTCCCTCGACCATATGCCAGCCCTCGCGGTGGGTAAGCCAGCCACGTCGCAGGCGGAAGTTCCAGCCATAGGGATTGCTGCCGATGGAATATCGTTCGGCGCGCAGACCATACTGGCGGGGAAAGAGCAGGTAGGGGGCGTGGAGCTTCATATGCGCAATAAAGGCCGGCAGCGCATGCCAGTTCCCCGACACAATTCGTAAAACATGCTGCACAACCACCTGGCGCGAGCGCACCACCTCCTCATGCGCCGGCTCAAGCGGGGCCGGTCCCGGCTGGGCGATTACGTTTGTCACATAGACGAGCTCGTTCCAGAAAGGCGTCTCCAACCAGAGACGAAAGCAACGCCAGGCGCGTTCCGCGAGCGGAAGCGAGAAAAAAGCCTGCGCCGGCGCGGCGTGGAGCGCCCCCTGGCGTTCAACAAGCAGGCCCAGCCTCATCAGGAGCAGACGCAGGAAGAGCAAAAAGGGAAGGTCGCTCTCGCTGTGAATCTGTTCCGGCGCGAGGTCCTGCCAGAACCTGCTCAGGCCAGCCAGGTTGTCAAGCACCTGGCGCAGGGCCGTGCGCGAGAGCAACCGGCTGTGTACCAGGGGCAGACCATCGCGCGCGCCTGCTACCAGCGACCAGTAGAGATAGAGCGCGCGCTGCAGCGTGTACACGCCCTCGCCAGGCTGCTCATTCGGCGAGACTACTGGCTCCTCGTCAAACCGCCATTCCTGTTTTGCCAGTTTCACAATTGTCTGCGGCACAATGAGCACGCCATCGTAGACGCCGCTGGAATAGTCCCGGCCCACAAAATTCGTCTGCTTGCCCCAGAAGAGCAGACCGAGCAGCAGCAGGTGATGGAGAGCCAGTTCAAAGGTCCCATGGGGATGAGGAGCGGGGTAGAGCGTCGAGCCGGCCTGGGCGTGGGAGTGCCTCAGCAGAGAGGTAGATGGGGAGTACGTGACCAGGCCATCCTCATGGGCGGGCGTATGGGAGGAGAAAGGCGAGTCGGCGAGGCTGAGGTAGAGAGCCAGGTCGCGGCTATTTGCACGTCCGCCGCAGGCCACCAGTTCACGCAACACGCGGGCCTCTGGCTCGTCCAGCGTGTGCAAGAGCGCGCGGCAGGCCCGCTGTTCAAAGAGGCTCTCAGCGATCTCCTCCAGATCGAGCGCGGCGATCTCAGCCTCACTCTTCTGCCCGCCAGAGAAGGGCGCGATCTGGCGATTCTTTAAGATTGCCTGCACATGATACGCCGGCACCGTTTGGAGCAGATGCAGGTCGCTCAATTCCATCGCGCTCACCCCTCCTCGTGCAAGAGCGGAGCCTGCCCGCGTCGTTTTAGTTCCTCCAATAGTCGTTCGATCCCTTGTTTTTTCAGCAGCAGCAGCGTTGGCTGAATTGAACGCACAACCTGTCGCTCTAGAGAGGTAATCGCGGTCAGATGTTGCATAACGGAAGAATCGGCTGTCTGGAGCAGCGAGACATCCGTATACAGGCGCACCCGCCCATAGTTTGCGATTCGGCGCTCCATGCTCGCCAGCAGGGAACGCAGCGCATCCCCCTCGCCGGGAGGAGAGGTGGAGTCGAGCAGGGCCAGGAGTTCCCGCGGGTCGTGTCCCTGGCCGATTGCCTGGCTGAGAGAGCGGGCGGTCAGGCCGTAGAGCAGCTTTCCATCCCGCACCCCCTTGCTCTCGGCAAACACCTCGACGCAGGCTAGCAGCGGCCAGTTGTCCGGCTGACAGCGCACCAGCAGGTGGCCGTCCGCCGAGACGCTAAAAGCAGGCGCTCTCTCCGCGAGCGGCCTCGGCGCAACCTCGCGTCCACCCAGCCGCTGGCCTTGAAGAAGAAAACGGGCCAGGGGCGTCAGGCGAAAGGCCAGCAGTTGCTCATTTGCAGAGAGGGCGACGTCGCACAGACCCCACCAGTGCAGTGGTCCCTGGATGAGATAGGCAAGATAACGTCCCTCGGCCTTGAGCCAGTCGGCAGATTGATCTGGATGCAGGGGACGACCCTCCTCCTGCTCAATCCACCAGTGCGGCGAGGGAAAGAGGTGCTGGCGGCGCTGCAGAAAGGTGGGGCGCAGGCGATAGAGAAAACGCGCGAACGCCGAGAAGTTGATCCATTCGCCCACAGGCACGCGCGCCAGCAGCGCCAGAACATCCTGCCGCGCCTCGCTATTCTCCTGCTCAAGCTCCCCCCGGCGCAGATCGGGCTGGTTCAAGGGCGTGGCCCGGCAGCGCACGCGCAGCCCGTTCTCAGAGAGTTCCGCCAGTTCCGCGTATGATGCCTGACCGGCCCAGCGGGTAAATAAGTTGTGCAGCGTGTCGTCCCGGGCGGGACCCAGCAAAAGCTGCGCGGCTTCGGGCAACACTCGCAGCTTCGATCCCCAATCCTCCTCTGTAGAAACAATCCCGGCCTGGCGCAACAGGCATACAGCAAAGCGGAGAAAAGCCGGCGGACGCCCCAGCAGAGCGTTCAGGTTTTCGATGAGCGCGGGCGTCGGCTGATCGGCGGGAGGAGGGAGGGCCAGCGAGCCATCTGTGGACGAACGTCCGCCGTTGAGCAGGGAGCCACGCGCGCGCTTCTCTTCCTGCTCAACGGGAGAGCCGTCCAGCGCCCGCGCGATCAGGAGCAGGTCGGCCAGGAGTGTATCTTTCGCGGCCAGGCGCAGCGTGGGCAGGGATGGCCTGCTGCCCTTGCCATAGGGAACCTCGACGTTGAAAGGCGTAACCGGCAGCGTGACATGCAGGGCTTCATATACCTCGCGCGGAATGTACCAGCTAAGGTCCAGCGGGGCCAGGCTGAGGTTAAAACGCTGTTGCAGTGAGTGGTTGAAGCTGGTACGCACGATCAGGAGCTTCGCCTGCAAGGCCAGAAGCATATCCTGCAATGGGCCGCTCTTGCCCAGGGCAAAACGCTCAAATAGCTCGCGCAGTTCTTCGTCGCTCATCGAGCCGCCGGCCAGCGCAAAGGCCGCCAGCAATTGACGCGGCGACTTGTCCAGCGTCCTGACCACGCGCCGAATAGCTTCCGGCTGACGCAGCGTCTCGATCAGCGTCTCGATCAATTGCTGCTTGCCCAGACCGGCCAGCTCAATCCCATATTCGCGTGCAAGCGCGCGCAGTTCGCTCAAACCAAACTGAGCCAGTGTCTCGCTCACGGTATTCACCTCCGGGCGCCGATGGAGCAGTGCAGCAGAGGTTGAGAATCTAGAAGGAGAGGGAGTACGAATAGATGATGTAACTTGCGTATTCTGAGATTTTGGCACAGCAGTTCTTTCTCGAGGTCCATCCAGCGTACTGACAGCCGCCTCTGTTCCTGGAAGCGGGGGAAGCGAAATGAAGCTCAGGGGCCGGTTGATCCATTGATAGAGCAGCGCAGCGGCATGTGGGCAGATTAATGCAGCCTGTTTCCCACAACTACAGACAACCTGGCAGGCACTATTGCTCACCACCTCGACCGCAAGCTCAAAATGCCGGGAGGCGGTTTCGGCAGGCTCTTCCTCCTGCGGCTCGCGCGCTCCCTGCTCTCCCCCGGCCTCAGAAAATGCCCCAGGGAGCGTCACGACTCCTGAGAGGCGTACACCCTGCCGTTTCATCAGGGAAACAAATCCACGACGGCAATACTCTTGTCCCAGCGACGCGCCGGCCAGTCCCGCCATGCCGACGATATCGGCCTCACGAAGACGCTGCAACACACCGGGCACAACATCATCCATACCGGTACCCACGTTCAAACACAGCAATTACTCAAATTTTCAGTATCATAGCACGAACCAGACACAGCGGTCAAACAGCGTTTCCGCTTTGCTTTCTATAAACGCTCAGCAATCTGGCGTTCACGCCCTCTATTTCTGCTATAATAGAGATGGCATTACGACAACATCAGGAGTTTTCTATGGAAGAGACAACGCCGGTGGCAACCACCCATTCGGCTACGGAACACCGCGAGGCTTTTGGCAGCGCGAAGACGGAGAATCTGCGCGATTCTGGCTGGTGGCGCCTGCTTCTGCCCCTGGTCGTGCTCGGCGGCAGCCTGGCCCTGCTCGCTATCCCGCTGCTATTCCTCGTTCCCCTGCTGGTCAAGTCCTTTAGCCCAAGCTACGCGGCTAATGTTCAGGGCACGCCGCTGACCTGGCTCTGGATCGTTATGATTCTGCTGATCGTGGCGGTGAATGTGGTGATTATTCGCGGCCTGCTGAAAATCTTTTTCACCCAGGCCGGCAATTATCGCTCATAACTGCTCCATTGAAAAGGCAGCAAACAAGAGGGACCCGCGCAGGTCCCTCTATCTCTCTGTTCAAGCCAGGAGCGTGACGCCCTCCAGCGCCAGCAGCCATTCTTTCATTGCCAGACCGCCGCCGTATCCGGTCAATGACCCGTTGCTGCCGATGACTCGATGGCAGGGCACGATGACCGCGACCGGATTGGCTCCGTTGGCCGCGCCAACCGCGCGCACCGCTTTGGGACTGCCGATCGCGGCGGCGATCTGTGCATAGGTGCGCGTCTGACCATAGGGGATGCGGTAGAGTTCTTCCCACACGGACACCTGGAAGGCGGTGCCGCGCAGGTCGAGCGGGCAGGAAAACTGCACCCGTTCGCCCGCAAAATAGCGCCGCAGTTGATCCAACGCCTGGCTCAGCGGCTCAACGCTCTCTCCCTCAGCCACACGCGCAATCACCAGGCGACGCGCCAGCCAGTCCAGCCCGTACTCCCGGCTCGTTCCCGGTGTGCCCGACCAGCACACGCCCTTCTCCGTGGCAATAACCGTGCATGTTCCCTGCTCGCTGTGTACGCTGCCCCAGTAGAGCGTCTCCGCCGGCGCCTTCGTTTTCGCAACAGTAATCATTCTGCTCCCAGTTCTCCTCTCGTCTTTGGACACATGTTCGCCATAGATGAGTGTAACCGGAAAGCAGGAGAGTCGTCAAGTTGTATGGAAGGCGAATTTCCTTTAGCGTTTCGCCCCGGCTGCCGATTGAAACGCCTCCTCGGTCTTCGCCGCCATGACAAAATCGTTCTTATGCAGGCCGCCGATCGCATGCGTCCACCAGGTGACTGTGACCTTGCCCCACTCGGTCAAAATTGCCGGGTGATGCCCCTCCTGCTCGGCCAGCTCGCCAACGCGATTCGTGAAGGCCAGGGCATGCACAAAGTTGTCGAAAGCGAAGCTCTTGCTGAGCCGCTTCACATGATCGACCTCGGTGATTACCCAGCCCGGCAACTGGACCAGGTACCCGGCGATCTCGCTATCCGTAGCCGTAGGCACGCCTCCCTCGCAGGGAACGCAACGCGCCTGATTGAGTTGTTCCATGATGCTCCTCCCTATCTCTACAAAAGAGTCCTTCTGCTCCAAACGCATTTCTTTATATGCAGCGGGAGAGCAACTTGTCAAGGGTATGCATTGAGCGATTTCCTTGCCCCCTCGCTTCCCAAATCGGCCACACACTGCCTGAACTGCAAGCAAGTTGCCAATCTTAGAAGGCAAAGCAAGACGGGAATGCCCCGTGAAATATACCGGTCAGGGTGAGCGCAACATATTCTATCCCTGGGACGTATTATTTCTGTAATACAAAAGAGAGATAATGCTGCATCATAACTGTTACACCAGGAGCTAGAGGTGAGTATTCATGAGACAATTGAGAGAATTGAGCCAAACCCTGCGACACACTGGGGCGCTTTCGGCCTATGCCGCTCTTCATCTTCCCTGGTGGCACACACCTTTGTTTGGGCACCTTATGAGTTTTTTGCTAGTATCCCTCTCTGTAGCACTGGTGCGCCTTTTGCTGATACGCGAGACGTATTTTATCTGGATTCCTTTCTGCCTCGTCTCCGTGCTTGTCGGCTTTGTCTGGGGCACAAGTCCCGCCTTGCTGGCCACGCTGTTCGGTTTCCTGGCCTTTACGTTCTTTGTCATTCCTCCAGATGATCTCTTGACTCCCAATATCTGGAATGATGTCAGGCTTCTAGGCCCCTTCGTACTCGCCCAGGGCGCGATTGCCCTGCTCGCAGCCCAAAATGCCGTCAAACACCGGCGCGTTCTGAACGCCAGACGAGAGGCACAGACTTACGCGCAGGAGCTTGCCGCTGCCAATCAAGAGCTTGAGCGGGCCAATCACCTCAAGGACTACTTTATAAGCCGGGCAGCCCACGAACTGCGCACGCCCCTGACGACTATTCTCGGCGAAACGCAGCTCGCCCTGCGTCGCCTGCACAAAGCCGGCAGCACGGCTCCTGAGTGCCAGCAGAGCTTTGAAAGGGTTGAGACGCACGCAAAGAGCTTACATACCCTGATCGAGGATCTGATCACGCTCAGCAGTCTGCGTTCCAACGGGTCCTGGCTGCACTACTGTACCTGCGATTTTGGCCGGCTGTGCGCCGAAATCGTGGAGGAACGGCGCGCACAAACCGGACGCCAGATCGTCCTGCAAATGCCCGCGCACCCGCTCTTACTGGAGGCCGACTGCGATCGGCTTTCCCTGGTCGTAATCAATCTCATAAACAACGCGCTTCTTTACTCGGCAGAAGAGAGTCCTGTCTCAGTCAGCATCGCCGATGAGCACGCTCAGATTAGGCTTCAGGTGCATAACGAGGGGAATGAACTCTCACCAGAGCAACAGGCGCAGCTTTTCGAGCCATTTTACCGCGCCCCCTCTGCTGAAACTCTCCACCGCGCTGGCTGGGGACTCGGCCTCACGCTCAGCAAGGAGATCGTCGAACGCCACGGCGGGCGCATCCGGGTAGAATCGGTTGCAGGCGGTGGCACGACATTTTTGGTTGAGCTTCCCAGGAACAGAGGGGAAAACCGCCGCTAGTCCCGGGTGAGCCGGGAGACGCTCGTCGGTCCCAGCTCACTTCATCGGATGTCTGCAAAAATCCTCTGACCCTTTTTGGCGACGCCTGTTACTTGTGTTATCTTATCCTCTTGGGCCTGGCGGTGGACATGTTCCCGTTTCAATCCAAGACGTTAAATCATTAAGATGAGCATCCCACGCTTTGTCGATAGTGGCATAAGCCTCCCATCCTTCTCCCTCACCAATACCGCTATGGGTAAATGTTAACTGCGTACCATCTTTTTCTGCCCTTAATTCAAAGGTAAGGATTGTCGGAGTAGGAGAAAAGGCTCCTTCCCAAGTAAAACTGAACAACTGAGACGGCTTCACCTCTTTTACTTTTCCATGCTCTCCCATACCAGGCGCCCAATCTGTATGAATTGTTCCGCCAGGTTTCAATTCAATGTCAGCCTCTTGCATAAACCAGCGTTCTAATTCTTGCTTTTCGGTAAGCGCTTTAAAGATACGTTCTGGGGTCGCTTTAATGAACCGCTCTTTTGTAACTGTCTTTGTAGCCATCTTGACTCTTTCCTTCTCTTACATTCTACTTGCAATCTGCAAGTTTTCTCTCTCTCTTCTTCTTCCTCACTTTTCCAAAACCGGAAATGGCAAGGAGGAAAGGAGCCAGGCTGATAACTGTCACGATAACTGTTCATGCAAGCCAAACAGATAGGAGGGGTCGGCGCACCCAAACCTGCAAACGGTACGCTCAGACTGGGATGAGCTGACCCCCTTGTCGGTTAGAACGGCTTGAACATCATCAGCCAGAGGATCAAGGCTAAGCCGCCACCGCCAATCACGGTGAGAAGCCAGGGATGGGTGGCCGCGAGCAGAACGGCAAGCTGTTTTTCCGTGGATGGGTCCAGGGACGAATGACTGATCGTCTCCGAGGACGATGGATTGCTGGTATGCACAAGCTGACGGAGACGATTGAGCGGGCGTGAACCGAGAAGCGTCATGGCGACGCCCATCAGGATGAACAAGCCCAGGGAGGCCCAGATCCAGCCCTGACCCCACCAGTTGCCCATGAAGCCAGCGGCGATGCCGGCGGCGAGCAGCACCAGTAGGGAGACGCCGGCAACCATGGCGACGCCTCTGGACAGGTCAAGCAGGACACGAACGCGCTCGACCTCACGCTGCCGGGGTAGCGCGAAAGCCACGGCAGCGGCGGTGCCGTGGGCGAGCAGGTAGCCGAAGACGCCCAGGATGTGGGCGAAGACAAACCACTGATACATAAATCTCCTTCGATGTGTAAATGAAACGTACTACTTCAATCGTCGATGGCCTGGTAGGTCAGGGTCCAGAAATCGCGGTAGAGACCTGAACCGCTTCCTTGCTTGCAATCAGCTTCTGTTTGATCTGCGTATATTGCTTGCTTATTTCTCACCTCGCTTGAAAAGCATTGTTCAGAAACTCCTGATCTGGGTGAGTTGGGTTTATCTTGACAAGATCACCAGATAGTGGCGGATGCGGAGGTGTGTCTCCTTGTCACATCCGTCGGGCTTTCTGCGTCATACTTATGACACAACAACATGAGGAAATGTGACCAATGATTGATACACACAACTGGCTGGCTATGCAATTTGAGGCAGATCGCCCTCGCCTGCGAGCCATAGCCTACCGCATGCTCGGCTCGCTCGCCGAGGCGGAGGATGCAGTCCAGGAATCCTGGCTCCATCTGAGCCGCTCCGACCCAAGCGCCGTCTCGAACCTGGGTGGATGGCTGACAACGGTGGTCGCGCGAGTGTGCCTCAACATGCTGCGGGCGCGCAAGACACGGCGCGAGGAGTCCCTGGAGGCATCGGAGCCTGAAACAGTGAGAGGTGCTGAAAGTGCGATCGACCCGGAGCAGGAGATGGAGCTTGCCGATTCGGTGGGTCTGGCGCTGCTGGTGGTGCTCGATACGCTTGCTCCCGACGAGCGCCTCGCCTTCGTCCTGCACGACATCTTCGGCGTCCCCTTCAGTGAGATCGCGCCGCTCGTAGAGCGTGAAGTCGCCGCGACCAGGCAACTCGCCAGCCGTGCCCGCCGCCGGGTGCGGGGAAGAGCTTCCATGCAGAGTGCGGACCTGGCGGCAAGCCGAGAAGTGGTTGAAGCCTTTCTCACAGCCGCACGCGAAGGGTCCTTCGACGCGCTGCTGGCAGTGCTCGATCCAGATATCGTGGTCCGCATCGATTCCCAGGTTGTGCCTGCCGGAGTCTCAAGAGAGATGCATGGTGCAGCGGCTGTGGCAAAACTGGTTGTGGAACATGCTCGGCTCTTCCGAGCTTGTCAGGCTGCGCTTGTGGATGGCTCTGTGGGGATCGTCGTGGCTCCGTATGGGCGGCTGCGCGCTGTTGGCGATCTTCTGATCAGAGGGGGGAGGATCACTGCATTCACTGCGATTTTCGATCCTGCGCGCCTGCGCCAGCTACACCTTGCGGTCCTCGCCGACTGACTCCAGCCACCAGGTGCCGCGGGCCTGTTGAGCATCCGAATTGGTGCTCACGCGACGAGAAGGGTGGGAGCTCGCCAGACTTAGCATACAGTTTTCCATGCGGCTCCCTCCCTTTTTACCCTTAGCTACACTGGCAGGCTGGACCTCGCTCCAGTCTGCTTGCGTATTTATTTACAACTTTCTAACTCTATTTTTGACGAAAAAGCACAAAACCTTTGACATGACTTTACTTTATTTACGAATCATTGTATATTTATATTAAAATCAGAAAATTTCTCTGATTAAGAAAAACTATATTCTTAAAAGAAAGCGAGCAAATATGACAGGCAAGACTCGAGGTAGCTTTCTCATTGCAGGAAGTATCATCGCATTCATCGGATTCCTTATCCCAGGATTATACGGGGTCAGCTATAATCCCCCTGCAAATTCTGCTGCCGCACATATTGTTCTCAGCAAATTACCAGGGTTTGGTAGCGCTGTCGCTCTCAACACCGCAAATGCAGGGGTCTACAACGGTTTTGGCGGACCAATCCATGATGCTCTATCCGTCACCCTTATTTCCATCATTGTGACCGGTGCACTTGGTCTCCTCGCTCCTTTCATTCCTTACGATAGAGGTCTCAAACAGGTAGAAAAGCATATCGACCTGGCAAGGAATGTCTTGCCAAACTTGCCAAAGAACGTCCATAGTGGACTCTCGGTCATTTCTGAACTGGGAATCGTCGGAGGGATTATCTGGCAATTCCGCTCTGGGGGAATGCCCTCTCAAATCACCCAGAATTTCATAGCAGACCTGGGAGGCGGCCAAGTTGCAATCGACGCATCCCATTATCTCTCCGCATCGCTTGGGTTTGGTTTTCTTATCCTCTTCTTTGGATTCCTGGTTGGATCTGTCGGTGCCTACACACGGTTTGGCTGCTTCCTTCTTGTTGGTTTTTGTCTGCTCTTCGGCGTAGCCCTTCTCTATACGAGAATAACAACAGGAGTTTGGTGAGGAATGCTTCTGAGAGCGCCAGCGGCCTTTTCGTGGGAGGTCAAAAACCGCTGACAGAGCAAAGGCAACATGCTCTGCCGACGGCTCCAGGTGAAACTCCAGCAGTCCCTCGTAGACCGTGCCCTGGCGGCGCTCGCTCAGATCGCAGTAAGCGACAAACTGCCCGTCCACGCGCGCCAGCCAATCAATCGCCTGCTGCAAATGCCAGTCGCCGACGGCATACTGCTCCAGGAACGAAATGATGGCCGCTTTATGCCAAAAGATTGGCTGCGCCTGACATAAAGATGAGCACGGGATCTCCCATGCCCTTCACAATCGTATGCTGGGAGGTATCCAGTTTTGAACGATTGGCAGGAATAGGTCATTTGACCCATGCCTGCTGATCATGCTATCTCGTATGATTTTGAGAAGGATTCACGCTGTCCATACTACCGGGAGAAAAACGAATGAACTGCAAGAACAAGGAAGTTTTGAGTAAACCACAAGCGGTTCCGGGGGCTGAGGTAAGTGAGGTAAGTCTCACGTTCACAGAGCAAGCCCTCTACGTTCTCCTCTCGCCGTTAGAGGGGCCAGGTCAACTTGTTGCGCTCCGTCCTCAGGATGGAATGCAGATATGGAGCGCAGCCAGCGAGGCCGAGCAGAAAATCCTGATGGCCTCCAATGAGACGCTCTATCTCGCCAATCCCTGGGAGTTGGATGCATTTCAGTCATCCAACGGAAGACATCTCTGGTCTCAGCGCTTTGGAGAAACAGCAGATATCGTCGTTGGTTCATCACAACACGGCATTTTCGAGACCCAGCATGCTGATTCTTTTTGTTCGCTGGATCTCACCAAAGGGACCGCCAGATGGTGCCTGCAACTTTCCCTCTTGGAATGGGATGGCACTCCGTTTTTCATAGACAAAACCACGATCTATCTCTTCTCAGACGGTGACCACACTCATCCAGACGATAATAACATCCTCTATGTGGTGGACAAACAAACAGGAAAAGAACGCAAGCATTTCACGATCCATCTGTTGACAGGAGCTATTACAGCGCTCTAAGACGGATCTGCAGGTAAAATGAAGCAGGAAAAACATCTCTTCTGCTTCATTTCACCCATATGCAGCAGATACGCAAAAGATTTGGCTTCGTTTTTGTCTCTGAGGAGCCCTGAAACGAAAGCAGTTGCACCAGGGTCTCCGCGTCATGGGCATATTCGAGCGCCATAGACTGCACTTGTGCATCCAATTGCCTCATGGCCCAGCGAGAGAAGGTTTCCGGGAGATCGCTTTGTTCCTGGAACTGCACCAGCATCTGACGTGCCTGGGCCAGCTTTGATGGTTCCGTGGCTAGAGCCAGGACGAGTTCAAAGATCTTCCTGGCAAGCGTCTCGTTCTCACGAGCAGCACCCCGTTCCGAGCCGGGAGTCGTGCTCGCTTGCTTGCAGACCTCCTCACTGCAACGACGACACTGGCGCCTGTCTTCTTCTGGTGCCATGAGTGCTTCTCCTTGGGATGCGGGCCACCGATGGCGCACCACGACTTCACGCCTCTAGAAAGGCGGCGGCCCCAGAATCTCCATCCCATATTGGGCCGCTATGATCGCCATCTGCTGGAAATCGATAGGTTGTGGACGCAGCCCCTCCTCCAGCGCGGGCGTCCCGGCGGCTACGAAATACTGATCCATGTTCGCCGGCGTGCCAATCACCAGGAAGCGGGCGGGTGTCTCGCTCACGACCTTGAAGCTGTGCGGGATGCCACGCGGCAGGAAGACGAAGGTGCCGGGACCTCCCTCAAACAGGTCATCGCCGCATTTGAGGAGGAACGAGCCTTCCAGGATGTAGAACATCTCGTCATCATAGCGATGGACGTGCCAGGGCGGCGCGGTATCCGGTGCCGCCAGCGCCTCGACCACGCTGATGATGCCGCCGGTCGATTCGCCGGTCGCCTTGAGCGTCATGCGGGTCGTCGTATACCAGACGGCCTGGCCTTCATTGGCCTGCAAGGTGTAGGGCTGGAGCGACGTGGGTTGGGTTGCCATAGGTTCTTTATACCTTAAACTAGATCCAAGCCCCTCGACAAAGGGCCTTGCCCCAGCATAAACTGGGTGCATGGAAGGAACGGAAGGCGAAAGACCTCATAGCTCACTCGGTTCGACCGATAAA
>Ga0070740_10003193_pt1 | contig 17835 bp, 14 predicted proteins | sample Coa_R2_FD_67286 | JGI IMG/M metagenome (GOLD analysis project Ga0070740, IMG submission 67286) | Surface soil microbial communities from Centralia Pennsylvania, which are recovering from an underground coalmine fire - Coalmine... | ecosystem: Environmental > Terrestrial > Soil > Unclassified ... | reverse complement strand
GTAGTCGTACTCGACCAGCTCGATGCGGGCTGCGATTGCCGGGTCACGTTCGTTAAGGATTTCGCGCGCCACTTCCAGCGTCGCAGGCAGGTCCAGGAGCGCGCCTTTCAGTGCGGGATAGCGGCGCAGGAACTCCAGCAGATAGGTGCCGGGACCGCCGCCGAGGTCGGCGATGGTGCGGATGCCCGACAGGTCGAGGTTCTGGGCCGCCCACAGCGCGTCGCCGCGCGCCTGCACCAGTGAGTCCATCGCGCGGATGAACCGTGCGGTCTCCTCGCGCCGGCTTTGGAACATGTCGGGTGCGCGCACCGGACGGCCCGTGCGTATCGCGTCTTCCAGGCGCGTCCACAGGGGAAAGATCGCCTCGTCGAACAGGATCATGCCGCCCAGGTACTCGGGCGATGCCGCCAACAGGAAGCGGCGCGACGCCGGGGTCAGGCTCAGCGCGCCAGCGTTCTTGGCCAGCAGCCCCAGCGCCGCCATCGCGTTGGCCAGCAGTGCGATAGCGCGTGCATCGCAGCCGATGGCACGGGCCAGCGCATCCGCCTCGAGCGGACGATGCGCCAGCGCCTCGAACAGGCCCAATCGTAGCGCCACCTGAATCGCCCGTGCGCCGGCATGGCCGCCGGCAAGATCGGCCAGCTTAGTGAAATCCATCGCCCTTTACTTGCGAATAAAATCCTGGGTGATGTAGGTCGAGCCGTCGGCCGCGCGCGCCATCCCAACGCCGGTTTCGTTGAAGCTCGGCGCCAGGATGTTCTTGCGATGGCCGGGGCTGCGCATCCATCCGGCCAGCGCACGCTCCGCCAGGCGCTGGCGGTCGGGGAAATCGTCGACGTAGATATTTTCGCCGAACTCGGTGTAATCGATTCCCGAGCCGCGGATGCGCTGGGCAGGGCTGACCCCGTCCGCGCTGTGGTGCGAGAAATAATGACGCAGGGCCATATCGTAGCTGTGGCCGCGCGCGGCCACCGTCAGACGCGCCGACAGCTTCAGCGGCAGGAGCCCGGCCTTGACCCGCTCAGCGTTGACCAATTGGACGATCCGCGCTTCATCGGCGCTGACGCCCGCGATTTGCTCGGCGCTGGGGCGGCGCGTGATGGTCAGGTAGATGCGGCCCGCCGCCGCGGCCATCAACACCGCGCCCAGCGACGCCATCACCCAGCGCACGTATCGGCGCCGGCGCACGATGGCCGGCGTCGGCATCGCAATCACCTTGCCGCGCGGTTGCTTGAACGCCGGTTGACCGCGGCCGGAGGCTGGCACTTCACGCATCGGCAGCTCACCTGAGCGGGCAGACGGCGCAGCGCCCGGTGGCGCCGGGGCCAGCGCCGTCTGCCGCGCTAAAGCATATTGCACAGCCGCTCCAGCATCAAAGCCGCTGCGCACCGCACGCTTAAGATTTCACGGCCAATTTGCGGGCATCGTGGCGGCCGCCTCTGCTAAGATGGCGTCCGTCGATGCTCAAAACTTTTCTCATCGTGATTGTGGCAGTCCTGATCAGCGTCGGCGCACAGTTGTTTGACGCCAGCCCGGCCCGGGCCAACCCCACCCCGGCTTCCCAGCAACTTCCCGCCGGCGCCTTGCAGGATGCCGCCAGCGTCTACCTGCGCCAGGCCGCCACGCAGCGGGTCCGATGGCAGCCGTACAGCGCGGCCAGCTTTGCGATGGCGAAGCGGATGAACCGGCCGGTGCTGATCGATATCGGCGCGATGTGGTGTCATTGGTGCCACGTGATGGATGAGCGGACTTACGCCGATCCGGAAGTCGCGGCGCTTATCAACCGGCTCTTCGTGCCGATCAAGGTCGACCGCGATCAGCGTCCCGACGTCGATCAGTATTACCAGGCCGCCGCCGCCGCGCTGTCGGGTAACGGCGGATGGCCGCTGACCTGCTTCACCATGCCCGACGGCGCGCTGTTTGCCGCCTTCGGGTTCCTGCCTGCCACCCGCTCCGTCGGCCATGGCCCGGCGATGAAGACCGTGCTCAAGGAAATCGCCAAGGCTTACCGGACCCAGCCCCAGCAAGTGGCGGCGCAGGCCGCGGAGGTCGAGGAACGATTGAAGAAGTCGCCGCCGATGAAGGTGCAGACCGCCGACCGGCCGGCGATGGTGGAGCTGATGGCGGGACTGAGCAACGCCTACGATCGGGCCAACGGCGGTTTCAGTTTTGGCGAGGGTCCCAAGTTCTTCGAATTTCCGGGACTGGAGTTTGCGCTGGAGGCCGGCTTTTACGGCCATCCGGAGTTCACCGCAATGGCGCTTGATACGCTGCGCCGGATGGCGCGCGGCGGCGTGTACGACCAGTTGGGCGGCGGCTTTCATCGCTACTCCACCGACCAGGCGTGGAAGGTGCCGCATTTCGAAAAAATCGGCTACGACCAGGCGCTGGCGCTGTCGGCCTACGCGCACGCCTTTGAAATCAGCGCCGACCCGGAATTCAAGCAGGTCGCGCTCAGCGTGGCCGACTATGTCGAGGGTACGCTGCTCAATCCGATCAATGAGTCTTTCTATGCCAGCCAGGACGCGGACGCGTTTGCCGGCGACGACGGCGGCTACTACACCTGGAGCCGCCAGGAGATCGCCGCCGCGCTCAAAGGCCCTGCATTGAAGGCTGCGCTTCTGTACTTCGGCCTTGATGATCGTCCCGCCGCCGCACCCGACGGGCGGCTGGTGCTACGCCGCGCGATGGACTACGGCCAGGTCGCCGCCCAACTGAAGATTTCCCCGCCCCGCGCGCAGCGCCTGATCGAGCAGGCGTGTGGCAAATTGCGCGCCGCGCGCGCCCGCCGGCGCATCCCGCAGGTCGATCCCGCCGTGCTGGTCGATCGCAACGCCCTGATGGACAGCGGCTTGATCGCCGCCGGAGAGGCCTTTGGCAATCCGCACCTGGAGCGGATCGCACTTGACAACCTGGACTTTCTCTACGCGCACGCCCGCCTGCCCGACGGCAGCTATTGCCACACTGTCGGCAAAGGCTCCACATGCGTGCACGGCCTGGCCGCCGACCAGGTCTACATGCTCAGCGCGCTGCTTGCCGCTTACCAGGTCTCCGGACAAAGCCGCGAACTGGCGCGCGCCGAGCAGGTGGCCCAGGTAATCGTCAGTCAGTTCCTGGACAAGGAAAGCGGCGTGATCAGAAACGCGCGGGCGCCGGAGGACCAGACGGCGGCCGGGCGATGGCTGGACGGGATGGAGGCATATTTCGACGGCGAGATGCCGTCGGTGCAGGGCGTGGCCGCGCGCGACTTCGCGGCCCTGGACGCGCTGGCGCCCGACCACGGCTACGATCAGCAATCCGCAATACTGCTGGCGCACGCTCCGGTGAGCGTCGGCGCAGCGCTGATGCTGGCAACGGTGGGGCAAGCGATCGCGGAACGATTGCATGGCGACGCGCTGGTGGTGGTCGACGGCGCGCCCAACGACGCCGCGACCCTGCCGCTGCTCACTGCGGCGCAAAGCGCCTACCGCCCCGGCAAGGTGCTGGCGTGGCTTGACCCTGGGCAAGCCGCTCCCGGAATCGGCCCGCTGGCCGCCGCCCAACTGCTCGCGCCCGACCCGCAGCAGCGCGACGCGTTTGCCTTTGTCTGCGCCGGCAACGTATGCACCGATCGGGTCGGTACGCCCAATGAACTAAGCGCTTTGATCGCCGGCTTCGGTCTGCCCCAAGCGAAATAGAGTCGGGCTTGACATCCACAAAACACTGCTCGTGGCCGGCGCAAGTGAGGTATCGGTTTGCGGCGCGCTGACGGTTCTGGCAGAGATAGCAGGGTCCGGATGCGCCGGGAGCAGCTACGATGGCACACGTTGAATTCGGCCTGAGCCTCAGTTCGATGAGCAGTGTTGCGCCGTTTGCGCGCAACGCCGAAGCAATGGGCTTTGACTACCTGACCTGCGGCGAGCATCTGATGTTTCACGGGCCCATCGGCAACTCCCTGATCGCGTTGGCGGCCTCCGCCACTGTCACCGAGAAGATCAAGCTGATGAGCACGATCGTGCTGGTGCCGCTGTACGGCCCCGCGATGCTGGCTAAGATGACCGCCGTGCTCGACGTAATCTCGGGTGGCCGTTATCACTTCGGTATCGGCGTCGGCGGCGAATTCCCGCGCGAGTTCGAAGCCGCCGGGGTGCCGGTCACGGAGCGCGGGCCGCGCACCAATGAGGCGCTGGAAGTGATCACGCGGCTGTGGACCGAGAAGAAGGTCACCTTCAGCGGCAGGTTCAGCAATTTCAAGGAAGTGACAATCGAGCCGCCGCCAGTGCAAAAACCGCATCCGCCAATCTGGGTCGCGGGGCGGCAGGAGTCGGCGATGAAGCGGGCCGCCAGGTACGCGCAGGGATGGCTGCCCTACATGTACACGCCCGAGCAACTGGCGAACAGCATCGAAAAGATAAATCAATTTGGCCGCCAGTTCGGTCGCGACCTAAGTGGATTCCGCAACGGCCTGTTCATCTTCACTTCGGTGTATCGCGATCGCGACCGGGCGCGCGAGGTGGCGGCGCGCCAGGTGGGACGTAACTACGCGCAGGATTTTTCGCAAAAGGCTGGACGCTACCTGCTGTTCGGCACGCCCGAGGACTGCGTCAAGCGGCTCAACGAGTACGTGGCCGCCGGCGCCCGCACCGTGGTAATCGCCAACGCCTGCCCGCGCGAGGATCTGGACGCCAACCTGAAGTTGATTGCCGAAGAGATCCTGCCCGCGTTCCGCTAAAGCGCAACTCATACCGCGGCGCACCGCGCGGGCGGAAGCTTACGCCGGCCCTATTAACAAACCCACCAGGGGGCTCCTGAGAAAGGCGTCACACAATGGGATCGTGGACTCCGCATCTGCTCTCAAGCGCCATGTCCAGAAGTCACGTCGGATAGGTGGCCAGAATCGATACTTACGCAATACCGTAAAGCGGCTCGCAGCGCCGTCTGGCAGCGCTCGGGATTCAGCCGGGCTGGCGCTGCCTGGCAGTCGGAGCCGGCCATGGATCCATAGCCCGGTGGCGCAAGGGCAAACGCGCCGCCTGACCACCGCGCGCAGTCGCGCAGGCCGCGATAGCGCCGGAGCCTTTCACGTCCGGGCGGCGTGCAGACAAAAAAGCGCCCCCATCCGCCTTTGTTCGCAAATGGGGGCGCCTTGCCGATCGAATCCGGACCTAAACCCGGACCGTGCTTAGCAGCGCGTTCTGGTTGGGGTCGCAGATGAAGCGGATCTTGGGCAGGATCACCTCGCACTGCGCGAAAGTGGAGATGATAGGATTGGTCAGCTTGATCAGTCCCTTGGTGCCCCACGCCTCCTGGTCAATGTAAATGAAGTGCGAAAAGCCGCGCTCGACCTTGGTGAATACGTAGTCGGGGTCGACCTGCACCAGGACCAGCTTACCGTCGGCGCGATTGCGCACCAGGTGCATGCTGGCGATGTACTGGATATCGCTGCCCGAGATGCCCTCGCGATCGATCATCTCCGCGTCCAGCACGCGCCGGCCGCGCTCGTCGTTGATCTCGACCACGATCCGCTCGTGGCGCAGATGCAGTTGTGCCTTGCCCGGCGCCACCGGAAAACCCCATCGCCGCGCCAACTCCGCCGCCGCCTTGGGGTTGTCGACATAGGTCTTGAAGGTCCGGGCCCGCGGGCGGTAGCCGGCGCGTCCCACCAGGCGCAGCTCGCCGGTGGAAAACGGACCCCACGGACTTTCGGGGAACACCATCACGGTGCATTCCACGTAGGGCGGGATGCTCGGATTCATCGACGGCGGCAGCAGCGCGTCGGATCCGCTTGCGGAAATCTCGCTGGTCACGTTGAGGACCTGGGCGTTCTTGAGGCTTAGCGGTTCGGTGCCGTAGCCGTCGATTTCGGGTGCCGCCGCAGCGATTTCATTGATGTCAAGCGTTCCAAACCTCATCAGCGCACTCCTCCAACCGCCACACCCTGACCGGCCGCCGCCTGGGCGGGCTGCTCGCGCTTGAAGTGCGGAATGACGTGTTTGCCAAACAGGCGCAGGCTGTTGAGCACCTGTTCCTGGGGAATCATCTCCACCGCCTGGGTCAGGAAGTTGATCGAATCAAAGCCCGCCGACTCCCACTTTTTGAGCGTCTTGACGATGCGCTCGGGGTCGCCGATCGCCACCCCCTCGGGCACGCCGGCCGTGTCGCTGGGGCCCTGGGCCTGCGCACGCACCGCGGGCAGCAGACCGGCGGAGGGATAGGACTTGGTCGGATAGGCCTCACGGCACATCACGATCTGGTTGGCCAGCAGGCCGAACTGCATGAACATCGCGGTGCCATGCTTGATGGCGAACTTGTCGTCCTCGTTGCAGAACAGGAAGGTCAGCGCCGCGCAATGATCGTTGATGATCTCGCCCACCGGCTCGCAATTCTTGATGTGGCGGCGGTATTCCAGCAGCTTCTTTTCCTGCACCGGCAGCGGGTCGTAGCTGATGCCCAGCGCGCCCATGCCGCGGTCGGCGGCGTCGATCTCGGTGCCCGGGCTGGTCACCGCCACCCACATCGGCGGATGCGGCTTCTGGTAGGGTTTGGGCAAAATCGCCCGCTCCGGCATCGACCACACCCGCCCCTGATAGGAGTAGCGCTCCTGCGTCCACATCTTGGGCAGGCAGTGCACGTACTCGTCCCAGGTCTTTTTGGTCTCGTCCGGATTGGCGCGAAAGCCGCCCAACTCGCACCAGGTTGCAGAGCGGCCGGTGCCGACTTCCAGGCGGCCGCCGGAGAGGATGTCGAGCACGGCGGTGCGCTCGGCGACGCGAATCGGATGGGCATACTCGGGCACGCAGACCACGATGCCGTGGCCGACGCGGATGCGCTTGGTCTTCATCGCTACCGCGGTCAGGAACAGTTCGGGCGATGAGCAATGCGAATACTCTTCGAGGAAGTGATGCTCGACGGCCCAGGCGTAGTCGAAGCCGACCTCGTCGGCCACGGCGGCCTGCTCCAGGGCGTTCTCATAAACGATGCGTTCTGAGTCACGCGTCCATGGCCGCGGCACCGACAATTCAAAGAATATTCCAAACTTCATTGCGGTGTTATCCTCCTTGATATGAGACCGCGCGTGCGTGTCTCCATCCCCCAACCACTATCATGTTTCCACAGCTCCGGCCAAAGGGGTGCCCGCCGCGCCGGCCAGCGCAGCCTCCAGAAACGGGCGCACCTGTGCGGTTATGTCCAGTGCGGGGTCGAGCTTCTTGCCCAATCCCTCCACCACCACGAAGGAGATGTTGAGCACCGTGTAGCGCCCGTCCATCCGCATCCCGTAGCGGCGCAGGATGTCGAAGAACGAGCCGATGGCGGCGGTCATTTCGATTTCGCCCAGCGCACGGTTGATGAAGCGCCGCAGGTAGGCGGTAATCTCGGCCTCGTAGGCCGCATAGTCGATCGGCCCCCGCCGCCGGCAGAGCTGGTACATGTGGCGCGCCAGTTCCGGCCCCATCCCGTTGGCCATGTAGTACATGGTCTGTGCGAACAGCAGGCGATCCTGGGCGTTCAATTCAGTGGTCAGCCCCAGGTCGAACAGCGCGATGCGGTTGCCGGGCAGAAAGCGGATGTTGCCCGGATGCAGGTCGGCGTGCACGAAGCCGTCGATGAAGGCCATCTTGCAGAACACCTTGATGCCCAGCGCCGCCACCTGGCGCGGGTCGAGGCCCGCGGCGGCCAGTTCCCCCTCCCGCACTCCCTCCAGCAGCTCCATCGTAAGCACGCGTTCACTGCATAGCCGCTCCACCAGTTCGGGAAAAACCACTGCCGGCTCGCGGCTGAAATTTTCGCGAAAGCGCAGGTTGTTGGCCGCCTCGATACGAAAGTCGAGCTGGCGATTGACGGCGGCGCAGAACTGGCGCACCGCTGCCACTGGTGAGAGCAGATGCAGGGTGGGAATCGCCTGGAGCACACGGGCCAGGCCCAGCGCGATCGACTGGTCGAGCGCCGCCGCGGCCGCAATCGCGGGACGGCGCACCTTGACTGCCACCGCCCGCCCATCGTGCGCGATGCGCGCGCGATGGACCTGGGCGACGGAAGCAGCCGCCAGCGGGCGGCGTTCGAATGCACTGAACAGGTGCTCCAGCGGCGCGCCGAAGTCCGCCTCGATCATTTCTCTGACCTGCGCGAAAGGGAACGGCCGGACGTCTTCCTGCAATTTGACCAGCTCCGCGGCGATTTCCGAGGGCACCAGGTCGGGCCGCGTACTGGCCACCTGGCCGAGCTTTATAAAGGTGGCGCCCAGATGCTCCAGCGCTGTGCGCAGCGCCGCGCCGGCCGCCGTCAGCATCGCGCTGCGATCCAAGCCGTGCTCGCGAACGGCGCGCACCGCAAGCGCACCGGCAAAGCTCAGCAGGGCGTACGTGCCCCAAGTCACAATTTGCATGGACCGGATTACGATGCGTCCGGCGGCGCGCAGCCGTTTCATCGACTCTTGCGTTGCCGCCAATGGCTTGGCATCCGCAGCGGCGTTTCCCTATTTTGACCGAAGCACCGCGCCGCGCGCGACAGCCATCAGTTCGGAGGTGAGCCATGGATTACAGCGAGTATCAACATCTTGCGTTCAAGCACTTCGACGACGGAGTGCTGCAGGTGACGCTCAATCGTCCGGAGGTGCTCAATGCAACCGACGCCCGGATGCATTGGGAGATTGCCCAGGTCTGGAAGGATATCGACGCGGACCCGCGCGCCCGCGTCGTGCTGGTGACCGGCGCGGGGCGGGCGTTTTCGGTCGGCGGCGATAACCACATGCTAGCGCAGACCCTGGGTGACGCCGGGAAAATCGCCGGCCTGTGGCGGGAGGCCGGCGACATCGTCTACAATATGATCAACCTGGACAAACCGATTGTCTCGGCCATCAATGGACCCGCCTTCGGCGCCGGACTGGCAGTGGCGCTGCTCGCCGACATCAGCATCGTGGCGGAAAACGTCCGCTTCACCGACGGTCACGTCATTCTGGGCGTGGCGGCGGGCGACCATGCGGTGATCATCTGGCCGCTGCTGTGCGGGATGGCCAAGGCGAAATATTATCTGCTGACCGGGGAATTGCTCGACGGCCGGGAGGCGGAACGCATCGGGCTGGTCAGCATGTGCGTTCCCGCCGAGCAACTGATGGACAAGGCGCTGGAGGTTGCCCACAAGCTGGCGGCGGGGCCGCAGCAGGCGCTGCGCTGGACCAAGCGCTCGCTCAACAACTGGCTGCGCATGGCCGGGCCCAGCTTCGACACCTCACTGGCGCTGGAGATGCTGGGGTTCTTCTCGGCCGACGTCAAGGAGGGCAACGCCGCGCTGCGCGAGAAGCGGCCGCCCCGCTTCGCCGCGCGTTGAGCACGGCCTGGATAAACATCATAAACTGTTTTGCTCGGCTCAAGGCTGGGATTGTTGCCGCAAACCAGCTTTTTTGCGATACTCGGCGCGATTTTCTAAATCTGGGCCTTTTGAGGGAGGAACCGGTACATGAGCAAAGTCAAGGTGGCGGCCGGCGGGTTTGCGGTTGCACTGATGCTGGGTGCGATGCTTCCGCCGACCAGCGCGTTCGCGGCCAGGCACAAGGTCGATTGCGCCAAGGTCATGGACGAGCTCAACAGCGGCAAGAAAGTGAAGGAAGTGGCAGCCGACCTGCATATTTCCGCCTCCAGTGTCCGGCGCTGCGCCAAGAAGGCCAAGGCTGCGGGCGGAACGATGGCCTCGCCGGCCGCGGCGGCCAGCCCTGCTGCGGAAAAAGCCGCTCCGGCGGCCAGCCCGGCTGCTCATTGATTGGTCTGAAGGTAGGGGCGGATTAACCCGCCGGTGTGACATCCGCAGCAGCGGCGTCACCCTAAGCCGGACCTCATCGGACCGCGCCGGGGCGCTTGACCCGGTGCGGTCCGGCGAGCTGTTGTTGCTTTGCCGTGAACAAGTGCGAACTCTGCGAACTGCGTGACTACACCCAGCGCTACTGCCAGTTTGTTTATCCTTTTAAGTTCACAATCCTGGATTGCGATTCATGCGACACCCCGATGGCGGTGCTGGGGGAGCATCGCGCGACCGCGACCGAGGCTGAGAAGCGGCTGATGGTCGAGGTCCTGGCGGCGTTGGCGCGCGATAAGTGGGGGCCGGAGGGCTTTTTCATCGACGATGTGATGCGTCAGATTCCCGATCATTGCCATGTTCATGCACGCCGCCGTTGGCGCCGGAGCTGACCGGCGGTGATTTTCGCTACCTTTTGCAGATACGAAAAAAATGCTGTTTCGCTTTGAGCCAGACGCATGATCTGTGGTATATGCGTTCGCTGTTATCGATTTGGCGCTAATTGTGACAATCGCGCCATGGGTGTGGGCGCCCGGCGCCCCAGGAGGTTGGTCTGCGATGGCAAGCGGTACGGTTAAGTGGTTCAGCCCCAAGAAGGGCTACGGCTTCATCACGATGGAAGACGGACAGGACGTCTTCGTGCATTACAGCGCGATCGCCGGCAACGGCTTTCGCTCGCTGGAAGAGGGTGAGCGGGTCGCCTTCGACGTCACCCAGGGACCCAAAGGCCTGCAGGCGGCCAACGTTTCGCGCAACGCCTGAGACATCGACTCACCCCGGCACACGTTCGAGCACTCGAGCGGAGTTCAATTGAAGATGCTGCCTTAGACCATGCCCGCCGCTGCGGTTATGCCGCGGCACCTGAAGCCGGCGTCAATCCGTCGCCGGCGCTCAACACCGCCGCGCCAGCTCCGCACACAAACAGCCCGGCATTGCTCGCCCGTAAAGGAAAATCCCGTTCAGGTGTGTGCCTGCGGCAGGGGTCTTGCTGTCTTCAGGCGCGGGCGCGGATCGGCTTCGCGCAATGGAACCCGGGCTGCAGTGCGAGGGATAGCGACAAACAGTACGCTTATAAACGCAAGGGCAGGCGGCCGACGGGCCGTTCAGCCGTTATTTCGCCCGCGCCGCCGCGCTAATCTGATCCTGCCCGCGGCCCATCGGGAGGAGATCAGATGGTAGCCAAGCCACGCATCGCCGCGCCGACGCTGAGGTTTCTGGGTGCGGCCGCAACCGTTACCGGCAGCCGATTTCTGCTGACCACCGCGCAATCCGCGGTGCTGGTCGACTGTGGACTGTTTCAGGGACTCAAGGAACTGCGCCTGCGCAACTGGGATGCGTTCCCGGTGCCGCCCGCCGCGGTGGATGCGGTGGTGCTCACCCATGCGCACCTGGATCACAGCGGATACCTCCCGGCGCTGTGCCGCGATGGATTCGGTGGCCAGGTGCTCGCCACCGCTTCAACCCGCGCGCTCGCTGAAATCCTGCTTCCCGACAGCGGGCATCTGCAGGAGGAAGAAGCCGAGTACGCCAATCTCAAAGGCTACTCCAAGCACAAACCCGCGCGCCCGCTGTACACGGAACAGGACGCGATCAAATCGCTGCAGCAGTTGGCGGCTGCGCCGTTCGGACGCGAAATCGAGCTTGCGCCGCACCTCAGTGCGACTTTCAGCTTCGCCGGCCACATCCTGGGCGCATCCTCGGTGCTGCTGCGCGCCGCAGGCAAGCGGGTGCTGTTCAGCGGCGACCTCGGCCGCGCCAACCATCCGATCCTGCGCCCGCCAGCAGCAGCGCCCGAGGCCGACGCGATCGTGGTGGAGTCGACCTACGGCGACCGCCGCCACGACGACGTCGAATCGCTCCAGCGCTTCCAAGACGCGATCGCGCGGACCGCGCAGCGCGGCGGCGTCATCCTGATCCCGTCGTTCGCGGTCGATCGCACCGAGGTGGTGCTCCATCACCTCCGGCAGTTGACCACCAGCGGCCGCATCCCGGCGCTGCCGATTTACGTTGACAGCCCCATGGCGCTGGCGGCGCTGCGGATTTACAACTCTGCCATCGCGCGCGGATCGGATGAAATCCGCGCCGGCGTCGAACCCGGCGCGTTGGACCCCGGCGAGCTTAACGAGGTGCGCACCGTCGAGGAATCGATCGAGCTCAACCTGCTGGAGGGACCGATGATCATCATCTCCGCTTCGGGGATGGCGACCGGGGGCCGCATCCTGCACCATCTGGCGCGCCGTCTGCCCGAGGAGCGCAACACGGTGATACTGGTCGGCTATCAGGCCGACGGCACGCGCGGCCGCCGCCTACTCAACGGCGAACCGACGGTCAAGATGCTCGGCCGCTACATCCCGGTGCGTGCGGAGATCGTCAATGTGCCGGCCTTCTCGGTGCATGCCGATCAGGCAGAGCTGCTGGGCTGGCTGCGGAGCGCGCCGCATCCGCCGGCAACCTGCTACGTCGTCCACGGCGAAGCTGCGGCCGCGCACGCTCTGCGTGAGGAGATCCGCAAACAACTGGGATGGAACGCCGTCGTCCCGCATCATCTCGAAGTCGTGCGGCTGGACTGAAATCAAGGCCCTTCAATCCGCGAACGGCGAATTGGTGCGGCCTCTGAGCTCTCCCCGGGAGCGGCGGATGGGACCAGAATTGCTCTCGCTTTGCCGCGAATTAATCAACTAAGCCCCCTGAGATGGCGAATGCAGGGCGGCTTCCAGGCGCGGCAGCGCCTGCTCCAGGGTCATCTTGTCTTCCAGCGCGCCTAGGAACGGATCGCGGCCCAGACGCGCCATCCGTTTGGGCATCGTCTTGATGTTGAAGGCAAGCGGATCGAGGTCGGGCTTGAGCTCTTTCCAGTCCAGCGGCGCGGAGACCGGAGCGCCACTGACGGGGCGCACCGAAAACGGCGCCGCGATGGTCTTGCCGTGGCCCAATTGCAGGTAGTCGATATACACTTTGCCCGCGCGCGAGCGCGGATTGCGATTGATGGTGGCGAGATCGGGCCGGCGACCTACCACCACGCGTGCTACCAACTCCGAGAACATGCGCGCCTGGTCATAAGTATATTTCGGCTCCAGGCCGACCGCGACGTGAAGGCCCGCCTGGCCCGACGTTTTCAGGTACGGCCGCAGGCCGATTTCGCGCAGCACCGCGGCGGTCTGCTGCGCCACCAGCACGGCATTGCGCGTGGTGGTGCCCTTGGGATCGATGTCGAACAACAGCCAGTCGGGCACCTCCAGATGCGGCATCCGCGATGACCAGATATGGATAGTGATGGCGGCCAGATTGGCCATGTAGGCCAGCGCGTCGGCGCTCTCCAAAATGAAATACGCAATATCGCGCTGCGCGTCGTGCGAATATATTTTCTCGGTGCGCAGCCATTGCGGCGCAAAAGCCGGGGCATCCTTCTGGTAAAAACTTTTTCCCTCGATTCCGTCCGGATAACGCGTGACCATCACCGGCCGGTCTTTCAGATACGGCAGCATCCAGTGCGCAATCGATTGGTAATACGCGACCAGGTCGCCCTTGGTGAGACCCTGCTCGGGCCAGAAGATTTTCTCCGCATTGGTCACCACCACCCGCGCCCCAGCGCTGTTGGCGCCCGACGCCGCCTGCGCAATCGCGCCGCCGGGCTCGGCCAGCGCCGATGCCCCGGCGGGTGCGGCACCGTTGCCGGTTTGCGGCCCGCGATAGAGGCATTGGCGGGGGTCGGCATCGTCGACCAGCCCGAGGAAGCTCGGATGGCGGATACCGCCCTGATTGGTGTATTCGGCGAAGCGCACCTCGCAGACCAAATCCGGTGCGCAGAAACGGGCGCCCGCGGGAAGCTGCGGCTCGTCCGCTTTGGGCCGGCGGAACGGCGGCGTGGCGCGGGCCCGCACGCGCATCAGTTCGTGGATACGGCGCAGCTTTTCGTAATTGAAGCCGGTGCCGACCTTGTCGATAAAGCGCAGGCTGCCGTCGCTTTCGTACTGGCCCAGCAGCAACGCCCCGAAATGGGTCCGGCTGCCGGCCGGGTCGGTGTAGCCGCCGATCACGAAGCGCAGCGTGCGCGGGCATTTGACTTTGAGCCACTCGCCGCTGCGCCGCCCACGATAGGGAGAGGAGCGCAGCTTCGCCATCATCCCCTCCAATCCGGCCGCCTCGACCGCGGCGAAGAAATCACGGCCGCGCCCGACGATATGTTCGCAATAGCGCAGCGGCCCCTCGCCCTTGATCAGGCGTTGCAACAATTCCTTGCGCCGCTCCAGCGCCAGGTCGCGCAGGTCGAAGCGATCGAAGGCGAGCAAATCGAAGACAAAATAACAGACCGGCACCGCCAGGCTCATCCGCGCGATATCGCGCCGGTCCTGTAGATGCATCCGGCGCTGCAGGAGCTGAAAGTCGGGCCGGCCCTGGTCATTGAGCGCCACGATCTCCCCGTCCAGCACGAAGCGCCGATAGGGCATCGCGCGCAGCGCCAGCGCGACCTCGGGATACTGGCCGGTGATTTCGGCACCGCTGCGCGCGAACAGCCGCACCATCTCGCCCTCGCGCAGCGCCAGCGCGCGCACGCCGTCGTACTTGATCTCGAACAGCCACTGATTGCCGTCCACCGGTTGGTAGCTGAGTTTGGCGAACATCAGGGGAAAGTTGCGCGGCTCCAACGCGGCCTTGAGTATCGATGCCTTGGCGTGCGCCAGTTCTGCCGCGACCGCTTCACCCGCCGCCGAGGCTTCGTACATCTCCTCGATGGCCAGACCTGAGAGCACCGAGCGCGGATGCATCGCGGCGACATCTTCTTCACTGGCGTACTCGTCGGGTTTTTTGATCAGCAGCCATTGCTGCTTGCCGTCCTGCGATGACTTCGCCGTCCGGCCCGTCCGCACCAAAGTGAAGGCGCCGCGCAGCTTGTAGCCGCGCAAGGCCAGGTCAAGCTTGCCGGCCCGGATTGCGCCGGCGACGTCGTTTCTGGGCTCGATCGCGGTATAGACGCCGCGATCCCACACGATGACCGCGCCGGCGCCGTAGTTGCCCTCGGGAATCACACCCTCGAAGTCGCCGTACTCGAGCGGATGGTCCTCGACCATCACCGCCAGGCGCTTGTCAGCCGGGTTGAGCGAGGGGCCTTTCGGGACCGCCCACGAGCGCAGCACGCCCTCCATTTCCAGGCGGAAATCGTAATGCATCCGGGTGGCGTCGTGCTTTTGAACAATGAAGACGCCGCCGTTTTGTCGGCCGCCAGAGACCGGTTGGGCACCAAAAGGCTCGGGGGTGGTTTCGGGATGGCGCTTTTGGCGGTAGCGTTCCAAGGGCATCGGCTTACCTTGTGTTGCAGTCAAACAACATTATACATTTTTTCCGGGTGATTACCCCGGAGGGCGCTTCCATGCCAGCACGACCGATTTCAGCCGGAATGATCTCCTTTGGACTGGTTTCGATCCCTGTGCGCCTGTTCAATGCCGCTACTCCCAAGTCGGTCAGCTTCCACCTGCTCCACGACAAGGACAAAAGCCGTATCCAGCAACGCATCTACTGTCCGGTGGACGACAAGATCATCGAGCGCAGCGAACTGGTGCGCGGCTTCGAGATCGAGAAGGGCCGCTATGTTACCTTCACCGACGAGGAACTCAAAGCCCTCGAAGCGCAGGGCGATCACGCCATCGAAATCACCGAATTCATCCCCCTGGCGGAGGTTGATCCGGTCTATTTCGAAAACGGATATTATCTGGGCTGCGAACCGGGGTCGGCCAAGGCCTACCGGCTGTTGGCCGATGCGATGGCGCAGGCGGGACGGGTTGCGTTGGCCACCTACACGCTGCGGGGCAAGGAGCATCTGGTGCTGATTCGGCCCTACGCCAAGGGCCTGATGATGCATTCAATGTATTACGCCGATGAGATTCGGCCGGTGGAGGAAATCGACCGCGGGCTCAACGTCGAGGCCAAACCCGCGGAACTGGATCTGGCCAAGCGGCTAATCGCCGATTTGACGCAAAAGAAGTTCGATCCGACCAAGTATCACGACCACTACCGCGAGCGGGTCATGGAGGCCGCGCAGCGCAAGCTGGAGGGCCAGGAGGTCACCGAAGCGCCGGTCGAGGAGCGCAAGGGCAAGGTGATCGACCTGATGGCGGCGCTCAAGGCGTCGCTGGAAAAGCGCGGTATCGCGCCGCAGGAGGCCGCACCGCAGGCGCGCAAGGCGGCGGCAGACAAAGCGGCCAAGGCTCACGCCCGCGCGGCCCGGCCGGTCGAGCGCAAACGCGCCGGCGCAAAGAAGTAATCGAAGGTTTCAGTCCGTCCGGGCGGCACCGGCGTGGCGAGGAGCCGGGTCCGTTCTCGGACGCGAACTTTAAACGGCGCAATTCAACCGATGGACAAACACATAAGCAAGCATCCCGCAACCAGGCATCTGCCCGAAGACGTGGTCCATTACCGCGAATACAAAATCCTGCTGCAGCCTGATCGCTTTACCAGCAAACACGGTTTCCTGGAGTTCTGGCAGCGCGCGGAAAAAACGCTCAAGAAACTGCATATCAAGGTCGATATCGACCCTCACGCCTTCGACAGCCAGGTGCGCGAGGTGCTGTTCTATGACACTCCGCAGTTCGACCTTTACAATCACCATTTCATTCTGAGAAAACGCACTTTCTACGACCAGGGATGGCCGCGGCCCGACCATGAGCTGACTTTCAAATACCGGGCGCCCGACCTCGAAGCGGCCGCGGCGGTTGACGTCCGTCCGCAACTGGGTGGACACGATCAGATCAAGTTCAAGGAAGAGCTGTTGCTCGAACGCGACCGCCTGGGCGGGATGCGCAGCGTGTATTCGCACGGATGCGTGCTCATATCGCCCAACATCGAGCTCGACCGCGGCATCGAAAACATCACCCGCGCCTTCCCGACGCTCAAGCGGATCGACATCAGTCCCAGGACCAGGATGGAACTGGTTAACAACGTCGCGGTCGAGGAGGTGCAAAACACCATCGGTATGATCCACTTCGGCCACCACTTCAAGGGCAAGGCCACGATCGCCATCTGGCGCAGCCGGGCACTGGAGAAATCGCTGTCGGGCGAGTTCGCCTTTCAGTGCAAGTTCGACCGGCTGGAGGACGTCAACAAGGAGGCCGTCGAGCTGTCCGAGGAATTCTACAAACGGGTGCAGCTCGATTGCGCGGAATGGATCAAGCTGGGCACGACCAAGACCGCGATGGTATACGGGCTGGGCGACGCGCCGGTCAGGAACAACGAATGATTTGCGCTGGTTGGCGGCACTAAGCGAAGTTCACATCGCGGAACCGAAACCGCGCCCACGCCTTGTTACACCAGCTCGATCAGGAAATCGGACTGCGGCGCGGCGCGGCCGACGATTGCGGCATCAAGGTTGCCCGACTGCTGGAGGTCGGCGAGCAGCTTAAGGGCGTCATCTTCGGGCAGCGCGATCAGCAGTCCGCCGGAGGTCTGCGGGTCGAAGGCCAACTCCGCCATCGCGTCGTCGATCTCCTCGTTGATGCGCACCGAGCCTGCGTAATACTGGCGGTTGCGCGCGCCACCGCCGGGAATCATGCCCGCGCGGCACAGCTCCAGCGCGCCGGGCAGCAGCGGCAGGTCCGACTCCTCGAATACCAGCGTCACGCCGCTGCCCTGCGCCATCCCGGCCGCGTGCCCTACCAGGCCAAATCCGGTGATGTCGGTGGCAGCATGAACCCGGTACTTCAGCATCGCGCCAGAAGCGGCGGCGTTAAGCTCGGCCATCGACTTGACCGCCGAATCGTAAAACTCCTGCGCCAGGCGGTCGCGCTTGAAGGCGGTCATCAGCACGCCCGTGCCCAGCGCCTTGGTCAGCACCAGCACATCGCCAATCTGCGCCCCGACGTTGCGGATGATGCGATCGGGACTGATGACGCCGGTGACCGCCATCCCGTATTTGACCTCCTCGTCGGCCACGGTATGACCGCCGACGATCACCGCGCCGGCCTCCTGCGCCTTCTCCGCGCCGCCGCGCAGCACTTCGCCCAACATCCATTGGGGCAGCCCGGCTTGCGGCCAGCATACGATATTGAGCGCGGTGCGCGGCGTCCCGCCCATCGCGTA
>Ga0070740_10003188_pt1 | contig 17847 bp, 13 predicted proteins | sample Coa_R2_FD_67286 | JGI IMG/M metagenome (GOLD analysis project Ga0070740, IMG submission 67286) | Surface soil microbial communities from Centralia Pennsylvania, which are recovering from an underground coalmine fire - Coalmine... | ecosystem: Environmental > Terrestrial > Soil > Unclassified ... | reverse complement strand
TTCGAAATGCTGCCTCAGGTTGCGCCGGGCGTGGATCGCGATATCGCAGCCCGGCTGGTGGATAGTCTGGAGAAATCCGGCGTAACAGTCAGGACTTCGTGCCGGGTGACGGCGGTGAACGGCGAGACGGTTCACTACCAGGATGAGGCGGGGAAGGCGCAGGCTTTGCGCGTTGCGTGCGTGCTGAACGCCGCTGGCCGGGTTCCCGTAACCGATGGGCTCGGCCTGGAGGAAATTGGCGTTGATTTCGACCAGCGCGGCATCCGCACTTCCGAGGAAGGCCGCACCAGCGCGCCCAACGTTTGGGCTTGCGGCGATGTCACCGGACGGCGGCTGCTGGCGCACGCGGCGACGCGCGAAGGCGTCGTCGCGGTAAACAACATGTTCGGCCGCCGCGACCGCATCCGCTATCACGCGATTCCGTCCGTGATCTACACGCACCCGGAAATCGCGAGCGTGGGCTGCACCGAAGAGGAACTCCAGGCGCAGGGCGTCGCGTACCGGCGAGCCCTGGTTCCAATGAGCATATCCGGCCGCTTTCTGGTCGAAAATGAAGGCGCGACCGGCGCGATCAAGGTGCTCGCCGGCGCGCGCCACGGCGAGATTCTGGGCGTGCACGCCGCCGGCGACGGCGCCAGCGAGTTCATCGCGCTTGCCGCGACGCTCCTTGAGACCGAGATGTGCGCCGCCGACGCCGCGGGCATCGTGTTTCCACACCCTACCGTTTGCGAAGCGCTGAAGAGCGCGATTTTGCAGGTTCTGTAACATGCCAAAGGCCATTCTCATCGATCCCGCACAGACCCTCGCGCGAGGGCGGATCCAGTTCACCGACATCGAGGTGAACGCCTATCGCCGCACCCTGTCTGAAGAGCTGGACCGGTTCACCCCGGAGGATTTCCTGGACATCTGGACCGATATGTGCGCCATCCGGGAGTTCGAAACAATCCTCAACCAGATCAAACTTACAGGCGCATACAACGGCGTGACCTACAGCCACTTGGGGCCGGCGCATCTGTCCATCGGGCAGGAAGCGGCCGCAGTGGGCATGGCCTTCGCCCTCACGCCGGACGATCATATTTTCGGATCTCATCGCAGTCACGGCGAGATCCTGGCCAAAGGCTTTTCAGCGATCCGCGCGCTGAGCGCCGGCGACCTCCTGGACATCATGCGGTCTTATCGCGACGGCGCCGTTCTCCAGCCGCTCGAGCGCGGGCACACGGGCGACGTCAAGGAACTCGCCATGAAATTTCTGGTCTACGGCGCATACAGCGAAATTTTCGCGCGCGAAACCGGATTCAACCGCGGCCTGGGCGGCTCGATGCACGCCTTCTTCACTCCCTTCGGCATCTATCCCAATAACGCCATTGTGGGTGCCTCGGGTTCGATTGCTCCGGGCGCAGCCCTGTTCAAGCGCGTCAACCGGCGTCCGGGAATCGTGGTGGCCAACATCGGCGACGCCTCGTTTTCCTGCGGTCCGGTTTGGGAGGGCATGACGTTCGCCAGCATGGATCAATACCGGACCCTGTGGGACCCCACGCTCGGCGGCGGCTTGCCGATTCTGTTCCACTGCGTCGACAACCACTACGGCATGGGCGGGCAGCCGTGCGGAGAAACGATGGGCTGCCAGGCCATCGCGCGGATCGGCGCGGGCGTGAATCCAGAGCAAATGCACGCCGAGCGGGTCAATGGCTACAATCCGCTGGCCGTCATCGACGCATTCCTTCGCAAAAAGCAGATGCTGCTCGAAGGACGCGGCCCGGCGCTGCTCGATACGGTTACCTACCGCTTCAGCGGCCATTCGCCCTCCGATGCTTCCAGCTACAGGTCCAAAGAAGAGCTCGAGCGCTGGCAACAGGCCGATTCGATCGCCGGCTTTCGCAACCAGCTGGTCGAAGCCGGCTTGTTCAGCCCGGATCAACTCGAGCGCGCGCGATCCGCCATTCAGGCGCTGGTGTTTGATGCGTTCCGCCTGGCCGTGGATCTCGAACAGTCGCCGCGCCCGAGCATGGACTCGGAGATGATCGGGTCGGTGATGTTCACCAACCGGCGCGTGGAGAAATTCGCCGACGCCGCTCCGGAGCTGTTGCAGCCGCTCCGCGACAACCCCAGAGTGCAGCAGATTCGCGCTAAAATCCGCACGCCGCTGTTCGAGGGCAAGCCCGTTCCAAAGATGAAGGCCTTCAATGTGCGGGACGCGATTTTCGAGGCTATGCTGCATCGCTTCGCCATCGATCCGACAATGATCGCCTTCGGAGAAGAGAACCGCGACTGGGGCGGCGCCTTTGCGGTGTATCGCGGTCTGACCGAAGCGCTGCCCTACCATCGCCTGTTCAATGCGCCGATCGCCGAGGCCTCGATTGTCGGCGCCGCGGTCGGCTATGCGCTCGAAGGCGGACGCGTCGTCGCCGAGCTGATGTACGCCGACTTTATCGGCCGGGCGGGCGATGAAATTTTTAACCAGCTTTCCAAATGGCAGGCGATGTCAGCCGGGCAGTTAGTCATGCCCGTTGTGTTGCGCATCTCAGTCGGCGCCAAGTACGGCGCCCAGCATTCGCAGGATTGGACCGCACTGATGCACCACATCCCTGGTTTGAAGGTCGTCTACCCGGTGACGCCTTACGACGCCAAAGGCATGATGAATGCCGCGCTGGCCGGAACTGATCCTGTGATCTTTTTCGAAAGCCAGAAGGTCTATGACTATGGCGAGATGTTTGTGGCCGAAGGCGTCCCGGAAGGCTACTACGAAATCGATCTCTCGCAGCCGTCGGTCAAGCGGGCGGGCCAGGATGTGACCATCGTGACGCTTGGCCCGGCGCTGTACAAGGCGGTGGAGGCCGCCGACGAGCTGGCGGCGCGGTTCGGATTGCATGCCGAGCTCATCGATCTGCGCTCGGCGAATCCGATCGACTATCAGCCGCTGGTCGAATCGGTCAAAAAAACGGGAAAGGCGCTGCTAGCCAGCGATGCGGTCGAGCGCGGATGTGTCATGCAAACCGTAGCCGCGACGCTCACCCAACTGTGCTTCGACTACCTGGATGCGCCGCCCGTGGTGATCGGAGCGCGGAACTGGATCACGCCCGCGGCGGAATTGGAGCCCATGTTCTTTCCTCAGCCCTCCTGGTTCCTGGACGCCATTCATGAGCGCATTTTGCCCCTTCCCGGATATCAGCCCGTCACCAACCAGAGCCTGGGCGAGCTCGCTCGACGGGCGCGGCTGGGCGTGTAACATCAGCGGCGTCGCCTATCGCCGAAAGCCCCTCGCGCGCCCGTAGAAATAGACGCCGCCGTAATACGGCCGGTAGAATCCCGCACCATAGAAAAACGCGAACGAAGGACCCCAGTAGTATGGATACCAGGCGGGACCATAGTAGCCGTAGTAATACGCCGGCGGCGGGGGCGCCGGACGAGCATACGGCGCCGGCTGCGCTTGAGCGTATTGCTGCTGATAATCGCCGGGCGTCACGTATCGGAACGCCTGTGGAGCATGATCGGTTGAGAATGTCACCGCCGATTCGACGCGGAAGGTGAGCACGGATTCCGGATAGATGACGGTCGGATGGCCGCGGGTGAGCAGAACGCCGATGACCCCCGCCGCCGCCCCCGCGCCTGCGCCGATCGCTGCGCCGGCGCCCCACCCCGCCGCCGCTCCGATCGCGGCGCCCGTGGCCGTCGTCGCCCCGATGGCCGCGGCGTCGCGTCCCTCCGAAGTCGGGCCGCTGCGGCCGATCAACTGCGTGCGCAACGCAACCTGCTGCCCGTCCACCAGCGTTAACTCGGTCAATTCAATCCCGAGCCGCGAGACGCCCTCGACGCGCCCAGCCTTTTGCGCCTCGACAACGCGCCCGGCGACCATCTGGCCGCGCTGCGCGACCACAATGCCGTCAACAACCACTGGACTTGCCAGCATGGCGGAGAATGCGTCGCCCGGCTGGTTGTAATCCGATGACAGCGGCTGGTTTATTCGTACCGTAATATATGTGCCGGATTTGATCGTAAGCTGCGCCGGAACCGCCGCCGTCTGCGGCGGAGCATCCGGAGTCCGCGGATAGACCTGATCCTGCGCCGGGGCCGAGGCCTGTGCGATCTGGGAATCCGGCGCTGGCGACGGGTCGGTTACGCGGCGCCAGCCATGGCCGGCGGATGCCGTGTCATCTGGCGCAGTGTTTTGCCCCAGCGCCAAGCCAATGGCGAAGATGCCCAAAACAGCGCAACGCGCAGCGGTCGTGAGGGGTTGCATGCAATTGCTCCGCTCCTCACCCAGCATCTGCCCTGCCAATGCATCTGATTGAGCCCACACCGGACAGCGCCCTGGACAACTGGTGCTGTTCCACCGCGCTGGTGCTTTTCAGCCACTGCCGGCTGCTCCTTCGCCGCCCGCGCTAGCTTCCCGGAAGGCTGATCAGCTTCCGGTCGGCCATCCACTCCCTGAGCCGGTCCGGCCAGGTCGCCACCGGAAGCTGCGACGGCCGCATTCCGAATCCGTGGGCTCCGCTGGCGTAGATATGCATCTCCGATGACACGCCTTGCTTTTCCAAATCCAGATACAGGTTCACCGTCGTGACCACGTGCGAACGGTCGTCGTCGGCGCATACCAAAAACGTTTGCGGCGCGTCCTTCGGTACTGTGATGGTTCCAGGGCGAAACCCTGGATACACCACGACAGCAAAGTCGGGCCGTGACGACATCCGCTCTATCGGATCGGGCGAAGAATCGTTCCCGGCGTCAAAGCGGGTTTCGATTAGCGCCGCCACTTCGCCTCCGGCCGAAAATCCCATAAAGCCGACTCGCGAAGGATCGACGCCCCACTCCCTTGCGTGATACCGGACCAGGCGCATGGCGCGCGCGGCATCCGGCAGCGCGTTGCCTTGCACCGTGTAGTGTGATCCGGGGGCCCGCGCCAGCCTGTATTTCAAAACGAACGCCGCGATTCCGTTCCGGTTGCACCAATCGGCGATGTCCCATCCCTCCTTGGCGATGACCAACTGCGAGTGGCCGCCGCCTGGCGCAATCACGACCCCCGCTCCATTCGCCTTCTCTTTCGGCGGAAGGAAAACGAAAATCGACGGATAGTGCACCACCGTGAACCGGTTCGGCAGCTTGGGATTCGCGCCGGGTTCGGATACTTCGGGCGCGGTCACGCCCTCCGAGCCTGGCGCGCCGTTGGGCCAGAGCCGGATCTCCTCGCCGCGCTCCACCGCAAGCGCGACCAACGAAACGAGCAAGAAACTACAGGCGAATTTCAGAACCATACCGGCAGAATTCGAGCAGTGTATCACATACAGCGCCGCCGGCCGCGCAGTGCAAACGGCGTGATATGCTGTGGCGCAATGAATTGCATCACGGGCCAGATGGCCCGCGCCGAGCTTGCGCGCGAGACTCGCCGCCGCGTCACGCGGCGCCTGTTGCCATTCCTGTTTCTGCTGTACGTGGTCGCCTACATCGACCGCATCAACGTCAGCTTTGCCGGACTGGAGATGACCAAGGACCTCGGTTTTTCCGACGCGGTGTTCGGTTTCGGCTCCGGGATCTTCTTTATCGGATATGTCGTGCTCGGCATCCCGGGCGCGCTCCTGGTGGAGCGATGGAGCGCCCGCAAGACGATCGCAGCGACGATGCTCATATGGGGAATCGTCGCCTCCGCCACGGGACTGATCCACACGGCGCTCGAATTTTACGTCATGCGATTCATTCTCGGCGTCGCGGAGGCTGCTTTCTTCCCGGGCGTCATCACCTATCTGGGACACTGGCACCGGGCCGAAGACCGCGCCAAAGCCGTCGCAATCTTCATGACCGCTATTCCCATGTCGCAGGTGATCGCGGCGCCGGTATCCGCCGCGCTCATGAAAGCGCATTGGTTCGGGCTGGCCGGCTGGCGGTGGCTGCTGATTCTCGAAGGCGCTCCGGCCCTTGTTTGCGGCGTAGTTACAGCCTTCTATTTGACGGACCGCCCCCGCGATGCGCGGTGGCTCGCAGCGGCGCAGCGCGACTGGCTCATTGGCGAACTCGCGCGAGAGCAGGCGCAGAAGGCGCGCGCCCCCGTGACGGCGCTGCGCGCCCTCATGCACCGGGATGTTCTGCTGCTCGCCGGCGCATATTTCACCGGGACCGTGGCGTCGTACGGCCTCACGCTGTGGATGCCGAAGATGATCCAGCGTTTTTCCGGGCTCAATGCAGTCCAGACGGCGATTCTTTCCATGGTTCCCGCGCTGGTCGCGGTTCCGACCATGCTGCTCAACGGCTGGCATTCTGACCGGACGGGCGAACGCCGCTGGCATGCCGCCTGCGCCCGCCTGATGACCGCCGCGGCGCTGTTTGTAACCATCTTCGTCACCGATCACGCGAGCCTCACGCTGGCGCTGCTGACCGTCGCCTACGCCTTCGTGGTCGCAGCCTTTCCGCCGATGTGGGCCATGCCGACCGCATTTCTCGGCTCTACGGCAGCCGCAGCCAGCATCGGCCTCATCAATTCATTCGGCAATATCGGCGGCTTCGTGGGCCCGTACCTCATCGGCCTGTTCAGCGCGCGCAGCGGCGCGTTCATCGGCGGGTTGTGGACGATGGTCATCGCCGCTCTGATCGCGGCGATTCTGCTGGTGAGCATCCGCGCCCGCGTAGGCGCAATCGAACGCCAGTGATATCCTGATGGCCGTTATGCAGGCCCGAATATTGTTCGCCGCGTTTTGTGCGGTTCTGCTGTTGAACGGGATCACCGCGGCGCAGGACGGCATCGGCATTTTCGATACGCATGGCAATCTCGGGGTCACTCCGAAGCCGGGATCAATCGAATTCAATCCGGCCGCTCGCGAATACCGCGTCACTGGCGGCGGAGCGAATATCTGGGGGACGCAAGATGCGGGGTATTTCGCATGGAAGCGCATCTCCGGCGACGTGACGATCACCGCCGACGTTCGTTTCGAGGGCGCCGGGGCAAATGCGCATCGCAAAGCGGTGCTCATGATCCGGCAGGAGCTGACGCCGGAGTCCGTCTATGCCGACGTTGCGCTGCACGGTGACGGCTTGACAGCGCTCCAGTTCCGTCCGCGAGCATTTGGCGAGACGCAGGAGATCCGGTCCACTGTGAATGCGCCCACGCGGATCCGCATCGAACGCCGCGGTAATCAGTTCACGATCTATGCGGGCAAGCCCGGAGCGGAGCTTACCAGTACGGGGCCTCAGACCGTTCAGCTTAATGATCCCGTGTACGCCGGCATCGGCGTATGCTCGCATGACGCGAACGTACTCGAGACCGCCGTTTTTTCCAACGTACAAATCGAGCAGCCCGCGCAGCGGACGCAGCAGCGATTCCGCAGCAAGATCACGGTGTACGATCTTGCGGCCAGATCCACCAGCACTGTGTACCAAGCCGATGAGGTGATTGAAGCGCCGAACTGGTCGCGGGACGGCAGTTTTCTGTTAGTGAATACCGGCGGCAATCTTTACCGGCTGCCGGTGAATGCGCCTGGCGAGCGGCGCCTGGAGAAGGTCGACTTGGGCGACGCCGGTTACCGCTGCAATAACGACCACGATTTCTCCTGGGACGGCAAGCTGCTCGCGTTCTCGGCGTCGAGTCCTTCCTCGCGGCAATCCCAGGTGTACATGGCGCGGGCCGACGGCGCCGGCGCGAAGCTGATGACGCCTGCAGCGCCCAGCTATTTTCACGGGTGGTCGCCGGACGGCAAGTGGCTGGCTTTCGTCGGGCAGCGGGAGGGGAAATTCGCGATTTTCCGCGTGGCCGCAACGGGTGGACCCGAGCAGCGGCTGACTTGGAAGGGCGCCTACGACGATGGTCCCGAATATTCGCGCGATGGGAAATGGATCTATTTCAACTCCAACCGTTCCGGCGGATGGGACATCTGGCGCATGCCCGCCGATGGCGCGGGTCCGAACGACGAAAAGGCCGAGCGCGTGACCAATGACGAACTGGAGGACTGGTTCCCGCATTTCTCGCCCGATGGCAAATGGATGCTGATCCTGTCGTTCCCGAAAGGCACGCCCGGCCACAACGATCGCATGGAGGGCATGACGCTGCGTATCATGCCCGCGCCCGGCGACACGCTTCAACCGGCCAGAATCGAGACGCTGACCAAGTTCTTCGGCGGCCAGGGAACCATCAATGTGAATTCGTGGTCGCCGGATTCGAAAAAGTTCGCGTATGTCGTTTATGAGCCCTTGCCGCGCTAGTTGCTGCTTGACTTCAAGCGGCGCATGGCGGTATCGTTCCGGAACGGGTAAAAACCATCTATGACTATCGCTCGCCTTTGCGCTGTCGCGCTCGCTCCGGTCGCACTGGCGCAGGCGCCTGCGCCGCCGGCGGGCCGTCCCACGGACCGCCCCCGAGCTGACGAAGTCGCACGCCTCAAGCAGGGGCCGCCGCTCCCATACGCCGTGGCGGCGGACTGGCCGCAAATGCCCAAAGGCTACAACCTCGGTGAAGCATCCGGCGTCGATGTCGACAAGCAGGGCAACGTCTGGGTGTTCAATCGCGGGCGCTGGCCGGTGATGGAATTCGACCGGAGCGGGCGGATGCTCCAGGCCTGGACCGACGACACCTTTCGGGTGAAATCCGCGCACGGGTTGCGCGTCGGCCCCGATGGCAATCTCTGGTGCGTGGATGTCGAGGGCCATGTCGTCTTCAAAATGAGTCCGGATGGCCGAGTGCTCATGGTGCTCGGCAATCGTCAGGGAGTCCCCGGCAATAACGACGCTCAGGATGCCTTCAACCGGCCGACCAACCTCGCGTTCCTTCCGAACGGCAATTTTTACGTCTCCGACGGTTATGTGAACTCGCGCGTGATCGAGTTCACGCCCGAGGGCGAATACATTCGACACTGGGGCAGGAAGGGCTCTGGAGACGGTGAATTCAATCTGGTGCACGATGTCGTCGTCGATTCGCGCGGGCGCGTCTATGTCGCCGATCGCACGAATGAGCGCATCCAGGTCTTCGATGAAGAGGGGAAATTCCTGGCCAAGTGGACCGGCATCGGTGCGCCGTGGGGGCTCGCCTACTCCCCCGGCGAGCAGGCTATCTACATGTGCGACGGCAAATACAACCGCATTTCCAAATTGAATCTTGAGGGCCAGGTGCTCGGCGTTCTGAGCTCCTGGGGCAAGGCCCCTGGCAAGGTCGACTACGTGCACAGCATCGCGATCGACCCGGCGGACAACAGCCTGTATACCGTCGAGATCAAGAACTGGCGCGTGCAGAAGTGGCTGCGGCGGTGACGGCGTTTACATGCCCGCCATCCTTTTCACCGTCTGAAATGTGTCCGCCTCCTCCGCCCGCTTATCTAGCCGATACCGCTTGACGCGCGCAAAGCGCAGCGCCAGCCCGCTCCGATATCGCGGACTCGCCTGGATCTCGTTGAACGCAATCTCCGCCACCAGCCTCGGCTCCACGTACACTGTGTACTCATCCCGCGCGATCTCGATCTTCAGCAATTCCTGCGTCTGCCATGCGAGCATTTCGTCGGTGAGCCCCTTGAAGGTTTTGCCCAGCATCGCGAAGCCGCCCCTCTCGATATCGCGCGCGCCCAGGTGCAGATTGCTCAGCCAACCGCGCCGCCGCCCGTGACCCCATTCGGCCGCCAGAATCACCAGGTCCAGCGTTCGCGCCTGCTTCACCTTCAGCCAGCTTTGCCCGCGCGCGCCCGCGGCGTAGGCGGCGTCGAGCGCCTTGGCCATTATCCCTTCATGCCCGCGTTCCAACGCTCCGCGCAAGAACTCATCCGCGTCGCCGGCATCCGATGTCACCCGGTGTGGAATGACAGCCTCGCCTTCAGCAAGCCTGACCAGCGTCCCGAACCTCCGCGCCTGCGCTTCATCGAGCAACGATCCGCCGTCGAGATACAGAAGGTCGAACCAGAACGGCTGAAGCGGCAATTCTCTCCGTGCGCTTTCGATGTCCAGCTTCCGTCCGAAGCGTCGCATCGTGATCTGAAACGGTTGCGGCCGCCCGTCCGGCAAAAGACTGATCACCTCGCCGTCGAGAATCAGTTCCTTGGCGGGCAGCGCGCGCGCCGCCTCCACCACTTCTGGAACTGCGGCGGTCACATCGTTCAGACTTCGCGAAAACACCTTCACCTCATCGCCGGATCGATGGACCTGTACGCGTGCGCCGTCCAGCTTCCATTCGAGCGCGGCCTGGTGAAGCTGCTCCAAAGCGTCGTGGATATCCTCGGCGGTCTGCGCCAGCATCGGCTGCACGGGCCGGAATAACTGGATATCATAATGACTCAGCCCGGCCTCGCCCTTCTCCAGCGCCGATCGCGCCACCACCGCGATATCGCCGGCCAGCATAACGGCCCTCCGCACCCGGTCCGCCGGCAGGCCGGCCGCCCGCGCCACCGCTTCCGCCATGATGCCCTCGAGCGCGCCCTGCCGCAACTCGCCCGTCAGCAATGACCATATGAAATGCTGCTCAGCCGCGGTGGCGCGCGCCATGACCCCGCGCATGAGTTCGAGCTTGCGGCTCTCGGCGCCAGGGCCCTGAACCGCCGCGATGGCGCTAAACAGGCGGTCGAGTTCGATGACGGAAATGGCCGCCGTCTCCGCCGCCGGCGCGCGGGCCTCCATCAGCATCCGGTGGCCGATGCCGATTTTGCCCTGGAGCGTGCGCCCGGAAAGAAACGCGACAACGATCTCGATCTCCTCCGGCGCGAGTTCTTTCAAAAGTCGCGCCATCAGTTCGATCTTTTCGATCCGCTTGGAGGTAGCCGCGATTTTTCGCGAGGTCTCCACCACGGTCGAAAGCAGCATATTTCGAGCCTAGCCCGAAAGCCGGCGCCGCCGCGCTGTGGCACGCTATGAGCATGAATGGGCGCGCGCTCTCACTCCCCTTGTTGCTGGCATTCCCGGGCCTCAGCTTCGGAGTCGGGCCGATCCAGGTCCTGATCGTCGACGGCCAGAACAACCACGCCTGGCAGCAAACCACTCCGATGCTCCGCAAAATCCTCGAAAGCACGGGCCGCTTCAAAGTGGATGTCGCCACCAGTCCGCCGCCAGGCGGCGATATGAGCCGCTTCCAGCCTCGCTTCGCTGCGTACAATGTGGTCTTGTCCAACTACAACGGGGATTCGTGGTCGCCTGAGACGAAAGCCGCGTTCGAAGAATTTGTGCGCAACGGCGGCGGCTTCGTGTCCTATCACGCCGCCGATAATGCGTTTCCGGAGTGGAAAGAATATCAGCGCATGATCGCCGTGGGCGGATGGGGCGGCCGCACCACCCAGCAGTTCGGGCCCGTCCTGCGCGTTCGCGACGGTCAGACCGTGCGCGACGCATCCCCGGCCAACTGCGGCCATCATGGCAACCGCCTCCCCTTCCAGGTGACTATGCGCGATCCGAAACACCCCATCGCGCTCGGCCTGCCCACCGTGTGGATGCATGCGGCCGACGAGCTGTATGATACGCTCTGCGGCCCCGCGGAAAACGTCGATGTCCTGGCTACGGCGCACTCGGATCCCGCAAATCTGGGAACCAACGAGAACGAGCCGATGCTGATGGCCATCCGCTACGGCAAAGGCCGCGTGTTCCACACCACCCTCGGACACGATCCGGAGGCGATCCAATGCACGGGCTTTATCGTTACGCTGCAGCGCGGAACGGAGTGGGCCGCGACCGGACGCGTCACACAGAGGATCCCGGCCGATTTCCCCAAAGCGGACCAGGCGTCCACGCGGTCGATTCGTTAGCCCCCTCGCCCGTGGTGAGGCGCCCTCCCCGCCAATCGCCCTCGGCAGTCTTATGCGCCGAGTTCAATCGCACGCGCCCGGGACGTCCCGCGGAAGCCGTCCGCCGCTGTTTGCCGCCTGCGTGCTAGGCTCAAGGGTACACGCGCCTCTCAGCGTGTGAACCCGCGCTTTTCGATGGATTTCGACTACACTCCTGAGCACACTCAGTTGCGCAAGGCGGTCCGCGAGTTTGCGCTGTCAGAGCTCGCTCCGCATGTCGCCCAATGGGACGAGGAGCAGATTTTTCCGCTGGAAGCGATCAAAAAAGCCGGCGCGCTCGGCTACATGGGCGCGATCTTTCCCGAGCATCTCGGCGGTTCAGGTCTTAGCTATATCGAGTACTCCATCATCATTGAAGAGCTGGCGCGCGTGGATCCGTCCGTCGCGCTGATTGTGGCCGCGCATACTTCGCTGTGCGCGAATCACATTTTTATCGCGGGGACGGATGAGCAAAAACGGCTCTACATCCCGAAGCTCGCCGCCGCGGAGTGGATTGGCTGCTGGTCGCTGACCGAACCGGAAGCCGGATCGGATGCCGCGGGCACGCGTTCGAGCGCCGTGCGGGATGGCGACTGCTGGGTCCTGAATGGCGGAAAGACCTTCACGACAAACGCTCATTATGCGCAGATCTGCGTGGCCATGGCCGTGACCGACCGCACCGCTTCGCAGCACGGCATTTCAGCCTTCATCATTCCCACCGACACGCCCGGATTTCGAACGGGAAAGAAGGAAAACAAATTGGGCATGCGGGCCAGCGCCACAGGCGAAGTGATTTTCACCGATTGCCGGCTGCCCTCGTCCCAGTTGCTGGGCAAGGAAGGCGAAGGGTTCATTGACAGTTTGCGCGTGTTGGATGGCGGCCGGATTTCGATCGCGGCGCTGGCTGTAGGCGTGGCGCAGGGCGCCTACGACGCCGCCCTCAAATACTCCAAACAGCGCCGCCAGTTCGGCCGTCCGATTTCCGAGTTCCAGGCCATCCAGCACAAACTGGCCGACATGGCGACGGATATCGACGCCGCGCGGCTGCTCACCTACCGCGCCGCCCACATGAAGGATCAAGGCGCGCGCGTCACCAAGGAAGCGGCGATGGCCAAGCTGTTCGCCTCTGAACGCGCGGTGCGCATCTGTGATCAGGCTGTTCAGATTCACGGCGGCTACGGATTCATCAAGGATTATCCCGTCGAGAAGTTCTATCGCGACGTCAAGCTGTGTACGATTGGCGAAGGCACCAGCGAAATCCAGCGGCTGGTGATCGCGCGCCAGTTGCTGAAAAGCGGATGAGCGAACTTGCCGAGCGCGTCATCTCCGGGGATGCCCGCGCGCTGGCTCGCGCGGCGAGCATCGTTGAAAATCGGCGGCATGAGGCCGATTCGCTTCTCCGCGAGCTGTTTCCCCGCACCGGGCGCGCCCTCGTGCTCGGCGTGACGGGCGCCCCAGGCAGCGGTAAAAGCACCCTGGTTGACGCGCTTGCCTCGGAGCTGCGCCGCGAAGGGAAAACCGTCGGCATCCTTGCCGTCGACCCGACCAGCCCGTTCAGCGGCGGCGCAATCCTGGGCGATCGCATCCGCATGCAGGCCCACTACGCCGATCCCGGCGTGTTCATCCGCTCCATGGCCACCCGGGGCTGGCTGGGCGGACTCGCGCGAGCGACCACCGATATGACCCTGCTGCTCGACGCCGCCGGCTTTGATGTCATCCTCATTGAGACCGTCGGAGTGGGGCAGGATGAAGTCGATATCGCGCGCCTGGCGGATGTCACCATGGTGGTCCTGGTCCCGGGAACGGGCGATGACGTTCAAACCATCAAGGCCGGCATTATGGAGATTGCCGACGTGTTCGTCATCAACAAGGCGGATCTGCCCGGCGCCCAAAAGCTCGAACGGGAAGTGAAGGCGAACCTCAAGCTTTCCCAAGGCCCCCAGGACTGGATGCCCCCCGTGGTGATGACCGTCGCGACCGAACGCTCGGGAATCGCGGAGGCGCTCGCCGCCGCGCGCTCCTATCAGAAGACCTCGGTCCGTCGCGCCCGTTCTCCGGACCTGTGGCGTCTGCGTCTGCGCGAAATGCTCCGCGAACGCGTCCTCGAGCGGCTCCCCCTTGATGAGCTCGACCGGGCCGCTGCGGATGTCGCCGAGCGCCGTCGCGATCCCTACGCCGTCGTGCAGGAACTGCTTGAGCGCGTCGTCCCGGTTGATTTGCGACACTAAGATTTTTACTTACAGATGAAAGCAACGATCGGCATCATCGGCGGCAGCGGGCTGTATTCTATGCCCGGCTTCGAAGCCCAGGAAGAACATAAACTGGAGACGCCCTGGGGCGATCCGTCCGAGGTCTACGTCGTCGGGAAGCTCGCCGGAAAGCAGGTGGCCTTCCTGGCGCGGCACGGGCGCGGACATCGCATCATGCCCTCCGAACTGAATTTCCGCGCCAATATCTGGGGCTTCAAGCAGCTCGGCGTTGAACGGATTATTTCGCTCAGCGCGGTCGGATCCCTCAAAGAAGAGCATAAGCCGCTGGACTTCGTCATCCCGGACCAGTTCTTCGACCGGACGCGGGGACGCATCTCGACGTTCTTTGGCGACGGCCTGGTTGCGCATATCAGCTTCGCCCATCCGATTTGTCCGCAACTGGCCGAGGTCGTCCATCGCGCCTGTGTGCAGAGCGGCGTCGCAGCGAAGAAGGGCGGCGTGTATTTATGTATGGAAGGCCCGGCGTTTTCGACCTACGCCGAATCCAATATCTACCGGAGCTGGGGCATGGACGTCATCGGCATGACCAACCTCCAGGAGGCCAAGCTCGCCCGCGAAGCCGAGATCTGCTATGTCACCATCGCCATGGTCACCGACTATGACTGCTGGCATGAAGAGCATGAGGCTGTCACCGTGGCGGATATCCTCAGCAACCTGAACCAGAACGCTGCGAACGCGAGCAAAGTCGTCAAACAGGCGGTCGCGGCGATGCCCGAGTCGCGGGAGTGCAAGTGCGGATCGGCGCTTGCGCACGCGATCATTACGGACCCAACGGTCATTCCGGAAGCCACTCGAAAGAAGCTTGACCTGATTGTTCGCAAGTACCTGGTTCACTGAGGTCATCGAGCCGCTCGCGGACAGTTTTGATCCCGCGGCGGTCGATAAGTACGTTGAACTGTTTACGGACGTGCTGGCGCGCGCCTGCCCCGAATATGACGCCCGCGCCCTGCGCGAACGCTACGAGCGCGTGCGCCGGCCGCGCCTGTTCTCCGGCCCCGAACCGGAACGGGTCTTCGTGCTCTCGCGCGTGACGCTCGGCGCCGACGTGGCGATTACGAGCGTGGCGCTCGACGCCATGAAACGCCGTTTCCCCCGGGCGCGCATCTGTTTCACCGGATCGCGCAAAGCCTGGGAGCTGTTTGCTGCCGATCCGCGCATCGAGCACTGCCCGGCGCCGTACGATCGCAGCGGCTCCCTTTACGAGCGGCTCGCGTGCTCGCGCGCTCTGGCGAGAATCGTTGACCAGCCGAACAGCATTGTCATCGACCCTGATTCGCGGCTGACGCAGCTCGGACTCGTGCCCGTGTGCGCGGAAGAGCGGTATTTCTTTTTCGAATCGCGGGGGCTGGCCGAACGCGGCTCGCTCACCGAACTCGTCGCCGCCTGGCTCGAGACCACGTTCCGGGCGGCGGGCGCGAGACCCTATCTTGCGCCGGAGCAGCCGCCTGGTCCCGCCTACGACATCACGGTCAGCCTCGGCGTCGGCGGCAACTTGAACAAACGCATTCGCGATCCGTTCGAGCGCAGGCTTGTGGAGATTCTCGCCGCCACCGGGCGCTCGATTCTCATCGACGCCGGCGTCGGCGGCGAGGAAGCTGAGCGCGTACAACGCGCGGCGGCTGGACTCGCGAACGTGCAATGCTGGCATGGCGCATTCGCGCCGTTTGCGGCCGAAATTGCGCGCAGCAAACTGTACGTGGGTTACGACTCGGCCGGACAGCACGTCGCTGCCGCATCCGGGACGCCGCTCGTCGCCATCTTCGCCGGATTTCCCAATGAGCGCTTCTTCGAGCGCTGGCGCCCGAAGGGATCGGCCCGGGTCGAGGTGATTCGCGCAGACAGTCCGGACCCGGACGAAGTACTCGCGGCTGTCCGCATGGCGCTGGCGCGCCTCGCTGTGTAGCTAAACTGGCGCACGCGCGCAGTTATTCATTCAAGGACGCGAAAAAAACGCTGCAATTGGCTCAGCAGCGTCCGGACCCGGCGTCTATTAGCGGTCCGGACGCTCTGCGCGTGCGGGCGGCCGAGCTCCTCCTACGCCGCCCGCAGGAAATCCGCCACAACGCCCGGCACACTCGCATCGATTCCGTGCACAAGCAGATTGTCGGTCGGCGGCTCAATGACGCCGTCTTCCAGAATCACCACAGACCGTTTTCCATTTGGCGGGTTCGTTTCGTTGAGCAGGATCCAGGAGCGCGCCTGCGGACCGGCCTCGCGGAACATACGCCGGAACTGGGCTGCGAGGACGCGGGACAGCTCGCTTCCGCCCTGCCCTTCGACAATGTGAACTTCTTGAGCGCCAGCAGGAAGTTGGCTCATAGCGATCCTTTCCGCTGTTTCGAGCGCGTCCACGATGATGGGCGAAGCGTCCGCCCGCGCCCGGTACGCCAGCCGTTTCATTGCGATCGCTACGGGGTGAATCCGCGATTCCTGAATTCTTCGCCGGTCCATCAGCCGCGCAACCGCCAGCGCCGTCACCGGGCTCTCGGCGCCGAACAGTCCGGCCGCAGCCATTACCTCGAGATTGCGCAGCACTGCCGCATAGGGCATGTGCTCAAGCAGCGCCTCCCAGACCACCGCTGACCTCTTCCACTCCGCCGGAACGGTTTCATCCGTCATGTGATAGTAGTCGATTAACTGCGCCACTTCATACTCGTCCGCAGCGGCCCGCGCCCGCTCGTAAGCGTACAGCGGACGCAGCTCCGTATTGGCGATGTCAGGCGGAGCGAGATGGCCCAACCCGCCTTCCACGGCCCACTGAAACAGCGCATTTTGCAGCGCGTTCTTCGGCTTGGGGTGCGACATCCGCAGCAGATCCCGATGCGCCCATCCGTGCCGCTCCGGCGTGCGCAGGATCTCGCAGGCGAGCTCCCCCACGGCGCGCTCCAGATACCAGCGCGCGATCGCTGCTCGCAGCCCGCGCCCCCACCCGCGCCGGGTCCGGGCAAATGCGACGAACGAGCAGAGCTCCGATGCCTGGCGCACCACGGCAGGCATCGCTGCCAACGCGGCGGAATTCACCGTGGCGGGCGCGTGCCTGGGACTTGCGGCCATTGCCAGAGCGAACAGCGCAGGCTCACTGCGCGGCGCGCGATCCGCCCGCACTACCCCTTCAATCATGCTGACCACACGCGTTCCGTCCTCCCACAGCGCACCGGTGAGGCTCGCCGCCTCGGTCAAGCTGAACCCTGCGGCTCCAGCCCGGTACACCGAAGTTTCACAGCCCAGAACCAAAAATCGTTCAAGCCGTTTCCAGTTCGTTTCGTCCATGCTTCTTGCCCAAACAGTCTGAAATCTGAGTTGCGGATAATTTATTCTCGGTCCTGACGCATCGCGCGCTGAAGAAATGCGTCAGCCGGGCGCGGCGACCCGCACCGTTTCCAAATAACTGAGCCGTCCTGGGATAGCCAGTTCTTAGACTTTTGTAAGGAGAGTCACCGAATGGTGAGGCTGGTTACAAAGGAACGGCCATTGCTGACGGGAGTCGGAGCATCGCTCGATTTCATTGGCTGCCTCCTTTGCGTAGGATTGTGAAGTCTAACGTTCTGACGTTACCACGTCAACGTGGGGGGTTCAAGGAAAACAATATTAAATATTATTCACCTGCCGCTGGCGTTTTTACGAAACGAATTCCAGGCTGACGAAAAGCACCTGATTCAAAACGGCTTTTTACCGTCCGGGACCGCCGCCGGTTGCTCCTTCGTTGCATCCGGCGGCAGCGGTGCGGGCGTATCGACGTCGACTGCGGTAATCGTGGATTCAGCTGTGAACTTCCTGTACATGCGGAATTCCACTTCGTTCTTCGTCAGGAACTTGTCCCGGATCCGCGAGGTCACCACCGCCTTGAGCGGCAGGATAAAATCCCGGTCGGA
>Ga0070740_10003187_pt1 | contig 17851 bp, 21 predicted proteins | sample Coa_R2_FD_67286 | JGI IMG/M metagenome (GOLD analysis project Ga0070740, IMG submission 67286) | Surface soil microbial communities from Centralia Pennsylvania, which are recovering from an underground coalmine fire - Coalmine... | ecosystem: Environmental > Terrestrial > Soil > Unclassified ... | reverse complement strand
TTTTAAACTTTGCCGTATCAAAATAAATCCCGTCACTCGTTTCATAGGTATATCCTTTCTCTTCCAGACGTTTTACTAAATCAATTTGTTCCGCAATGTGATCAGTTGCCTTTGCCAGCACATCAGGCGGCGTCAATCCTAGAGCACGATAATCTTTGAGGAAAACATCAGTATAAAATGCAGCAACTTCCCAGACAGATCTGCCTTCTTTTCGCGCTGTTTTTTCTATTTTGTCCTCCCCGCTGTCAGCACCGCCCGTCTGGTCATTGGTCAGATGACCAACATCAGTAATATTCATGACGAATTTCACTTCATAACCGTTTTCTTTAAGCATGCGGACGAGTAAATCTGCTGTGGTGAACGAGCGAAAATTGCCAATATGCTGGAATAAATAAACAGTTGGTCCGCACGTATACATCCCGACATGCGGCGGATTAATTGGCTTGAATTCTTCAACACTTCGGGTCAATGAGTTATAAAGTTTGAGCATATGCTTCACATGCATTATAGCCTGAAATCAATGAAATAGCAAAACAAAATCTTGCAATAATAAAATATCTATGGTAAGCTTTTCTTGTCTGGAGAGGCAAATATGCCGGAAAGATTAGGAAACTCACAAATTAACTATTCGCAATTACAGAGAGATCTTACTCAACAGGCCCAAAGCTTGGAGAATGAAGGACATAAAGGTTTAGCAGAAGGTTTCAGACGTGTTGCAACACAAGCGAACACTATCGCACAAGGTACAAAAGAGGGCGTCGTAAAACCATCCAGACAACTTCCTGTCGACGTCGTAATTACAAACCGTATCACCGAAGACCCTTTTTGGGAAGGAGAATAAAAAGTTTTTTATCCTGCGCCGGTGATTTTGACTTCTGTGTGCCGTTGCGCCCGATGCAACACCACATCCTCTTTCTTCTTTTGCTCCTGCAATTCCATTTTCTTCTCTTCCTTTTTCTGTTCTTCTTGCTCCTCTTCCTGTTTTTTCTTTTGCTCCTCTTGCTGCCGGAGTTTTTTCAGTTCAGTCTCTAAAGAACCCAGTGTCGGCTCGTAGTAATTTTGCATGTGGGTCTTTTTTGTTTCCTGTTTCTTTTCCTGTTCTTTCTTTTGCTCCTCTGCAAGTTGCTGTTGGAGTTGGGCATACTTCTGTTGATCTGCATCTGTTTGCAAACCGGGGAACTGATTTTGCTGCTGCTGCATTTGTTGCAATTGTTGTGCTACTGGAGAGGATTTTTGCTGCTGATTGTTTTGTTGTTTCTGGTTTTGTCCCTGTTCATCAGTTCCCGTATCCTGAGTCGATTTAGAAGCATCTGACCCAAAAAGTTGCGCGACAATATCCTGGGTAATCTGATGCGCCTGCTTGGCGACCTGGTCGCTGACTGCCTGGGTCACTTTTTTCGCACCCTGTTGCACTGGATTGCCTGTTTCAAAACTTGTATCCTCATCAGAACCGAAGGAACCAAAAGGATTGACCGCCATAGAGTAATACTACTACCAATATTAGCAATAACCCAATAACTAAATCAATGAAGAATGACAAAAGAATAGCATTAATACTCCTGCCTTCCGTCGAGGGCTTGCTCAAGTGTCGTCGCATCAGCATATTCAATATCCGCGCCTGTGGGCAAGCCTCTTCCAATTCTGGTCACTTTCAACTCCCCGCTTCCACCTTTCAACTGTTTCGCAATATACATAGCCGTTGCCTCACCTTCCATCGTCGGATTGGTAGCAAGTATAATCTCCTTAATTTTTAATTCCTGATTTCTGATTCTGTCAAGTAATTGCTTGATATAGATTTCCTCTGGTCCGATATTATTGAGTGGATCAATTCTTCCGTGTAAGACATGATAGACTCCACGATATGTCCGGCTTTTCTCAAGCGCCAGCACATCAAGCGGTTGTTCTACGACACAAATCACATTGTGATCACGCTTCGGATCAGAGCAAATGGAACACGGATCAGTTTCATCAATCGCAAAACAGAGTGAGCACATCACTGTCTCTTTTTTTAAATTTTGTACTGCTGTAGCAAACTTATCCAGTTCACCCTGCGGGACATGCAGTAAGTAAAACGTCAGCCGCTCTGCCGTCTTGGGACCAATCCCCGGCAGCCGTTCAAATGATTCTGTAACATTGGTAATTGCTTTCGGAATTTTCATAGTGATTGACAAAAACAATGTATGTTGCTATTATACTCCCCTAATTATGACTGAACAACCACGACCGTCTAATATACCTCCTGAAGCACATTGTCCAGCATTAGATGCTCCTGTCAACCTACAAGTGGATATTGGACCACTAAGGCTGTCCCAGCGCCAGCTAGTCAGTTTTGCTTTTACTGAAGTTCTCCCTGAAGAGCAACCTCCAACAACACAAGCCGACCATACTGGAGAGCAAACGGTAAGAAAGGCTCCAGGTGAATGTCAATTCTGGAAATTGATGCGCGAGGCAAGACGAGAACCTGGTATAAGAGCACGAGGAACATGCGAAGGGTGCAACAGAAATATTGCTTTTATGTCAACTGAGAATCAGCTCTTTCTTGGACTTCGCTGGAAACGTTGGAAAAGAAATATTTAATTTAAATTTCCCTCCTATAAAATACTTTGCAATTCCGGAAATCTTTTTTCTTCAGGAATAACTACAGTATCTGTCGAAAAATTATGTACCACTAATAAACCAATCGAAAAAACGTAGTGAACTATTTGAAATTTATAGTATGGGTAGTATTTACTTGCCTCCAAGTAACGAACCTAGTCCTCCCAATCCTCCGGTCATCTGTTGCAGCTCTTTTGCTGCGACTTCCTGGGATTTTTTAATCGCTTCATTGACTGCTTCCCGGACATCATCATCAGATTTGCCATTGGATTTGATTTCAAGGATTTTCTGGTCACCGCTAATCTTCACGTACACACCGCGTTTGCTAACCTCGACAATTTTTGCCTGCAATTGCCGTTGCATCGCCATTGCCTGATCCCGCATCTTTTTAAGCTCACCAATCTGACTAAATGGATTCATCATACATAATCACCTCCTATTTCTTCAATTCTATCTTAACTTCCACTTCATTTCCAGTCAGTAATTTGCAAACTCTAAACAATGCCTCCCGGGTCTTTGCATCCTCCAGCCGTTCTTTATGAAAGATATATGCTGTTTCGATAATCAAATTTTTTTTATCATAACTTTTTACCATGCAGCTGCGTAACACACCAGCAATCGTATGATTATAGTGTTTCATCTCTGCAATCATGCTCGTCCAAAAGGCCTGTAGCCATTCTTTAGTAATTTCTCCGTCAGGAAATGTGTGCATAAGATCAACCGGATGTTCTGCTGAAATTGTTGCTGTGGGTTTTGCGCGGGCAACTTTTTTTTCACCATACATGGCTTGTAATTTTTCCATCGTGCCAACTTGTTTACGAAGATCGCTGACAGATGTGGTGCCTCCTGAAGGTCTGCTATGCTCCTGCATTTTTTGGCCATCATCACGATCCTCTTTGCTACTACACCATTCAATAACTGCCAGCTCCAGCGGCAACTGTGGCACAACTGCATATTTCATCTCAGTACCTGCTTGCAGAAAAAGCCTTAGTAAACGTTTAATATCCTCGTTACTCAATTGTAGTTCCTTAATTTCTGATTCCTGATTCTTGATGCCAAGGTTATGCAATAAAAGCGAATGCAGATTCTGAATGAGTTGCAATAAAAAATATTTTATATCCACTCCATCAGATAACAATTCACCTACTATCTGTAATCCTGCCTTTGCATCATATGTCTGCAAGGACTTGAGTAAATTAGTTATTTGCTTGGAGAGCGTTGTTACCATATGGGCTTGTTCAAGCACGGATCTGGTAATTTTTTGCTCCCGTGCCAACAGTGAGAATTCTTCCAAAAGCTTGGCTGCATCGCGAAAACCACCATCTGCTCTTTTGGCAACTTCTACTAAAACATCATCGTCAATCTGTAATTTCTCACCAGCGACAATCCGCTTGAGAGAACGGACAATTTCTTCAGTGGTAGCTTTCTTAAACACAATTTGAAAACATCTGGACACAATGGTCTCTGGCACTTTGTAGGCTTCAGTCGTGCAGAGAATAAACATTGCATGCTCCGGCGGCTCTTCCAGTGTCTTGAGCAGCGCATTAAATGCTTCAGTTGTCAACATGTGCACCTCATCAATGATATAGACTTTTTTCTTTGCTGCAACCGGTGATAAACGAATTTTCTCCTTTAAATCACGAATTTCATCAATGCCCCGGTTGGATGCCGCATCAATTTCGAAAACATCGAGGTTAGTACCGTTAGTAATAGATGTACATTGGCTACACTCATTACATGGTTCAATCCTGCTCGCGGGTTGTGGCCCGTGACGCGCTGTACAATTAACTACTTTCGCGACAATTCTGGCTGTTGATGTCTTGCCAAGTCCTTTCGGTCCGGTGAAAAGAAACGCATGCGGGATGCTCTGAGGCTTTTGTAAAATCCGAAGCAGTGTCTCACGTACAGCAGTACTGTCTAAATCATTAATTGTCTGGGAACGATATTTGCGGTAAAAAACCATATGGTACAAATCCTAAATCCTAATTTCTAATATCTAAACAATCTCAAAATAACAAATACCAAATTATGCTGACTTTGTAACAATTGAACCAAAAATTTTCATCAATTCATTTATTTCTTGTAGTAAATATTCTTTTTCGTTTGATGCGTTTTCTAGTAACATCAACCATAATCTCGTCTCTTTTGCTTCCTTTCTACAAATTTTAATTCTCATCAGAAAATCTTTTTTACTTAATGCTTCATTTGCTTCTATATAGTTTGCAGCAATAGAGCTTGATGATCTTATTATCTGCTTTGCATATTCAATAGTTGTAATTGTTCCAGGAAGCGTTTTAATATAATCTCTTACCCTTTTTGCAAACAGGTATGTTCTTTCTTCCAAATCGTATCGTTTTGGATTTTTATCTTCTGACATTTGCTATTGTTTAGAATTTAGATATTAGAAATTAGGATTTACTCATGGTGCAACCCGAGTAGGTGCAGCATTCCATGTTTGACCAGCTCCTCGACCCGGTCATCAACCAGCATATCCTGTTCTGCTGCTTCTTTAATAAGAACCGGATAGGAAATGACAATATCGCCAAGCCTTACGATATCATTAGGCAAGGGCGTTTTTTCACCTTCTGAAAGCGGAAATGAGAGAATATTGGTCGTCCCCTCTTTGTTGCGGTATTTTTTATTCAACTTTGCCATTTTCCGATCACCTACAATAGCAATCGAAACTTCCAGAGGCGTTTTGACACTGTTTTCTTCCAGTGCAGAAGCAACCGCAGCTTTTATCCGCTTACGATTTACCTTATATCTACTCTCAACATAAATTAATACTCTAACAGTATCCATCAAGTAAACTCTAATTCCAAAGCCCCAAATCCTAAACGATAGAAAAATCTTACTACCCAAAGACAAAACGTTTTTTACTTTGAAATTTGGATATTTGAAATTGTTTAAGTAGTAGCAATTAGAATGTAGGATTTGTAGCATTTACGCTGCCATTGCCCGCATCCGCGCTGCTTCTTCCTGTTTCAGCTTCTTTTTAAGCTTTCTTGCAAGTGACGGTTTGAGATAATACTTGCGCCGTTTTGCTTCCTGAACGATACCAGCATCCTGTACTTTTTTTGAAAAATTGCGAATCACTTGATCGTCAGATTGTCCTGGTAATTTTTTAACATACACCATAAAAAAACACCTCCCTCCAGAAGATATAGTATAGTCTCCTTTTATTGGAAATTTTATACCCTCTATTTTACTCCAAAACCAAACTTCTGTAAACCTCAGCTGGCTTTAGGGGGAAACTTCCTCTGAAGTAACTGGCTGTTGTGAAAGGAAGGTCGGTAGATTGAGCAGAAAATCAAGCCGGTCACTTATTGTCACTGACGGCACACTAGGATTATCACCACACAAATCACGATGATTGACAAACGAACCCCCATTGCCTGATGCATTCACAACTACCGCCCCGGCAAGATTAAGCATTTTATCTTTGCCATTCAAGCAATTATCAATGCCATCAGCGGTAAAATTCCTATCAGTGCTTAAAATTGCTTGAATCTGGGCCTGAGGGACTGGACATATATTTGCTGCAGCTCCCACAGACCGGTCAACCACAATATCTTTTTGCGCAGCAAATAACGCAGTTGATCCGGCAGGCGTTTGTATTGTTCCTTTGAACGTAAGCGTACCATTCACAAGAAAAATATAATTTCTATTTGCCGCAAATGTGTAATTGTTAACGATCGTCAAATCACCATTTGCAATATAGATACCGTCGGCTAAATTTGCCGGCAAAGTGCAAGAAGATAAATTGGTACAGGAGGCAAACGTTGTCAGATCAGTCGGCACAATGCCAGCCGCCTGGGCAAGACTGGACAATTTTTCATAGGAAACTGTCAATGGAAATCCAGTAGAGGATGCATAGACTTCCGGATAGAAAGTGCCACCCACCGACCAGTTTTTTGTTGACACTTTGCCTTGTCCAAAACTACTTGCACTGTCCCCTGAAAAATACACACCGGGACTTCCTGTCTGCGGATCTTGATTGAGCGCATAAGCTGGACATGTTGGAACCTGAGGAATTGGGTCCTGTTGTCCGTTATCAAAACGTGTATCCAATCCATATACCTGAAACCAAGGAGTAGAATTGGTTATGGAAAAATTTAAATTCTGGATATTATTATTTGCATCACACGTGCCACCGGTGGTCCCGTCCACTGAGCAGCCGGGTCCGACTGTCACTGCAAATGACGGCGGTGCGCCGTTTTTTGGATAGACCATTTGGTAACCGGAAGGTAAGGAGGTATAGGAAATCGTGTATGTGCCTGCCGTCAAACCGCTGATAGTAAATGTACCATTTTGATTCGTTGTCACTGTACCGCCAGAGGCTGAGATATTTATGCCTCCTGCATAATCTGATTCCCCATTATCCTTCACTTCATCTTTATTGGTGTCATTAAAAACATTTCCTGAGACAGTATAGGTGGGGATCGGTGTGGGCGTTGGCGTAGCAGCGCCACATACTCTGCCAGTTTCACATAATCCTGCTGTACCGGATGTATTGCCTCCCGCATGTTCATACTTACAATTAGCTTTGTTGTCAATTTTATCAATGAAGAAATCAATTTGATACACTCCACAGACAGTACCGGTAGCATCCGTTGAAGAACGCGTAATAGTAATCGTCTTTGGCACGGCCCCGACGTGCGTACTTCCAGAAGCGGGTTCCCGTACTAAATTATCTGAACATTGGCAATACTGATCTCCAGTCGCATACCCATTAGTACAAAAGCTACTTATGTCATGATAATCAAACGTATGTGCTTTGCCATCATTGGAAGTAACGGTAATTACCATTACATATGTGCCGATATAATTTTGACCGGGAGGCTGCTTTACACGACAGGCATTTTGATTGCCACCTGCATTGTAGGTAAGCTGAGGACAAACAGGCGATTCTGAAACAGCGAAATGTAATTTATTACAGGAATCAGTAGCATCATTACCATACTGGATATCTGCATAAACGGATTTCGGGAACCAGAAGATAACTCCCAACATCAGTAGAGCAAGCAAATACTTCTGCATACATTCATGCTACCATATTTATGGGATATGCGCTAGAATTCTTACATCCTACGTTTTTCTACATTGTATCCGTTTTCTTCATTGGGCCGAGAAGATGAATATGGAGATGATTAATGATTTGTGCGCCCCCGCCATTGATCGCTACCCGATACCCCTTATCTTTTAGTCCTTCCCGGGCAATCATTTTTTGTACCACGGTAAAAAGCTTCTTAAATAATTCTGGATCTTCCACAGCAGTAAGCTCAGCAATGTGTTTTTTAGGGATAATCAATAGATGCACCGGCCGCACGGGATGAATATCCGGAAAAACCATGACGTCCTCATCCTCATAGAGGAATTTTTTTTTCAACTGACCGGTTGCGAATTTACAAAATAAACAATCTTCCATAGGAATAACAGCAATTAATGAAATTTTTTTAAATTTTTTCTAACACTTTTATTATATCACCAAGACTCAATTTCGTGGGGCGCATTTTGGGATTCTTTGGAGATCCATTTAATAACATTTTTTTAGAAACATGCAAAAACCATGTCGCCTCCGGATCAATCTTTTTCAATTGTTCGTATGCAAGCGTCAAATCGATTGAAGTTCCCTTTCCTGTCACAAGAGGGTTAGGATGAGGTTGGAGGGGCTGATAATTGGGAGAAGGACGATTCGGCAATGCCTTAATCCGTACATAGTTTTTTCGCGGATCTTTGCGGACAACAAGTACATAGCCCATCTTCTGACTCAATTTTAAAACAGTATCATTAAGTGTTTCAAACCCGATCCCCGGACCAAAACGTGTTGCAAACTTGATACCTTTTTCATTAATTTCCTTCTCCGCCCAAATTCGATTTTCAAAATTGGCTGCAAGTGCGTTAAGACATTGAATGCCGAAATCGACATAATAATCATCCTGATTTTGTTTTTCAAATTTCATCCCTTCCAAAACTCCCCACAGACCAAACTCGTAACGATCCGAAGCTGCATCAGGCCAGAAAACCTCTTTAAAATGATCTCCCTCAACGACAATGTTGACGATTCGTGAGACTGCTTGTGTATGTTCTTCGGTCAGTTGCTCGCCACCTTTTTCTATCTGTTTCCGAACAAAATCCCATGTCAATGATGCCGCAGAAACAGTATCATCAGATGTCTGATGATGATCCAGTGGCCCCAGTCCAGTATCCACATGAATCACCTCGTCCTCTCCCATCATCTCAATCGGATTTTTCAATGCTGTATTCTGAACTCTACTTGCTAACTCCTTTAATCGTTCGCCTGCAGGTACAAACCGAACCGTAGCATCCTGCCAACCAGCTAAATACTTCTTAAGTAACCACACAGAAGTGATCGCATCCCAATCCGGAGATGTATGAGTAACAATTATTTTCATGCCTTTATTATAGCGTAACCAGGAGTTTTATAAAAGAGAATCTCATCCTGAATGTATCGAAGGCTTCTCGACTCTTGACAAAGACAATCAAATACAAGATCATAAAGAAAGAAAGGAATCTGATCATGGATCCAAAATTGCAAGAAACGTACAACCGTATTATGAATACTCCCACCTCGCCTGCTCCATCCACAAACACAACCCCGCTCTCACCACCTTCTATCCCTGAGCCAATACAATCATCGACTCCCTCTCTAGCAAGCCCCCTGCCGTCAACAGAAAATATGCCCTTGTCAGAGCAACAACCGCTAACAGAGAGAAATGGAACAGTGGCCCCACAGGAATCTGTTAATCCCTATGCATTTCAACCAGACTCACCAAGTACGTTTGCGATTGCCGGCCAACCACCGATGCAGGAGCAAACAGTTGCAATGGAAAATACGAATCAAGTACCAGAAGAACAGCAAACCTCTTCTTTGGTAAAGATTATTTATGTTGTCGGTGCAATTGTTTTCTTTATTGCATATACGATTTTCTGGATAAAAATTTTCAAACTCCCCATTCCACTACCCTTTTAAGAGACTATTTTTGAAAAATCCTCATTAGTAAATAATGAAAAAGTCTTGTAAACAAAGTCTAAAATGGATACTATAATAAATCTAGTATGCTTGATTTACCATATCAGTCACATCAGAGAATTCATCCGCACAAAAAATACGTTGTCATGTTAACGTATTTACCACTTGCAAAATATCGTTTTCTTCCGCAATTTATATATTTTGTCTGCAGGATTGTAGTACAATTGCGGAAAAGTAAGGGGCTTGTCGGCTATACATTGCGAGCTGCGCTCTTGAAAAAACAATTCTGGACGCTCTCTATTTGGGAAAACGAACAGCTGATGAGAGATTTCGTTATGCAATCTCCGCATCTGTATGCGATGGCTGACTTACAAGGGAAAATGGGCAAGACAGCATTTTTTCAATGGCATATTGCAGGGGAAGAACTACCCCTTAGTTGGGAGCAAGCGCTGGTAAAGGCAAAACAGAAAACATAGACAAGATTCTGGACAAAGCATACAACGCTCGTAGTGGAACAATGTGCCGAACGTAAGATTATCTCTGTAATCGTTTGAGTATATCTTCTAGGGTGAGCAATGCTGTTTCTTTTTTACTTCGCTCTTTCCATTCAATCTTTTCTCCTGTCTTTGGACTGACAACCAATCGCACTGGAATACCTATCAAATCCGCATCCGCAAATTTCGCGCCTGCCGACATATCCTCCCGATCATCAAACAGCACTTCGATCCCTGCATGTTGTAATGTTTTATAAATCTCTTCTGCTTTCTCCCTAATTCCTGATTCAGAATTCATAATTCCAATTAAATGTACCTGATAGGGAGCAACTGCTTTTGGCCAAACAATTCCCTTTTCATCATGGTATACTTCAACAATTGTTGCCATAGTGCGGGCCAAACCAATACCATAACAGCCCATATAGTACGGTTTTTTACTACCATCAACAGCAGTAAATTCTGCAGCGCTCATCCTGGAAGAATAATAATAGCCAAGCTGAAAAATATTGCCGACCTCAATCCCCCGTCTGGCATTAAGCTTCTTGCCGTCTTCTGACAAAAATCCTTCTTTTGCCATAGCAATATCTGCTTCAATATCCGGTTGATAATCACGCTCAATATTCACGTTGAGCAAATCCCGATGCAATTTATTTGCACCTCCATAGGCATTACGAATTGTGCGAAGCGACGTATCAGCGACAATAATTAATGCAACTCCCCTTGACACCTGTTCTTTAATCTTCACTGGAGAAAGAAATCCTGGCTCAGAATGAAGCTTCTTTCTAATTTCCTCATCAGTTGCATGACGCAGGGTATACGCTTTGACTGCATGTAATAACTTAATCTCATTGACATCATAGTCTCCGCGAATAATTGCCAAAATAAACCTGCCTTGTTCATCAACAAATAACACATCCTTAATCTGCATCCACAAAGGTTTCTTGTGAAACTGCACGCCTGCTTCCATCGTCGTCCCCCGGACTGCAGCAATTTCTTTCAGTGGTTTAAGTGGTTCATCAACATTCTTTGTATCTCTTTGAAATTTTGTTACTTCTTCATGTGCAGCATACGAACCATCTTCAGTCATGTAAAACTTTGACTCGCCTGCTTCTGATTCTACAACGAATTCATGACAGTAATCACCGCCAATGTAGCCGTTATCAGATTCAACGACAATTGTTTTTAAACCAAGCCGTTCAAAAATCCGTGTATAGGTCTGCCACATCTTTTTGTACTCTTTTTGGAAACTCTTCTCATCTGCGTCAAACGAATATCCGTCTTTCATCACAAACTCACGCAAACGGAGCAACCCCCCCCGTGCTCGCATTTCATCACGGAATTTGGTTGAAAATTGATAAACATGAAATGGTAAATCTTTGTAGGAAAGTTGAAACTTACGAACGACATCAACCAGCATCTCCTCAGCAGTGCCGCCAAGTACAAATTCCATTTCATTTCGATCCTTTATACTCATCAGTTCAAATCCTACTGAAGTCGTCCGGTTCGTTTCCTGCCAGAGAGATTTTGGATGAAGAACCGGCGTCACCATTTCCTGCGCGCCACCTGCATCCATTTCTTCTTTGATAATCTTTTTTATCTTTTCATGTACACGTAAACCAAGTGGCAGAAAATAATACCGTCCGGCAGTACTTTCACGAATAAACCCTCCCTGATATAAAAGTTTGTGAGAGATAAGTGTGGCTTCCTTTGGTGCTCCTTTGATTGTTTTACCAAATAGTTTGGAATATTTCATAGTGAAGAGTATAGCATTGAGGACAAAAAAGAACAATCAAGAAAGTTCCATTTTGAGGAAGTGAGCACAAAAATTTTTCGTGCCGGGCGAAATTTTGCAAAGGGACTCTTAGACCTCCTATTGCTGGTTTTCTGTTTGCTTTTCCTGTTTGCCCGTACACAATTTTTCAACCGCTGCAACCAGTCTTGCCGCAACTGTTTCCTGAACCAGACGATCATATTGCGAACGCGAAGAGAAATCCATGACCCGCTCTACCAATTCAATCGGTACTCGCATATCATGTCCTTCCTGAACTGCCCATTTGCCTGCCTCATTTACCGGAATACTTCCCTCTGATTGCAAAACAGTAGTATCTTTTGTAAGTACCTCAGTAACTAAATCCAGAAGATATCCTGCTACCATACTGCCCCCTTGCCAGAGACTGGCAACAGATGACAAATTGAAGTGATAGTCTGATTTGGTCAGTAAGCCAAAGCCTTCTGCCAGCGCTTGCAGTACAACTGCCTCCACACTGTCATGTACCATTTTCAGATAATGTCCTGCACCGCTTGCACCAAAATACCCGTGTTCACCATTTGGTTTTGCCAGTGTATCAAGTATCGGCGCGATGTATTCATAGCCCTCCTGATTGCCTCCTGCCATTAATGAAAAACCATTGCTGAATCCCAATACGCCACCTGCAATACCAATATCAATAAACCTAATGCCCTTTTGTTCAAAAAGCGGACTCCGGCGTTTCGTATCTTTAAAATAACTCGTCCCACCGTCAATAACCACATCGCCTGCTTCTGCAATATTGAGCAAATCCTGCAGACCCGTTTCTGTTTCCGCTCCTGCCGCAAGAACAGTCATAAAGATACGTGGTTTGCGCAAATCCTGTTGCAACGACTCAATTGAATGACTTATTTGCAAGGTGCCATTGACGACAAATTCTGCTTTTTCAACACGATATTGCTCCAAAACCTCTTTTGCAGCATTCCAAACAACTACCTGATGACCTTCTGTCATCAGTTTTTCAGCAATTGCCCGCCCCTGTGCATCAAGTCCTAAAATTGCAATTTGCATAAGTATCTTAATTCCATTATAAACGCATTCTTCTCTCTTTTGCAATGAAGAAGTAGAAAAAATCTACTACTACCGCCTACTGACTTGCCGGTGAGATTGTCGGGATGGATGAAGATTGCCCTGAGCTGACACATTGTGGCGGCTTAGTCTCAAAATTGATACACAACTGATAATCTCCTTGCTCATCAACAAGCGAATAGGAATACAATGCATGCGTTTTTGGATCAGATGGAACTGTTTTCAGATATGTTGGCACTAACTGTTGTAGCGATTGCGGATATAGACCACTTTGCGCATGATACATACTCAGCGCATGTTGCAAATTAGCAAAGTCTTCATCCCGTTGTCTATCACGTCCGCCCGCACGTAGCCCAAAAGGATCATAGGTGACCACAAGAAGGAGTGCGATGAGGAAAACAATAAGCGCCATACCCCCCAATGCTGCCAGGATTCTTGCTAGTGACCATTGTGAGGTACGATTATCCCATGATTGTATAAACGCGTGAATTTTAGCAACAAAAGGCAATTGCAGCAAGGCCTGTTTTTGGATGTGTCGTATTGCTTCATAGATATCTGACTCCGTATAACCGCGCTCGACTAGCGATTGGACAATATCGTCTCTGCGCATACCATGTTTGTATTTTTCAATAATTGTATCCAGAAGTTCTTGCGTTACCATAAATTATTGCTGTAAGATTAGTCAAACAGATAGCAGTGATAAAGTCAAGAATCCGCAGAGCTTTTTCCCTCTGTATAAACAAAAACGTTCTGTATTGTTCGCAAGCTTCTAGTGTCCCAATTGCAAAATATCTTTTACCGTAATCAAGAGAATTAAACCAATGAGAATTGCCATACCAATCGCATTGGCATAGCCTTCAATTTTTGGATTGAGTTTTTTACGTGTCACTGCTTCCATAAGAATGAAAAATAACCTCCCGCCATCAAGTCCGGGAATCGGCAGAACATTGAAAAATGCCAATGAAATTGATAATAAACCGACAAGATTGAGCGTCTCCAAAATTCGCTCCTTCGCGTTAGGAATATGAACAATTGTTCCAACCAGTGAATAGATACCCACCGGTCCGGAAACACTTTGACTCAAGGGTTGCACATTCTTTTCCTTGACAGAGACACCAATTAAGCTTCCTAATACATCGAAATTATATGCCATTAAATTTGCCGGATGCGTAAACCCTGAGAATAATCGCTGCATTGGCGTATCATATGACAGGATAACTGTCTGCGCAGTGAAAATACCTACGCCGAGTGAACCTTGATTCCTGGGAGGATGCATACGTGGAGTAATAGTAGCTGTTGATACTTTGCCGGTTTGCAGATCCTGCCAGGAAAGGCGAATTGGATGCCCGGCATCTTTTTTTACCTCATCGGTAAATTGTTCAAGTGTACCAACTGGTTTGCCGTTAAGTGATGTAATTTTTGAAAATGGACTTACTTTTGCAGCCTCAGCCGGAGAATTTTTTTCGACATCGCTGACAATGATATCTGTTTGGACTTTTTGATTAACCGCGAAAAAATGGAAGCTCCCGATCAGCGGCAGTTCTGTCTTAAAACCGGAAACAAACATAAAGACGTAATAAATGGCTACAGCCAAAAGTGTATTCATTACGACACCTGCAATCACTACTGCTGCCCGCTGTCCAATCGAACGGGAGAAAAAAGCCCGGTGCACGTCTGTGGCATGATGAAGATCTGATGCATCTTTAACAGCAACTCTACCACTGCCTGCTTCATCTTCCCCATACAATTTGACAAATCCGCCAATGAGCGCTGGATAAATAGAATACATTGTCTCGCCATGTTTGAAGGAATAAAGTGCTTTCGTCAATGGTAAGCCAAACCCGAACTCTTCAACTTTAATGCCAAATTTCTTAGCGACAAAATAATGTCCTGCTTCATGAATAAGTACCAAAACAGAAAGAATGACAAGAAAAGCGATGAGTGTAAGCAGCATACATCCATTATAGCATAGAGCAAAATGTGTAGATATACTATTTTGGAATTTAAATAAAACTCCCTCTCCTCTTAGGAGAGGGTCAGGGTGAGGTCATCAAGTATTATTAAGTTTCTCCAAAATCATATCCAATACTCCTTGAACATTCTCTAATATATCATTATCCCAGAACCTAAGCAGTGTAATTCCTTTTTTCTCTAGATGTGTGGTTCTTTCTATATCATACTATTTTTGTTGTATATGTTGACTCCCGTCCAATTCTACTGCTAATCTTTTCTCAATACAATAAAAATCAAGAATATAGCTATCAACCGGATACTGACGATGAAATTTGTAACCATTGAGTTGCCTATTACGAATCCGCTGCCAGAAAAATTTTTCTGTTTCTGTCTATTCAGACGGGAGAAGTTGGTCAATTGCCTATTATGCTGTTAAATATAACTCATGAAGACCTCATCCTATCCTTCTCCTAAAAGGAGAAGGGACATAAATACATAGATTCTTTTATTAGATTTGCATCAGTTCCGCTTCTTTCTGTTTCCCCCACTCATCAATTGTCTGCATAGTCTCATCAACCAATTTCTGCACTTCTTTTTCCAGACGTTTAATATCATCTTCCCGGCCTTCAAAGTCCTTTCTGATCTCTTCCATAGATTCATGGCGGACTTGCCGGACCATTATCCGGCCATTTTCAAGTTTGTGTTTCATCGCTTTGATTAATTCTTCGCGCCGCTCTTGTGACAATGGCGGAATAGAGATGCGGATAAGATTGCCATCAATAACCGGGGTGAAACCGACATTTGCCGATTCAATGCCTTTCTGGATCTCGCCAATAATTGATGGATCAAACGGCGTCAACACCAGTGTCTGCGGATCAGAAACGCCGACTGTTGCCAGCTCCATAACTTTTAATTTCGTGCTGCCGCCATACGCGTTGATAACAATAGTTTCAACTAAGGCAGGAGTAGCCCGGCCGGTACGAATTGTGGAAAGGTCTCCTTTGAGGACATCGAGGACTTTATTGATTTTTTGCTTTGTTTCCTGAGCTAGCGGATCCATGATGACAAATAGTTTCTAATTAGAATTAAATTTCAAATCTTGTAAACCGTTTGATTGTAATGTTTTCTCCCAATTTCCCGATCGCGCTTTTGATGAGATGTTCAATTGTCTGGCTACTGTCTCTAATATACTCCTGTTTCAGAAGTTCTTCAACATCTTTCGGATCCATGGCGGCTATCTGCATAGCCACTTCTTTTGCCAGATGTTTAAATTCATCAGTTTTTGCAACAAAATCTGTTTCACACAGAAGCTCAACCAGGGCACCCACTTTTCCACCTTGGTGAATATATGCTTCAACCAATCCTTCTCCTGTCTGCCGGCCCTGTTTTTTTGCAGCGATTTCAGCGCTTCGCTTTTTCAGCCAGGAAAGTGCTTTTTCATAATCACCCTTTGATTCTTCAAGCGCACGCCGGCAATCAGCAACTGAAGCTGCTGTTTCTTCACGAAGTTTTTTGAGTAATTTCAAATCAACATTTGCCATACTATACCTCCCTGTCATTCCCGCAGAGGCGGGAATCTATAATTGATTATGTAATGACAATGCTACTTGTCTTTATTGTTTTAAACGCTAGCGCTTTTTTAGTTGCTGTTTTCTTTTCTCCCTTTTTCTTATCTGCTGGAAGTGAGATATTTTCTTTCGATTTAGTAGACTTCTTTTCATCAGCCTCATTCTCTTCTTTTTTTGTTTTCCCCGATTCTGAACTCTTTTTCCCTTCAATCCACGCATCAATGAGATAACTTACAATCAATTGCACTGAGCCAACAGCGTCATCATTTGCCGGAATAGGATAATCAATAAGGGTGGGATCAGCATTAGTGTCAACAATACCAACTATTTTGACACCTGTTCTCTTTGCTTCACGGACTGCCAGATGTTCTAAATGTGTATCAATCACAAGCAGTGCATCCGGATTTTGTTTCATTTCAACAATACCGCTGTAGAAGCTCTCCAGCTTCTGCCGTTCTTTTTCCCATTGACTGATTTCCCGTTTCGTATATTTTGATCTTTCCTGAGCATCTTGCAGCTTACTGGTAAGATCTTTTAATTTTTTAAAATTCTTCGATACTTCTGCAAGATTAGTTAGCGTGCCGCCAATCCAACGTTTAGTAACAAAGAATAACCCATCCGCACCCGCTGCTTTTGCACGCTGTACTTCTGTCTCAACCACGCCAGCTGCCTGTCGTTTGGTACCAAGAAGTAACAATGTGCCGTTTTGCTTTGCCAACCCTTTGAGATACGCTGCAGCTTCTTCCAGACTTTCTTTCGTTTTTTCAAGATCAATAATGTGAATACCATCACGCGCTTCAAAAACATACCACTGCGCTTTAGGATTTTGTCGTGTGACTTGATGACCAAAATGGCATCCTGCTTCAAGAAGTTCTTCAAGAGTAATTGTGCGCATAAAATTCCCTTTTTCCTCCACCTGATTACTTTCTCTTCAGGGAATCACATCAGGTGTGTGAGATAGAAGTAATTATACTTGCTTTGCGAAAGATTTGCAACTGGAAAATGGACAATAGAAACTATCCCTGCTATGCTAAAAACGGGTATCGTATGCTTACTCTGCTCGTAAACATCAATTCCTTTTCCTATTTATTCCTCGTCGCGGCATATGTTTGTGTCAGCACAATTATCATACTCCTCAAACGTCATACTTCCTCACTTCCGGTATTTTTCTTTCTTGTACTTTTACTCCTTATTCTGGGTAATAGTATCAGTATGTTTTTTACTGTTAATGCTACGACTGGCACAGCGGTGAGGTTTTGGAATCAATGGGATATCTTTACACAGATAATGCTCGCACCGGTTTCTCTGCTTTTTATGCTTGTCTATACAGGAGCGGAAAAACGTCTACGAACAATGCGGTCTCTGCTTTTTATTTTTCTCCCGGCGATTCTGCTCCTGTATTTTGCCTGGA
>Ga0070740_10003184_pt1 | contig 17862 bp, 15 predicted proteins | sample Coa_R2_FD_67286 | JGI IMG/M metagenome (GOLD analysis project Ga0070740, IMG submission 67286) | Surface soil microbial communities from Centralia Pennsylvania, which are recovering from an underground coalmine fire - Coalmine... | ecosystem: Environmental > Terrestrial > Soil > Unclassified ... | reverse complement strand
ACCAGGCCCGTCACCCCGTGGAGGTTGACATAACTGGTGCCGGTGCCGATGTCTGTGGAGATGCAGGGCAGGCCGGTGGCCTGCGCCTCGACCATGGAGAGGCCAAAGGCTTCGCTACGCGCGACGGCCGGCAAGACATAGATGTCGGCGGCCTGGAAATAGGCGGGTAGCTCTTCATCGCTCACCGGGCCGGGAAAGAAAACGCGCTCGCCGAGTCCGTACTGTTTCACCTGTGCTTTGAGGGCCGCTTCCTCCGGACCCTGGCCGGTGAGCATGAGGTGCGCCCCCGGCAGAAGGCGCATGGCGTCGACCAGGTGGCGCAGACCCTTGTAATAGCGGAAGACCCCATGCGAGTGCAGCACGTGCGGCCCATATCTCTGTCGAAGCTCTGCCGCCCGGCGAAGCGTCGCGGCATCCGGCTGGCGGAAGCGCTCCTGGTCGATCCCCAGAGGGACGATGCGGCAGCGCGCCCGGTGGCGGCGCAGCCAGGGAGACGATGCTTTGTACTGGGGGCTGGTTGCCAGGACGGCCTGCGCCCGCCGCAAGACCAGATCCAGGATCGGGCCATAGACCCGCAGCAATCCGGCTTGCCGCACCACGTCGCTGTGATAGGTAATGACCATCGGTATCGCGTGGGCGGCCAGCAGGTAGGATACATCGCCCATCGGATGCGGCATATGCAGATGGACCAGGTCCGGCTTCAGCTCGCGCAGGAGCCGCGGCATCGCCCAACTAATTGGGGTTGAGGCCACGGTGGCCAGGCGCGCGGCCTTCGTCGTCGGCACGCCGTCTATGATCTCCTGCTCGGTTGTGCGGCCCAATCCGGCCACGAGAATCTGTGCGTCGATCCCGTGATTCCGGCGCAGGCGGGCGCAAAGACCGAGCACGTAGTTCTCGATGCCGCCCTTGATGGGGAATATGTCCTTGTAGACGTGAACCACGCGCACGTTAGGTCCCCACCGCAATAGGCGCTAGGAGTTGGGCGTTGGACGGTAGGTCGGGGCGCATCCTACTCCCTGCCGCCTGACGCCGCGATGCGCTCGTACACCTGCCAGGTGCCGGACGCGGTGTGTGACCAGGAATACCGGCGCACCTGTTCCAGACCGCGGGCGCGCAGGTCAGCGCGCAGATCGCCGTCCCCGAACAAACGCTCCATGCAGGCACATATCGACTCCTCCCGCGTGGGGTCGAAGACCAGCGCCGCGTCACCGGCGACCTCGGCCAGTGAGCCACGGTCGCTGGTAGCCACCGGCAGACTCGCGGCCATGGCCTCCAGGACCGGGAGTCCGAACCCCTCGTAGAGGCTGGGGAACACAAAGGCCAGGGCGCCCTGATAGAGGGCGTCCAGGCGCTGCTCGCTAGGCCTGTGCTCGAAGGTGATGCGATCGTCCAGGCCCAGGCGCCGGGCCGCCTGTTTGGATTCCGGATAGCGGTCGTCCCATGCTCCGGCGATCACCAGCCTGATTTCACGGTCCCGGGGCAGCCTGGCGAATGCGCCGACCAGGCGCGGCAAGTTCTTGTGCGGCTTGTTGCTGCCGACGTACAGGAGATATCCCTGGCCCGGCTCGCGCGATCCGCTCTTTACTCTCTTTGGATTGACGCCGAGTGGAACGACGTGCGTCTTGCCGGCGGCGCCCGGCAGTAGGCGGGCGATATCTTTGCCCGTACTGGCGGAGGAGGCGATGATGGCATCGGCCCGACGGGCTGCCTGGGCGGTCCACAGGTTGATGACGTGCCTGACCAGCGGATTGGGCCAGTACTGCGGGAACAGGCGCGGGATGAGATCGTAGATGGTGACCACCACGCGTCCCGGCACTGCCAGCGGCAGCGCGTAATACGTGGCGTGGTAGACATCCGGGCGCAGCCGCCTGAGCAGCCGCGGCAGCTCAATCTGGTCTTGAGCCGAGCGCAAGGAGCTCGACATGTGCACCAGGTCGACGGGCTTCAGAGCACCAAGGCTTGCGAGCGGTTCCGGAGCGTTGCCAGGCCCATACAGCAGGGTCATGCGGCCATCGACGTTGCTCTGAGCCAGGGCCTGCACCGTTTCCAGGGTAGCGCGTCCGATGCCCGGGAAATGGGGCGACACGACGCGGCAGTCGATCGCTACATGCAGGGCCATGATTTACTATAGACCGCGTCGGCGCTACAGCGCAGCTACTCGTCGGCGGATCGCGGGCGCAGCCTGGCTAGGTCGCTGGCCAGCCGGTGGACAACGCGCTGGCCTTCCTGCTGCGTGGCCCGGCTTAGCGGGTGCTTGAAGGCTCGCATAAAGAAGTCGTCCAGCTTCTTGCGCGCTTCGGCCTCGGACAGATTCTCGCCCTCGCGTTCGGCAATTGTCATGGCCAGGCGTAGCAGTTTGGCTTCCATGCCGGACTCCATGCCGCCGCCAACAGGCTCCGCGCCCTCATCGGGCCTCTCCGTCTGCGCGGACTCGGAGACCTGCGAAGGACGCGCGGCGGCCGGCCGCGGCGGCTCGTACATCTCGTCCTGGTCCTCTTGCTCGTCGGCCGCCTCGGTCTTGCGTGGTTCGGCCATCGACTTGCCGGGGGGGTGCGACGTGCCCGTGGCCGCTGCCGGCCGCGACGCTGCAGGCTGGCTCTGAGCGGGTCTGGGCGCGACGGGCACGGCGGCCGGCAGCGGTGACCGCTCGGCCCGTTGATGGTGGTCTGCGGCTGCTGCCGGCGAGGATTGATAGGGAACGCTCAACTCTTCGAGCACCGCGTGCTCCAGGCCGGTCAGCTCGCGCAGCGCCCGTGCCTTGGCGCGCAACTCGGCCAGCGTCGTCAGGTAGGGATGCCATTCCGATGGCGCGGTGGCCGCCGTCGCCTCGCCGACGGCGGCGAATGCGTTGTGGGACGATCGCGCCACGGCGCTGACCAGCGCGCCGCGCCCACTGGCCGGGTCCGCCGCCTGTATCACATGTACCTCGAGAGATATTAGACCTTCGTCCCGTGCAAGCGCCAGAAACTCGGCGAACGATACCGCCTCTTCCTCAGGATCCATCCTCGCGGGCCCCTCCCATCTGCCAGACCGTCCGGCCCACTAGCACGTGCGTTCTACCCACCCACAGTATACGGTAGTACGGTGCGGGTACACCTGCTATGATGCGCTTAAGATGAGCAAACGACCGGGCGTGACCTCGCGAATCTTCCCCGACGCCGACCAGTTGGCCACGAGTGCCAACTTTCGGCGCTGGCTCTTCGCGCTTGTCGTTCTGCTGGTGATCATAGCATCTATCTACGTCGCGGGTTGGGCCTATGGCGTTTTGCGGGACAATGGCAACATCGTGGCCTTGTTCTTCACCGCCTGGCTGCTGCAGTTCTTCCTCTCGCCCGTGGTCGACTTTCTGACAAAGCGTCACCTGCCACGGCTCCTGGCCGTCGTGTACGTCTACCTGGTGCTGGCATTGGCCGTGATTATCCTCTTTGTCGCACTGATACCGGGCATTTACTCGCAGGCCAAGAATCTCGTCGATACGCTGAGCCACCAGAGCACGCAGAACCAAATATACGTCGCCATCACCAACATCACGCAGACCATTCAGCGCTTCCTTGTAGACCAGCTCCACGTTTCCCAGAAAGAAGTGACCAACTTTACCAACCAGTACAGCATCAGCGTGCAAAAAGGTGTACTTTCGGCGGGCAAGAGCCTGCAGAAATTGGCGTTGCAGTTCCTTGCGCCCGGCAATATTCTGGTGGGCGCGACCAATGTGGTCAATATATTCAGCGCCCTGAGCAGCGCGCTCATCAACTTCGTGGTGGTGCTCGTGCTCGCCTTCTACATGACCCTTGACGGCCCCAAGCTCATGCGCCGCTTCACGGGCTATTTCCCGCCCGTTGTCGGCGAAGTGATGGGTGAAGTCAGCGCAATCGTCAACCGCAAGTTCGCCGGTTACCTGCGCGGCCAGATCATCCTGGCGACGGTGTATGGTTTCCTGACCTATCTGATCGCCCTGCGCTTTGCCCTCAGCTATCCGTTGCTCATCGGCGTGTTCGCGGCGATTATGATGTTGATCCCGTTTATCGGTACCTTCATCGCCGTCGTGCCGCCACTCGTCATCTACCTGGTGACGCACACTTTCCACCTGCCGACCTTCCTGATCCTCCTGCTTCTGTTGGTGGCTTCACAACAGGTGGTCATGCAGTTCCTGGCGCCGCGCGTCATGGGGACCGCGGTCGGCATGCATCCGCTGCTGGTGGTCCTCGGCCTTCTGCTTGGCGTCAAAGTGGCCGGACTGTGGGGCGCTATTTTCGGCGTGCCGGTATTCGGCGTGCTGGTCGACACCGTGGACCTGATCTACAGGCGCGTCATGGCCCAGCGCTACGGATTCCAGCCAAGCGGGCCAGACGATGGCGGCGCAGCCGCGGTAGTGCCCGCGGCGACCCCGGCTGCGCATCCCGACGCATCGGCTGACACATCTGCTCACGTTCCGCCCGCGGGCTGGCCGCCGGCGGTCGGCGCGGGCAGGATGACCGAGATCCCGAAGGAATGACCCGGCAGGCCGCAAGCGGACGCGTGACCGAACTCACGTGCGGGAGGGGCCGATGAAGCGTCCAGTGGCACCCGCCCGGCACACCATGTACCACGAGTTGCGCGAGGCCTGTGAGGCCGGAGGCTGTCCCATCTGCGCCCTCTCCCTCGATGTCGTCAAGCGCTTCCTCGAAGCGGTCCTCTACGAGGGCGTCAACGATCCCGAGACGCGCGATGGGGTGGTGGCCGCCCGGGGTTACTGCAACGTCCACTCGTGGCTGATGCGCGACCTCGGCGCCGGACTCGGCGCAGCCTTGCTCTATCGCGACGTCTTGCGGCACGTGGCCGACGATCTCGGCCGGCTGCAGCCGGGGGAGGGCTATGCGCTGCTGCCGGACGTCGAGGCAGGGGGGCGCGCGCCGCGCCGCCTGGCGGGTCTGGTACGCCGGCGGGGCGGCGCGCGCACGCCGGCGGTTTCTGACCCCCATTCCACCTGTCCGGCCTGCCGCGCGCGCGATCATTTCGAGTTGCTCGCCATCGCCGCCCTGGCGGCCTACCTGTCGGACGACGATATGCGGGCTGCCTTTGTCAGGTCGGGAGGTCTGTGCCTGGTACACCTCGACCGGTCGCGCCATGCCGTGGCCGACCGCCGCCAACTCGCCGAACTGCTGAGCCTGCAGCGTGACCTGTATCTCAATCTGGTCGGCGAGTTGAGCGAGTACATTCGCAAACAAGACTATCGCTACAGCTCCGAGCCGCTCGGGCCGGAGCGCGATGCCTGGATTCGTTCCCTTGAAAAGGTTGCCGGGCGGCAGGGGATCAGATAGCCCGCATCACTCGCGGCTTCAGGTCGGCTCATCTACCGGTGCACCCCCCTCATGATTGCAACAGGCTCAGGAGCTAATCCCGCGAGGGCTTCCGGATGAACGGCGCCACCCGGCTGTTGGACCGGGGTACCCTATACGTGAGAGTCACATTTCTGGCGATCGAAGGGTGATGCTGGACTATGGGCCGCGGGCAACGCCGTGTGCGTCTGGAAGCCGAGTACGTCATTCGGGAGGTTCGTCCTACAGACCTGCCGTTACTGGAGTGGTACGGTACCTACTCACATTTACGGAATATGGAGCAGGCAAACCTAGAGGACGTCGCGTCGGGCCGCAAGCTGTGGCTGGTTGCGGTCCTTGGTTCGTTTCCGATTGGGCACATTAAGGTTAACCTCTGTGTCGAGGATCGCACCCGAGGGAATCCGCGGGGCTACCTCTTTGCGCTGCGCGTCTTCGAGCCGTTTCAGAATCTTGGCATCGGCACGGAACTGATTGCAGCCGCGGAGGAGCAACTGCGCTGGCGCGGGTATCACTTCGCCAGCATCGCCGTGGCTATCACCAACGACCGGGCACGCCGCCTGTACGAGCGTCTGGGCTATCGGGTCTATCGCGAAGAGATAGGACGGTGGCAATACGTGGACCTGCGCGGACAGCTACAGCGGGTGGAAGAGCCCGAGTACCTGATGGACAAGCCCCTCTAGGTAGGCGCTGGAAAGGTCGTGCATTGGGCGGTGTTCCTGGCGGCGGCCTGCGGGCCGACGCCGCCGGCATCCCTGCCGGCCCCCGTTGCCGCCGAACGTGAACAGATGGGCATCCACTACGCTCACCAGCCGGCGCTGGCTCGCGAGCGGCCCGTTTCACGGGCACACCTGCCCGGCGTCGGCAACAGTTTGCCCGGATTGCAGATGAGCTTCGGATCGACTGCCCTGCGCACGCGTCGCATCTGTTCGAGGTCGTCCGGGCCGAAGACCAACGGCATCAGCGCGTTCTTTTCCAGCCCCACGCCGTGCTCGCCGGTCAAGCTCCCGCCCGCTTCGACGCAGGCCTGCAAGATCTCATCCGCGGCACGATGCACGCGCCGCGCCTGCTCCGGGTCGGACGCATCAAACAATATCAGCGGGTGCAAGTTGCCGTCGCCGGCGTGAAAGACATTAGGGATGCGCAGATCGTAGCGGTGGCCGACCTCCGCCACTCGCTCCAGCACATCGGGCAGGCGGCTTCTGGGGATGACACCGTCCATGGTGTAATAGTCGGGGCTGAGGCGCCCCATGGCCGCGAACGCTCCCTTGCGGCCCGACCACAGCTTCTGGGCCTGGACGGCATCCGCCGCGATGCGCACCTCGCGCGCGCCTTGCGCTTCGCAGATGGCGGCGATGGCCGCGGCATGCTCGTCGAGTCCCTCGGCAACACCTTCGACCTCGATCAACAGGACCGCGCCCGCGTCGGTCGGGTAACCGGCGTGGTAGGCGAGCTCGACAGCCTGGATCGCCGCGTTGTCGAGCATCTCCATGGCCGCCGGGACGTCGCCATTGGCCACGACCGCCGACACCGCTTCGCTCGCGGCGTTCGTGTGGTCGAAGACCGCCAGCATGGTGCGGGTCGTTTCGGGCAAGGGGCTGAGGCGCACCCAGATCGTCGTCACCGCGCCGAGCGTGCCTTCAGCGCCGACGAACAAGCCGCGCAGATCCAGCCCCGGGCTGTCCTCCTCCGGGCCACCGCAGGTGATCACTTCTCCGGTTGGCAAGACAACCTCCAGCCCCAACACATGGTTGGTCGTCACGCCGTGCAGCAGCGTGTGTGCCCCACCGGAGTTTTCGCCGACGTTTCCGCCGATGGTGCAGACGCGCTGGCTGGAGGGATCGGGAGCGTAGTACAGGCCATGGCGTCGCGCCGCCTCGGAGAGCTGCAGATTGATGACCCCGGGCTGAACGACCGCGAAGCGGTTGTCCGGATCGATGTCCAGGATGCGGTTCATGCGGGCAAAGGACAGCACCACGCCGCCCTCGCACGGCACCGATCCGCCGCTGAGGCCGGTTCCCGCGCCGCGCGGCGTACAGGGCAGCCCGCGCTCGTAGCACAGCTTCATCACCGCGCTCACCTGGTCCGTCGTCCGCGGCAGCACAACTGCGTCCGGGTGCGCACGCGTCAACGAAGACGCGTCGTATTCGTACAGCGTGAGATCGTAGTCGCTCGTGAGCACCTGGTCGGGTCCCAGCAGGGCGGAGAGCTCGCCGGCGAGGCTAGGGGTTGGGGGCGAGACGACAGTGCTCATAGCCGCAGGCGGCGATCCTTCAAGGCCGGAAACCGTTCACGTGTGGCGGCTACCTCGTCGAGATCGACGGTCGCGGTGAGGACAGTCGCCTCTTCGCCGGCCTCGGCCACGGACTGGCCCCACGGGTCGATCACCGCCGAGTGCCCGCAGAAGTGGTAGCGGCCCTGCGTCCCGGCCGCGTTGGCGGCCACGAAGAAACACTGATTCTCGATGGCCCGTGCGCGCGTCAGGGTCTTCCAGTGCTCCAGGCGCGGGTGCGGCCACTCCGCCGGCAAGATGATCAGCTCCGCCCCGGCGTCGGTGAGCCGCCGAAACAACTCGGGAAACCGAAGGTCATAGCAGACGGCCAGACCGATGCGGCCCCAGGGCGTGTCGCAGGACACCACGTCGTCGCCCGGAGCGACGTACAGATGCTCGTCCATGGGCGTGAAGGGGTGAATCTTCTCGTAACGGCCCAGTATTTCACCCGCCGCGTCCACCAGCAGCAAGACATTATGGTAGTGGTCGCCATCGCGCAGCAACATGGAACCCGCGACGGCGATGCGATCGGTATGGGCCATGCCGCGCATGGCGCCAACGGCGTCGAAGGCATCGATGGCCCGCTGCGACGTAGCCTCGCGCAGGGCGATGCCGCTGGTCCAGAGTTCGGGCAAAATGACCAGGTCGCTGCCGCGCCGAGCCGCCTCTCCCACGGCGCGGGCGGCGGTTTCGAGGTTACTGTCGGGATCGTTGCCCACCACGGGCATTTGCGCAACGGAGATCGTGATAGTGCGAGTCATGTAGCCTGTCCCTCCTACTACCACACAGTATAGCTCCAGCCGAGGTAGAGGCGTTCGTCAATAGGCGCGGGCAGCATGTTGCGCCGTACCGTAGAAACCCCGGACTTCAGTCCGGGGAGTGGGGCATGTTGCGCCCAGCCGCGGGTTTCAACCCGCTCCTGTACCACCCGAGGGTGGCCTGAAGCCCACCGCTTGGCCCACGGGCGGCCACCTGCGGGCGGACGCCCGGCCGCTCGACAGGCTCGCGGACGGGCCGAACATGACGTGCTCCCCGGGATGAATCCCGGGGTTTCCCGGGTAGCGGTCCGCCAGGACGCGCTCCCCGCGTGGAAACGTGGGATTTCTCGTGCGGGCCCGTCGCTATTGACGTCCGCCTGGTGCGGTAACATGACGAGGGCGGATGGCACGCGAGCAAGCCGGGCATCCACCCACTGACTGGCCGGCGCGGCCATGCGCAGGAGGTCGCGTGGGATCACTTCACGGGAGACGGATGGCCCATCGCCCGATCGGAGATGCCGAACATGTCAGAATGGCGCCTGGTGTACAGCGATCCTCAGGGCAACATGCGCGAGCATCCCACTTTGAGGCCGCTCGGCGGGACGTTCGGCGGCACGCGCTTGCTGGGGCGCCTGATTCCGCTGCCGGAGGGCGCAACGCTCTGCATGCTGCCCGGTTGCACGGCGCTTGGAGCCGATGCCGATGGCAACACCGTGTCACTGCGCAGCGGCAGGGACCTGGCGGTGGGTGCCCTCTTGCCCACCGGAGTGGCGCGCCTGTTCCTGCCGGCCTACGCCAAGGAAGCGGGCGCCGCACACCTGCCGTTGTTCGGCTACACGGCGGTGGCAGCGCGCAATGGCCGCCTGTACGCCGCGGCGGTGCCTGTAGACGACGCCGCGACATGGAGGCCGAGCGATTTCAACACGCGCGCGCTCAGGACGCATATCGCCACCATGCGGGCACGGCATCCCGAGAACAGGCTGTACAGGCAGTTGGAGACCTGCGCCCTGGCGTACGGCTGCTACACGGCTCAGAACGTGTTTTATCGGCGATGGGAAGGGGCCATCCCCGTCTCTCCGCGCTGCAGCGCTCGCTGCATCGGCTGCATCTCCGAACAGGACGGACCGGTGCCCTCTCCACAGGTGCGCCTCGACTTCGCGCCGGGTGCGGAAGAAATCGCCGACCTCGCCGTACGCCACTTCGAGGGCGGCGGCACGATGGTCTCATTCGGCCAGGGCTGTGAGGGAGATCCGCTCAATCGCGCGCCTGTGCTGGTCGAGGCGGTACGCCTGATACGGCGACAGACCGATCGGGGCATCATCAACATCAATACGAACGGCTGGAACTACCGCGGGGTCGAAGAACTGTGCAGGACCGGCCTTGGCCGCATGCGCGTCAGCCTCTTTTCCGCGCACCCTGCCGGCTATGATGCCTACTATCGTCCGCGGGGCTACAGCATAGAGAACGTGGAGCGCTCTATCGCCATTGCGCGCGGCTATGGACTGACGGTGGCGATCAATCTGCTGGTCTTTCCCGGCTACATCGACTGCGAGGGTGAAACGGAAGCCCTGATCGATCTGGTGCGGCGGACCGGCGCCAACGAGATACAGTTGCGCACGCTGAACATCGACCGTGAGATGCTGGCGGAATCGGTGGCCCCGCCCCTTGGCCAAGAGCGGGGGATGGCCACGTTCATCGCCACGCTGCGGCGCGAGGTGCCGGGGCTGAGACTCGCCACGCACAATGATCCGCACCTACATCAGCCACAACCGGCGGCGGTGGGTCTTCCCTGAAGGCCGACCACACGCCGGCCCGAGATAGCCCACTTTACCTATTTCTCAACGCTACGCGGGCGACGTACCATTGAGCCAGGCCTGGCCAACCCTCCGCCGGCGCACAGCGCTATGCTCGGAGACCGCACAGCTCGAAAAGGACACGTGATGATACTTGGTGTGGATATCCAGTCATTGACCCTCACCCCGGCCGCCTATGCAACGCTTGGAGGACTGCTCGCCTCGGCGGCGGCCACCATCGTGCTGACGTCGCTGATCCGGCGCCGAGAGTCGGCTCAGAAGGCGATGTACGCACAAACCGAGGCCATCCAGTTGCAGCGTATCCAACGTGCGACGAATGCCGAGTTGCCGTCGGACGTCCAGAAACGCCTGCGCGTGTTGACGGCGGACCTTGATCGGCCGCTCGTCGGCGATGCCGCCGCCAACGCCCCGGCTCCGCCGGCTGGACCGGCGACCGGCCTCCCTGCTTCGGCAGCCGCCTCATTGGACGACGCCACCCGCCTCTTCGACGCCGCCGGCCAGCAGCAGGCCAAGCGCGATCGCGACGCCACGGGCCTGATCATCGACCATACGGTGCGCTTCGACGGCACAGGAACCGGCTTCCTCGACGACGCGACGCGTTTCTTCGACGGATCAGAGCCCGTGGAGTCGCTGGAGGACGAAGCGATTGATCCCAGTGACTTCTTCGGCGGCGATCTGGCTCCCATTGCATCGAACCCGGGCGCGGCAGCGGCCACGACCGGCACCCGCTTTTTCGGGCCAGAGGCCGAGGAGATCGTGACGCCACAGTCGGAGACGCGCTTCTTTGCACCCAACGAGCTTGACACGGCGACGCCCCGGCCGCTAAACGCAACGGCCAGTCCCGCCGCCACCAGCGCGCTCCACGCCCTGCCGCCCGGCTTCGACGATTTCACCGCGTCGCCGATTCGGTCCAGGAGCTCCGGTCCGCTGGCAGGTCAGGCGCCGGCGGCGGGGCCACTTGACTCCAGTACGCTGGCCAGGGTGCAAGCCTGCCTGGCCACTCTGAACTCGGCGGACGTCGTGGCGGTCGCGGTGCTGGACGGCGCCGGCAACGTGGTGGCCGGAGAGACAGACCCGGATTTGACCGGCGAGTTGCGCTCGCTGATGGCGGAGGCAGGCATGGGAAGCGCCTCGGACGTCGACCAGCCGGTTCGCCTGGAAGATGACTCCATGGGTGCTATACTGCTGTTGCCCACGGGGACCAATGCCGTGCTCGGCGCCCTGGTGCTGGACACGGAGGACCCCCAGGACACGCGGGCTCGCCTGCGCAGCCTAGCACACGAGATTGGAGACGCCATGCGTCGTGCTTCGTGACGAAGTAAGGGTTTTTGTCCGTGCCGGTGACGGGGGCAACGGCTCGCTCCATTTTCGACGCGAGCGATACGTCCCACGCGGCGGGCCGGATGGCGGTGATGGCGGGCGCGGCGGTTCGATCTACGTCCAATCAAATAAGGCGCTGAACACCCTCTATCGCTATGCGCGCGAGCGCCGCTTCATCGCCGAGAGCGGGGGCAACGGCGAGGGCCGCCGCAAGCACGGTAAGGCCGGCGAGGATCTGACGCTCTTCGTGCCCGTCGGTACGGTGGTGCGCGACGCGGAGACCGGCGATATCCTGGCAGACCTGGAAGAGCACGGTGCGCGCGTGATGGTCGCGCGCGGCGGGCGCGGCGGCCTTGGCAATACCCACTTTGCCACCTCCACCCGTCAGGCCCCGCGCATCGCCGAGAAGGGCGAGCCGGGGCAGGAACGCTGGCTGCTCTTCGAGCTCAAGCTCATCGCCGATGTGGGAATCGTGGGCCAGCCGAATGCCGGCAAATCGACGCTGCTGTCGCGCATCAGCGCCGCGCGGCCGAAGATCGCCGACTACCCGTTCACGACGTTGAGCCCAAACCTCGGCGTCGTCACGCTCGACGACGAGCAGGTCTTCGTCGCGGCGGATATCCCCGGGCTCATCGAGGGCGCACATGCCGGGGCGGGTCTGGGACACGAGTTCCTGCGGCACGTCGAGCGCACCCTGGTCTTCATCCATCTGCTCGACGGCGCGTCCGGCGATGCCGGCCAGGTGCTCCACGCCTTTGACACCATCAACCAGGAGCTGGAGCTGTATCAGGAGGGCCTGTCACAACGGCCGATGGTCGTTGCGGTGAACAAGGTCGACCTGCCGGCCGCGCGCGACACCGCCGTGGAGGTGCAACGCCGGTTGGCCCGGCGGGGCTACGCCGTTCACGCCATCTCGGCGGTGACCGGCGAGGGCGTGGGCAACCTGCTGCGCGATGTCTGGGCCGCGCTGGAACGGGCACGGGCCGCGCGGGCAGCCGAACCGCCCGAATTGCCGTCCGTAGTATTCGACCAACCGGACGTCGTGGAGGTGGAACCGGTCGAGGATGGCTTCGTGGTGCATAGCCGGCGCGCGGCACGAGCCGTGGCCATGACGGACCTCGACCAGCCGGATGGCTGGGCACGACTCCAGGAGCTGCTTCGCCGATTCGGGGTCACGCGCGCCCTGGAACAGGCCGGCGCGCAGCCGGGCGACGCGGTGTACATCGGCGATACGCAGTTAATCTGGGGCGAGTAGCATCGGGCGCCGTCATGTCGCGAACACCGCTGCCGGGGGTAGCGACTCCCTGATCCGTTCGAGCAACGGTCCGTCAACCCGGACGCCCGCTGCATCCAGGGCCATGAACAACGCACCGATGACCGGCTCGAACTGGCTCAGGACGGGGCGCACCTCGGGAGCTGTGCTGCGCACCCTGGAGATGACGGCGTCGCCGAACAGGCGCGAGGGGTGGCGCATCACACCCCCCGAGAGCGACAGGATGAATGGCTCGGATTCCAGGCCGACCTGACGCGCGGCGGCCAGGGCGTAATCGGCGCAGATGGTGCCCTGCTGCTCGACCACCCGTTTCGCCGCACCGTCGCCCGCCGCGGCCTCGTCCAGCAGAAGCCGGGCCAGCGCAGCCGGGCTCTGGCGCCGGCTGCTGGTGCGCGCGGTCAGCGCATGGAGCAGCTCCGACACGGTATCCAGTTCGAAATGGGCTAGCAGTCGCCCTGTCAGGGAGGTTGGCGGGTCGAGGCCGAGGTAGGCTCGCTTGACCAGCCGCAGCGCCTCGTTGCCGATGACGTGCGCGCCGCTCGATTCGATCCAGAATCCGGAATGCCACTCACGCCCGCCGGCCGCGCGGGCACCGATCGCCAGGCCGGTGCCACAGGCCACCGAGACCCCCACGCCGTCTATGGTGCCCGCGTAGAGGGCACCTATGGCGTCGTTCACCAGGCGAATGTGGCGGCCAAAGCCCCGCTCGGCCATGGCATCGTGCAAGAAAACCAGATCTTCGGGCCAGTCGGCGCCGGCCATGCTGAAGCCGGCGGCCTCGATCGACTCGGGTCCAAGGCCCGCCTCTGCCAGGGCGGACCTGACCGTTGTCTCGACAGTCTCCAGCGCCTGCTTGGCCGATTCCTCCGGGCTCAGGCGGCCGAAGACATTGTAGATGTCGCCGCAGCCTCCGCGGACCGAGGAGAGGATACGGCCGTCCGAGCGCGCTACCAGGGCTATGGTCTTGGTGTTGCCCGCGTCGACGGCCAATATGTACGACACGCTGCAGAGCCTTGACAATGGATCACGAATAGCGCCGCAGTAGAGCGGCCGCGTCCTGGTCCGCGATGACCGTCAGGCGCGGTGCCTGCTGCAGGTATGACGCGGGCACCTGCGGGGTCACGGGGCCCTGTAGCGCTCGCTGCAGAATGCCCGCCTTCCGTTCGCCCGAGGCGACGAGCAGTACGTGGCGCGAGGCGAGCAGCACGGACATGCCGGCGGTCAGGGCCTGTCGCGGCACGCGATCGCGACCACCCCAATAGCGGGCGTTGCTCTCGATGCTCTCCTCGGTGAGATCGATGACGCGGCTGGGCGATCGCGGCTCGGCCGGCGGCTCGTTGAAGCCGAGATGTCCATTTGGCCCCAGCCCCAGCACCGAGAGATCGATGCCGCCGGCGGCCTCCACTGCCTGCTCGTAGGCGGCGCAGACCGCCCGGGGGTCCGGCGCATCGCCGGGTAGGCGCACCACGTTGGTGTCTGGGATCTGCATGGGATCGAGGAACGAACGCTTCATCCAGCCGTAGAGCGAGCGGGGGTCGTCCGGCCCGAGGCCGAGATAGGCGTCTAGCTGGAAGACGCGCAGGCGGGACGTATCGAGACCGGACCGTTGCCGGATAGCCGCCAGCTCGCGGTACATGCCCATGGGGGTCTCGCCCGTGGCCAGGATCACCGCCGCGTCCGGCTTCGAGGCTATCAGATCGGCCATCAAGGCGGCGCCGCGGCGGCTCAACTCGTCATAGTCCGGCGTGATGATCAGTTTCATCGACAACGTCTCCTAATCTCTGAGCAGACGCCCGGGCAGATGCTCTTGTAGCGCCGCCGCCATGTCGTCGTAGATGGCCTCCGCCACGGGCAGCGAGGGAACGAGCGGATTGCTGGCCAGCGCACGAATGGCGTCTTTCCTGGTGCCGCACCAGGCCGCCTCGGCCGCCAGCGCCTGGTACTCGCCCAGCATCTTGACCAGGCCGACCACCCGGCGTGGCATGTGTCCCTGTACGAGAGGCACGATACCGGCCCGATCGACGTATCCGGGCACCTCGACGACCAGATCGTCGGGGAAATCGGCGATCGCGCCGTTGTTGGGAACGTTCACCGGCCAGACCTCTTTGCGGTCGTTGAACATAGCGTCCATCACATCGATGGCCAGCTCGAGCTCGTGGATGCCACCGCGCGACCGCCCCGGGTCAAGCCGCGGGGCATCGGATCGTGCTTGCTCTAGGTAGTGGGACCAGTAATCGGGGACCGAGAACATGATATCCTGCGCCCGCGTCGTCGGCTTGGCCTGCAGCTCGGCCAGGATGTCGTCCTTGAAGTAGTAGTACTGGAAATAGTAGGACGGTATGGATTCCATCATCGAGGCCAAGCGCAGCAGACGGAGGTCGCGCGCCGACCGACCCGGCTCCGCTAGAGCCCGCTCGTAGGCCGCCTGGATTAGCGGGATGACGTCTGCGCCATCATACCCGTGGCGCACGCTCCAACAGCCATGGTTCAGCCCGATCATCACGGCCTCAACCCTGTCTGGCACCAGGCCCGCGGCCCTGGCCACCTCACGTGGGAAGATAATCGGACCCTCGCAGAGCGACACGGTAGGAATGGATGTGTGGTGGGTGATGGCTTCCGACACCAGATTGATGGGGTTAGTGTAGTTAAACAGGTGCGCCCTCGGGCACACCTGCTCCATGTCCTCGACGATGCCCTGCATGGCGTGGATCGAGCGCAGCGCCATGAAAAAGCCGCCCGGTCCCTGCGTCTCCTGCCCGATGACGCCGTGCTTGAGCGGTATGCTCTCGTCGAGGTGCCGCGCCTCAAAACCGCCCGGCCTGAAGCTGGTCAACACGGCGTCGCAGTCGCTCAAGCCGGCACGCCTGTCGGTGGTGGAGGTGATTGTCAGGTCAAGGCCGGCATTGCGGGCCATCTTCTGGCCCAGGATGCGTACGATATCCAGACGCTCAGGGCTCAGATCGATCAAAACGATCTCAGAGCCCTGGAAGTTCTGCCCCTGATCGACGAAGGAAGCGATGGTGCCAGGCGCCCGCGAGCTGCCACCACCGATATAGGCGATCTTGAGTCGTGCCACGTCCCCGCTCCTGCTGGTGACGCCGCCGCGACGATGCGACGGCGTATACTGCTTCAGAGGCCATCATACCGCATTACGATTGCATGAATACGGGGAGGGAAGCGACGATGACTGATTCGGGAGGGGCATCCACCAGCGGACCATTGCGTCTCGGCCTGGTCGGCGTGGGCGGGATGGGTGCTTCACACCTGCGGGATGCCGGCAAAGTCGCGCCTCATGCGCGCTACACGGCTCTCTGCGATATCAACGCGGACGCCGTCAAGGCGCGCGGCCGGGAAGCGGGCCTGCCCGCCTTCGTGGATTACCGGGAGATGGTGGATTCGGGCCTGTGCGACGCCCTGCTGATCGCCACACCTCACCCCTTTCACGCCCCCGTCGCCATCTACGCGCTCTCGCACGGGCTGCATGTGCTCACCGAGAAGCCCATCGCGGTGGCCGTGTCCGAAGCGGATGCCATGATCGAGGCGGCGCGCTCACACGGCCTGATCCTGGGAGTGATGTTCCAGGAGCGAACCAGGTCCATCTTTCGCGCCGCCCACCGGGTGCTGTCCTCGGGGCAGGTTGGTCCGCTCTATCGTAGCGTGTTGATCGCCAGCCATTGGTTTCGCACCAAGCCGTATTACGACAGCGGTGGCTGGCGCGGAACCTGGGTCGGAGAGGGCGGCGGCATCATCATGAACCAGGCGCCGCACTCGCTGGATCTGTTCATCTGGCTGGGCGGCATGCCGTGGCAGGTCACGGCCCAGGCCTTTACGCGTGCGCAACCCATCGAGGCCGAAGACACGGTTAGCGCCCTGTTGGACTACGGTGGCGGACACACCGGATACCTGTACGCGACGACGGCGCAGTGGCCCGGCGAGCTGCGCATGGAGTTCAGCGGTGAGCTCGGGCAGCTCCTCATCACCGACTCCGCCGTCCGCCTCTACCGCCTGGACCGGCCGCTCAGCGACAACCTGCGGGATCTGCCGATATTCCAGCGGCCAACGGGCGAGTGGGAAGACGTTCCGTTCGACGACGAGGACGACGGGGGCCACGTCGAGGTGGTGCAACGGTTTGCGCTGGCTATCCGCCGGGAGGCGGACCTCGTCGCCGACGGCCATGACGGCCTGCGCTCGCTGGAGCTTGCCAACGCGCTGCTACTGGCCGGCTACACCGGGCGGTCGGTGGAGCTGCCGCTTGACCGGGCCGAGTACGATCGGTTTCTGGCCGAGAAGCGTGGGCAGGCGTGATGTAAGAACCAGGGCTGATACATGGACTCACCACGACTCCTGCCCGGGAAATCCCGGACTTCAGTTCGGGGATCACCACGACGACTGACCGGGAAACCCCGGACTTCAGTCCGGGGAGCACGTCATGTCGGGCCTAGCCGCGGGTTTCAACCCGCTCTCGCTCGGCGGCCATGCGCACCAACAGGCGGCATCGGCCGATAGCGCCTTCAGAAGGGATCCAAATGACGAGCCACGCCGCAGACAACCATCGTGCGTACCTGGAGCGTTCCCTTGGTGCCCATGCCGCCTACTCGTTGCACTATCATCTCGTGTGGAGCGTGAAAGCGCGCCGGCCGCTCCTGCACGATGCGGTAGCCCTCGCCTTGCGCGATCACCTCGTGCGAGTGGGCGAGCAAGCCGACATCCATATCCTCGCCTTCCATATCGAGCCGGAGCACGTGCACGTACTGATGAGCCTGAGCCCCGGTATGGCGGTCGCCACGGCGGTTCAGCGGCTCAAGGGGTCCAGTTCGCGGCACCTGCGTCAGGCGTTCCGGCAGCTAGCTGAGTTACACGAGGGGGCACTTTGGAATACGGGCTACTTTGTGCGGAGCCTGGGCGAGGTGAGCGTGGCCCAGGCCAAGGCGTACCTAGATCGGCAGCGTGAACGGCACGGCCTGTGATCAGGGAGCGGGTTGAAACCCGCGGCTAGGCCCGACATGACGTGCTCCCCGGACTGAAGTCCGGGGTTTCCCGGGCATGCACTGCTGGCGCCTTCAAACAATTTCTTGCACTCTGCCGTATTCCTTCGTTTCAGCAGGTGACCGGA
>Ga0070740_10003183_pt1 | contig 17870 bp, 15 predicted proteins | sample Coa_R2_FD_67286 | JGI IMG/M metagenome (GOLD analysis project Ga0070740, IMG submission 67286) | Surface soil microbial communities from Centralia Pennsylvania, which are recovering from an underground coalmine fire - Coalmine... | ecosystem: Environmental > Terrestrial > Soil > Unclassified ... | reverse complement strand
GGCGAGCAATCCGAGGATGCGTTCGCCCTGATCCGGATCCTCGAAGGGCGCATGCAGCACTTCGGGCAGCCATTCTTCCGGCAGTGCCGGCTCGGGACCGATCGCCAACGCCGTCAACAAGCCGTGCACGCCATCCAGCAGCAGCCCGCCTTCGGATTCCGTCGCGTGCCTGCGCAGGAAGTCGTCGAGTTGTTCCAGTTCACTGTCTGCCAGACTGTTTTGAAGTTCGGTGGTCGCGCTCATTCGAAGCCTCATCAGAACACCTCATCGCAGGCCACGGACGGCCTGCCCGGGATCAAGCACGCTCCTGATTCTTGTGCTTGATCCCGAAGCCGAGTCCGGACATGCGCTGGACTCGGCGTGCTCTGGCGAGTTCAGGACGAACTCGTCCAGAGCTTAAGATATGTCGATCATCACGGGAACATGATCGGACGGCCGTTCCCAAGTACGAGGCGTGCGGTCGATCGAAGCGGATTTCAAGCGCGTGCGCAATGCGGCACTCACCAGGATCAGATCGATCCGCAAACCCATGTTGCGGCGGAACGCTCCCTGACGGTAGTCCCACCAACTGTAGTGTCCGCTTTCCTCGCTGAACAACCGGAACGAATCGCTGAAGCCCAATTCGACGATACCGTCCAAGGCTTCGCGCTCCGGTGTGGAACACAACACCAGTTCGCGCCACGCTTCGGGATCGTGCACGTCGCGGTCTTCCGGCGCGATGTTGAAATCGCCCATCACCGCGAGATTCGGATGGATGACCAGTTGCCCGCGCAGGAACTCGCGCACGTGAGTGAGCCACTTCAGCTTGTGCGCGTACTTGTCGCTGCCAACGCTCTGGCCGTTGACAACATACAGGTTGATGATGCGCAACGCGGTGGCACCCTCTCCGACCGTCGCGGCAAGAATGCGTCGCGCCGGATCGTCCAGCCCGTCGACGTCCTTCACCAAGTCGCGCATCGGTTCGCGCGCGAGGATGGCAACGCCGTTGTAGCTCTTCTGCCCCGAGAATGCGCACTCGAACCCGAGTTCGCGCAGCGCCTCATGCGGAAATTTTTCATCCGCGAGTTTGGTTTCCTGCAGCGAAAGTACATCCGGGCGATGTTCCTCGCACCAGCGCTGCACGTGCGGCAAGCGCACGTTGAGCGAATTGACGTTCCAGGAAGCGATCTTCACGTGCGCAGCGTAACGCGGCCCGCATCCGAAGTGGAGTCGCTTACGCGGTCAATCCGTAGCTGCGCAGCAAGGCCTGCGCTTGGGGCGCGCGGCCGCGGAAAGCCACGAAGCTTTCGAGCGCCGGGCGGCTGGCGCCGACGCTCAGCACTTCCGCGCGGAAACGCGCGCCGAGTTGCGGATCGATCGCGCTGGCGCCGCTTTCGCTGCGTTCCTCGAACGCGCCGAATGCATCCGCCGAAAGCAATTCCGCCCACAGATAACTGTAGTAGCCCGCCGCATAGCCGCCGGAGAAAATATGCGTGAACGCGTGCGGGAAACGCTGCCACGCCGGTGGATGCAGCACGGCGGCCTGCTCGCGGACGGCTTCCAGCGTTTCCATCACGCGCGCGCCGAGTCGCGGATCGTAGTCGCGGTGCAGCAGGAAATCGAACAGCGCGAATTCCAGTTGCCGCACCAGGAACAATCCGGCATGGAAATGCCTCGCCGCCAGCATGCGTTCGTACAACGCATCCGGAAGAGGCTCGCCGCTTTGCCAATGCCGCGCGAAACCATACAGCGCTTCGCGATTCCAGCCGAAGTTCTCCATGAACTGGCTCGGCAGTTCCACCGCGTCCCATTCCACACCATCGATGCCGCCGACCGACGGAATGTCGACCTCGGTCAGCATGTGGTGCAGGCCGTGGCCGAATTCGTGGAACAGCGTCAGCACGTCGTCGTGCGTCAGCAACGACGGCATCTCCGGCGTGGCTGGGGCAAAGTTGCAGGTGAGAAACGCGACCGGCAATTCGATGCGCGCGCCGTCGCGGAAACGCGCGCGGCACACATCCATCCACGCGCCGCCGCGTTTGCCCGAACGCGCGTACAAATCGAGATAGCAGCCGGCGATCGTGCTGCCTTGTGCATCCAGTACGTCGAAATAGCGCACGTCCGGATGCCACACATCCACGCCTTCGCGTGGCTGCAAGCGGATTCCATAGAGCTTCTGCGTCAGCGCGAACAAGCCCTCGATCACCGCGGGTGCGGGGAAATACGGTTTCAGTTCTTCCTCGTCCAACGCATAGCGTTCCAGACGAAGTTTTTCCGCCGCGTACGAGACATCCCACGCCTCCAGCGTTTCGATGTTCAAGCGGTCGCGCGCAAAGGCGCGCAGTTCCTCCAGTTCGCGCTGCGCGACCCGTTTGGCGCGCGCGGCGAGATCGCGCAGGAAATCCAGCACCTCGTCCGGCGAATGCGCCATCTTGGTCGCCAGCGAAGCCTGCGCGGCGTTGTCGAAACCGAGCAATCGTGCGGCTTCGTGCCGCAGGGCGAGAATCTTCTCGATTCGCTGCGAATTGTCGAATTTGCCGGCATCCGGCCCTTGATCGGATGCGCGCGTCTGATAGGCCCAGTACACGCGTTCGCGCAGATCGCGATTGTCCGCGTACGTCAGCACCGCCTGCACGCTTGGCTGCTTCAGCGTAACCAGAAAACCTTCCAGCTCGCGCTCACGTGCGTACTCGCGCAGGATCGCGCGGCCGGACTCCGGGATGCCGGCGAGATCGCGTTCATCGGTGACATGCTCGTGCCAGGCATCCGTCGCGTCCAGCACCGCATTGGCGAATCCCGTCGAGAGTTGTGAAAGCTCGTTGGCGATTTCACGGAAGCGCGCGCGCGCGGGCTCTTCCAGCGCCACGCCGGACAATTTGAAATCGCGCAGCGCGTGCTCGACCGCTGCACGGCGCGACCGCGGCCACGTCGCAAAATCTTCGCGCTTGGCCAGCGCATCGACCGCCGCAAACAGCACGCGGTTCTGGCCCAGTTCGGAAGTGAACTCGGTGATTTTCTCCAACGCTTCGGAATACGCTTCGCGCAACTCCGGAGTGTTGGCCACCGAATGCAGGTGCGACACCGGAGCCCAAGCTCGATTCAAGCGCTGTTCCAGACGCTCCAGTTCCAGCATCACCGACTCGAAATTGCCAGGCGCGCCGGGCGCGGTCACTGCATCGACGCGCGCACGGTAATCGGCCAGAGCCGTTTCGATCGCCGGCAGCACGTGTTCCGGGCGGATCGCCGAAAACGGCGGAAGCGCGGTTTCGGCCAGCAAGGGGTTAGTGGTCTGCATGTCCATGACCTTCCAGCGTGGCGACGTACGCCGCGGAAATCAAGCCTGGCGCGGCCTCTCTGGGCTACGATGATTGTCGATGGATACCTCGCACACCGGCGATCTGCACGCACTGCTTCGGCACAGCGAGGTGTTCAAGCATTTGCGCAGCCAGGAGCTGGATGCGCTCGCCGCTGAGATGGCGTGGTTCTCGTTGCCTGGCGGCGCAACGCTGTTCGAGACCGGCGACGCGTCGGATTCGATGTACGTGGTGCGCACCGGCAGCCTCGGCGCGTTCGGCGTGCCGCAATCGGGCGGAGGCGCGCGTCTGCTGGGCGTGATTCCGCGCGGCGCCACGGTCGGCGAATTGGGCTTGATCACCGGCCAGCCGCGCGCGGCGTCGGTGCGCGCGTTGAGAGATTCGGAACTGCTGCGACTTTCACGCGCAGGTTTCGAGGAACTGGTGCGCAAGCATCCCGAAGCGATGCTCGGTGCGGCGCGCAGCGCCACCGCGCAACTTCTGGCGCGCACGCGCCAACGCGGCAAGGGCGAACCCGTGGACGCGCCGCGCACGTTCGCGATCCTGCCGTTCGACCGCGGCATCGACGCACGCGGATTCGCCGAGAACATGCGCAAGCACCTGCTCGCGCATGGCGATTGCCTGCTGATCGATTGCGGACTGGGCTGCGGACGCAGCACCGAATGGCTCGCGCAGCGCGAAAGCGAAGTGCGCTTCGTGTTGTATCTGGACGATGGCGACGCCGGTTGGCGGCAGTTGTGCCAGCGCCAGGCCGACGCATTGCTGTTCATGGTCGATGCGGAGCAATCGCCAGCGGCGTGGCCGGACAAAGCGGTGGTCGATCCACGAGGCGCACGTCAACGGCCGCGACATCTGATCCTGCTGCAACCGCAGCCGCGTTTCATCTATGGCGCGGCGCGCGCCTGGCGCACGGTGCTGGGAGACGGCGAGCTGCGACATCACCACGTACGCAACGGCAACGACTTCGCGCGACTCGCGCGCCTGCTGAGCGGCAACGGCGCCGGCCTGGTGCTGTCCGGCGGTGGCGCGCGCGGTTTCGCGCAGATCGGCGTGATCCGCGCGCTGCGAGAAGCGGGGATCGTGATCGACGCCGTGATCGGCACCAGCATCGGCGCGATCATCGGCGCGGGCGTCGCCTACGAGTGGGACGACCAGAAGATGCGCGAGGCGTACAAGCGTGCATTGGTCGACGGCAAGCCGTTGTCCGACTGGACACTGCCGCTGGTCGCGCTGACGCGCGGCGGCCGCACCACGATGCTGCTGCGCGAAGCCTTCGGCGAAATCGACATCGAGGATCTGCCGATCGATTTCGCCTGCCTCTCCGCCGATCTCACCAGCGGCTGCGCGGCGCTGCATCGAAATGGTTTGTTGTGGCGCTGGCTGCGCGCATCCAGTGCCGTGCCGGGTATCCTGCCGCCGCTATTGCACGAGGGCCACGTGTACGTCGATGGCGCGGTGATCAACAATCTCCCGACCGACGTGCTGAGCGACGAGGGTCTGCGCCGTATCATCGCGGTGGACATCAGCGCGGACGACATGCTGACCGCGCACGTGGACGAAAGCGCATCGCCGTCGTGGCCCACGCTGTGGACGCAACGGCGTGACGGCAAGCGGCCCAACGCGTTCGCGATCCTGGTGCGCGCGGGCATGTTGAATTCCGAGGCCGGCAGTGCACGCCGGAGAGAACTCGCGAGCCTGCTGCTGCGCCCCGATCTGGAAGCGATCGGTCTCTTGGATTGGCACGAGTTCGAGCGCGCGATCGCGGCGGGATACGGTTATACGCGCAAGGTGCTCGAAGAGGGCGGGTTTTGACGTCGCTTGCGCACCGCTAAGATTCCTTCATGGCCTCGAACATCCGCCCTTACAGAAACATCCATCCGAAGCTCGGCGCGCGCGTTTACGTCGATCTGGCCGCCATACTGATCGGCGATGTGGAACTGGGCGACGATGTTTCGCTCTGGCCGGGCAGCGTGGTGCGCGGCGACGTCGAGCGCATCCGCATCGGCGCGCGCACCAACGTGCAGGATGGCGCGGTGCTGCACGTCACCCACGATGGTCCGTATTCGTCCGGCGGTTTTCCCTGCATCGTCGGCGCGGACGTGACCATCGGCCACGCTGCGGTGGTGCACGCCTGCACGATCGAGGACGCGTGCCTGATCGGCATGCATTCGACGATCCTGGACGGGGCGGTCGTGCGCAAACACGCGATGATCGGCGCGGGCGCGCTGGTATCGCCCGGCAAGACAGTCGGCGAAGGCGAATTGTGGATCGGCAATCCCGCGCGCTGCGTGCGCAAGCTCAGCGCGGGCGAGATCGAGCAACTGCACTATTCGGCCGCGCACTATGTGCGGCTGAAGGATCAGTATCTCGCGGCGAAATAACGGAACTGATCACCTCTCCCTTTGTGGGAGAGGGGCGCGAAGCGCCGTCTTTTTCTGCCGCGTGCAGCGCGGTGGCAGAGGGGGCATTCGGGAACACCCTCTCCCAACCCCTCTCCCATCAGGGGAGAGGGGCTCTGTTTGGCGGCACTCCGGCAGGTTGTAGCATTTGCAGTGCATCATCCGTTTCCGGCCGCACGCCGTACCAATGCTCGAAAGAATCGGCGGCCGTTTCGATCAGCATTCCCCATCCATCCAATGCTCGCGCCGCGCCTGCGCTGCGCGCCCATTCCAGAAACGGTTGCGCCGCTTTGCCGTAGGCGAGGTCGTAAGCGATGGTGTGAGTCGAGACGAGCGAGTTCGGCAATTGCATCGACGCACCCAGCACCCCGGCAGCGGTCGCGTTGAGGATCAGGTCGAACGCGCCGCAGCACTCCAGGGCGCTCCATTCCGAAATGCAGACGCGCTCGGGCGCCGCCAATGCATCGGCAAGTTTGCGCGCGCGTTCGGAAGTGCGGTTGGCGATAATCAACTCGCTCACCCGCGCGTCCAGCAGCGCCCACGCAACCGCCTGCGCGGCGCCACCTGCGCCCAGCAGCAGCACGCGGCGATCCTGCAAGTCGACGCGGTGACGTTCGCGCAGATCGCGGATCAGTCCGGCGCCGTCGGTGTTGTGCGCCTCGATTTTTCCATCTGCCAATCGTGTCAGCACGTTCGCCACGCCGGCGCGTTGTGCCGCTTGCGTGCGCACATCGGCCAGCTCGAATGCCAATGCCTTGTGCGGCAACGTCACGTTCGCACCGCGGCCACCTTCGTCGAAGAACGTGTGCGCGATTTCGGCGAAGCTTTCCGGCGGCGCGTCGATCGCGACGTATTCCAGCGCGATGCCGCACTGCGCGGCGAATAGTGCGTGCAGCCGCGGCGACAGCGAATGCGCGATGGGATGACCGAAGACGGCGAAGCGCTTCGGATCACTCATCGATCGAATCTTCGGTGCCAAGTCGCAATCCGTGAGATATCGGATGCGCAAGGTTCGCACACCGCCCAGGAGTGTGCCATGCAAACCTTTCATAACCGGAAACCCGACGTACTCACGCTGGCCGCAGCCACCTGGCTGGCGGCCGGTCTGGTGCTGCTCCTCCTCACGCCGATGCCGACGCACGACGCGCAGCATGGCTGGTCGATCGCATTCTGGTTGATCGCAGCGCCAGCGGCGGTGCTCGCCGCGAGGCTCGCGCTGCGGAGTCACACACTCTCGCCCGTGCGTTTGCGCTCCATCCGACGCAGGAATTCCTGCATGACACGCCGGTAGAGTTCGCCGCCCAGGTGCTCGTCCTCGACACCCGCGTCAATCGAGGGATTGTCGTTGACTTCCAGCACCACCAGCCGATCGCGCGTCTGCTTGATGTCCACGCCATAAAGTCCGTCGCCGATTGGCGCGGTGGCGCGCAACGCCAGCTTGACCACGTCCGCCGGCGCGTCCTTCACCGCCAGCGTATCGAAACCACCCGATTTCGCCGCACCGCGCGCGGCATGATTGTAGATCTGCCAATGTCCGCGCGACATGTAATAGCGGCAGGCGTAAAGCGCCTCGTGGTTGAGCACGCCCACGCGCCAGTCAAATTCCGTGTAGAGAAATTCCTGCGCGATCAATAACGCGGTGCTCTGGAACAGTTGCGCCGCAGCGCGCTCCAGCTGCTCCACATCATCGACCTTGACCACGCCGCGCGAGAACGAACCGTCCGGAATCTTCAGCACCAGCGGAAACCCCAGCCGGTCTGGCAGCTCGCGCAACTGTTTGGGATCTTCGCGATAGAGGATTTCCGCGCGCGGCACGGCGATCTTGCGCGAGCGCAACAGATCGTGCAGGTAGATCTTGTTGGTGCAGCGGAGGATGGAAGTGGGATCGTCGATCACCACCATGCCTTCGCGCTCGGCCTTGTGCGCGAAGCGGTAGGTATGGTTGTCGGGCGCGGTGGTCTCGCGAATGAAAAGGCCGTCGTATTCGGCCAGGCGGGTGTAGTCGTTCTTGCCGATCGGATCGACCTCGATTCCCAGCTCCTTGCCCGCCACGACGAAGGCCTTCTGCGCGCGCGGGTTGGACGGCGGCATGGATTCGGCCGGATCGATCAGCATGGCGAGGTCATAGCGGAACTGCTTGCGCGCGCGCGGCTTGCGCCAGAGGCGCTTGGTGAAGGCATCCAGCGTCTGCGCGAACGCGTCTTCCTGCGCGTCATCCAGCGTGTGCAGGCTTACCGGTTTGATCGCGCTGATCTGCCAGACGCGGTCGCGCTCGAATTCAATGCGCAGCAGCGGACACGGGTACATTTCGAACACCTGCCGCGCCAGATCCTGCAGCGCCGGATATGATGTTTCGCCGAAGTAGACGAGGATGCCGAAATCGGTGGTGTCGCGGCCGCCGGCTGGAAGGAAATTCGCCAGTTTCTGGTTGAGGTCTTCGACATCCAGTCCGTAAAGCGAGCGCCGGCGCAGGTCGTTGATGGTGCGCACAGAAGGGATCACGCGATGTCCGCGCGCTTCGCCCAGCAATGAAACGTAGTGTCCGGTGCCGAGATATTTGTAACCGCGGCAGAGATTGATGACGTGGGTACGCTCGTCGCCGCCGATCGGTTCGCGCAGATAGTCCATCGCGCTGACGACGTTGTCGGACGGATAGTACGAGCCCCAGTCCGAAGCCTTCTCCACCACGATCACCAGCCGGCTCATTGCGTCGCTTTCCGAGTTGCTCGATCAATTCCGGACCGGCTGGCGCCGGCGCAACAGTTTGGCACAGCGTGCCAGCTTGCGGCACGGTTGCTGTACGCCATAGGCTGCGGCCATGCCGCAGGCTTTCCGGATCCGCCGCGCCCGGATGGGCGACCTCGACGCGCTGGTCGCGCTGGAAGAAACCAGCTTTGATCACGATCGCGTCAGCCGCGCGCAATGGCGCAGGCATCTGCGCAGCGACAGCGCGTGCGTACGGGTGGCCGAGCGGTCCGGCAGGGTGCTCGGTTGTCTGCTGCTTTTCCTCCGTCGTGGTTCACGCCGTGCGAGGCTCTACTCGATCGCGATCGCGCAGGCGGCCCGCGGGCAAGGACTGGGCGCGGCGTTGCTGGCGTCGGCGGAAAGGCAGGCGCGCCGCCGCGGCTGTGATGCGATGCGCCTGGAAGTGCGCACCGACAATTCCGCGGCGATCGCACTCTACGAAAAACGCGGCTACATCCGCCGCGAACGCGAGCCGGGCTTCTACGAGAACGGCATGGACGCCTGGCGTTATGAAAAGCCGCTGTCCTGATCGACGTATACTGCGCACAATATTCCGGAGTCTCGTCATGCGCCGTTCGATTCTCGCCGCCGGATTGCTGTGGATTCTCGCCGCGCTCGCCGGTTGCGGCCAGAAAGGTCCGCTGGTGCGGCCGGGTTCCTCGCCGGCACCCGCGCATTCGGCTCCGGCGGCCCCTGCATCGGACCTGCCCACGCCGGTTCCTGGTGAGAGCGGCGTCTGAACCGATCGCGCGATGCCGCTGCGCTTCACCAAGATGCACGGCTTGGGCAACGACTTCGTCGTGCTGGACGCGCGCACCGCACCGTTGTCGCTGAGCGTTGAGCAGGTGCGCGCGATGGCCGACCGCCGCACCGGGGTTGGCTTCGACCAGTTGCTGATCATCGAGCCCGCAAGCGATGGAGCATCCGATTTCTCGTACTCGATCCGCAACGCGGACGGCTCTTCCGCGCAACAGTGCGGCAATGGCGTGCGCTGCATCGCGGCCTGGCTGCGGCGCAACGGCGCGTTGCGCGGTGAAACCGCGCGATTGCAAGGTCCGGCGGGCCCGGTCGTAGTGAGATTCCAGGACGATGACCGCGTGGCAGTGGACATGGGTGAACCGGTGTTCGATCCGGGGCGGATTCCATTCGCGGCGCAAGTGGAAGCCGACAGCCACGCGCTGGATGTCGACGGCGAAAGCATCACCATCGGCGCGGTATCGATGGGCAATCCGCACGCTGTAATCGAAGTCGACGACCTGAGCAGTGCGCGCGTCGAACGTCTCGGGCCGCTGATCACGGCGCATCCGCGTTTTCCGCAAGGCGCGAACGCGGGTTTCGCGCAGGTGGTTTCGCGCAATGCGATCAAACAGCGCGTGCACGAGCGCGGCGCCGGCTGGACGCGCGCCTGCGGCAGCGGCGCCTGCGCGGCAGTGGCCGTGCTGCGCCGCCGCGGGCGTGTCGACGATCGGGTGCGTGTGGAATTGCCGGGCGGAGAATTGCAGGTGCAGTGGCAAGGAACCGGATGTCCGCTGTGGATGACGGGGCCAGCGCAATTCGTGTTCGATGCGGAACTGGTTGATTGATCCCGCGCAAATCATCACACTGCGCGCAAACCACGAGTATCCGCCATGCCCGAGATGAGCCTGAAAGCCGGACTGGAAGCGATGGACGTTGCCGAATACCTGCGCCGCCATCCGAGTTTCCTCAAGGACTTTCCGGATCTGGCGCAGGAGCTGGTGATCCCGCGCGAGCACGGTCCAGCCGCCTCGCTCACGGCGTATCAACTGGAAGCGCTGCGCGCGCGCAATCAGGAATTGAACGAACGGCTGGCCGACCTGATCGCGGTCGCCACCGACAACGAACAACTGATGGTGCGCGTGCATTCGCTCACCCTCACGTTGTTGCGCGCGAACACGCTGGAAGAAACCTGCCGCAGCTTCGTGGGCGCATTGAACGAGGATTTCCAGACAGATTTCGTCTGTCTGGCGCTGTTCCGCGACGGCACCGATCTGCCGCGTGCGGAATGGCTGCTCGCCGTACCGCAGGGAAAAGCGGCGCTGCCCGAATTCGCCGAATTCCTTTCCCGCAACGAGCCGCTCTGCGGCCGGTTGGCGCAGGACAAACTCGACCGGCTCTTCGGCGCGCGAGCCGCGCAGGTGCAATCCTGTGCGCTGCTGAAGATCGGCGAGCGTGGACTGCTGGCGATCGGCAGCGACGACATCAACCGTTTTCATCCCGGCATCGGCACGATTTTCCTGAAACTGATCGCGCAGGCGTTGGACGCGGCGCTCGCGCGCTTCGATTGAACGAGATGTCCGAGCCGCTCGCTGCCGCGGTCGAAAAATTTCTCGCTTATTTGCGCGACGAGCGGCGCTATTCGCCGTCGACGCTGCACAAGTACCGCGAAGAATTGAAGGACTTGTGCGAGTACATGCAGGCGCACGCGCTGACGCGCTGGCGTGATTTGCGCGGAGAACAGGTGCAGGCGCTGATCGCGGCCGAGCATCGCCGTGGTCTCGAGCCTTCCACCTTGCGCGCCAAGCTTTCCGCGTGGCGCAGTTTTTTCAAATATCTCGCGCGACATGGCGAGATCGGTGTGAATCCGGCGGCCGGCGTGCGCTCCCCCAAAGTCCGGCGCAAGCTGCCGCAGGTGCTGGATGTGGATCAGGTGTCGGCATTGGTGGAAATCGAAGGCGACGAACCGGAAACCGTGCGCGATCGCGCGCTGTTGGAACTGCTGTATTCCAGCGGATTGCGCGTGTCGGAATTGACGAACGTGCGCTGGCGGGATCTGGACTTGAATGAAGGCATGCTGCGCGTGGTCTCCGGCAAGGGCGGCAAGACGCGCATCGTGCCGGTCGGCAGCCGGGCCCTGGTGGCGCTGGAAGCATTGCACGAACAGGATCAACCGCAACCGGACGATCCGCTGTGGCGCGGACGCGACGGCGGGCCGATCACGACCGGCGCGGTGCGCGCGCGCATCAAGCGCCGCGCCAAGGAACAAGGCGTGTGGCAGCGCGTCTATCCGCACCTGCTGCGGCATTCCTGCGCATCGCATCTGCTGGAATCGAGCGGTGATCTGCGCGCGGTGCAGGAACTGCTGGGCCACGCGGATATCGGCACCACGCAAATCTACACGCACCTCGATTTCCAGCACTTGGCGCGCGTGTACGACGCGGCGCATCCGCGCGCCAGGCGACGCAAAGGATAGCCTCAGCGTCGAGCGGACTGCTGTGCTGGTGTTGCCGGCGATGCGGTCACGATCGTCTGACCACGCGCCCACTCAGCGAACGCGTTCAGAAGCGGATAGAACAGCGGCTTGTCCAAACCGGCCCAGTTGAAAGCCGTGTTTTGCAACTTGAGCACCGTTTCGCCGGTTTCGGCATCGGTGGCAGTAATCTGAGCCATGTAGTTATAGCCACCCTTCCACTCCACATAAGGTGTAACTATCAGAAATGGACCGATCTCCTTGGCCAACCGGTTCAGCCCGACCAAATCGGAGACGTTTCCGACTCTGTCTGAGAGGTTCTTCTGAATCACGATACTTTCAACATCCGATTTTCCCACCACTCGGTCGAACACGTCGAGGTTCTTTATCGATTGAATGAAGAAGTCGTTATATTCAATGGACTTCGAATCGTCTGTCTTGACGTAGACCAGCGGTTTGAATCTTGCGGAGAACGGCTTCTGAAGCTTGACGCCATCCGCATCGATTAGGCTGCTGGTCGGAAACAGTCCATTTGCATCGGTCGGCCGCGGCTTGAGAGTCGACGAGCAGCCAGCCAGGCACAGCGCGACTACCGCCGCGCAAAAAAACATGCGTTTCATGGATCCCCCAATTGAGCTTAGTTGCGATACGGCCAGCTGTGACGCCGGCCTGATCGAATGATCCAAGCGAAACTCGCGTGGCGTCAAGTCCGCGGAAGTCAACGGAGATGCCGCCCCCAAGCGGAGACTTCTGCAAGCCAAGGGTCCGCGGAACTCTTCATGAATCAACAAGCGCTGCTCTGCCCAACAAAGAATCGTCGGCAAATCGCGAACAGGACCGCAGTGCATCACATGGCGTATCCGAAACGATCCAGCCAAGACCGCAGCAGCGGCAGTATCGGCTCGAAACGTTCGCGGTAGTGTTTCCAGCGGCCCACAGCCGCGCGGTGCACGGGATTGGTGACTTGCGCGTAGCTGGGCGTGGCGATGAATCGTTTCGTGCGGGCGTGCGCCGCGAAATGCGCGAACGCCGACGCATCTTCGACACCCAGGTAATCACCGAGCCGCGCGACCGCGCCATCGAAATCATCGACGACGGATTCGTAGCGCCATTCCAGCGCCTGCGGCTTGAAAACATCGAAATGCCGGCAGCATTGCTGGAAGGCATCCACATACCCGCGCGCGAGCCGCTGCAAGGATGAACACATCACCATGAAGGCCGGCGAGCGGAACGGCTGCATGCTGCAAGAGAGCAGCACATCGCAAGGATGCCGCAGACACAGGATGATGCGCGCTTCGGGAAACAGGCGCAGGATCATCGGCAGGCACAGCATGTTCAGCGGGTTCTTGTCCACCAGCCGGCGCTGTCCGAGGTCCGGCAACGTGCGATCCACCCATTTGCGATAGGCCGCGCGTAGTTGGTCCGCATCGCTTTGGGTGAGCTCGGCGAGATCGTCCGGATAGCGCTGGCCCGCGTGCTCCATGCGTTCGATCAACTGATAGATGTAGCCGCGCTCGTCCATCGAACGAAAATCCGGATGCGCATCGAGCATCTGCTCCAGCAAGGTCGTGCCCGAACGCGGAAAGCCGATCACGAAGACCGGACTCCGCAACATCGAAGGTGCGGTCAGCGGCTTCCAGTTTGCGTATGCAATCGCATCGACCGAGCGCGCCGCCATCGGCAAAGGCTGACTGTCGGGCTTCGACAACTCCGGAGCCGCTTGCCGGGCGATATCCATCTGCGCCGCGTGCGCAAGCTCGAGCGCCTCCCATGCCTCGCTATAACGTGATTGGCGATCGTATGCGCCAGCCAGACCGAAAGCGGCATTCGCGCGGCTCTCGTTGTCGCCAACCGAACCGAGCACGCATTGATAAAGCGCAGCCGCGTCGCCGTGGCGGCCCTCGCGCACCGCCATCACGGCGTGGGCACGCCAACCATCGATGCGAGCCTGATTTGCATCAGCCGGCAGCGCGTCCAACTCGGCCAGCGGCAATTGCCGCAGTTCGCCGCGCGCGCGTTCGAGCAGATTGTTCCGTTCGTAGAGCGCGGCGCGCTGTGCCGCGATGCGAAGCCGCATCGGTTCGGCTGTCAGGCCGTCCGGGAGGTGCGCCTGCGCCAATACTTTCAGCGCGGTTTCCATCCTTCCCAGCACCGACAGTATCGAGGTGAGCACCAACGCCTGTTCGGCCGGTTGCGGTGGCCAATCTGCGGCACCTTCCAGCATCGCCTCCTCGCTATCGATATCGCCGCAGACGTGGCAGGCGTGGGCGGCTTGCAATCGGGCTTCGACAAACTGCGGTGCGAGCTGCACCGCTTCCAGCAACACTTCGCGTGCAGCCAACCAGCGACGCTGCTGGATGTACAACAGGCCGAGGTTGTAATGCACTTCGGCATCGCGCGGTGCCAGAGATTCGGCCTTCCGAAGCGCCCGTTCCGATGCCGCGGAATCGCCGCTCTCGCGGCACGCCACGCCCAGATTGTTCCAGTACGCGGAGACTTCCGGACGTATCCGGCACAGTTTCTCGAACGTCTTCGCTGCCTGTGCGTATCGATTCGTCTGCTGTTGCGCCAAGCCGAGCAGCGCCAGAATTCCCTCGCTGCCCGCCTCTGCTCCGGATGCCTGCTCCGCGAGCGCGATGACGCGCTCGGGTTCGCTTGCATTCCACGCTTCCGCCATGGCCCTGACAAGTTCGTCGGCGGATTCCGGCATGCGAATTCAACTCGTCGTGCGTCGAAGCATTTCAGTGTAGCCAGGAAAAAGGGCGCCGCTCGCACGGCGCCCTTCGTTCTTCTCCATGACAACGCCGAGTCTCAGAACTTCAACGTCGCGCGCGCCCAGTAGTAGCGGCCCATGGTGTCGTAGGTCGCGGTATCGGTATTGACCTGGCCGTTCTGATACCACAGCGGCGGCCGCCTGCCGAAAATGTTGTCCGCGCCCACGTCGAAGCGGGTGTGGATGCTGGGTACCGCATAACCGAGCTGCAAATCGCTGTACACCACCGAAGCCATCGGCAGGTTCGCTTGCGTCGCCGCATCCGCCTTGAGCGCGGTCACCGAACTGATGTAACGCGTCCGCCACTGCGCATCCCAGTTGCCGCGCGTCCAGTTGAGGGTGACCGTCGCACGCCAGCGCGCGATATTGCCGAACTGCGTACCGAGCGTGCCGGCGTAGTCGGTGGTCACGTCTCCGGGCTGTCCGGGTGTAGCGTCGTTCTTGAAGGTGGAAATGTAAGTGGTGTTGAGCCCGGCCCTGAAATTGCCGGGATCCACGCTGCCCATGTTGAAGTGCGGAATGGCGTAGTTCAGTGTGAAATCGATGCCGCTGGTGCTCAACGAACCCAGGTTGACCACGGGTGTGTCGATGTAGAAGACCTGACCGGGGTTCTTGGTGGTGGTGTCCTGACGGTGGATGAACGGACAGAACGGGCTGGCGTTGTTGTCGAAGCACGAGTTGACCACGGTCGGACCATCGATCGCGACCAGCGTGTCGTAGAGATAGATGTGCCAGAAATCCACACTGGTGTTCAGACCCGGCAGCCAGCTCGGGTCATAGACCAGACCGAAGTCGATGGATTTGCCGTGCTCCGGTTTCAGGTCGGCACCGACGACCTTGCTGCCCGAGTAGTAGGTGTTGACCTGCTCGATGTCGTTGCCGCTCCAGTTCACCGGCACGTACTGGCACGCGTTGGGATGCTGCGCCAACTCCGCCGCGGTGAGGCCGATGCAGGGATCGTTCAAGGCAGGCTGGACGAGTGAACGGCCATCGTAAAGTTGATCGAGATTGGGCGCGCGGAACACTTGCGTGGCGGTGCCGCGCACCAGCAAGTCCTGGATCGGACGCCATTCGATCGCGAGCTTCCAGTTGGTGGTCGAGCCTGCGCTCGCGTAGTCGGAAGTGCGGACACCCAGATCGACGTTCAGCGAATACGCCCCCGGCACCTCCTTCAATAGCGGGATCAGCGTTTCGGCGTACAGTTCCTTCACGTTGTCGCTGCCGCTGCCCGGCGAACCGCAGCCTTCCTGCAGGATTTCGCAGTTTGCAGTGACCGGGTTGAGCAGCGCTCGCGGATCGACCGTGTAGTTCATGCTCTGCTTGCGATAGAGCGCACCGAACGCCAATTGCATCGCGCCCGCCGGCAGCGAGAACAGATCGCCGTTGGCGCCCGCCGATACCTGTCGCAGTGTCTCGTACTTCTTGTACGCCACGTCGGCATCGACGCCGTACGCCTCGAAGGCCGGACCATTGGCAGCTTGGTCGAAAATGTTCACGCCCGCATCGATCGCCGCCTGCAGCGCGGGGATGTCGATCTCGTTTTCATCGAGCTGGGTACGCGCAGTATGGCCGTAGTCGAAAGTGACGTTCCAGTTCCAGTTCTGACCCAACTGGCCGCGCAAGCCGGCAATGGCTTGGCCGGTGCTGGTGGTGTAGGGGTGGTAGCGCGTGCCCAGGCTGGTAAGGCGCGTCTGGAAGGTGTAGCCGCTGTTGGGGTCGCCGGGCAACACGTTCTGGCTGAAGGTGACGCCGAACGGATTGAACGGCGCAGTCGAAGGGATAATCAGGCCATCGCCGGTGCCGACCGGGGCGTAGGCATCCAGACCGGCAGAATCGGTATGGTTGTAAAACGCATCCACGAAAGCCGTGACGTTGTCGGTCAGGTTGTAGCTGCCGAGCAGAAAGCCGTCGAGGCGCTGCTGCTTGACTTGGATGTAGTTGTACGCGGCGTAGTTGAACGTGTCGGCTCCGGTCCGGCAGCGATAGTCGCTGAGGCTCGTGCCATCGCCACTGGCCAGCGTGACCTGACCAGGCTTTGGAGGGCAATCGCTGAATGCGCCGCCAGGAAAGCCTCCGGGCGGTATCTGCATCCGGCCCGTCGGAATCGAGCTTGATCCGGCGACACTGACCGCACCATCCGAGAGGTACAACTGGGCTTTCGAGAAATCGCGCCGGGTGGCGGGCACTTCGTCGTACTTGTTGTAGTCGATGCCGCCGGAAAGACTGAACTTGTCGTTCGAGTGCCCCATGGCGATGCTGAATCCGCGCCGTTGGCCATCTCCGTGGCTGGAAATGCCGTCGTTCAGGCTGATCTCGGCACCTTCGAAGTCATGCCGCAGGATGATGTTCACCACGCCGCCGACGGCATCGGAGCCGTACACCGTCGAGGCGCCCGAGGCCAACACTTCTATCCGCTGGACCATGGCTTGCGGGATCAGGTTCAGGTCGGCGTTGAGCATGCGTTGGCCGTCGACCAGCACCAGTGTGCGGCCGGTACCGAGGCCACGCAGCGAAACGCGCGTGGCGCCGTCGCCGCCTTCCGTCAAGGGTGAGGCGACACCGCCGCCATTGCTGTTGTTGCGGGTATTGGTCGCGTTGCCCGCGATGGCCGGCATCTGCTGCACCAGATCGCCCAAGGTCGGCTGGCCGGAATTGGTGATGTTCTTGCGGTCGATGCTGACGACCGGACTGGCCGTTTCGAGGTCGACGCGCCGGATCAGCGATCCGGTGACGACCACCGTCTGCAGCGTTTTGGGCTGGCCGTTGGGCTGGTTCTGATCGGTCTGGTTCTGGGCGCTCGTCTGGTTCGACGCCTGCTGCGCTTGGGCCAGACCTGCAACGGCAACGGCACCTGCCGTCAGCCCGACACGCACGGCCAGCGACAAGCATTTTATCCTGTGATTCATGGGATCTCCCCGGCGAGTGGAAACAACGCAAGCGCGTCATCGAGGCGTACCGAACGCCGGTACAAAGACCTCGATGCCGCGCGCCAATCCCCCGTCGTACAGCTAACCGCGATTTAACGATACTCGCCGCGCAAACATCCTGCAACGCGGGATTCGTGTCCGGCGCGCGGCCGCGCCATTGCCGGCCTTTTGGCCGCCGCTTGCCATCGGCGTGCGCCGACCCCACCTTTGCCGCATCTTGTTTCCGCACGAGGCAGCCATGGAGTCCTTCCACGCCACCACCATCCTGTCCGTGCGGCGCAATGACAAGGTCGTCCTGGGCGGTGATGGTCAGGTCACGCTGGGCAACACCGTGGTCAAGGCCAACGCGAAGAAAATCCGCCGGCTCGGCAAGGATGCCAACGTGCTGGCCGGATTCGCCGGAGCGACGGCCGACGCGTTCACCCTGTTCGAACTGTTCGAGGACAAGCTCTCGAAGCACAGCGGTCAGTTGACCCGCGCGGCGGTGGAACTCGCCAAGGAATGGCGCACCGATCGCCGCCTCGG
>Ga0070740_10003181_pt1 | contig 17873 bp, 12 predicted proteins | sample Coa_R2_FD_67286 | JGI IMG/M metagenome (GOLD analysis project Ga0070740, IMG submission 67286) | Surface soil microbial communities from Centralia Pennsylvania, which are recovering from an underground coalmine fire - Coalmine... | ecosystem: Environmental > Terrestrial > Soil > Unclassified ... | reverse complement strand
GACAACATCTTCAACGCGTATCCGGGGTACTTGCCGATCAACGGCGGCGGCGTCGCCATCCCGCTGTACGGAGGCGGCACAGCGGCGACGACCGGCAACGTCCTGGGGCCGGCGACCTGGCGGCTCATGTTGATGACCCGGCCGTAAACGAGATCACGCGAAGAGGCGTTCGATCTCTTCGTACTCCAGGCGCAGGGGCGCATTCGAGGCTTCTTGGAACAAGTTGGCCGCGAGTGCGCCCTTGCGTTCTTGCAGCTGGACGATACGCTCCTCGACCGTCCCTTCGGCGATGAGTTTGTAGACGAAGACGTGCTGCGTTTGACCGATACGGTGCGCGCGGTCCGTGGCTTGCCGTTCTACCGCCGGATTCCACCACGGATCGTAATGGATGACGGTATCGGCCGCCGTTAGATTCAAACCCGTACCGCCCGCCTTTAGGCTCACCAAAAAGAGCGGGACCGTACCTGACTGAAAGCGCTCGACCGGCGTCACGCGGTCGCGCGTGTCGCCGCGAAGTTCGACGAATTGCACGTGGCGCTTGACGAGCTCGGGTTTGATGAGATCGAGCATTGACGTGAACTGCGAGAAGAGCAGGATGCGCCGGCCGTCTTCGATCAAACTCTCCAGCATCTCGAGCAGCGCTTCGAGCTTCTGCGATTCGCGCACGCCGGCGGCTGCTGGAACCTTCACCAGGCGCGGATCGCAGCAGACCTGGCGCAGTTTGAGCAGCGCGTCGAGCACCACGATACGGCTTCGCGCCAACCCGCGGCGCGCGACTTCATCGCGCACGCGGCGGTGCATCGCCAATCGGATCGTTTCGTACAGGTCGCGCTGCGCGCCGGCGAGTTCGACTCGCTGAACGATCTCGGTCTTGGGCGGCAGATCCGATGCGACTTCCTCCTTGGTGCGGCGCAGCAAGAACGGACGCAGACGCGAGGCGAGCGCGCGGTGGCGCAGTACGTCGCCGCGCTTTTCGATCGGCAGCCGAAAGAGCCGCGAGAACCGTGACCGTTCGCCCAGCAGGGCGGGCAGCGCGAAGGCGAAGATCGACCACAGCTCCTCGAGGTGGTTTTCTATCGGCGTGCCGGTCATCGCGATGCGCTGACCTGCGTGCAGCGAACGTGCCGCCGAGGCGGCCTTGGCGCGTGGGTTTTTGATCGCTTGCGCTTCGTCGAGGACGGCGATCGACCACTCGCGCGCCAGCAGATGCTCGGCGTCGCGCGGCAGCAGCGCGTACGTGGTGAGGACGATGTCGGCCTGTTCCGATTCCTCCAGCCGATCGAGGCGATCGCTTCCCGTGAGCGATACCGCGTGCAGGCTCGGGACGAAGCGTGCGATCTCGGCACGCCAATTAGGCACGACGCTCGTCGGAGCGACGATCAGCACCGGCCGGCGGATGCGCCCGGCCGCCTTTTCGATCGCAACGTGCGCGAGCAGCTGCACGGTTTTTCCCAATCCCATGTCGTCGGCGAGCACGCCGCCCAATCCGCGCTCGCGCAGCGCCTGCAGCCACGCGACGCCTTCGCGCTGATACGGACGGAGCGTAGCGTGGAACTCGGGCGGAACCGCCGGCGGATGCTTACCGGCGTCCAGCAGCGTTTGCACCACACCGGCCTTGCCCTCGCCGATCCGTTGCGCGCCCAGCAGCGATTCCAGCTCGCTCAGCGCTCCGGCTTGCAGCGCTCCAACGCGCACGCGGCCTTCGCGCGTAAGCGCGGGTTCGGACTCGAACAAGTCGACGAGCGTCGCGAGCACGCGTGCGACGCGCGCTGCCGGCAGGGCGACATACGTGCCGTTCGGCAGGCGGCCGACGATCGGTTCCGTGCGCTCGGCCAACGCGCCGAGATCGGTGCTCGCGTCGAGCCCGTTGCGCGCGAGCGCATCGACTAAGATCGGAAGCAGCGGCACGCGCTCGCCCTGCACTTCGATGCCGAGATCGATCTCGAACCACTGCGACCCGCGTTCGAAGACCTGCGCGCTCCACGTTTCGTCGGCATGCAGCAGCGTATAGGGAAAGTCGTCGTCGATCTCGACGATCCAGCCCTCGGCGCGAAGTTGCGGCGCGTGCGCGGACAGCATGGTAATCCAGCCGAAGTCGTCGTCCTGCGAGACGGCGAGCTTTGCTATGCGTGCCGCTGCGCGCTGCTCGAATTGCAGCCGGCGCGGCCAGAGAAGATCGTCGCCGCCCGCACCGAAGGTGAATTCGCGCTCCGGATCGTCGGCCCAGACGCGGCGATCGCCGTACGCGAACTGAACGCGGGCCGCGGCGGCTCCGTGGCGGGTACCCAGGTGCAGGATCGGCACCGGATCGCGATCGACGACGCGCCGCGCGATTTCCGAGTGCGGTCCGGCTACGTTTCCGGCTGAAAAAACGCCGGCAAGGGCTATCTGCGCGCGGCGTGCCTGGTCCGCCGTGAGTGCCGGAGCGACGGCGATTTGGGCGGCAATCGCCGGCGGCGCGTCGGTTCGAACCGGGCCCGCCGCAAAGTGTTCCGGGTCCACGTACCACAGCGGCGACGCGCCCAGCAGCAGCGTTGAAGGCAAACGCTCCAAATGCGGGCGCTGACGCCCGTCTTCGTGCTGCTGCCAAACGATATGCGCGTCGTCGATCGGTTCCCGCACGAGCGGGGGCGTCTCGATCGTGCGCCAATGCAGCCGCCGCGTCGCGATGAGCATCTCCAGCAGCGTCGCCAGAATTGGCGGAGGCACGTTGCCCAAGCCTCCGAGCAAACCGCTGGCATTGATCAGTCTTCCAATCGCGCGATCGGCGGGCAGCACGTGCTTGGCTCCCGCAGTCGAAAGCCCGCGCAAGTCATAAGGACGCGGCGATCCGATGCCGCTCTTGAGCACAGGTACCGCGTACGCGCCGAGTTCGAAGTGCGGAACGTAGTACCGCTCGCGCACGTCGATCGTATAACGGACGTGATCGCGCTCGAAGGCAGCGGGTTCTTCGGCTGCGGCGGCGGCAACCGACTCGATCCAGCTGTCGACGGCGCCGTCGGCCGCGTCACGAGTCCGTTCTGCAAACATCGATCGATCGAACTACGTCGACCGGATGCGCGCACCCTTTGGAGCGGCAGTTATTGGGGAGCGATCCGGCCCTGCACGAGCGTCAGCGAGCGCGGTCCCGCTACATATGAAGGCGCGGCTCCCTGCGAGGTAACGTCCAGACCCTTGTCGGGGTGCGGAAGGTCGCCCGCTCCGTGGCCCGTCCAACCGTAGCGGTCGGGGCCGAAGCGGACAACCGTCACCCTTCCGCGGAACGCCGAGGCACGCGGTCCGAACGCAATAGTCACGCGGTGCGCAACGGCGTCTTTATTGACGATTAATACCGACCACGTGCGATCGGGACGCTGCAGCGCGTATGCGGTCACGACGGCGTTTCGCGTGCCCAGCGACGTTGAGACCGGGTAGACGCCGTGCGGCGCATCGCCCGGCTGGGCCCAGCGGCTGGTGATCAACTGCAGAGCGTAATATGCCGCGCCCTTGGCGCGTACGGTGAATGCATCGTCGACGAGGTACGGATTGTAGGCGCCCCAGCTGTTGCATTGGCGCTTGAGCGAGAGCGGTTCGGGCTCGGATTGATAGTAGGTCATGTACGAAACGCCGGACGCCAGCGATGCGCCCATAAAATCGGCAACCCATAACGCCCCGTACAGGCGCTGCGGCGCGCTCGTCCCGTCCGGCGAAAAGTTGTTCTCCGTTTCCAGCAGAGGAACGCTCGCGGGCAGCCCGTCGGCACGCCACTGATCGACGATGCGCCGGACGAACGACGGTTCGTCCAGGAGATCCGCCTGCAGTTGCGGGCCCGAGTCGCAATTGTGATACGGATAGTGCTCCCAGGACATAAATGCCAAGTCACCCAGATGGCCGTGGCGGCGCAAGTACTGGAGAAAGCGGTGCAGCCACGACGTGTCGCCCGCCGCATCCGGCCACGCGGGTACGTCCTTGCTGACGCCTTCAAAGACGGGGCCGCCGAGTTTGATTCGCGGATCGACGGCATGGATCGCCTTGGCAAACTGAATGTAGAGTGCGCCGTAATCTTCCGGCAGCGCGTACTGCCCGTCGACCTCTTCGCCCATCTCGATATAGGCGATGGGGTAGCCGCGCCGTTCCAAATACCGGACCTCGTTTGCCGCATTCTGCGGCGTGCTGTAGAAAAGCGGCACGGGATATATCGTGGGCAGACCGCGCGTAAGAGGATGGCGCGCGATCAGATCCAGGCCGGTTTGATCCTGATCGCCGGTCACGATATCGCTGCGCGAGTGCCATGGATCGTCCGAGGACGTCCACATCAACGTTTGGCGTTGCGGATCGGGTTTGCACAGGACCGCACCCGCGCACGAACCGTGCTTGCTGCGGACGACGGCGTCGGAAAAACGTCCGCTCTGCATGGTTCCGGCGCCAATATCCTCAACCGCGTAGCCGGCGCAGTTTCGCGGGTCTGAGGCGCCGTGCGAATCGCACGTGTTCGACGAGGCGCTCATGAAGATTCGCACGCCGGTCGTGGTAACGGGAGCGCCTGCGAGCCGCAGCGTCTGCGTTCCGCCGCGGCCGGCCCGAACCGCGCCGCGCGGGAACTCGTGCCACGTTCCCGTTTGCGGCTCCACGATGACGTCTCCGCTGCCGGTCCAGTACTGCACGTCGTAGCGCGTCGCATACGGGTTGCTCCACGCAATGCGGATCGCATCGATCGGCTGCGGCCGCAAGAACTGCACGACCACCCACTGCGGATTCGCAGAGTCCGGCTCACCGGTGTATGCGTGCGTCAGGTATGGATTGCTTTTCCAATACGTGGCGGGATCGCCGTCGTCGATGCGCGAGTAGCCGTCGTCATCGCCCTGGTCGCGCGAATCGCCGCGATGCGGCAGCCGGTAGCCGAACGAGTTGGAGATCGCCTCCCCCGGAGTGGGATCGCTCGTCCAGTATCCCTCCCGGCGCGCTGCATCGCTAAACCGGCCGCGCGGATTCCAATGCCAGTCTTGAATCGAAAGCTCGGTGTACAAGCGGTAAGTCAGCGTCCCCAGCCCCGTCGAAAGCATGAGCTTGGTACGCGACGGCGAGTACAGCAGCCCGATGCGGCCCTTCGGATCCGAATCGACCGAAGCGCCGAAGGTCCGGATCGGCCGGATGGTTTGGACGCGGTGCGCGGTATCGACGTGAATGGCGATCGGAGCCGAAAGAGCGAAGGCAAGCAGCAGAGCGGACAATGGACGATCCTCCGAGCCGCCCCGTTTACACTCCGGGCTCGATCTCCTATTTATTTTCCGTGACGGTTAGGGAGCGCGGATCCCGCAATAATCCGCGGCTGCCATGATGGGAGCGCGCAAATTGCGGCGCTCACCGGTTAACTGTTGAAATAGCCAGACACCCGCGTAGGCTTGCGGCGGCGGCTCTTCCTTGGAGCCGCCGTCGATTTCGCGCAGACGAGCGACCTCTGCGACCATGCTGTTCCAATAGCGGTAGCTCGTCATCCGCGGCGCTGCAAGCGAGGCATACTGGTTCACAGCGATGCGTTGGACGTCGACCAGCGTTTGTACGCGCAGGCGCAGGGCGTCGAGCGGCGCATCGCGGCCCTGAGGCATCTTTTCATATGAGGCCTTCAAGAGCAGATCCGCGCGGGCCAGGTTCTCGTACATCTGTGCCGCGTACCAGTCCAGGTTCGCACGCGACAGAATCAACCCCGGACTGCCCGGATCGCTCGCCAGCTGCGCTGCTTCGACGAACCGCGCGACGTTGTCGTCCATGCGCGAGATCAGCGATTCGTTCGACCGTTCGATCGACAGAAACGGCAGCACGGTCGAGCGGACGGCCGAACAGAGCGGCGTGACGCGAACGCTGGCGATCGTCTTAGGCCCCTCAAAGGCCACCCCAACGGATTGCGCGGTGCCCCAAACGCCCTGTGCCTGTTGCGTCCACCAAATGCGCTGCACCCCGTACCGCGCGAACGTGTACGCCGTTCCGCCGTACAGCAGCCGGCGCACTTCATAATCGTCCGTCCCAATCCACGCTTCGCGCAGCGGCGCAGCCGCGGGGTTGGCCGGCGGCGCGGCGATTTTTAAATCGTACACCTGCGCGCCGTCCACGGTTTGCATTCCCGCCAGCTGCACCGCATAGGTGCCGGCCGGCGCCGAGAACGGGTCGCGCGTTTCATCGAAGAACAGCGGTGAGCCGTCGGGAGCCGCGCAGCCGGGGCCGGCGGTACCGGGCGTAAGCGCGCACGTACGCTGCTGGGCGCCGCCGGCAGCGAGCCGGACGTCGAGGGTCCAAGTGACGTACGCGGGCGACGGACGCGCCTCCCAGGCAAGGGCGGCGTGCGCGAAGATCGATTGCGGATCGGGGCCGCCCAGGGCGGCCGCCAAAACGACTGCGTACAGCACGTTGTCCTCTTGTTGTACCACGCTCGGGCGCCCAAGTGCGTGACCGCGGATTTAACCAAGTGCACAAAGGCACGAGCGTCTCCTTGTGCAACCGCTCACGTCAAACCCCCGGACTGTGGAAGAGGAGTACGCTGTTTATGCCGAGCGAATTGCGTGATTTCCTGACGCTGCCCTACGGCGAGCTCGAGGAGCTCAATCTGCGCGCCAAGCATCAGCGCAAGGAACGCGCCTCAAACGGAAAGTTGCAGGACGAACGGCTCAAGTACCTCACGGACGAGGGGCGCATTAAAGCCGTCACCGTGCTCTTCAGCGACCTCGAAGGGCGCCTGCACATGCTCGACTACGACAAGAAGTTCTTGCTGCGCTCGCACGACAACTTGACCTTCGACGGCTCGTCGATTCGCGGATTTACCGCCCAGCGCGAATCCGACCTTCGCCTGGGTTTGGACTGGGGCGCATTCTACTGGGCGCCGTCCGACATCTTCGGGCCCGGCAAGGTGCTCGTCTTCGCCGACGTGCTCGATCGTCAAGGCGCGCCGTTCGCGGCCGATATTCGCGGCGCGCTCAAGCGCCTGTCTCAGACCTCGTACGAACGGCACGGCTACACGCTCAATGCCGCCAACGAGATCGAAGGCTTTCTCTTCAACGGATTGGACGCCGAGCAGCGCTTTCACGAAACCGGCCGCTTCGAATACGTCAACACCGGCGGTTACTATCACTCGCTGCCGGGCGATCCGCTGCGCACGTTCATCGACACGGTAGCCGAAGTGCAGCGCTCGATGGGCTTTCAAAATGAAAAGGACCACCCGGAGGTCGCGCCGTCACAGTTCGAGATCAACTACAATTACGGCGACGCGGTGGGCGCAGCCGATCAAATACAACTGTACAAGCTGATCTGCCGCCAAGTCGCCACGCGAATGGGCATGACCGCATCGTTCCTGCCCAAGCCGGTCGTCGGCGTGAACGGCAGCGGAATGCATACGAACGTCTCGGTGAGCAAAAAGGACAAGAACCTGTTCTGGGAGCCGGGCGGCGAAGAGAGTTTGAGTCAGACCGCTTGGGAGTTCGTCGACCGCATCCTCACGCACGGAAACGACATCTGCCTGATGCTGAACGCGAGCGTGAACTCGTACCGCCGCCTCGATCCGCACTTCGAAGCGCCCAACCAAATCAAAGCCTCGGCGGTCGATCGCGGATCGATGGTTCGCATTCCCATCGGCAACGAGCGCAGCGCTCGCATCGAAGTCCGATCGGTCAGCCCGGACGCGAACCCCTACATGGTCATGCTGGCAGTCTTTAAGACCGGGCTCGAAGGCACGATCAGCCAAGAACAAAACCTTCGTCAGGCCGAGCACTATCTGCCGGACAACATCTACGACGCGCTCGAAAACTTCCGCGCCTCTGCGTGGACGACCGAGCTCCTCGGTTCGGACGTGAAGGCCCGCTACGCCGATCTCAAACAGGCCAGCGCCGATCGCTGCCCGCGCCTGCTGGGCACCTTCGTGAAACCACAGGAAGTGCAGTACCACCACGAAGTTTACAACCAATACCTTTGGAACCTATTTTAAGACGATCTTCGCCCACCGATTACCGAGCAAACTCCGTTTGTCGACGAAACTACGAAAGTTTTTACGGGCAAACATCAAAACTCTTCAAAAAAATTTCTTTCACCTAGCCCGGCTGCTGCGCCGTACGGTTGCCGGGCGAACCCCGTTTCTCCGTGGAAACTGCGACATTTTTGGGCAAAACAGGATGTTTTCTTCAAAACTTCGTTTTCCCAAAAATGCGCAGTAGCGGTGAAATTTCCACGGATGGAAATTTCACCAGCGGTTCCACGGGGAAATGGGGTTTGCTCGGCAAGTGCAATTTCACCAGCGGTTCCACGGGGAAATGGGGTTTGCTCGGCAAAACCGGTCAGCCGTGAGGACGCCGCAAACCGGGATCTTTGCGCTCGGCGACGCAGCGCACATTTTTCTGGAACTTTCGCTGCTGCCGGGCATCGGCGCGGCGCAGTTGCTTTCGACGGTGGCGAAGATTCACGAGCCGCGCACGACGGTCGGCGGGGTGAATTTGGTGGTTGGGCTGCGGCCGGAGCTGTGGCGATCGGTTGCACCGCAGGCGACGCCGCCTGACGCGGCCGGTTTTGACGAACCACTGCGGGGCGCAGGCGGTTATGCGATGCCGGCGACGCAGGCGGATCTCTGGCTGTGGTTTGCCGGCGCGTCGTACGACGTGGTGTTCGACAGTGCGATGTCCGCGCTCGACGTACTGCGCGATGCAGTCCGCGTCGAGCGCGAATTGGACGGCTGGGATTACCGGCATAGCCGCGACCTGACCGGGTTCGAAGACGGAACGGAAAACCCGACGCTTCAGGATGCACCCGAGGTGGCGATCGCGGACGGCGAACCGGGCGAAGGTGCGAGCATCGTGCTCTTTCAGCAGTGGCGCCACGAGCGATCGTGGCGAGCGCTTACGCAGGAGCAGCAAGAAGCGGCCATGGGCCGCACCAAAGCCGATAGCATCGAGCTGGACGAAGGCGAGATGCCGCCCGACGCGCACGTCGCGCGCGCCAAGGACGTGGTCGACGGGCAAGAGCGCAAGATCTTCAGGCGCAATTTACCGTACGGCAACGTGCTCGAGCACGGAACGATCTTCATCGGGTTTTCGTGCGAGCAGTCGCGTTTGGTGCGGATGCTTTCGCGGATGGCCGGGGCCGAAGACGGCGTGCGCGACGCGCTGACCCACTACACGACGCCGCTCACCGGCGCGTACTACGTCGTCCCGGCGGTCCAGGACTTGCGGGCGTTCGACTGACGATGGCCGGCTATGAAGCCGGACGCCAAGCTCGAAAGCGCGTCGCGCGGTCGGCGCACGCGGAGGTTGCGCTCGCGCCGCACCGGGATCCGGTCGGCCAAATCCGCGCGCAGAACGAGCAGCGCATTCAGTGGCTGGTGCCCCTGCGCAACGAGCGCATGTCGCAGTCGGCTTTTGCGTTCTTCCGCGGTACCGCGGCGGTAATGGCTGCCGATCTCGCACACACGCCGGTGACGGGAGCGATCGTCCAGGTATGCGGCGACTGCCATCTGGCAAATTTCGGCCTTTTCGCAACGCCGGAGCGCAACGTGATCTTCGATTTGAACGATTTCGACGAAACGCTGCCGGCGCCGTGGGAGTGGGACGTAAAGCGCTTGGCAACCAGCGGCGTGCTGGCAGCGCGCGAGCTCGGTGCGCCCGAACGCATCGCGCGTAGAACTGCGGTCGACACGGTTCGCGCGTATCGCGAGCAGATGCGCGTGATCGCAAATGCTTCGCCGCTCGACATTTGGTTTCGCCGGGTCGACGCGCGCGCGTTTCTGGCGGCGATCGATCCGCAGCAAGCTCGCGTGATTCAGCGCAAACAGCGCGACGCGGCCGCGCGCGGCGAACACGTGCCGCCCGCCTACGTCGCAAATCGCAGCGGAAAGTTACGCTTTGTCGAGAATCCGCCGCTGCTCCATCACCTGCCGCACAACGATCCGCTGCGCGGCCGCGCACGGGAAGGGTTGCGCAAGTATCAGTCGACCTTGCGCGACGACACGCGGGCGCTGCTTTCCCACTACCACGTTCGCGACGCGGCGATTCGCGTCGTCGGCGTCGGAAGCATCGGCACCCATTGCGCGATCGTGCTTTTCCAAGCCGGCCCGAACGACGTGCTGATCCTGCAGATGAAAGAAGCGGCCGCGTCGGTGCTGGAACCCTATGCGGGAGCGAGCAAATACGCCAATCACGGCGCGCGGGTGGTTGCCGGGCAGCGCCTCATGCAGGCGGCCAGCGACATGTTTTTGGGCTGGCTGCAGCTCGAAGGCGGTCAGCATTACTACGTTCGCCGCTTTCGCGACCGCAAGGCGAACGCCAACCTCGAACGTCTGGGGGAACGGCAGCTCTTCGAGTACGCAGCGCTGTGCGGACGAACGCTCGCGCTCGCGCACGCGCGTTCCGGCGACCCCGCATTTATTGCGGGCTACGCCGGCTCGAGTACGCGTTTTGACGAAGCGGTCGCCGATTTTGCGGTGGGGTACGCGAACCGCGCGCAGGCGGATTTTACAGCCTTTATTCGCTCGCTGGGCGCTTGATCGAGTGCTTGCTTGAATGCTGTAATGCATTAACATTAAGGCAACAGTGCAAAATCTTGATACAACGCTAAAGTCCGCCATCGAAGTGACGACCACCGGGTCGTGGGAAAACAGTCGCATCTTCGAGTCGCTGCGCTTCTTGCGCTTTCATTAACGATTTCCGCTTGCGGCGGCCAATCAGGCACGCTGCCGTCGTCGGCGTTGCCGGCGCAACCGTCGCAGTCGCAAAGCCCTTCACCGAACATCACGCCGATGCAGGTCGTATCGCGCGGTCCGAACGATCAATTGACGATCATCGGGCCGATCGTTGGACTGATCTCCGGCGGCGTTCAGATCGAGGGCGGACAGGGCGTCGGATACTTCAACGTTTACATCAATTCGCAGACGCAAATCACCGGCCCCAAGCCGTTCGTCGGCGAGTATATCGAAGCCAGCGGTACGGGCACCGGATCGCTGAACGCGACGACCGTCGCGCAGATCTTCGCGATCTCGGGTCCGGTCGTCGCCCTAAAGACCGGCGGCTTCCAAATCGAAGCCGGCGCGGGCTTGGGCTACATGAATGTGTGGACCAGCCAAAACACCGTCTATTGGGGCGCTAAACCGTACGTCGGTGAAGTCGTTCAAGTCTACGGCAACGGTCAGATGGGAAATTATCTGAACGCGATCGGCGTACAGCAGATCTCCGGCAGCAGTCCCACACCGTCGCCGACTGGCAGCCCGAGCGGCGTAAACGTCACCGGCCCGATCGTCGCGCTCAGAAGCGGCGGCTTTCAAATGCAGGGTCCGCGCGGCATCGGTTATGTGAACGTGTACGTCAATCAGAACACGCGCATCGTCGGTCCGCAGCCGTATGTCGGTGAGACCGTCGACGTGAACGGCGACTGGGGTCCCGGCGGCACGATCGACGCGCAAACGGTAACGCAAGTCACCGGATCGCCGCAACCGAGCTCGACGCCGCAGCCGACGTCGACGCCGCAGCCGACGCCTACCCCGAATGGTAATTTCACGCCGCCGCCGGTGACGGGCTTTATGCCCTCGACCTGGGCGAAGATCAGCGCGTTCCAAGTCTTCGACGAAACGAGCAACGGATACATCACGCGCGCGCAAGCATCCGCGGACGGTTACCGTTACAACGCGGTTTGGGGTTCGCGCTGGAACATCGGTACGGCCTGGAACGACAGCAACCCGGTGAATGAAACCGCGTACTATAATACGCTCGAAACCGACGAAAGCTCGACCGGATGGGGTGCCATCGGTCATCCGCTCTCGTGGTGGCAAGCCAATCATCCGGATTGGGTGCTGTATGCATGCGACTCGAACAATAATCCCACGAACATCCCGGCATGGATTCCCGGCTTGAACAACGTTCCGCTCGACGTGCACAATCCGCAAGTCATCGCGTACCAGATCGCTTCGATGGCCGCGTATGCGCATCAAATCGGTTACCACGCGCTGGCGATCGACGAAGCGGTCTTCTGGCAAGCCGATGAAGGCTTCACCGGCGGCTACGGATGCGGCATCTATCAGAACGGCCAATTCGTTCGCCGCTACACCGGGACGTACGATCCGAATTGGGCTTCCGACGTGGTCGCATGGGTGCAACTCGCGCACCATATTCTGACGACCGATCCGGTCATCTCGCAGTATCACCTCAAGATGGTCGTCAACCACCCGGCCGACCAGCTCACCTCGAACGAAACGACGCTGCTCGCGAACGTCGATGCGGTGCTCGACGAGACCGGTTACAGCGACTACGGCAACTACAAGACCGGCTCGGCCGCGACGTTCACGATGACGACGGACTGGGTTAAGTACGCGCAGGACCACGGCACCGCCGTCCTGATGAACGACAACTGGGGCAACGTTCAGGTCGGAACGCCGCAGCTCGAGTACTCGGTCGCCACCTATCTGATGGGCAACGAGCAGGGCGAGTCGCTCTTCGCCTCACCCGGAAGCGGGTACGGGCTCGAACAGTACCACCAGCAGTATACGGCGCCCGTAGGCGCGCCGTGCGGCGAGTACTACAGCGCCCACGACGGGAACAACCCGAGCATCTACTACCGCCGCTTTGCGAACGCCATCGTCGTCGTGAACGGGGGATCGGGCTCGAACAACGAGGTGGCATACCTGCCGAGCGGGCACATGTACACGGACCTCTTCGGACGGGGGGTCTCCAACCCGCTGACCATCGCGTCCAACGACGGCTACGTGCTGATGACCCCGAACGGGTGCAACTAGCGGCGGGGCTTCAAAGGGGGTAGCCAGCCCGGCCCGGACCCGCTATACTCGTAACCGTTTTCGAAATCCAGGCCTTCGAGCTTGGTAGTGGCGCGCGTCGGGCGCGCCACTTCGCTAGGGTCACACGGACGACCGATGTGGCCGCAACCACCTAGTGAAAGGACAATTTGTGGCTACCAAGACCAAGCGCGCCGTCAAAGACCGGCGGCCCAAGCGCAAACCCTGTAATTTCTGCGCCGAAAAAGCCCTCGACATCAACTACAAGGATGTCGGCCGGCTCAAGAAGTTCGTCTCCGAGCGCGGCAAGATTCTGCCCCGGCGTATCTCGGGTAACTGTGCCAAGCATCAGCGGATGCTGACGATCGCGGTCAAACGCGCGCGCGTTATCGCCTTCCTGCCCTTCGTCACGGAGTAGGCGCCCGCGTGAAAGTGATTCTGCTCACCGACGTCAAGGCGCTCGGCAAGAAGGGCGCGATCGTCGAGGTCGCCGAGGGATACGGACGCAACTTCCTGCTGCCCCGCAAACTCGCGACCGAAGCCAGCAAGGGCGCGCTGACCATGCTCGACGAGCAAAAGAAGGCGCATGCCAAGCGCGAGGCCGCGCAATTGGTCGAAACCCAGGAACTGGCAAAGCTCCTCGAGAGCAAGCCGGTGGCGGTTCGTGCCAAGGCCGGCGGAAACGGCAAGCTCTTCGGGGCGGTGACCAATGCCGACATCGCCGACGCAATCACGCAAGTTTTCTCCATCGCCGTGGACAAACACAAGATCGACGTGAAAAATTCGATCAAAGCGCTCGGCACGTACCCGATCGAGATTCGGCTGGGCAAGAACGTCGTGGCCAAAACGACCGTGAACGTGGTGGCCGCGTAGGCGCGCGCCCATGGCGACGGCCGAAAATCGATACGTCGCGCGTTTTCGCCGCAAATTTACGAGTGAAGACGAGACGATCCGCTACGTCTCGGCGCTCTACGACGTTCTAGCAGGCACCATCGGCGCGGACAAACTCGTGCTGCGCGCGGGCAAGATGAACGCGCTCAGGATGATGCGTTCCGAAGCCTTAGCCGATCGCGTCTGCGCGCTCGCGCGCCTGGTCTTCGAAGACCCCACGCTCGAACGCGTCAGCGGCCGCGCGAACACGCGCCGCGTCATCAGCGAGATCGAAGAACGGCTGGCCGATCTGATCGCGCAGAAGAACGTCGAAGACTCGATCGAGCAGAAGATCAACTCCAAGATGATCTCGCGGCATCAGGAGTATCTCAAGGACCTCAAGCTCGAGGCGCTGCGCGAGGACTCCGGGCCTGAAACGCCGGCGACCCAGAAGAAGCTCGAGGAACTGGATCAGCTCAGCGCGCGCGGCCTTGCTGCGTCGGCGCTCCAACTGCTGCGCCCGCAGTCGCTCAAGGAAGTCGTCGGGCAAGAGACCGCCATCCGTTCGCTGCTCTCGAAGATCTCGTCGCCCTATCCGCAGCACGTCATTCTCTACGGCCCCCCCGGCGTCGGCAAGACGACCGTGGCGCGCCTGGTACTCGAAGTGGCAAAAGCCCGCGCGTACACGCCTTTCAAGAAGGACGCGCCGTTCGTTGAAGCCAGCGGAACGACGCTGCGGTGGGATCCGCGCGAGACCACCAACCCGCTCCTGGGAAGCGTTCACGATCCGATCTACCAAGGCAGCCGCCGCGAGTTCGCCGAGAGCGGCATCCCGGAGCCCAAACTGGGCTTGGTGACGCGCGCGCACGGCGGCGTGCTCTTTATCGACGAGATCGGCGAGATGGATCCGCTGCTCCAGACGCGGCTGCTCAAAGTGCTGGAAGACAAGAGGGTCACGTTCGAGTCCTCGTATTACGATGAGAGCTCCCCGCACGTTCCCGCCTACATCAAGCAGCTCTTCAGCAAAGGCGCGCCGGCCGATTTCATCCTCATCGGTGCGACCACGCGCGAACCCGAAGACATCGATCCCGCGATCCGCTCGCGTGCCGCCGCGGTCTATTTCGAGCCGCTCACGCAGCATCAAATCGTTTCGATCGTCAACGGCGCGGTTCGGCGCTTGGGCGCGAAGGCCGCGCGCGGCGTCGCTGCGCTGATTGCTTCTTACACTATCGAAGGCCGCAAGGCCGTGCAGATCGTCGCCGACGCCTACGGACACGCCCTGTACCGCTTGCACGGGTCCAAAGCGGCGCTCGACTCCGGCACGGCGGTGACCATCGGCGAACAAGACGTCGCGGACGTCGTGCAGTCCGGGCGGCTGGTGCAGCATACGCTCGTAAAGGCGCGGCCGGTTCGCGAGGTCGGCAAGACGTTCGGTTTGGGAGTGCTGCATTATCTGGGCAGCATCATCGAAATAGAAGCGGTCGCATTTTCCGCGGCTGCGCCCGGCAAAGGCGGCGTTCGCTTCAACGATGCCGCCGGCTCGATGGCAAAGGACAGCGTCTTTAACGCCGCCGCCGTGTTGCGCGCCGTCACCGGATTGGATACCGCCAACTACGATCTGCACATCAACGTCATCGGCGGAGGCAATATCGACGGTCCGTCGGCGGGGCTTGCGATCTTTCTGGCTCTCTATTCGGCGCTGACGAAAACGCCGTTGCCGCAAGATATCGCGATAACGGGCGAGCTCTCGATTCAAGGCATGGTTCGTCCCGTCGGCGGCATCGTCGAGAAACTGTATGCGGCCCGGCAAGCCGGCATGCGCGCGATCCTTCTTCCGAAGGAGAATTTGCGCGAAGTCGACCGATCGCTGGCAGGAATCGACGTGATTCCAATCTCGTCGGTCCGCCAGGCGTTAAAAGCTTTGGCTCTCCACAAGAAATCCACAAGGCGGGCGGTGCGCACGCGGCGCAGTACTTCCGCTCGCCCATGAGCATTGCGAACCTCGCCGCCATCGACCGCATTCCTCCGCAGAATCTCGAGGCGGAGATGGCGCTCATCGGTTCGGTCCTCGTGGACCGCGAGATCATGGGCGTCGTCAGCGAGATCGTCCGTCCCGACGATTTCTACGCCCACGTGCATGAGTCGATCTTTGCCGTGCTGCAGCATCTGTACGATCGCGGCGAACCGCTGGACAAGATCACTGTCGCCGAAGAGCTGAAACGGCGCGGCGAGCTCGACAACGTCGGCGGCCTTTCGTACTTGTCGTCGCTGATGGATACGGTGCAGACGGCGGCGTCTGCCGCGTATTACGCGAAGCTGGTTCGCGAAAAGTCCGTGCTGCGCGGCTTGATCCATGCCGGAACGCGCATCACGCAGCTCGGTTACGAGCGTGAAGAAGACGTCGACGGCGCGCTGGATCAAAGCGAGCAGATGGTGTACGAGCTGGGTAACCGCCAGCTGCGCGGCGACTTCACGCCGGTCAGCCGGCTTCTCAAGCCCGCGTTCGAGCACATCGACATGCTCTTTCACAACCGGGGCGGCCGCACCGGGCTCACGGCGGGTTTCCACGACATCGACGAGATGACGACGGGCTTTCAGCCTGGTAATTTCATCATCGTCGCGGCACGACCGGGTATGGGCAAGACGTCCTTCGCGCTCAATATGGCGGTCGCGGCCGCGCGCGAGGAGAGCGCGCCGATCGCGTTCTTCTCGCTCGAAATGTCGAACGACGAACTGGTCCAGCGCCTGATCTGCGCCGAAGCGCAGATCAGCATGCACGACATGCGCCGCGGGCACATCAAAAACGAGCATTGGGAGCGCATCTCCGATGCGATGGGCGAGCTGAACGAGCTCTCCATCTACCTCGACGACGCCGGCGGCCTCTCCGTTTCGGAGATTCGCAGCCGCTGCCGCCGCCTCAAATCCGGCTTCGGCCTCTCGGCGGTATTCGTCGACTATCTGCAGTTGCTGCGCCCGAACGTGCTGAGCAGGAACGCCAACCGGAACGAAGAGCTTTCGGAAATTTGCCGTACGCTCAAGATGACGGCCAAGGACTTGGAAGTCCCAATCATTGCGCTCGCGCAGCTGAACCGCGGCGTCGAGACCCGTGCCGACAAACGCCCCATGCTCAGCGACTTGCGCGATTCGGGCAGTTTGGAACAAGAATCCGACATGGTCGCCTTCCTGTTTCGCGAAGGCTACTACAGCAACGACGTCTCCGAGCCCGATTTGACCGAGTTCATCATCGCCAAACACCGAAACGGCCCGACGGGCACCGTGAAATTGCGGTTCGTTCGCGAGTACACGCTGTTCCGCCCGTACGCAGATCCATCGCACTATCCGCATCCATGACGCTTCGCATCACGCACCTGAATCTTGGAGTGAGCGATCTGGAGGAGACCGAGCGCTTCTACCGCGATGCTTTGGAGTTGCCGGTCGAACGGCGCGGCCCCGATCTGTGCGTTCGGTGGGACGAACTCACCGTCGTCTTTACGGAGAATCCGCCGTCGGCGCGCGGCAAGTTCCATATCGGCTTTCGCGTCGAGAGCGCCTCGGAAGTCGACGCGTGGGCCAAGCGCCTTCGCGGACGCAACGTACGCGTCATCGGCGAGCCGATCTCACAGGACGGCGAGCGCCGGTTTTACTTCCTGGACCCCGATCAGTACGAGCTCGAGATCTACAGCGAGGGGTGAGGTTACCCCAGCGACTCCATCAGCTGCGACCACTGCTCGCGGCTCAGGCGCAGGTCTTCCTCGCGCAGTTGCGCGAGCGGGCGCGCCGGCAGGTGCTCGCGCGCGCAGAGATCGCGGGCTGCGGTGTCCACGAACAGCAATCCCGTAACCAATTCGCCGCGATTGCGCGCCTCGTGCATCGTGCGCAGCGCCCCGATGCGGTCGGTCGGATCGTAATCGACGTCCAACTTGCGCAGCAGCACGCGGTTTCCGTCCTCGAAGACGATCTCTTTGACCGTCCCAGGCTCGTAATCGGCGACGATCTCCTTGGCGCCGATGATAAAATCGGGCGCGTGAAGCACGGCATGGTGCTCTTTGACGTATCCGTAGCTCTTGGTCGATCCTTCGTGATCGTTGAACGTCACGCACGGGCTGATGACGTCGAGCACCGCGATTCCCCGATGCGAAAACGCGGCTTGCAGCAATGGAATCAACTGCTTGCCGTCGCCTGAGAACGATCGGGCGACGAACGTCGCGCCCAGCTCGACGGCCAGCCCGCAGACGTCGATGGTCTCGAATTCGTTGACCTGACCTTTTTTCAGCAC
>Ga0070740_10003180_pt1 | contig 17876 bp, 18 predicted proteins | sample Coa_R2_FD_67286 | JGI IMG/M metagenome (GOLD analysis project Ga0070740, IMG submission 67286) | Surface soil microbial communities from Centralia Pennsylvania, which are recovering from an underground coalmine fire - Coalmine... | ecosystem: Environmental > Terrestrial > Soil > Unclassified ... | reverse complement strand
TCGGACGCCTATCTCACGGTGTCGGGCCAGAACTCGAACAATTCGGTGCGCGTCACCGACAATTTCCTCAAGGCGGTGGAAGCCGACGGCAACTGGGATCTGACCTATCGCCGCACCGGCAAGATCGCCAAGACGCTGAAGGCGCGTGAGCTGTGGGAGAAGATCGGCTACGCCGCCTGGGCCTCGGCCGATCCGGGCCTGCAATACCACACCACGATCAACGACTGGCACACCTGCCCGGCCTCGGGGCCGATCCGCGCCAGCAATCCGTGCTCGGAATACATGTTCCTCGACGACACGGCCTGCAATCTCGCTTCGCTCAATCTGCTCACCTTCCGCGACGACAAGACCGGCGCGTTCAAGGTGGAAGACTATGAGCACGCGGTGCGGCTGTGGACCATCGTGCTGGAAATTTCCGTGATGATGGCGCAGTTCCCGTCGAAGCAGATCGCGCAGCTGTCCTACGAATTCCGCACGCTGGGCTTGGGCTACGCCAATATCGGCGGCCTGTTGATGACGAGCGGCATTCCCTACGACTCGGATGCCGGCCGGGCGATTGCCGGCGCGCTCACCGCCATTATGACCGGCGTCGCCTATGCGACCTCGGCGGAAATGGCCAAACAGCTCGGGGCGTTCCCCGGCTACCGGAAGAACCGTGAACACATGCTGCGCGTGATGCGCAATCACCGCCGCGCCGCCCACGGCGAACGCTCGGGCTATGAGAGCGTGTCGCAGCCGCCGGTGCCGCTCGACCACGCCGCCTGCCCCGATCCGGCGCTGATCGCCCACGCCAGGAAGGCCTGGGACGAGGCGCTGCGCCTGGGCGAAGCGCACGGCTACCGCAACGCGCAGGCGACCGTGATCGCGCCGACCGGCACCATCGGCCTGGTCATGGACTGCGACACCACCGGCATCGAGCCCGACTTCGCCCTGGTGAAGTTCAAGAAGCTCGCCGGCGGCGGCTACTTCAAGATCATCAACCGCGCCGTGCCGGAAGCCTTGCGCACCCTCGGCTATTCCGAGAGCCAGATCGCCGAGATCGAGGCCTACGCCGTCGGCCACGGCAACCTGGCGCAGGCTCCCGCCATCAACCACACCACGCTGAAGGCCAAGGGCTTCACCGACGAGGCCATTGCCAAGGTCGAGAAGCAGCTGCCGACCGCCTTCGACATCAAATTTGCCTTCAACAAGTGGACGCTGGGCGAGGACTTCTGCCGCGACACGCTCGGCATTGCCGCGGAGGACCTGGCTTCGCCGACCTTCGACCTCTTGGCCGCGCTCGGCTTCTCCAAGCGCGAGATCGAGGCCGCCAATATCCACGTCTGCGGCGCCATGACGGTGGAAGGCGCACCGCACTTGAAGCCGGCGCATTACCCGGTGTTCGACTGCGCCAATCCGTGCGGCCGCACCGGCAAGCGCTTCCTGTCGGTCGAGAGCCACATCAAGATGATGGCGGCGGCGCAGCCCTTCATCTCGGGCGCCATCTCCAAGACCATCAACATGCCGAACGAGGCCACGGTCGAGGACTGCAAGGCCGCCTACATGCTGTCGTGGAAGCTCGGCCTCAAGGCCAATGCGCTCTACCGCGACGGCTCGAAGCTCAGCCAGCCGCTCAACGCCCAGCTCATCGCTGACGAGGACGACGAGGAGGATCAGGTCGAGGCCTTCCTCGAGCGCCCGGCGGCGGCGCGCGCCACGGGGCTTGCCGAGAAGGTGGTGGAGAAGATCGTCGAGCGCGTCACCGTGCTGCGCGAGCGCGAGAAGCTGCCCGACCGCCGCAAGGGCTACACCCAGAAGGCCGTGGTCGGCGGCCACAAGGTCTATCTGCGCACCGGCGAATACGACGACGGCCGGCTGGGCGAGATCTTCATCGACATGCACAAGGAAGGCGCGGCGCTGCGCTCGATCATCAACAACTTCGCCATCGCGGTGTCGCTCGGCCTGCAATACGGCGTGCCGCTCGAGGAATATGTCGACGCCTTCACCTTCACCCGCTTCGAGCCGCAGGGCCCGGTGCAGGGCAACGACTCGATCAAATACGCCACCTCGATCCTCGACTACGTGTTCCGCGAGCTCGCGGTCTCCTACCTGGAGCGCTTCGATCTCGCCCATGTCGATCCGTCGGAGTCGGGCTTCGACGCGCTCGGCAAGGGCGTCGGCGAAGGCAAGCCGCAGCCGGCCTCGCAATACGTCTCCAAGGGCCTGACGCGTTCGCGCACCGACCGGCTGAGCGTGGTGAGCGGCGGCTCGTCACCCTCCCCTGCCGGGGGAGGGTCGGCCGGCGACGCCGGCCGGGCTGGGGTGAGCAACGTCACCGCCTTTTCCGGCGCCGCCACCGCGCTCAAAGCCGAGCCGGAGGCCAAGTTGTCGCCGGCGCAGGCGCTGGAGATCCACAACGCCACCGACGCCCGCCTGCACGCCAAGGCGGCGGCCTCCGAGAAGCGCGCCGAAGCCCGCGCCAAGGGCTACGAGGGCGAGGCCTGCGGCGAATGCGGCAACTTCACGCTGGTGCGCAACGGCACCTGCATGAAGTGCGATACGTGCGGGTCAACGACGGGGTGTTCGTAAGAAGCTGTCATCGCCGGGCTTGTCCCGGCGATCCCGATCAGGGACGCACTATTGTGCCAACCTAAGCGAGATGGCCGGGCCAAGCCCGGCCATGACGTTTGAGCCCCATTGAAAGCTTTGATCCGCCACCGACGCGGCGCGGCGCAATACGCTTCGCTATTGCGCCCTACGCCTCTCTGTCTCCGCCTCATCCTGAGCAAGCCTGGCCCGGATAGCGGAGCGAAATCCGGGGCCTGACATCGCGACATCGGATCCCGCATTGCGCTGCGCTCCATGCGGGCTACGGGCTACGCCCCTCAACACTCCACCACGCTCACATGGCCCTGCGCGCCGTAGTCGATGAGCGCGCGGTCGCGCGTGATCAGCGTGGCGCCGAGCTCGCGCGCGGTCGCGACGATGATGCGGTCGAACGGATCGCGCGGCGGCTTGCCTGGCAGATAGGATGACGCGATCAGCAGGTCCGGCGACAGGTCGGCGAGCTTCACGCCCGGTATCTCGAACAGATTGGCGAACCAGCGCTCCGGCCGGATCAGCAATTGCAGCCTGTTGCGGGACGCAAGCATGCCGACTTCGAAGGCCGTGATCGGCGAGATATAGGATGGAGCGCCCTCGCGATCCGCGGCGGCAAGAATGTCGATGGCCGGCTGCGCGATCGGGATCTTGCCGTAGATCCAGATCGCCGCGTGCGTGTCCCACACCAGCGGCTGCATCTAGCTCTCCCGCTGTTCGGGACCGTATTTGGCATCCAGGTAATCGGCCAAGTCAGGATCGGCCGGCTGCGTCAGATCGACGCCGGGCACAAAGCGGATCAGCCCCTCCATCGCGCCCCAGGCGGGATGAAACGGCTTCTCTTTCGCGCCCTCGCCGCCTGCCTTCGGCGCGCGCACGCGGCGGAACACCAACTTGCGCTTTGCCATGTCGACCTGCTCGCTTTCGTAGCCGGCATCGAGCCAGACCTTGGTCATGACGCTGTTCTTAGCGTTGTTGCTCCACCACGGTCGATGTTTTGTCGCCGAAGGCGGCAGCTTCACGCCGGTCACGCGCTCGATCTCGGCAAAGGTCATCGGCACCTGGTCTTTGCCTTGCTTCTTTAGGTACTCTCCGAGAGGCGCGTATTTCGACATGCGCTTTGTCTTGCCAGTTATTTGCATTCTCGTCGAAAATATTTCTACATTTTTTTCCTAAATGTCAATATGTACTTATAGGTACAGATGCCGTCGCGGTGCAGCGGTCCCCAGAGCCGCCCAACGCCTTGCCATTGCCTCGCCCTCCCGAATCGCGCATCCATCGCAGGACCTGCGCGGCCCGCTTCTAGGCCCGCGCCGCGTGACGTTGCGTGGAATTTGCCACCGCGGCGGCCGATTGCCGCCGTTTCCTGGGCCGCATCGTTTTCAAGGCCCGTCAACGTGACGCGTGAGCCGCGGCCGGCCGCGGCCAAGCGTCTTTCAGCCGAGGGGACCGCCCATGGCCAAGAAAGCCCGCCGCCGCAAGACCGCCCGCAAGGCCGCCAAGCCCGCGCGCCGCCGCGCCTCGCGCAAATCGCGCGACACCGAGGAGACCATGAACATCATCGCCGGCATCCTGGTGGTGATCCTCATCGGCCTCGGCATCTATTTCTACCAGGCGCAGCAGAAGACCGGCGCCATCGAGGCGCCGACGCAGGTGGCGATGCTGGCGCGCTAGCCAAAGCGGCCGCCGCAAACGCAAAGCGTGTCATCGCCGGGCTTGGCCCGGCGATCCCGCTTATTGGGGGCACAGTGCGTCCCTCAGCGGGATGGCCGGGACAAGCCCGGCCATGACGACTACGGTGCTTGGCATGAGCACTTCGGCGACGGCCGTCCGGTTTGACGAAAGCGTCGCCTAATTGGCTGCTTGACGGGGCGCACCGTCGCCAAGGACGGTGCCCGCAACGCTTGCCCTCATTGCGAATGCTGAAACAGGCCGAGCGCCGCGATCACGGCCATGCCGATCAGCACCAGCACCCAGATGTGGACGTGGATGCCGAGGATGGTGGCGTTCTCGCCGAGCAGGACGGTGAGCTTGTCCATGGCGCAAACCTAGCGGGCGGCGCGTAAAGACCGCGTACAAAAGCGCCCCAATCAAATCAGCCTTGCATCAATCCGCCCATATTGGACGGCCGCGGCCTTGTCTCACGCCTTCTGCCGGTCGTTGTCGATCGGGATCACCTGGCCGGAAATCGACTTCGCCGCGTCGCTTGCCAGAAACACCGCAAGCTGGGCGATGTCCTTCGGGTCGATGAAGCCGTCGATCGACTGCGCGGCAAAGGCCTCCTTCTGCACCTCGTCCATGGTGCGCCCGGAAATCTGCGCCCGGCCGCGGAACACGCGCAGAATGCGGTCGCCTTCGACCGCGCCCGGTGCAATGGCGTTGGCGCGGATGCCATGCGGCCCAAGCTCCATCGCCAGCGTCTTGGTGAAGCCGATCACGCCCCATTTGGTCGCCGCGTAGGGCGAGCGGTTGGCAAAGCCGTAGCGGCCGGCAATCGAGCTCATATTGATGATGCAGCCCGCCTTGGACTGCTTGAGGTGCGGGATGGCGCGCCGCGACACGTCGAACATCGCGGTCAGGTTGACGGCCACCACCTTGTCCCAGTCGTCGGGCGGATATTGCTCGACCGGCAGCGTCAGCCCGGCGATGCCGGCATTGTTGATCAGCACGTCGAGGCCGCCCAGCGCTGCGACCGCCTCCGGCACGAGCGCCTCGATCTCGGCTCGCTTGCTCATGTCGCAGCGTCTGACGATCAGGCCCGGGATCTCTCCGGCGAGCGCGGCAAGCGCCTTGTCGTCGATGTCGCAGACGAACACCTTGGCGCCGGTGGCGGCGAAAGCACGGGCGAACTCCCGGCCGATGCCGGCGGCCCCGGCGGTGATCAGAACTTTTTGCGGCATTTGCTTCCCTATCCGTTGTCATGGCCGGGCTTGACCCGGCCATCCCGCTTAGGCGGGCACGGCCTTGCGTCCCTGATCGGGATCACCGGGACAAGCCCGGTGATGACAATAATAGGGGCCGTGAGCGAAAGGCTACTCCTCCGGTTCGGTCGTGAAATAAAGCGGGTAGCCCCTGCTCTTGCCGAGCTCGGTCGCCTCCTTCGCCTTGGTGTCGGCGACGTCCTTGGTGAACACGGCGATGACGCAGGCGCCCTTCTGGTGCGCCGTCATCATGACGTTATAGGCCTGCGTCTCGTTCATGCGGAACACGGCCTTGAGCACCTCGACGACGAACTCGCGCGGCGTGTAGTCGTCGTTGAGCAGGATGACCTTCCACAGCTTCGGCCGCTCGGTCTTGGTCTTCGTCTTGGTGCGCGGCTTGACGACGGTCTGCTCGGGCATCGCGGGCTCCGCAAGGGCCGCGATTATATCGCCCCGCGCTGCGGCAGCCTACTACGCCCGGCGCGTGCCGGAGGGCAGCCGGCCGTTCTCGAAGACGCGGCCCTTGAGCCAGTGATCGAGGCTGCACGGCCCGCCGCCGGCAAAGGCCAGATAGAAGAAAATGAAGCAATACAGGATCGCCGCGTCGCCGCGATTGATCAGCGGGAAAAAGCTCGCCGGCGCGTGGCTGAGAAAATAGGCGAAGGCCATTTCGCCGGAGGCGACGAAAGCCGCCGCCCGCGTGCCGAGGCCCGCCGTCAGCAGCGCCCCAGTCATGAACTCGATGACGCCGGAATACCAGCTCAGCGTGAACAATTCGCGCACCTCCCCGGCGGGAAAGCCGAACAGCTTGGACAGGCCGTGCTCGAAGAACAGCAGCCCGACGACGATGCGCACCAGGCTGAGCACGTAAGGCGCCGCGCGCCGGATACGCTCTTCCCAGGAGATCGGACGGTCGCTCATCGAAGTCCTCTTCGGGTTGAATCTGAACCCACCATCGCGGGTTCCGTGGCCAAAATGTGGAACCCCGCAACCGCCGCGTTGATGCCCGGCAAAAATGCATGTCAGAGTGTCGCACCTTGCCGCGCAGCGTTAACGGAGGCCCGCCAATGCTTTATTTAACGATCAAAGCCGCGCTTTCCGGCGTCATCATCGCCGTAGTCTCGGAGGTCGCACGCCGTTCGCCCACGCTCGGCGCGCTGATCGTGTCGCTGCCGCTGGTGTCGATCCTCGGCATCCTCTGGCTGTGGCGCGACACCGGCGACGCCGAGCGCATCGCCGCGCACGCGCAATCGACCTTCTGGTACGTGCTGCCGACGCTGCCGATGTTTCTCTTGATGCCGGCATTGCTGCGCGCCGGGGCCAACTTCTGGCTGACGCTCACCGCCTGCTGCGCGCTGACCTTCGTGCTCTATCTCGTCACGGTGTGGCTGCTCGGAAAATTCGGCATCGCGCTCTGACGGATCGCCCGGGTTACGTCAGGCTTGCTGCTTCATTGTCGCGCGCGCGAGCGCTACGATCAAAAAATAAGAAACGGGGCGGGGCCGATCTCGTGGGAGGAAGGGCCCTATGGAACTTGGCCGCGATGCCGGACGATTTGCGCGCTCGCGTCCGGTGATCGAATGCGCCCAGTGCGGCGAGCGCCTCTATGTCCCGGAATGGACCGAATACCGCGACGGCGGACGCATCCTGCATCTGTGGGCCTGCGAGGCCTGCGGCTATTCGTTCGAAACCATGGTCCGCTTTGCTGCCGCCTGACGCTTGGGGAGAGCCTCTAACGCGGAGCAAACAAGGAGCCGGCTTAAGCACACGCGCCCTCACCCATCCGTCGCGTAACGAGCGGGCGACGCCGTGTTAAGCCGGCTCCCGACCTGTCGGCCGCCGCCAGAGTGGTATCCGGCTGCGGAACTCCGCGGCACCGCGGCCACAGCGCCGCAAATAACGGCGCGAATCGGCAGCCTCGCAATTGACGAATCAGCCGGCCCATGACGGATTCATGACCGAGATTATCGCTCACGCTTGGCCGGCATTTTTTTAATGCCCGGCCGTTACGAGGTTCCTCCCGCGTGGCGTTTAGACTGGGCGGCCGCAATTGGCCGCCCATTTTTCGTCACCCCGGGCCGCCGCTCCATCAATAACAATAGCTGCGACGCGTCGGATAGTAATTGCCGTCGGCGTGCCGACGGTAGCAGCGGCCATTGTACCAATAGTAGCCGGCGCGGCGCGGCTCGAGCTGGGAGCCGAGCACGGCGCCGGCAGCGGCGCCGATGATGCCGCCGGCGACGGCACCGCCGGCCCTGCCGGTGGCGGCGCCACCGATGATGGCGCCGGTCGCACCGCCGATAATCGCGCCGCCGAGCACGTTGTCTTGCGCCGCGGCCTGCCGCTCCGGCCCGACGAGCAGCGCAAGCAGCGCCAAAACGCCCAGAATTCGCAGCATGATGATTTCCTCCGTCGACCCTTATCGCGGAATCTTCTAGGCAAGATATTGACGCCGATCAATCGCGGCGCCCCGCGGGCGGGATCAGGCGGCGTCGACGGCGGGCTTTGCCGGCGCTGCGGCGCTCGGCGGGTCGATCGCTTCGACCAGCTGCAAGAACGCCCCGCCCGGCAGCGGCGGGGCAAAGACGTAGCCCTGCGCCGAGCGCACGCCGAGCTCGCGCAGGTGCATGACCTGCTCGAAGTTCTCCACGCCTTCCGCAACCACGTCCATGCGCATGTTGTGCGCGAGGTCGATCAAGGTCTCGACGATGGTGGTCGAATTGCGGTCGGTGCCGATGGCGTCGACGAACATCTTGTCGATCTTGATGATGTCGACGCCGAGCTTGAGGATGTAGGACAGCCCGCTGTGGCCGGTGCCGACGTCGTCGATGGCGATGCGTACGCCGAGACCCTGCAGCGCAGCGATGACCTGCCGGGTCTCGGTCAGGTTCTCGATCGGATCGCGCTCGGTCAGCTCCAGCACCACCTGCGACAGTTTCAGCGGCGAGGCGGCGAAGATCTTGCGCACGTCCTTGACGATGGTCTGATCGCCAAACAGCTTGCTGGCAAAATTGAACGATACCTTGAGCGCGGGCCGCGACCCGATCGCCGCGCCGGCTTCGGCGCAGACCCGCCGCATCAGGTCGCAGGTCATGTCGCGGATCAGACCGCTTGATTCCGCGAGCGGAATGAAGGCGCCGGGCAGGACCAGCGTGCCGTCGGGCTTCTTCCAGCGCACCAGCACCTCGGCGCCGCGCAGCTGGCCGGAGCGGATGTCCACGATCGGCTGGTAGTACGGCACGAATTCGCCCGCCGCCAACGCCCGCTCGATCTCGGCCACCGGATTGTCGCCGCCGCGGCGCTGCAGCAACATCGTCACGATGCCGACGATCAGAACGATCGAGCCGCTCGCATAGATGCCGAGCCACTTCAGATCGGCCTGGCCGGGCGCCAGCTGGCCGCGCGGCGTGGCGATTTCGGCGACAAAGCCGAAACGATCGGATTTTGTCGTTGCCGCAAAGGATCGATGCGAGCCGTCACCCGACCTGGCGCCGAACTGACCGATCACGGTGCCGGCGGCGGTGACGATATGGGCATAACCGTTGAACGGACCGCCGTGGGTGGAAACCTGCGGCAGGAAAAACAGCGCCGGGATGCAGGCTGCGATTTCATTGGCGCCGACCTGACGGCGCAACCGCACCATCATTTGCCCTTCGGCCAAACGCAGAACGTCGAGGGAATAGCCGCTGGTGCCGGCGAGCGGTTCGGATGAGACAAGCGTGCGCCTGGGCGTCGGCATGCCGAGGTGAGCGCACAGGCGCTCGCCGTTCGGCGCCAGGATTTCGATCTCCTTCACCGGCCCGGTGCGGAAAACCGCCATCCGCATCTTGTCGAGATTGGCGGGGGTACAGGAGTCCACGCCCTGCCCCGCCAGGCCATCGAGCGCATTGACGGCGTCGCTGACCCGCGACTCGGCAAGCGAAATCGCGCGCTTGGCCGAGGTTTCCACCTCGTCCTGGCCCTGGCGGTCGATGACCCCGCCGAGCCAGAAGTCGAACCCGACCAAGGGGGCGCCGGCCAGCACCATGCCGACGACGATCGCAACGATGTTCCGGCGCGTGAACGCGCGCAAAGACCAACCCATCCTGGCGTTGGGCCGCAACCCCTCCTCGTGTCCTGATAAGGAGCCACGTGCGCGTAAAGGTCCGCTTAAGCTTAAAGCGGCGTAAGCCTGGGAAACTGGCCAAACCCTCCGGTGCCCGGCGCTATGGTTAAGCCAAGGTTAACGCTAGACTGCCGCTGACCCCGCCACACCCCGTTTCAAGGCAGACTGCCTCGCCAAGCAGGAGGAAAAAGCGATGAAGCTCTATATGCACCCGGTTTCGATGACGTCGCGTCCCGTGCGGCTGTTCGCCGCCGACAACAAGATCGCCATGGACGAGGAGATCGTCGACGTGTTCACCGGCGCGCACATGCAGCCGCCCTACGCCACCATCAATCCGAACTGCCTGGTGCCCATGCTCGAGGATGGCGACCTCAGGCTGACCGAGAGCTCGGCGATCCTGAAATACCTCGCCGACAAGATCGGCTCGCCGGCCTATCCCAAGGACTTGAAGCAGCGCGCCAAGGTCAACGAGATGATGGACTGGCTCAACACCAATTTCTACCGCGAATGGGGCTACAACCTCTGCTACCCGCAGCTGTTCCCCAATCTGAAACGGCGCAGCGAGGAGGCACAGGCCGCGACGCTGGAATTCGGCAAGGAAAACGCCAAGCGTTGGCTCAAAGTGCTCAACGACCATTGGCTCGGGCAAAACAAGCCCTATCTATGCGGCGATCAGATCACCATCGCCGACTATCTCGGCGCCGGCCTCGTTTCACTCGGCGAAGTCATCGGGGTGGATTTCTCGCCCTATCCGAACGTCAAACGCTGGCTCGATCGCCTGAAGAAGCTGCCGAACTGGGACAAGATCAACGAGGCATTCTACGGCCTGGTGCAGTCGGTGAAGGGACAGAAATTCGTCACGCTCGCCTGATCCGCCGCGGGCGCGACAAAGGAGGACGAGCCATGAGTTTCTTCCGCGGCAAGGATCCGCAGGCCGGCGACGCCTATGCCTGCGACGCCATCGACCAGGTCATCGTGCCGCGCACGGTCGACCTCGGCGATTTCGCGGTGCGGCGGGCGCTGCCCTCGGCACGCACGCGCATGGTCGGGCCTTTCATCTTCTTCGACCATTTCGGGCCGGCGGAATTCCGCGCCGGCCAGGGCCTCGACGTGCGGCCGCATCCGCATATCGGTCTCGCCACCGTCACCTACCTGTTCGGCGGCGAGATCATGCACCGCGACAGCCTCGGCACCGCAGCGGCGATTAAGCCGGGCGAGGTCAACTGGATGACGGCCGGGCGCGGCATCGTGCATTCCGAACGGACCGGCCCTGAGTTGCGCGCGACCGGCAGCCCTATCCACGGCCTGCAGATGTGGGTGGCGCTGCCGGCGGCGAAAGAGGAAATGGACGCCGGCTTTGCTCATCACGAGGTCGCCGAGTTTCCGATGGTGCAGGACAACGGCAAGAGCGTGCGCGTCGTCGTCGGCTCGCTCTACGGCGCGTCATCCCCGGTGCCGACCGTGCACGAGACGATGTTTGCCGACGTGCATCTGGCGGCAGGCAGCGCGCTGCCGATCGATGCCGGCCACGAGGAGCGCGGCCTCTATGTCGTCGACGGCACGATCGACATTGCCGGCGACACATTCGAGCCGGGGCGGCTGCTGGTATTCAAGCCGGGCGACACGATTACCATGACGGCGGCCACCAATGCGCATGTCGTGCTGCTCGGCGGCGCGGCGATGGATGGGCCACGCCACATCTGGTGGAATTTCGTGTCCTCGCGCAAGGAACGCATCGAGCAGGCCAAGGCCGACTGGAAGGCCGGCCATTTCGGCAAGGTGCCGGGCGACGAGATCGAGTTCATTCCGCTGCCGGAGACATGAGCGTCAGGCGACGCCCGGCACCACCAAAAACAGGTCGGTATCGCCGGTTTTCTCGCCGCACGCCGTGATCAGGCCATGGGCATGACCGCGGTGATGCGTCTGATGATTGAAGAAGTGGGTGACGCAGAACGCCACCGGCTTGCTCATCTGCGCATTGGCGGACGGGCTGAACCAGGTCAGATCGCTCGCCAGCCACGCATCGGTCACCCGCGCGGCCCAGTCTGAAATTCTGGCGTCGGCGTCGGAACGCAGCCGCTGCAACTCGTCGAAACTCTCGACCAAGCTCGCGCTGTCCTTCTGTGCCACGGCCGGCTTGGGCCAGCCGTCGAAGCGCGACATCCAAATCTGGTCGGCCCATAGCAGATGGCACAACGTGCCGTGCAGCGAGCCCCAGAACACGCCGCGATCCTTGCGGCGTTCGGCGTCCGAAATGCGCGCGGAGGCCGCGTAGAGCCGCCGGTTCATCTCGGCGTTATAGGCCGCCATGGTGCGGACGTAGGCCGAGGTGATCATCGCGCCCATGGCCTTCGTCCCCGCTACTTTTTCGGCACGTCCAGCCTGATGTGCAGCTCCTTGAGCTGCTTGGCCGTCGCTTCCGACGGCGCGCCCATCATCAGATCTTCCGCCTTCTGGTTCATCGGGAACAGCACCACCTCGCGCAGGTTCTCCTCTCCGGCCAGCAGCATGACGATGCGGTCAATGCCGGGCGCGATGCCGCCGTGCGGCGGCGCGCCGAGCGAGAGCGCGTGCAGCATGCCGCCGAATTTCTTCTCCAGCACGTCCTCGCCATAGCCGGCGATGGCGAAGGCCTTCTTCATCACCTCGGGGCGATGATTGCGGATGGCGCCGGAGGACAGTTCGACGCCGTTGCAGACGATGTCGTACTGAAAGGCCTTGATGCCGAGCAGCTTGTCGTTGTCCTTGGCATCGAGCGCCAGGAATTCATCGACGCTCATATTCGGCATCGAGAACGGATTGTGCGAGAAGTCGATTTTCTTCTCCTCCTCGTTCCATTCGTACATCGGGAAATCGACGATCCAGCAGAATTCGAAGCGGTCCTTGGCGATGAGGCCGAGCTCTTCGGCGACCTTGGTGCGCGCGGGGCCGGCGAACTTGACGAAATTCGCCGGATTGCCGGCGACGAAGAAGCAGGCATCGCCGATGCCGAGCTTAAGCTGATCGGCAATCTGCTTGGTGCGCTCCGGGCCGATGTTCTTGGCGAGCGGTCCGGCGCCGCCCTCTTCGCCCTCGCGCCAGAAGATGTAGCCGAGGCCGGGTTGGCCCTCGCCTTGCGCCCACGAATTCATGCGGTCGCAGAAGGCGCGGTTGCCGCCCTTCGGCGCCGGGATCGCCCACACCGCGCCCTTGGGATCGTTGGCGAGGATGTTGGCAAAGATCTTGAAGCCGGAGCCGCGGAACGCCGCGCTGACATCCTGCATGACGAGCGGGTTGCGCAGGTCGGGCTTGTCGGTGCCGTATTTCGACAGCGCCTCGGCGTAAGGAATCATCGGGAATTTCGGCGTCACGCTCTTGCCGCCGGCGAATTCCTCGAACACGCCGCGGATCACCGGCTCAACCGCGGCGAACACGTCGTCCTGCGTGACGAAGCTCATCTCCAGATCGAGCTGGTAGAATTCGCCGGGCGAGCGGTCGGCGCGCGCGTCCTCGTCGCGGAAGCACGGCGCGATCTGGAAATAGCGGTCGAAGCCCGCGATCATGATGAGCTGCTTGAACTGCTGCGGCGCCTGCGGCAGCGCGTAGAACTTGCCCGGATGCAGGCGCGACGGCACCAGGTAATCGCGCGCGCCTTCGGGCGACGAGGCGGTCAGGATCGGCGTCTGGAATTCGAAGAAACCCGCCTCCTTCATGCGGCGGCGGATCGAATCGATCACCCGGCCCCGCAGCATGATGTTGTGGTGCAGCTTGTCGCGGCGCAGGTCGAGGAAGCGGTATTTGAGCCGGATATCTTCCGGGTAGTCCTGCTCGCCGGCAACCGGCATCGGCAGTTCCTCGGCCGCGCCCAGAACCTCGATCTCGGAGATGTAGACTTCGACCTGGCCGGTCGGCAGTTCGGCGTTGACCGTGCCCTCGGGGCGCCGGCGCACCTTGCCGTCGATGCGCACCACCCACTCCGCGCGCAGCGTTTCGGCAAGCTTGAATGCCGGGCTGTCGGGATCGGCCACCACCTGCGTCAGCCCGTAATGGTCGCGCAGGTCGATGAACAGCACGCCGCCGTGGTCGCGGATGCGGTGGCACCAGCCCGACAGCCGCACGACCTTGCCGATGTCGCCCTCGCGCAGCGCGCCGCAGGTGTGGGAACGGTAGCGGTGCATGACGGCGGTTCCTGAGGGCGATTCTGCGCGGCGGACGGGGCGCGGGAAAAGCGCATGGGCTATGCGCTTTGTCAAGGCAAGCGCTCGACAGGCGCGCGGCCGGACTGCACACTGGCCGACGGGAATACCCCATGGCCACGCGCAAGCGTCTGCATAAAAACAAGCCGTCCGCGGCCGAAATGACGACCGCCGACGCGACGGTGGCGACGCTGATCGCGCACGGGGTCGGCACCGTCTACGCCCTGCCCGGGGTGCACAACGACCACCTGTTCGACGCCTTCCACCGCGCCGGCGATCGCTTGCGTATCGTCCACAGCCGCCACGAGCAGGGCGCGGCTTACATGGCGCTCGGCGCGGCGCTGGCGACCGACAAGCCGCAGGCCTATGCCGTGGTGCCGGGGCCGGGCCTGCTCAATTCGGGCGCGGCGCTGCTGCACGCCTACAGCATGAACGCGCCGGTGCTTGCCATCATCGGGCAGATCCCCAATGCCGCCATCGGCCGCGGCCTCGGCCACCTCCACGAAATTCGCGATCAGGCCGGCATCATTGCGCGGCTGGTCGATCATTCGACACGCATCAGCGCCCCGCGCGAGGCCGCGGCCAAGGTGGCGCGCGCGATCCGCTCGATGCGCGAGGGGCGTCCCGGTCCGGCCGCGATCGAATGCGCCATCGACGTCTGGGGCGAGCGCGGCCGCGTGGCGATCGAAGCGCTGCGCCCGCCGCGCCTGGCGCGCATCGACGAGGACGCCGTGCACAGGGCCGCCAGGCTGCTCGCCGGGGCCAAGCGCGTGCTCATCATCTGCGGTGGCGGCGCGCAAGGCGCCGCCGCCGAGGTGACGCTGCTGTCGAGCATGCTGCAGGCGCCGGTGCTCGGCTATCGGCGCGGCCGCGGCGTGCTCGACAGCCGCGACCCGCTCAGCGTGACGTTGCCGCTCGGCCGCGAGCTGTGGGGCGAGGCCGATGCCGTGCTCGCGGTCGGCACGCGCATGCTCTATCCGCTGACGCAATGGGGCATCGACCGGACACTGAAGGTCGTGCGGGTCGACGCCGACAAGGACGAGCCGGCGCGCTTGCGCAAGCCGGACGTTGCGCTGATCGGCGACGCCGCCCCGGTGCTGCGCCGGCTCATCGACGCGCTCGCGCTTACGAACCCACGCCGCGCCTCGCGCCGTGACGAAATGCTTGAGCGGCAAGCCAGGCTTCGCGCTCGTTTGCAGAGCAAGCTCGCGCCCCAACTTGCCTTTCTCGATGCCATCCGCGCCGCGCTGCCGGACGACGGCATTTACGTCGACGACGTCACGCAGATCGGTTTTGCCGCCCGCATCGCCATGCCGGTCTATCGCCCGCGCACGTTCCTGTCGCCCGGCTACCAGGACAATCTCGGCTGGGGCTATGCCACCGCGCTCGGCGCGCAACATGCCCGCCCCGACGTGCCGGTGCTCTCGGTCAGCGGCGACGGCGGCTTTCTCTACACCGGCAACGAACTTGCGACCGCGATCCGCCACCGCATTCCGCTGGTTGCCGTGGTCTTTGCCGACGGCGCCTTCGGCAACGTGCGCCGCATCCAGGAGGAGCGCTTCGGCAATCGGCTGATCGCCTCGGACCTTGCCAATCCCGATTTCGTCAAATACGCGGAGAGCTTCGGCGCCGCCGGCCGCCGGGCGCGCACGCCGCAGGACCTCGGCGCGGCGCTGCGCGAGGCCTTCGCCGCGCGCGAGCCGGCGCTGATCGAGGTGCCGGTCGGCGCGCTGCCCTCGCCCTGGGAGTTCATCCACATGGGCCGCATCCGCGGCAAATAATATCGTTGCCATGAGCAAGCGCCGGGTTATTTTGCCGTAAAGCATGCAGTTGATCACCACCACCGCGGAACTCGAGAAGGCCTGCGCGCATATGGCGCGGCATCGCTTCGTCACCATCGACACCGAATTCCTGCGCGAGACCACCTACTACCCGCTGTTGTGCGTGGCGCAGATGGCGAGCGCGGACGAGGCCGTGGTGATCGATGCGCTGGCCGACGGCATCGATCTGACGCCGTTCTTCGACCTCATGACCAACGAAAAGGTGGTGAAGGTCTTCCACGCCGCCCGCCAGGACGTCGAAATCGTCTGGCACATGGCGGAGAAAATCCCGCACCCGATCTTCGACACCCAGGTCGCCGCCATGGTGCTGGGCTACGGCGATTCGATTTCCTACGACCAGCTGGTGCAGCGCATCACCGGCGACACGCTCGACAAGTCGCACCGCTTCACCGACTGGACGCGGCGGCCGCTCAGCGACGCCCAGATCGCCTACGCGCTCTCCGACGTGACGCATTTGCGCACGGTCTATGAGAAGCTCGAGGCCGATCTCGAAAGGCGCGGCCGCGTCAACTGGGTCGAGGCGGAAATGGCCGTGCTGACCTCGCCGGAGACCTACCGCATGGATCCGGCGCGCGCCTGGGAACGGCTGAAAAGCCGCGTGCGCAAGCCAAGGGAACTCGCCGTGCTGATCGAGGTCGCGGCCTGGCGCGAGCGCGAGGCGCAGGATCGCGACGTGCCGCGCTCACGCGTGCTCAAGGACGACGTGCTCGGCGACATCGCCGCGCAGGCGCCCACCACGATCGAGAAGCTCGGCCATCTGCGCTCCTTGCCGAGAGGCTTCGAGCGCTCGCGCTGGGGCGAGCAGATCGTCGAGACGGTGAAGCGCGGCCTGGCGCGCGATCCCAAGACCCTGCCGCAGCTCGATCGCTTCCGCCCGGCGCCGAAGGGCGCCGCCACCGTCGAGCTGCTCAAGGTGCTGCTGCGCATGACGGCGGAGCAGCACGGCGTCGCCGCCAAGGTGATCGCGACCGTCGACGATCTCGATCGCATCGCCGCCGACGACGAGGCCGACGTGCCGGCGATGAAGGGCTGGCGGCGCGAATTGTTCGGCGACAAGGCCCTCGCCCTCAAGCACGGCAAGCTCGCGCTCGCCGTCGAGCGCGGCCGCGTGGTGACGGTTGATAAAACTAATTAACGCAATTTCACGATTTTCTACCACTGGTTGACCGCGCATTCTATGCGATGAATACTGTTTTGTTTTTTGGGGCGGGACATGAATTCAAAAAAGGGGTGGCGTGAACATACGCGGGACATCGCTTCTCGCTTGCGAGAAAGCGGTGCCGAAAATTCACAACGTCTTACTCGAGCGGTTTCCGGCGGAGTAAATGCAACCGCTTCTGCGGCTGGTGAAGCTTATTCGGCAATGCTCAGCTGGAAGGACAACAGCGAATTTAGCGAATGGCTCACGACTCATCTCAGCGCAAAACTCGACGCTAACGCCAAAATTCTAAGTCAGGCGATGGATACCGACTACAACCTCGGTAGCAACTGGCATAGGATTTATGATGGCAGACACACCATCGCTGGCAGCTGGAAACTCGCCAGGGAGTCGCTGCCTGATCTCAACGCATTGGATCAACTCGGCGCGTGGGCCAATTCCTATTGGAACGACTTTATCACCACGCGCGGCATGCCGATCATTACTCTCGATCACGCCCGCGAGCTCGACCAGTATTTCAAACATCTAGATTGCGTAAATCTCGCTCAGGTCATCGGCGGAGGCGCTTACGGTATCTCGATCTATTGCAATTGGAATGATCCTGCCAAATTAGTGGCGTCAGCGACGGCGAGCGACTGCAGCGCCTTCGTCTACGCCAATGTGGTCGCGCCGCTAGTGAGCGTGATCGCACTCGGGCGAGCCTATTATCTGATAAGGCAATCCGAACAAGCTGATCTCCAGCGTTTAATTGAGCCAGCGTTAAAAGGGCTGTCGCGTAGTGGCACCACGATCCTACTAATTACAATCATACCCGGCGGCTTTCTCGTCCACCTCAGTAGCGGCATCATAATTAGCATCGCGACTGGCTACGTCTGGGAAAAGGGCAGCGAGAACAAAGATGCAATTTTTGCTGCGCTAAAAGAATCGCTTGAACATTTGCACGCTGCTACGCCGCAGCTTCCAAAACTTCCCTTCGCTTTCCAAAAAGGTGACGGCGCCTAACCGAGCTAGAACCGCAAGATCTCGGCTTTATCCGTCGATCGCCGGCTCGCGGCCGATGAGCCGCGCCAGCTGCCGCACGCGGTTGAAAAGCCGCTC
>Ga0070740_10003179_pt1 | contig 17878 bp, 16 predicted proteins | sample Coa_R2_FD_67286 | JGI IMG/M metagenome (GOLD analysis project Ga0070740, IMG submission 67286) | Surface soil microbial communities from Centralia Pennsylvania, which are recovering from an underground coalmine fire - Coalmine... | ecosystem: Environmental > Terrestrial > Soil > Unclassified ... | reverse complement strand
GCTGTGCTTATACAGCGCGTCGTTGAAGTTGTCGATCTGGAATGGCTGGTAGCCGGTGAGGACTTCGTACATGACGATGCCCAGCGAATAGAGGTCGCTGCGGCCATCCAGTTTCGCGCTCTGCGTCTGTTCGGGCGACATGTAGGCCAGGGTTCCCATCGGGACGCCGGTCGTCGTCTGGCTGCCGCCCTCGGCCAGCCGGGCCAGCCCGAAATCTCCTATTTTGAGAATGTATGGGAACGGCCCCTGCACGCCGCTGCTCATCGTCGTGAGCAGCATATTGTCGGGCTTGATATCGCGATGCACCATGCCGAGCGCGGAGGCGGCGGCGAGGCCGCTTGCCGCCTGTCGCATCAGGTCAACCGCCAGGGGCAGGGGCAGGGGTTGCCCGGCGCTGCGGCGCAGCAGCGTGCGCAACGACCCCTCGGCCATGAACTCCATCACGAGATACAGCACGCCGTCCTGCTCACCGAACTCGTAAATTTCCACGATGTTGGGGTGGTGCAGGGCGGCGGACGCTCTGGCCTCGCGCAGGAAACGCGAGCGGAAATCCGGGTTGGCGGCAAGGTACGCCAGCATGACCTTGATCGCCGCCGGGCGGTCGAGGTATTGATGGACGCCGCGAAAGACCTGACCCATTCCACCCGCGCCCAGCGGGGTTTCGATGCGATACTGGCCGAGGGTGCGGCCGGTGAAATCCATGCTCATAGGTTGACCTCCAGTACGTAGCCAGCGTGGGCCGGTTTATGTGTCTGAATAAGTTCTTCAATGAAATCTGTATCAACCGTCCCGGCAGGTGCGCCGGGCGGGGGAATAATGCGAATATGAAAGACAAAGGGTTGTGATGGCAGTTCGCGAATCAATGGCGTCAGCCCGGTGCAGACTTCGATCATGCGCGTCAGTCCGTAGGCGGTGCCGCGCCAGCTGTAGAGTTCCATTGCGGCGGAAAGCAGGCGGCGGTGGCGCGTCTCCGGCCAGTGAGGGTTAAACGGCAGATCGAGCCAGCTTGCCAGCCAGGGCAGGAACGAGGCAGGGCAGGTGCGCGGGTCAAAGTACATCTCGATATGGTCCTGGCGATGCTCCAACGGCTCCCAGATATTCTCGAAGATGCGCAGAAAACGTTTGAGAAAATCGTCTTCCTGGAAAATGTCGGGCAGGAAGCGGAGATAGAGGCTGCTCTCCTCTTGAGGCCCGCGCTGCACCGGTGTGGCTCGCTCTCGCCGCATAATCACCGAACTGGACGGTGAAACATCTGGCAGGGCGGTAGGCATGACATCGGTGGGGCGGGCAATGGCGGCAAATTCAACCACCGCATCCTGCTCCGGTTCGTCGGCAGGAACTTTCTGTGGTTCTTCTCGCGGTGTCTCCTGCGCCTGCTGGTTTGTGGGGGTAGCGGGAGCCTCCTGTGGCGGTTCCTGCTCGTCGTCGGCGACGGCGGGCTTCCTCAGGGCGCGGTAGGTCAGGGAGTAGGGGCCGATGCGGAAGGTGGCGCCGTCACTGAGCAGGTGCGGCTGATTCGCCAGCAGGCGCTCATCGTTGAGGAAGGTGCCGTTGGCGCTGCCCAGGTCTGTCAGCGTCACGCCGCGCTCTTCCACGCGCACATCGGCGTGGTGGCGCGAGATGATCTGGTGGGCGAGCGTCAGCCCGTTTTCCGGCGTGCGCCCGATGGTCAGCAGGGGCGTATTGAGGGAGACCACCCGGATGATCTTGCCCTCTAGCTGCACAATCAGTTGATCTGGTCGGTCTTGCGTAGCCATGTCAGCGCACCTTTACTTGATGGCGGTTTGAGCAGATCAGCCCGTGACGAGGCACGGTGACGGTGCGTAGCGCGGCGGCCTGCGGGTTGACCGCGTCGGGCGTTTCGCTGACACGTATCTGCACATCCTCCACATATTCGATATCGGGAATCTGCTGGAGAACGCCGAAGATTTCTGAGCGGTTGAGCGAGCGACCAAAGGGCCAGCCATCGCCGCGCGGGCCGCCGGTGTAGGGGTTGAGGTAGCGATAGAGGCGCTCTTCCGCCCGGCGCTGCACTTCCTCGATCAGGGCCGGGTCGCTGCGTTCGGCGACGCGCAGTTCGGCCTGTACCGTGACCCAGACGTACTGGGGCTGGCGCACCTCTAACGCCGTTCCCAGCAGGCGGCGCTGTTCCAGTTGCCCCAGTACGGCGGCGCGCAATTCGGCGGAGAGTGTCAGGCGGGCGGCGGGAATGTAGCCCTCCGTTTCATCGATCTGCGGCAGGACGATGACGAAGACCTGGCCGGGGCGTGGGTCGCCGGGAGCGCCGGGTTGCGCGCCGGGGGCAAGGCAGCGAGCGCGCGCCACGCCGGACACCTCACGGGCCAGGTGTTCATGGTCATCGGCAGTCACGGCCCGCGTGCGCGTGCGCAGCTTCTGGGGGGCGCGCAGCTTCGCATCTTCCAGGCTCTGCGCGTCGCGCCCGCCCATTGCGGGGAGCCGGTTCGTCACGTGCGCCACGTAGGGAATCGAGGATTTGAGGACGGTCAGCGTCCCCTGCGCCACATTGCCGATGACGCCGCCGCCATATTGATAGCGGCTGAAGCTCAACTCGCTGCCCTTTTCCGGCACGCTGCCGAAGCGGTAGACGAAGCCATCGGGCTGCAAGAGTGATGGCCCCAGCGTGAGCGTGCCATCCAGCTTGTCCAGCGTGTAGTGATGGTCTTCGGGGCCGGAGTCGGCGAAGTCGGCGACCTCCTGCCAGCGTTGCGGCCTGCCCATGCCAGCCGGTGGCGTGACGATGAGCGTGTCGCGCCGGGGGTCGAGGGCCAGGATGGGTGAATGCAGCAGCTTGAAGACCTGGCCGGGCGTGCCATCGCTGGTGCCGAGGTACTCGTTATGCACGGAGACGGCGTGGCGGGCGCTGACGGTGCCGCCGCGAGACTCGACGCGCAGGCGGATGAGCGCGGGCGAGACCTTGTAGTTTCTGGGGCCGGCCTGCGCGTCGGTCAGGCGGCAGCGCAGCCAGTAGGCTTTGAGGCCCTGAAACTCGGCCTGCGCCATCTCCGGCAGGTGCAGGATGATCTCGCCCGGCTCGTTGAAGCCGCCGGTGCCGTCATATTCCAACTCGCAGGCGGTCCAGCGAGCCGCGCCGCCCTGCCAGACCTGCCATTCCAGCGGCGGGTTGCGCGGGTCAACACCGGCGCCGCCCGCGCGGTCGCAGTTGACGAGCAGCGCCAGGATGTGGTTGCTGTGATCTTGCTGGAAGGCCAGCAGGAACGAATCGCCGGGCGAAGGGTTCTGCGGAAACATGAGCGTGCGCCGGTTGAGCAGTTCCGCCTGGGAGAGGTTGTGGCGCAGCCAGACATCGCGCTTGCTGGCGTTGCGCGTAAAGGTATCGATCAGTTTCGGCGGGCGAATGGTCAGATCTTTTTCGGTGGTAAAGATGATCGAGGGGCTGGTCTCCGTGCGCACGGTGCCGACCTCGGTATCGGCGGGGATGACGACATCGGCTGGCTGGGCGGCGGAGAGGTAGAAGGTGATGGGCGCGGTGGCCGCGCGCGGCTCCTCCAGTTGCACGCCGATCATTTGCAGGAACTTGATATAGTTTTTGTCGGGAACCTGGTTGACGCGGTAGAGCAGCATGTCGGTCATCCAGGCAAACAGCTCGATCAGCGTCACGCCGGGGTCGCTGACGTTGTGGTCGGTCCATTCCGGGCAGTAGTGCGGGATGAGCAGCTTGGCCTGGTCGACGATATCCTGAAAATGGCGATCATCGAGTGTTGGTACGGGTAATGGCATGGCTCTATACCTCCCTGCCCTGCGCGTTCGCCAGGGCTATGGCGCGCATGCGCTGCTCGTCCTCCGGCTCGCCGGGGATGCGATAGAAGGGAAAGACGAGAGAGCGTCGGTCGTGCGTGGCCTTAATTTCATAGGATATATCAATCAGTAGCCGGGCGCCGTTATCGGGATCGGGACGGGCGATGACATCGACCACGCGAATGCGCGGCTCCCACATGCCCAGCGCCTCCTCGACGTAGTAGGCGGCCAGCCCGGCGGTGGTGGCGTCGTTGGGCGCGAAGAGCAACTCGTGAATCTGGCAGCCAAACTCCGGGCGCATCACGCGCTGGCCCTTCGGCGTCAGCAGGATGATGCGGATGGCCTCTTCGATGTCGCGTTCCTGCCGCGCCAGGGCGATGCGCCCGTGCGCGTCCACCCGTACCGGGAAGGCCCAGCCATTGCCTAAAAAGTCTCGTGTCGTCATTGTATGTTTCCTATCTATTCAGCCAATCATGACGGTGCCGACGGCTACGACTTTGCCGATGGGCAGTTCGACGGGGTCGTTGCAGGTCATGGCGGTATCGCCGTTGCGCGCCGCCGGTTTGCCGTTAATCATAACCGTCTCGCTGCCCATGATGATCTGCCCCTTGTTGGTCGGCGGCACCTGAAACGGGCCACCCTCCGGGATGTGCGGCGGCACGTTATCTGCCGTGCTGCCAACGGTCGCGGCGGGCATGCCCATGATTTTGACATTTGTACTCAGATTACCTGTGATAATGCCATTGAAGGGACTGGGCAGGGGCGTCGGCACGGGCGGACCGGGCGGCGCTGGAATCATGACAATATGCGTGTCGGTGGCGATAATCTGATCGCCCTCTTTTGCCGCCGGTTGTCCCATACTTGTCGCTCCTTTCCTGCCCTGATAACCGTTAATTGAGATTAATCATGCTGCCTTTGACTTCTACGATTGACGCGCCGCCGTCCACCTTCACGCCCGCCGTTCCCTTGACCTCCGCCTCTGCGGTCGCCTGCAGGGAGATATTGCCCTGGGCTTGCAGCGTCAGGTTGCCCTGCGCGCCCAGCTTCATATTGCCCTGCGCCTGTATCTCCGTATCCCCCTGCACCGTGATGGTCAGCTTATTTTCCTGACTGTTGAACACCAGCTTATTGCCTTTGCTATCCTCAATGGTGATGCCACCGCCGCTGTCATTATCGTCAAGCGTAATCATGTGGCCGGTGCGCGAGCAAATGATGCGCTGCTGCACCTTGCCGCCACTGACAACATCCTTCGGCAGTTTGTCCTGCCCGTTCCACAGGCCGCCCAGCACGTAAGGATAATTGATATCGCCCATCTCGAAGCCGACCAGCACCTCGTCGTTGACCTCCGGCAGGAACTGGACGCCGCGCTGCGCGCCCGCGCCGGGGGCGATTACCCGCGCCCAGTCGCTGCTATGTTCCTCGGTTAGCCAGGGGTATTTGACTTTGACGCGCCCCTGCCCGGTCGGATCCTGATTATCGGTGACAATGCCGACGACCAGCCCGCGCTGCGCCTCAATCTTCTCCTCCGTGTTGAGCAGGGCGAAGAGGGTGGCAGGCTGGTGGCCGGAGACGGTGAAGCGCGTCACGTAGCCCTGCCGCGCGTTGTAGAGATGCTGCGTGCCGGTGACGAAATAGGTGCCTCTGAAGCGTTTGCCGACCTTGCTGATCTGCACGGAGACGCCGGCGATCAAGTTCGGCGTTCCCTGGCACAGGCCTTCCGCCTCGATAAAGCTGCCTGCAACCTGGCTGGCAACGGCCTTCGCCAGCGATTCGGCTACCGCTTGCGCGCGAATCGGGCGGTCGGCCACCAGCTTCTGCCCGCCCATATAGAACGCCTGACGCACCTGCCCCGTACCCGCGCCGGAACCCACCTGCGGCGCGCTCTGCTGCTCTTTTTTTGCCTGCCCCTGCACCGCCTGCTTCTGCTCCGGGTCCCAGCCGCGCACGCTCACCGTATCTACCTGCCCCAGCGTGGTCATACGTGGATAAAACTCGCGCAGTTCTACGCCCCATGCAAGCTGAACGGTGGTCGTGCCTTTCGGCGCTTTGCAGTGCAGCGTCTTGCCCGTGACATAGAGCAGATAGCCGAGCGCGGCGGCTCGCTTTTGCAGGAAGGCCAGATTGCTTTCATTATTCTGGAAGACGTAGGGATAGGTCGTCGAGGCCGGTCCAACCTGCGCGCTCAATCCCACCTCCCCGGCGATTTTGCTGATAATATCGGAATCGCTGACGTTGACAAATGAGCGGGTACAGGTGCCGCGCGAAAGCTTATAGAGCCGATCGAAAGCGCGTACTGTCAGTTCCTGCGCGCCGCGCCCGAAGTGCGGTTCGATCTCCACGATCTCGCCATCGAAAAGCAACGTCTCCTGCGAACCTTTTTTCACAAAGATTTTGATGTCCTTGCCCGGCAGCAGTCCATCGTAATCGAGCCAGTAGAGGCCGGGGTCGTGCAGGGTCAGGGTGGCGACCCCTGGCAGGTGGAGACTGTTCTCAATCGCAATATCGATCAGGTCATCCATGAAGTCTGCCGGGGCAGCGGAGCCATTCAGTTGTACGCTCATATGCGTCAGTGGTTGCTCAGCCATTGGGTATCTCCAACTTCATTCCCGGCGTCAATTGCCGCACTCGTGTCAGGTTGTTCGCGTCGGCAATCTGCCGCCAGAATCGCGTGTCGCCGTAGGATTTATAGGCAATCCAGGCCAGCGTATCGCCTTCGCTGACCACCCAGATGCGCTCGCCGCCGCGACCGCCAGAGGTCGGGTTGGTGGGCGGGTAATCGTCCTTCTCCTGAATCTGCTGGAATGTGACATTCATTGTGGAGCGCACAGGCGTGCCATCGGGCAGGAAGAGCGTGAAACGTTCGCTCAGGCTGGTAATCACGGCCTTAAACGTCCATGTCGCGCCCCACTGGAAAATGACAATCGGCGGTCTGCCCCTCTTGCCATCTGACCCCTGCCCGACGCCGTTGAGGCTTGCCAGGCTCGGATCGACCTTCATCATCTCCCAGATCGCCGCCGTATAGGCCTTGCGCACGTCCTTTGGCGCGCCGCCCGATGCTCCATTCTTGATGTTGGAGTAGGTGTCGAAAAACAACTCCATTGTCAGCGTCGTGGCCTGCCCGTTGCTGAACTCATAGAAGCTCAGGTTCGTCCCCTCGCTGGCAACCGCCTGCCATGTATTGCTTTTGCTCAGCGTATATTCCTTCGGATTAAACAGGCACTGCACCACCGTGCCATGATCCCTGTCTCTGATCGTCGCGGCTACCAGAGCCATAACACTCCCTCCTGCCTTATCTGTGCCGTCGGCGTTCCACTTCGAGCCGATTTCTTAAAATCGAATAGACCTGCCGCGCCAGTTCATCCAGGTCTGGCTCCGGCGCGTCCACCTCCTGTGTCGGGGGCGCGGACGCAGAGAGAACGGTTTCCTCCGTGGAGCGTCCTCTTGCCGCTCGCTGCACCTCTGGCCTCGCCTGTCCGTTTGTCTGATTGCTCGCTACTGGCTGTACTGGTGGCGCAACCGGAACAGAGGCAGGGAGACTCGCCGCGCTCTCTTCCATTGTGACCGGCGGCGCAGGCGCGGTGAGCCAGGCGGGCAGTGGCTCCCAGGGAGCGGGCAAACCGCCCCATGGGTCGTTGTCCGGGCGGCGATTTTCTGGCGCTTCCGATCCAGTCGCCCCATGCAGGCCAGGAGAGTCCAGCAGGCCAGGAGAGTCCAGCAGGCCAGGCGAGTCCAGCAGGCCACCCGCAAGGGGTGGCCCTACTAGAGACGCCGTTCCCTCTGCCGTTTGTTTGACCCGGCGTTCGACGTGTAGGGCCAGTGTTTCCTCGTCCATAGTGGCGGGGTTCGGGGTTGAAACCGGTCTGCGGGTTTGTGGCGCATTGTCTGTTCGTGTCTGCGCGATGGGGGGGACGAAGCCGGGCTGGCGCTGGCGCGCCACGTGCGTTAATTCGTGGGCCAGCAGCCCCAGCGTTTCCGGCGTGTCCATTGTTCTCGCGTGTTCGGCGGCCAGCTCCACCTGGTTGCCCTGGGTGATGGCATCGGCGTTGTAGGCGGCGGCCAGCCGTGCGGCCTGCGCGTCGCGATGTATCTGCACGCTGGCCGGGTCGATTCCCAACAGTGGCCGTAAGAAGCGTCTTGTCCGCGATGAGAGCGGCTCCGCCTGCCGCGTCTGGACAGGCGGCGCGGTTTTCGCCATTTCTGGCGTCGTCGGTATGCGCGCCGTTGTCGGCGCCCCCGGTATTGCTGCAACGGCGCGCAGGTTGTTTGCCTGTGCGATTTGCTGCTGGCTCTGCCCCTCTTGCCGCTCTGGCGTGGGTCGTCCTGTCATTAGCGGCTGGCTTTGCGCCTGCTCATCGGAAGGCAAATCGTTTTCCGGGCGTGTCATACTGAGCGGGGAACGTGTCATGCTGAGCGAGAGCGAAGCATCTCTGCCGCTATCGTCAGCTACGCCCGTTGCCTCAGATGCATCGCTCGCGCTTAGCAGGGCAGGGACGGCGAGGTTGCTCTGTTGTGGCCTGGCTGTCGATCTCCTGGCGACCGGGGTTTCATTGTCTGGTGTGGCCGGTAGAGACTTTCCCTCTGGTAGGCTATGGGGCGTGGTCTCTACCTGCGCGGGCAGGCTCTTGCCTGTCAGGCGGGCCAGCCAGGCCTGAGGGGAGCGGTCGGTGTTTGCGGGCAAGAAGAGTTCGTCGGCGCGTATTTCGTTCTCGCCTGCTGTCTCTGGCCGTTGCCGCGCCTGTGGGGCCTGAGCGTTGCGCTTTGGCCCTGGCGTCTCTCTTTTTGTTGTCGGGGTCGATGGCGAAGGACGTGCCTGCGCCGTCAACTCTTCAATGTGCCTGCGCTGGCGGCGCGGCCTCACCGTCTCGACCGGCGATTGCGCGCCCGGTGGTGGGGGAACAGGTTCATCTGTCGGATCGCTCTCGACCTGCTGTTGGGTTGGTACAGCCTCGTCCCTGCCTGTATGCATATCATTAGACGCGGTTTGTGCAGGGGCGTCCAGACTGACAGGCGGCTGCGCATCTTCTTGCTGTTCTGTCAGAGGTTCGTGTATGACTTCCGGCGGGGCTTCACGTTCGATTTCGCGTATGATTTCAGTTTCGGCTAACGTTTCGTCGGCTGGCGAATCACCCCGCAGGCGCCGATTGATCGCGCCCACCGTCGATAAATCGGCCTCCGTGACTCCAGTGGCCGATGGGGCCGATAAATCGGCGCCTGCGGGATATGTGAGCGCGTGCTTTTGCGAAGATTCGTCATCGGCGGTGGGCGCGATGAATTGCGCGCCTACGGGGTCTGTAGCTGCATCGTTTTGTAAATATTCATTATTCCCTGTATTGTCCGTCTCCTGAATGACTGGCGTGAGGAAATGCCTGCTGATAACGGGCAGTGGATATGCCGGGGAGTCAGGAATGGCCTGAGAGGCCGGTAGACCAGGCAGATTGGGCAGAGCAGGAGCCTGTAAGAACTGCCGATGGCGGCTGAGACGGGCAAGCAGCGGCTGGCGCGCGAGGATGGTGCGCACCAGTGCCAGCTGACGCTGATTGTGGAAGATCAATGTGTCTCGTCTCACAGGTGTATCCTTATCCCAGTGACATGCCCTCGTGGGCCAGTTCAAGCGTTTCGATGGCTGCTGCCGTGTCTGATGCCTGGAATTGCGGTCCCGTCCATTTGACCGGGTAGGCGTTGATGAAGTTCCAGCGCATCAATTCCTCTCCTGCCACATCGTACATGACGATGGAGATGTTGCGGCGGCGGAAATTGCCGTCGGCAATGTTCGCGCACCACTTGAAGAAATCGTTGGATTTTGTCATGCCGCGTTTGAGCGTGATATTGCTGACTTTTGTGAAACCGGGCAGGCGATAGACAAACCCGTTGTTGCCGCCCTCTTGATATTCCATCACGTCCATCTCGACCTGCAGGCCGCCGACCTCGGTGAAGACGCCCTGCACGACGCCATCGAGCATGACGTAAAAGCGGCAACTGGGAAAAGCTTCTTCGGCCATAGCTTCTCTCACCTTCCTGTCCCCGGCACGCGCCTGTAGCCGGGTTGCTCGCCACGCACGCGCTCCAGCCGCGCCTGCTCGCGCATCAGCCGATAGACCTTCTCGGCCAGAGCCTGAATATCGATGGACGCTGTGAGCGCGGCGGACTGAGATACATTCTGCTGCTTGCTGTTGTCAGAAGATGTTTGCTCAGGCATTGTCCGACCCTCCTGCTATGTCCAGAGCGAAGCGCGTGCCGCAGTGCGGGCATTGCGTCTCGACAAGGCTGGTGCCGCAGTCGTTGACCTGAATATACAGGTTTTGCAGGTAGGCCATATCTGCCGCGAACAGCCCTTCCAGCAAAGCCGGGCTGATCTGGCTCTGCCCCAGGTCGCCCAGGCGCGTGATGACACGGCTGAGTAGCAGGATGCTCAGGTAGGCCTCGTTGGCGCGTACCCGCGCATCCTGCAACGGCTCGATCTCGTCGAGCGCGGTGGCCAGCCGCATCGTGCCATGACGATGCAGGTTGCCCCGCGCGTCGACGTAGCCGCGTGGGAGCGTGAATTCAAATTCCGTTTGCAACATGTTGATGCTCCCATCTCATACTATGCCATGTCATGCTGAGCGAGAGCGAAGCATCTAAGGCAATCGCTCCAGTATGGCTCGCGTCAGATGCTTCGCTCTCGCTCAGCATGACATGGCATTGCCAGTTCTCAACAGGGTGGAGCGAGCGGTTAGCTCACTCGCTCGTAGCCCTCGTGGGTCAGTTCCAGTTCCTCGATGGCTACTTCGTTGTTGCCCGCATTCGCGCTTGGCCCGGTCAACTTGCTGGGCCAGGCGTTGGTGAAGTTCCACTTGGCGACGGCGGTTCCCTGCTGGTTGTACATGGTGATCGAGCCGTTTTTGCGCGCCGAGTCGATGTCGCCCTGCTCCACCAGCTTGCGCCACTTCCACATGTCCATGGCGTCGGTGATGCCGCGCTTGAGCGTGATGTTGTTCCACTTCAGGCGACCGGGAACCTTCTTAATGACGAACTCGCCTTTGGGGCCGCTCGCCTTGTACTCGACCACCTCGTTCTCGCTGCCGAGTCCGGTGCATTCGCGGAACGCGCCGACGACCTGCCCCTGGAACTCAACGCCAAACCATGCTGAGACCAATGGGTCTGATATTGCCATATGCCACTCCTTCTTTCAGATGCTCAGGTTTGCCAGAACTATGCTTGCTAAGCGCCGCCGCCGGCCCACTGGCTCAGTCGGAAGACGACGAATTCTGCCGGTTTGACGGGGGCCAGGCCGATGTCGATGAAGAGCTGGCCGCGATCGCGCACATCGGGCGGGTTCAGTTCCTCGTCGCACTTGACGAAGAAGGCTTCCTCCGGCGAGCGCCCGAAGAGCATGCCGTCGCGCCACGCGCCCGTGAGGAAGGCCGTCACGTCGCGCTTGACCCGCGCCCACAGGTCGGGGTCATTTGGCTCGAAGACCACCCATTGCAGGCCCTGTTCCAGCGACTTCTCGACGTAGTTGAAGAGGCGGCGCACATTGATGTAACGCCAGGCCGGGTCGCTGCTCAGCGTGCGCGCGCCCCAGACACGCAGGCCGCGCCCGGTGAACGAGCGAATGCAGTTGATGCCTTTGGGGTTGAGCGTATCCTGCTCGCCCTTCGTTACCTGCGTGACGGCTTCCAGCGCGCCCAGTACCACTTCGTTGGCGGGGGCTTTATGCACGCCGCGCTGGCTGTCGTTGCGGGCGTAGATGCCGGCCATGAAGCCGGAAGGCGGCACGGCCAGCGGGCGGCCGGTGGGACCGGCGATCTTGATCCAGGGGTAGTAGAGCGCGGCATATTTAGAGTCGTAGTTGGCCTCCTTTTGCAGCCAGCGCGCCACCTCCTGCGGTGACAGGTCGGGCAGCGGGTCGAGGATGGCGACTCGATCCCCCATACGCTCACAGTGGGCGATCATTGCCAGTTGCACGGCCTTGACGCCGTCGCGGTCGATGGCGCCCGCCTGGTAGGCCGACATGAGGTCGGGGCAGCAGACCATCGTCACATCTTCGGCGACTTCCAGGCCCTCCAGGCCGCTGCGCTCGCTCACATCGCCGGAGAAGTGGTTGGATTGCACCTGCGGCAGCGTGGTCATGGGCGGGGCCTTCAAGACATAGCTGCCCGTCTCCGGCGCGCGGTCGATGGCCGAGCCGGTCGATTTTGTCTCGATGAGGCGGATCAACTGACTTGCGGCATTGACGGTATCCACCGCCGTCTTCGTGGCCGTTTTGCTCAGGCTCAGATTTTCATAGACCTCTTCGATATCGCCCATGCGCGCCCGCAGCGTGAACAGTTCCTGCGCGGATGGCTCGCTGCCGCCCTGACTCGCGCCGCCTTCCTGGCTCTGCGCGTCAGTGGGGGGATTGGCCGGGGCGGGAATACTTTTCGTTGGCGGCAGGATATCGATTTCAATATCCTGCGTCGTCGCGTTTTTTGGATGGATAATCAGGGATGGCACGGCCTTTGAGGAGCGGCTGGGCAACTGCAGCGGGGTCGCTTTCGCCTGCGGGGCGTTGCCGACGACGCGGGTGACGTAGCAGCGACCGCCGCCGTTGAGGAAGTAGCCATAGACGGCGTGGGAGAGGTAGGCCCCCGGCACGTGCGGGTTGCGCGTCCCGCCATCTTCCGCGCTGCCGAACGTGTTGACATACTGCGACCAGTTGGTAATCAGTACCGGGCGATTGGCCGGGCCAGCCGCCGCGAAGCCGACAAAGGCCGCGCAGGCCGTTCCCACTCCCTCAATCGGGCGCGGTCCACTATCGACCTCCTGGATGTAGACACCTGGTGAGAGATACTCAGGCATACAGGTAATCCTCCTTCATTACGTTTTGATGTGATTCAAGACAGTGTAATACAGGAATTTCTGCACACTACGATGTCGGGGCATCCCAGACGATATCGTAGGGATGCTCATTATCGGAAGAGCCGCCGGAAGGGGAATGTGCGTCCGGCACCTCGACGGTAATGGTTTTCTGCGAGCCATCGGCCTGCGTGACGCGCAGGCGCAGGGTACCGGGGCGCACGTCGCGCAGGGTGAAACGGCCCTCCGTGTTGGTGAGGCTCTCAAGGGCGGCGCTGCCCTCAAGGGCGACTTTGACGTTGGCAAGCGGCTCGCCCGTTCTCGTGCGCACCACGCCGCCGATCTGCACGCCGACTTCCGGGGCAACCTTTTTGTCGTCAGCATGGCTGTAGCGCGTAGTGCGTGTCAGCACGAGCGGGGCCTCGATGCTCAGGTTCATAGCGACCGGCACGGTGACGACGTAGTAGAGCGCGGGATGCGGCGGGCCGCCGAGGGCCGACCAGAGATCGGATATGCGCTTCCCCTCATCATCCTGGCTCACCTGCGTCACCAGCGTCGGCTCAAGCTGGCGCAGTTCTTCAGAAAGAACTTCCTCTGGCAACTGCGGATGACGCAGCAGGGTGGTCAGCACGCGCCAGAGCAAGAGATATTCGTCCTCGCTGCTGGTGGTCAGCGCGCTGACCATGTAGCGAAGGTCGAAGCGACGCGGCAGGGCGCGGCGTTCGGCCCGTCCGTTCTGCTTCGTCGTCTCAAAGTCGCTGCGCCGCAACTCTTTGTTCTCCTGCACGTCAAAGAGAAACAGATTGATGGTCGGCCTGATCAACTTTTCGATACGCTCGCGGGTGGGCGCCTCAAAGCGGATATCGACCTCGCGCGGGCTGATCTGGCCGCGCACGTACAGCAGGTTCTGTAGCGATCTGTGCAGTTCCAGTAACATGGCTACCCTACCTCTTTGCTGCCCTGTTTCATAGCCAGCCTCCGATTTCTACTTCGCTCAGGTGCTTTTCCAGCTTGGCGTATTCGGCGCTGGCGGCGCGCAACATGTGGGCCATGCGTACCGGCTCGTGCGCGTCGGCGGCCAGGAAGGCGGCGTTGAGCGCGATATTGCGAATATTACCTCCGGCCACGTTCAGCCGGGCCAGCTTCTGCACGTCCAGTCCCTCGACCGGCATGCGCGGGGGCAGGATGCGCCGCCAGATTTCGGCGCGCTGCGCCGCGTCTGGAAATGGGAAGTGGACGATGAAACGAATGCGGCGCAGGAAGGCTGTGTCCAGCGCGCTTTTCAGGTTCGTCGTCAGGATAGCCAGTCCGCGATAGGCTTCCATGCGCTGTAAGAGATAGCTGACCTCAATATTGGCATAGCGATCATGGCTATCCTTGACCTCGCTGCGCTTGCCGAAAAGCGCGTCTGCCTCGTCGAAGAGCAGGATGGCCCCGCCCTCCTCCGCGGCATCGAAGACGCGGCGCAGGTTTTTCTCCGTCTCGCCGATGTACTTGCTGACGACCGACGAGAGGTCGATGCGGTAGAGATCGAGGCGCAGTTCGTGCGCCAGCACCTCCGCCGCCAGCGTCTTGCCCGTGCCGCTGGCCCCGGCGAAGAGCGCGCTGATACCCAGGCCGCGCGTGCTGCCTGCGCTGAACCCCCACGTCTCGTAGACGGTACTGCGCTGGCGCACGTGTGCGGCAATCTCATGCAGCAGTTGCAGTTGTGGCTCCGGCAACACCAGGTCATGCCAGTCGGCCACCGGCTCGATGCGCTGCGCCAGGTCTTCCAGCGCGGGCCGGGCCTGCACGCGGCAGGTGTCCCATAGTAGCGTGCCGAGGCTGTCGTGGTCTCTATCCTCAAGGGTTGTTTGCAGGATTGGCGTGCTGGCGGCGCGAATGGCCGAGGCGCTCAAATTGAACTGCGCGACCAGTGTCCCAATATGGCCGTTCAGGTGCGCGGAGAGCTTGCCCAGCGCGTTCTGCCAGAGCTGACGCTGCTCGGCGGTCGTTGGTTTGCGCGCGTCGAAGGTCAGCACGGGGCGCACGAGCTGGCGGGCGAAGTGGCCGCGCTCGCCGCTCATCAGCAGCAGAGGGGCGTTGAGCTGCTGCGCCAGCCGGTTGAGGGCCGTCAGGCGCGCCGCGTCCGTGCTGTCCAGTTCATCACAGTCCAGCAGCAGCACGCGCCCGGCCAGCATTGCTTCGCGTTCCCAGAGGCGGCAGAAGCTTTCGATTTCGCCCGGCGCCAGCGGTACCGCGGCGGCTGGCAGCACGCTGAGGCCCAGGTCAAGGGCTGCACAGACGCCCCTGGCGACCTCGAACTTGCCAGCAGTGTCCTCGCCGCAGAGTTGAAGCACGGGGACAGGCGGCGTCGTTTCCCGCTCCGGCAGCGATAGAGGCTCTATCTCCGCCAGCAAGGGCGACCACGCGGCGACGAGACGTTGTATCAGCTCCTGCTGCGATGGCACCGGCTCATCAGTGGGCGCGGGCAACTCCATGATAGATGCGGCCAATCGCTCATCGGGCTGAGAAATGCCCAGCAAACAGTGCAGGATACGCTCGTCAATGCGCAGGGGACTCTGCGTGAGCGCATTGCTGCTTCCCATACTGATGAGCCGCCAGCGACGCAACGGCGAGGCTGGCGCGAGCGCGTCCCAGTGCGCTGCTGGCAGAGCCGCGAGCGCGAGGCCGAAGGTAGGAGCGGGGGCGCACAGTGTGGGAAAGGCGGCATCTAGATCCATACCGGCGCAAAGGAGCAGTATGTCGCGTTCAAACGACGTAAGGCCAAAGGCGGCGCAGAGTCGCAGCAGGGCCGGAGGGGGTAGCGAGTCATCATACGCTGGTTGCGTCTCCTCCGCCCGCGCTTGCACCGCCTCACCGCGCGCGCGCGCCATGTATTGTTCCAGCGCCTGTCGCACCTGTGCAAGCGCCGCCACGAGGTAACGCCGGTTCTGTTCGCTCCAGTTGTTGCCTGTCATGTTGCTCACGAGATGACCACCTGCGGTATTTCGCGGGCCGTCGACTCAATAAAGCGGCGGCCTTCGATCAGTATGACTGAGACTTCATAGGTCGCGGAGAGGCGGGCGCGGGTCTGGAAGCCCGACCAGAGCCGCGACATCTCTTCCGTGTTGAGAAATTCCGGGTGAATGCTGATCTGCTCTACCTGCTCACCCAGCGTAGAAGCTGCCAGCGCCGTTATGCCCGCGTTGCTGCCGTTGCCCGCGCCCAGCGAGGACAGTGTGGCGCGAATCGCCTCTCGCGTCAGCAGCGGCGTTTCATAGAAAAACTGGATGGCGTAGCCAAGCAAAATCTCGGCCTGCAAATCGCGCTCGCCGTAGGCCGTCAAAAGGTAGTGCAGGTCAAGCGCCAGGGGCAGGTTTTCCCGCCGCTCCCCCACAGAGGAAAGCGTACTGCCTTGCCGCCAGCCAGAGTTGGGGGTGAGGCGATAGAGGTAGAGATTGAGCTGGTTGTGTTCCTCCGTCCCTCCGGCAAGCACGCGGTCGGGCGGCAGAGCGGAGACCGTTACATCGCCCATGCCGGTGAGGGCTGGCTGCTGAACCAGCACATTGCCCAGCAGGTGCTTCAGGACTGCCGTCACCGATGCAATTGCCAGCGCGCTGCTCATGCTCTCTCCTTTATCTGCTGTCTTCACTTCCGCCAGCCGCTCGCCGCCTTTTCCGGGCCTGGCGCGTCAGTAATCTTTCAGCGCATCACTTTATATCGGGCTGACCGGTTCCGGTTAGCAGGCAGGCGTCGATAAAAGCGCGCAGGCCGGAGCCGCTCTGGAGGTAGACTTCGCGTCCACTGCTGATATGGCGAATCAGGCAACGTTCTATCTGATCTGTCTCATCGACCGAGACGCGGATCAGGAAACTGGCAGCATCCAGCAACACCTCTTGGGCGGTGTCGGTGCGCACTACCTGCAGGTGTGTTGTTCCCGCCTGTCGGTCGCGCCAGCACTTCAGGACGATGGAAAACATATTTTTAGCCATTGTGCCTCTGTCAGTATAAAATGACGAAGCGGAAAAGCGCCTCGCCGAAGGCTGGCCGCGTTCCCTCTCGTTTCTCCACGTAGCTTCACTAACCGACCTGCACCTACCTCGTCTTGCTTGCCTGGAAGAAATGTAGCACGAACAGTTCTGTTTTTGTTCTGGCGAAGTTCTGGCAGAGTTCTATGTTTCTGTCGTTGAGAACCACAGGTTGAGGAGCCATGCGGAGCGGCAATGAGCTGTTAGCCCTGAGTGCAGCGAAGGGGAAGCATCCCCGGTAGCCATTTCACCCGGTTGGCTACCGGGGATGCTTCGCTGCGCTCAGCATGACACGTCGGGGCCACGTTTTTCCGGCATGCTGGCAGGGTTTATAGCAAGACGCGCAGGGGAGAGAGGATGAATTCGCCCAGGCGGTTGTACCAGGGGCGGCGGTTCCACTCGTCAATTTTCAGTTCAAAAGCGTTTTGCGTGTCGCACTGGAAAAGTTCTTCCATCTGCCGCGCCAGATCGCGGTCGTAGACCTCGACGTTGATTTCGTAGTTGCCGACGGAACTGAGGCGGTCGAGGTTGGCAGTGCCGACGGTTGACCACTGGCCGTCGATGGTGCAGGTTTTGGCGTGCAGCATGTTGCGGTAGCCCCAGATGCGGATGCCTGCCTTCAGGCATTCGGTGAAGTAGCCCCGCGTGAGCCAGTCCACCACGACGTGGTTGGAGATCCAGGGAACCAGTATTTGCACATCAACGCCGCGCTGAGCCGCTGCTTTGAGAGAGTCAAGCAGCGAGCGGTCGGGGACAAAGTAGGCGTTGGTCAGCCGGATCGTGTGTTCGGCGCGGTCAATCGCGTCGATGTACATGTCGCGGATGGGGAAGGTGAGGCGCATGGCATTGGTGCCGCGCACGTTGATCAGCGGGTCGAAGCGACGCGGGTAGTGGCGCGTGATGCGCCGACGCGCGGGCTGCTGCCAGTTCCAGAAATCGACGAAGGACTGCGCCAGATCGGCGACGGCAGGCCCTTCGATGCGCAAGTGGGTATCGCGCCAGGCTATGGCGTACAGGCTGCCGATGTTAAAGCCGCCGATAAAGCCAATCTTGCCGTCGACCACCAGCAATTTGCGATGATCCAGCGCGTAGCGTCGCAGGTCGAACAGTTGCCAGGGCCATTTAATGGGTTGATATTTCAATGCATGAACATTCGGCGGGAACTGCTTGAACGCTCGCGGCACGACGCCGTTGCCGAAGCTATCGAAGATGACATATACTTCTACGCCCTCGTTGGCCTTGCGCACCAGGTGTTCTTTGAAACGTCGGCCAAC
>Ga0070740_10003177_pt1 | contig 17884 bp, 10 predicted proteins | sample Coa_R2_FD_67286 | JGI IMG/M metagenome (GOLD analysis project Ga0070740, IMG submission 67286) | Surface soil microbial communities from Centralia Pennsylvania, which are recovering from an underground coalmine fire - Coalmine... | ecosystem: Environmental > Terrestrial > Soil > Unclassified ... | reverse complement strand
GGTCCTGGAAGGCATCCAGCCAGGAGATGGGCACGCGAATTTTGGCGAGCTGGGGCGAAGCATCCGCACGATAGTCGAAAAAACTCACACCCCGATCGATCTGCATCTGTTCAGTGATATGCAGCGCACAGCCATGCCTGCAAACTTTGCTGATATGACCCTGCCATCGAATGTTGCGATTGTTCTGCATGATGTCGCGAAAAGCAAAGTACCTCCAAACTGGACAATCGAGAGCATAAGAGCGCCGGCTCAGCTTTCTGATCCGAAAGACACGAAGCAGTCTCGCGTGCAAGCCGTTGTGGCCGGCTTCGATACGCCGGAAGCCGTGAAGACAATCGAACTATTAGTGAATGGAAAACCCACCGCATCGCGCAAAGTGAACGTGCCTGCGAGCGGGCGGGCCACGGTGGAATTCGCGCCAATTGACGTAGGCTACGGAATTAACCGCTGTGAAGTTCGGCTCGCAGGCGGAGATGCTTTTCCGCAAGATGATGCGGGTATTTTCGTGATACGACGGTCTGATCCGGAGCGGGTGCTGTTCGTTCATGCAGCCAGTGACACGCGGTCGCCTCTCTACTTCAGCGCTGCATTTGGGGCAATTGGACAGTCGTCTTTTATATTGCAATCCGTCACTGCGGAGCAGACGACGGACCTTGATCCATCAAAATTCAGTTTTGTGGTGCTGTCGGATGCCATAGCGCTGCCCTCCATCTTTGAACATGCGCTCTCTCAATATGTGTCAAAGGGTGGAGGTGTTTTTATTGCCCTCGGCACGCATGCAGGACAACATCAGCGCATTCCAGTGTGGGGAGCTGAGGTCGACAATACGCATGATTACGCTCGCATTGGACGCGCCGCGAGGATCAGCCAGATCGATCTCACATATCCTGCGCTCCAACAGGAGCAGCCGAGTCGCGACAATGGGGGCTGGGGAGAAACGAAGTTCTTCTATGCTGTATCGGTTGATCCAGGCAAATCGCGTGTGGCGGCGCGCCTGAATGATGGAACTCCATTGCTGCTTGACAAGCAGGTGGGCGAAGGACATGTGCTTCTCTTCACGTCTGGATTGGAGAACCTTACAAACGATCTCCCTCTGCATCCCGTCTTTGTCGCATTTATTGACGAGACAGCGCGCTATCTTTCAGGCCGCGAGCGGCTGTCCGGCTCGCAGCTTGTGGACTCATTCGTGCAACTGCGTTCCTCAGCAGCGCCAATGAGCGAAGCAGCAAGCGTGGAGGTGGTTGATCCTGACGGGCGCAGGCCGCTTTTACTCAGCGAAGCACGCACAGCGCAGACTTTTCGCCTGCAACGCGCAGGTTTTTATCAGGTTCGTTTTGCCAACGGACGCGATTCACTGATTGCCGTCAACCCTGATCGCCGCGAATCTGACCTGCAGCCGATTGCACCGGATATACAGCAGCTCTGGAGCGGAAGCAATCGCGGTAATGCGCCTGTACAAGCGACCGTCGTTGATGACATCAAATATCACCCCGTAAATCTGTGGTGGTACGTTATGCTGTTCGCATTGGTTGTCGCGCTGGCGGAAACGGCCCTGGCCAGCCGTTACATGGGCACGCAGCGGGAGGAAGCATGAGCAGGCAGCAAGAGCTCAACTCCTATATCGCGCGGCTGCAGCGCAGGTTGCGGCTGGGAGCATGGCTGCGCGGCGCAGCGATCTTTACCGGCACCGCTCTTATTGTCACGATTGCCCTCGTGATGTTGTTGAATCACTTTGCTTTTCCCGCGCACGGAATCATTGGGGCTCGTTTGGCGCTGCTTACCTCGCTCACCGCAGTCGCGACACTTGGCATAGCTCTTCCGCTTGCGCGCCTTACGCGGACGTACGCAGTGCGGGAGGCAGAAGCCGCACATCCTGAATTCCAGCAGCGGCTGATGACCTTTCATGAGCGCGAAAACAATGGCAGCGACGCATTTATGGAGTTACTTGCTGCCGATACGCTGTCACACACGCGGAACGCAGAACCATCTTCGCTGGTTGCGGACAGCCGGCTCTTCGCGATGAGCGGCGCGGGCCTTGCCTGTCTCGGCGTGCTTGTGTGGACAATCGCCGCTGGACCGGGCTATGTGGGTTACGGCGCATCGCTGCTTTGGACCGGCCAGAAGCATCCTCCGTTGTACTCCATCGCAGTCATACCCGGCGACGTGGCGGTGCGGCGACACAGCGATCAGCTGATTACCGCTCGCATCCTCGGCATGCGTCCCGGGAAGGCTCAGATATTTGCCCGTTATCAGAGTTCAGGTGCCTGGGAGCCTGCAGTCATGCAACCGCAGCCAGACACAGGCGGCGAGGCAATGTATCAGTTTGTTTTTGCCGGACTGCCAGAAAACGTGGAATACTACGTGGCCGCAGGGCCGCTGGCTTCACCGCATTACAAGATACGCGTCGTAGATCTTCCTGCCGTGAAGGGGATTCGCGTTACATATCAGTACCCAAAATGGACCGGAATGAAGCCGGTGACTGAAGAGCACTCCGGCGATCTACGAGCCATTGAAGGAACCGCCGCCGCTATCGAGATCGAGATGGACCATCCATTGAGGAATGGCCGGCTTACGCTGGATGATGCCCAGACCATTCCTCTGAAAGATGAGAGCGACAACAAATATCAGGGCACAATCCACATGCAAAAGGATGGCGCGTATCACATAACCGCCATCGATGATGGACAACCAGTGCGGCTCTCGGAGGACTATTTCATCGCTACGGAGAAAGCGATGCCTCCGGAAGTGGCCATTAGTCGTCCCGGCGGTGACTACCGCGCCAGTCCGATTGAAGAAGTAACGGTTGGCGTTAAAGCATCGGACCAGTTCGGACTAAATGATGTGCATCTACATTACTCCGTGAATGGTGGCCCAGACCGCGACGTAAGCCTGCTCAAAGCTCCCGGCGAAAAGAGCGTTGACGGAAGTTATACGCTGCGGCTCGAAGATTTTAAGCTGGTGCCCGGCGATCTGGTGAGCCTCTACGCTACGGCGAAGGATGGTCAATCTGAGTCGCGCACTGATATGACCTTCATTCAGGCTGATCCGTTTGAGCGTGAATTTTCGCAGTCTCAGCAAATGGGCGGCGGTGGAGGCGGCAGCGGCCAGAACCAGATGGAAATCTCCAGGCGCGAGAAGGAACTGATTGCCGCGACCTGGAAGCAGCAGAACGACAAGTCAACAACGCCGAAGGACGCAGCTGCAGCGGGGCAGTTCCTTTCGGATGCGCAGCAGAAACTGCGCGATCAGGTGATGGCGCTGTCCGCTCGCATGGAAAGCCGCGATCTCTCTGAGGCAAACGAAGAGTTCAGCGGCTTTGAAAAAGACATGCAAGCCGCCGCAGCGGCCATGACTCCTTCGGCGGACAAGCTGAAAGCCACACAGTGGAAAGACGCCATCCCGCTGGAGCAGAAGGCGCTTCAGGCGCTGCTTCATGCTGAAGCGACCTTCCGGCAAATTCAGGTTGCCTTCAGCCAGCAGGGGGGCGGTGGAGGTGGCGTCAATAGCGCCGGACGCGATCTGGCCAGCCTCTTCGATCTTGAGCTGGACACGGAAAAAAACCAGTACGAAACAGCGCAGAATACATCTCCCGCCGATCAGCGCCAGAAAGATATTGACGACGCGCTTGCCAGACTCGATGCTCTGGCGAAGCGGCAGGAAGACTTAGCAAACCAGCAGCGCAATCCGCAGCAGAGCTTTCAGGAGCGCTGGCAGCAGGAGATGCTGAGACGCGAGGCCGAACAGTTGCAAAAGCAGATGGAGCAGCTTGCCCAGAATGGCCATCGAGAGCAGTCTCCAGGACAATCCTCTCAGCAACAGAATGGTTCTCAGATATCCCGACAACAGAGCGACGGCCGATCTTCCGGACAAAGTTCGGACCAGCGCATCGAGCAGGCCCTGAGCCGTTTACGTGAGGCCGGCGATGCGATGAAGCGCAGCGGCAATTCAGAGCAAAGCGCGGACGCAGCGCGCCAGGCTGCCGACCGCTTGCGTGAAGCGGCAGACCTGCTGGGCAGAACACAGCAGCAGCTCGCCTCCGGCAAGCTGGATTCGCTTTCCCATGAAGCAGACCGGCTGACACAGGAGGAACGCGCACAGTCGGAGCGTATCAATAAATTTGCCGGACAGCAGGATGAATCCGGCGAGATGGATACAGACAGCATGATGAAGCGCTTGCACGAGCGTGACCAGCTGGCGAGCGAACGGCAGCAGCTCTCCGATGATCTCTCGAAGCTGCAGAAGAACCTTCGTGATACAGCTCGCGAGATGGCCCCAAATCAGCCGGGCACTTCTCAAAAGCTGCGTGATGCGCTGACCGAAATGGACCAGTCCGATCTCGACAACCACATGCAGAGGTCCGCGGACTGGCTGCGCGGCGGCATCAATCCGAACGCGAACGGCACCGAGAGCGAGATCGCGCAGGGATTGCAGAAATTGAGCCGGCAGCTGCATCAGATACAGCAAGGAATCGGGCAGGACAAACCCGGACAGAGCGCCGGTACACAGAATGATGAGACCGCCACGCTAAATCAGGTCGAGCGTCTGCGCAGCCAGCTGGAAGCAATGACCAACAGCCAACAGCAGGGACAGAATGGTTCGCGCCGTGGCTCCCAGTCAGGAAGCAGTCAGCAGGCGGGCGATGGTCAGCAGCAGGGCAGTCAGCAGCGGGATAGCAATGCCGTCCAGCTGGCACGAAACGGCATCCAGCGAGGTGGTGACCTTAGCGGCGAGGTGCGTTACGGCGGAGAAGGCGCGGAGGGCGCCATATTCGGCAATATGAACACCGGCAACAATCGCTTCAGAGCAGCGCAGAAGAGGCCGGTTCCGACGGATGCTTCCGGCAATCCACCCGACAACGAGCGTTTCTTTCAGCAGGGTATGAGCGAGCTGAACCGGTTGCGCCAGATGGTGCGGAGCGATCCGCAGGCAGCTAAGGAGGTCCAGAATCTGACGAGGCAGATGCAACTGCTCGACCCTCGCCGTTTCCCCGGCAATCCGGAGATGGTGGAGCAGTTGCACCGCGAAATGCTCGGCTCGCTGGACCGCATCGAACTCCAGCTGCAGCGTGTTGGCTCAACGGATGCCCGCGTTGGCAAGCCGTTCTCTATACCAGAGGGATATCAGGATTCCGTCGCCGAATATTACAAGAGGTTAAGCAGGAATCCATAGGCGTTCATATTCGTTGCACAAACAGGCATGAGAAGTGCTGCCGCACTGGAATGAAGGCGATGATCCAGCAGATGGTGACCAGGATCGCCATGGCGGATTGATTTAGGTGCGGGGACATAAGAATGTGAAAAGCATCGATATTGACGATAACCGCAGCCAGCAGTGTGAGGCCGAGCGGGACGTATCGGCCTATCAGAACAAGCGCGCCGCCAATCACCTGGGTGCCAGCGACCAGCCATACATAGTGTGACTGAATCAGAGCTCCAACAAATTGTCCGGCGAGGCCGGTCGGCAAGGGGCCTTTGATGAAGTCGAGAAATCCATTCAGTCCAAAAATGACAAAGATCAGACCCATAATGATGCGGGCGATTAGGGCTGCGATTTTCATCCGATAACCTTTCTCACCGGCAGCTATGAATGGATGCCGGTAATGTTTTGAGTGTGATTCAGTTTGTAACAACTTACAAGTGCTCGGCGAGACGATTCGGCATTTGCCAAGCTTTAAAATTTCAAGGCCTCGCAACCAACCCGAGGCCTCTCGACGTTCTCAATAGACATCTGTTCTGCAAAATGAAAAGGCTGCTTCACTCCAGCAGCCTTTTCATCAGTCGACTATTACATGTTTTCGTGCGAGATTTTCTGGCCTTGCCGTCTGAGTTGGATACAGTTATGACCGGCCCAACCTGAATGCACACGAACGCTGATGGCAACGTTTCTCATCGCATTCAGAACTACGGCGTCTTCACCGTATCGCCGGTCTGCGGCTTGCCTGATCCGCTGAATGTTCCCACAGCAGACGAAGCATCCACACTGGTAATCGTAAGCTGCCCAATGGCGTTTTCAATCGAGCGCAGCGGTTTGCCTGTAGCCGGGTCCTTTACTACACGGACCACACGTGAGACAGCCAGCTTATCGCCTACTTTTACGCCGGACGAACTGCCGACGTTAATGATGATGCTGTCCGGAGCCGATGCATCCGCCACCAGTCCTGAAACCGGAGCTGCAATCGGGGCCGCAGCCGTAGGCAGCTTCGCGCTGTCCGCATTCAGATTTGCAGCCAGTTCAGCCACAGCCTGCGACGTTGCTTCGCCGATAATCGTCTGCGCAAAGTTGCTGCTGTTCATTCCGGCCTCGCCACCGCCGTAGCCGCCCGTTCCCGCGCCTCCACCTAGAAGGTTCGTGCCCGAGCGCTTTGACTCGCCTTTACCGGTTGCCGACGCCAGAATCTCAGCCGTATTCACGTCAATCATGCGCGCTGTAATGGCAACAACAGCTTTGGCGCTGTGTGTGCCCACGCCGCCCAGCCCATAGCCGCTGCCCCATTTGCCCAGCATGCCGCCAATGTTCTTGCTCTGGTCATCACGGCCAAACTGAGTAATATCGCCTGTGATCACGGCATCTACACCCAGAATATGCCCGATCTTCGCGGCCGTATTCGGATCGGCGCGGTTACTGTTTGAAAAATTCTGCTCATTCAGTATCTTGTCTATCTGATTGCGCTCAATCACGCGATACGTGCCGTCATTCACCAGCTTGTCAATCAACATGTCGCTGATGCCCTTGCCGATATCGACATTCGTGCCGAAGACCGCCTGCGATGCCGTCATCACGGTCGCATAGTTGAAATCGAGCACTGCAACTTTATGTCGCGTCGCCGGCTGTTGCGCCACGAGCACGGGAGCCATTACGAGGAACGAAAGAATTGCCGGAACTACTTTACGCATTGCCACTGTTCTCCTACCTGATGTTCAAAAACTTCTCTAAACCGGATACTTCTGTATCAGCACGGTCCATATAGCTGTCAGCCGTCTGAAGATCGTTCTGACTGAGAGCGCGGTTCGCCTCATTCATCGCGGCATTCATCCGGTTCAGCGAACCGAGAACATCGCCGCGAATATCAAAACCCTGCGCCTGCTGTTGGCTGCGAAGCTGCTGCACACCGCTGCGCGCAGCGTCCGCCCGCGCCTCCAGATTCGAATAGCGGTCACGCGCCTGACGAATCTCCTGTGGCGAAGGCCCCGCAGGAGCGGCCGGAACAGGCTGCTGTAGCACGGCAGCCTGAGAAGGCAGCGCGTGCGATACCGCCTGCTGCTGTTGCTTCACCGCTTGTGTCTTCGGAGAAGAAGCAGTCGAGAGACCCGGCTGAGTTACTACCGGAGCCGGCTGACTCTGAGCAGGGGTAGCCGTGCTTAAAGGATTCGGCTGCTGTGATGTATCCGGAGCAGGAGTGCTCGCGGACGTAGCGCCGCCTGCATCTGGTGACGACGGAACCGCCTGTGTGTCCGCCGCCGCCGGCTTCTGACTGGCATTGGTCTTAAAAACATGGGGCAGCAGGGTGGCCGCAGCTACAAGCGCCAGAATCGCCGCCACCGCTCCAAGCCCAATCCACAATCCGCGACGACTCTTCCCGCCATCCGGAGCAGAAGCGACAGGAGCCGCAGCAGCCGGAGCAAACCCCTGCTGCTGTACTGGCGCAGGTTGCGCAACTGGTTGCGTCGTGGCCTGCGATTGGGCCAGACTCTTCAGCGCATTGCGAAATTCCTCCGCCGTCTGGAACCGCCCATCCGGGACCTTGACCATCGCTCGCAGCACAATATTGTTCAGCTCCGGAGAAAGCGCCGGATTCACCTGTGCCGGCGGCGTCGGGGCCTCATTCAGCTGCGCGTTTAACACGGAATACGAAGTGTCCGCCTGGAATGGCTTCCGCCCTGTAAGCATCTCGTACAGCGTCACGCCAAACGAATAGATGTCCGACCGCGCATCCACCGTGCCGCCCCGCACCTGCTCCGGCGACATGTAATACACCGAGCCCATCGTCGTCCCTGGGCGCGTCAGCTGCAGGTCATTCGTAGACTTGGCAATGCCGAAGTCCATCAGCTTCACGAGCCCATGCGACGTAATCATGATGTTCGCCGGCTTAATGTCCCGATGCGTTACGCCCTTGCTGTGCGCGTAACTCAGCGCCGAGAGCACCTGGCTTGAATACTCAATGACGCGATCCAGCGGAATCTTTGTCTGGCCCGCCAGCGTCTCCAGCGTCGTGCCTTCCACAAATTCCATTACCATCACCAGTTGGTTCTGGAATTGAAACGCCGTGCGCAACTGCGCTATGTTAGGGTGCTCCAGGCCCGCGAGCGTCCGGATTTCCGTCATGAAGCGCGCTGCCAGCTCCGGCTCCGAAGCAAAATCCGGAAGCAGGATCTTCATCGCCTCTTCACGATTGGAAATGATGTTGCGGACTTTATAGACGCGGCCCATGCCGCCCGAACCCAGCAGCGCCAGGACTTCATAATCGCCAATACGCTGTCCGACTTCCAGTGCCATAACAGGGCCCTCTGCGGATTAAGTTTTCTGCCGGGGGAGAGAACAGATGTACTGCTGAACGCCCCTGAGTGTACTCCATTTCACTGTCACAGGCCCATAAAAATCCGATTTTCAGGGAACCTGACTCATACGCGCCGTAACCTGCTCCGCCGGGCTATCTCCCGCTCTGGAAAATGGTGTAAGGCAGATATGGATCGTTGCAGTGGGCAAGGAATTGTTATTCCAACTGGAGTCGTCGCAACGCGATGATGGAGTGGAGGGGACCTGCAGTTTCTCGTTTCCCCATTCGCACGAACCGTGTCCTTTAACCACCTTTACAGAGTTCCCTGTTTCTGGCAGTCTTATGCAGCACCCCCTTCATGGTTGTAGCGGCCCATTCAAGCTTTTTTCAGCTTCAGTGGGAACGAACGAGAAGAGTTTTCTCAATAATGGAAAGCCAGACAGGATTGAAGCTCGAAGTCGCAGGACTCACCGACGTTGGCTGCAAGCGCACCAATAATGAAGACAGTTATGGTTATGACCTCGCCGCGCAGCTTTTCGTCGTCTGCGACGGCATGGGAGGCATGGCCGCCGGAGAAGTAGCCAGCAGCACCGCCGTCAACACACTGTTGCGCGCCTTCAGCCAAAACACAGCATCATCTGCCGGCATTGAAGAGCGCCTCTACAACGCCATCATCCAGGCCAATCACGAAGTCTGCGCCCTGTCCCAGACCAATGAAGAAATGCGTGGCATGGGCACAACATTGGTCGCCGCTTGCATCGACACCCGCAAAATCGTCATCGGCAACGTAGGCGACAGCCGAGCCTATTTCCTGCGCGAAGGAGGCTGTGTCCAGATCACCTTAGACCATTCTTATCTCGCCGAGCAGGTCCGCAACGGAACCATGACCGCAGATGACGCCGGAGCATCCCCTCTGCAGTCTCTTATCACCCGTGCCATCGGAACCTCCCAATCCGTCGAGCCAGACCTCTTCAGTGCCTCCCTTGAACCGGGCGACATGGTCCTGCTCACCACCGACGGCCTCACCCGCTACGCCGACGCCGGCAGCATCGCCCAGATTGTCCTCAATCAACCTGACCTGCAGCAAGCCTGTCAGATGCTCATTAACACCGCAAAAGAGCAGGGAGCAGTAGACAACGTAACCTGCCTCCTCCTCCGCTTCTCTGAATAAAATTTCAGCTGCGTAGCGTATATCAAAATAAGTTTTGTCATCCTGAGCGGAGCGCGAGCGAGCAGTCGAAGAGCCTGCTTTTTGCCGAGGACAGCAGGAACATGGGTACCCCATCCTGTGCAAAGCGAAGGGTGAGAGTATCTACTCCGAAACCATTCCAATCGTCCTCAGCCACCTCTCCACCAGATCAGGCCACTCCGTGATCGGAAGCTTGGTCCGCCGCAGCCCAAATGCATGCCCGCCCTGCGCATACATATGCATCTCCGTGGGAACACCGGCCTTGATCAGCGCAAGGTAGTAAGCAATCGGGAAGTAAACGCTGTCAACATGATCGTCCTGTGCCTGTACTAAAAACGTTGGCGGTGTTTGACTCGTGACATGCAGATCAGGATTCAGCTCAAGCTGCTTGTCCGCGCCTGGATGATGGGCCGAAGCTGGAAGCACAAACTTCTTAGTGCCTTCACGCGCATCCCATTCAGCCACGGTCAGCGACAGATGACCGGGGTAAACACCCACCGCAAAATCCGGACGGCAGCTTTCTTTGTCGGCGTCATCAACAGGCGGATACAAACGTTTTTCATAATGCGTGCTCATCGCCGCCACCAGATGCCCACCTGCAGAAAAGCCGAGCACTCCAATCTTGTGCGGATCGATATGCCACTCCGCCGCATGCAATCGCACGAGGCCTAATGTACGCTGCGCGTCTTCGAGCGCCATCGGCGATTCCGGATAAGGCCCCGATTTCGGGTACGGCCCCACATTCGTCACGCGGTACTTCAGCAGCACACACGTAACCCCTTTAGTCGTCAGCCAGTCGCATACTTCCGATCCTTCAAGATCGATAGCCAGTATTTGATACCCGCCACCGGGAAATACAACGACCGCTGCGCCTGTGTTCTTTCCCGTTGGCGAATAGACCGTCATCGTAGGCCGCGTCACATTCGTCACGCCCACCACCGGCTTGCCAGCAACCAGAAATTTTGGATCGGTTTCCATGCCCTCAGGCCCTTTCACAGGCTGCGGATCGGGTGTCGCCCCGGGCCATATTGGAATTTGTGTATGTCCGGGCGATGGCTGCCATGTAGTAGATGTCTGGGCATTCAGACCGACAGACGCAAATACAGCACAGAGAGCAAAAATCAAAGACTTCATCACAATCCAAATATTTCATCTCTCTAACCAGTGCATCGCTGGCTGTATCCAAAAAGTCAACATGCCGTTGTCATAGCGCGGAAGTGGTGAGTTGCTGTCAGGAAGGCGACGCCAGAATCATGGGTTGGAAATGAAAAGCTTACAACTCGCTTAAAAATGGAATTCATACTCTGCGATCTTCGCGAAGCCTCAGTGTCCCCTGCGGTAAGCTTTTAGCGAATCTTGGCGTTCTTAGCGACTTGGCGGTAGCTTTTAAATGAAATCGACGTGTATGGGAAGCAAAGCTGATTCAGGAATTCAGCACCGTGAAAGTGACTGCAACCGATAGTTCACTGATACCTTGTCCGCCACCATCATGAGTACAAACCAGCTGTTGGGAGTCGCCAGTGGAATCTGCCCGATCAGCATATCCATTGCCGCAAATATCCAGAGCGCGCCGGATTTGTAGATGCGGAACCTCATCCGGTCATTCCTTACTGACTTGGATGCCAGCGCAAGCAAAGTTCCGAAATGGGAATCACATGGTATAAAACTTCATCGTTTCGAACTTATATTGGCATGCAGTCGCACCGGGATACAGTATGCTGAAATAGGGATAAAGGCTCGCCATGACACGGCGGGCCTTTTATTTTTCCGGTAAGTGCTCGACTATTGAGCAGAGCTAGCAGGAATTCTAAGTAGCTTTATTTGGAATAATTTACAAAAGGTAGGGGGTAGGGTACTCAGCGCCCCACTTCAGAAACGCAACGCATCGCCAGACCAGCCGGCATCAGCAATCCGGCATTCGGGCCCGAAAGCTCGATCCGAACCACCAGCGGCGTATTCTCGACCACGACCGGTGTTCCGGCAATCTCCAGCGGATACGCCAGTCGCACCGGGTTCCCGGGCTGCTCGATTTTGCCCTTGTCAATGAGGTGGAAGAGCGCCCAGGTGCCGTTGAAAGTGAGCGGCAGGCTGCCGCCCGAATAGTTAGCCGTAACCTGGGCCATCTGCGCCGTCTGCGCCGACCAGGTGAACTGATGGGAGATGCCCGAGCCAGACACTCGCTGCGCATCAACAGCCAGCGTCACACTCTGAATGCCCTTCGATGGCGGAATATTCGCCGTGAAGCTGAACGAAGGCGAAGTCGAGCCCGCCGGATAAAGCGTCGCCGACAACGCTGCCGCCTGGTTGAAGAAGCGCACGAACGCCGGATTCAGTTTGATGGGCGCATTCGGTGCGGGAACGTAAGTAGAGCCCTGTTGCTGCAGCATCGGTTTAAGAGTTTGATCGTAGAACTGCCACAACGACCCGGTTCCCGGCTGGAAGACAGCCGAAACTTCGCTGGTGCTGGCTTCGACAGTCGAGTTCGGCGCAAAGGGAAACTTCGTCATCAGCGCGTTGAAGCCACTGCAGAATGCCTTACCGCCGCCGTTTGCCTGCTCCGGCCGCGCGCCGCGTACCGCGTCCTCCACCGAGTTGATCGGCGCCTGCATCAGCGCAATAACGGTCTGCTCGACATGCGCCTGCGGGTCAATATTGAATGCCTGCGACGCCTGGCTCACTGCCCCATGCGCTGTAACGGCAGCTCCAATGATCGGTTGCGTTGCATTTGGATCGTTGGGGTTCGGGCTCTGCGCCACCTGTGACACCGCGCCCTGTAAAGCAACCAGCGCGTTGATGTACCCGCCGTTGCCCTGCGAGATCAGCTTGTCCGCGCAATCCGGAGGAACCAACGCCTGCGCCGGCTGGAACTCCTTCGAGATCTCCGGATTCGCAACCGCCGTATTATGCGAAGCTGTGCAGACCAGCGCAAGCAGCGGGGAAGTAGGGTTCGATAATATCTGCAGCTTCTGTCCGGCATCGGGAAGCCCGCGATAGCGGACGACGGATGCCTGCTTCAGGAATGTGCGCCACTCGCTCTGATAATCCGCCAGATACTTGCCTGCAAGCTGCTGCGTAAGAGTAGCGCGGTCGAGCGACGGAGGAGCCTGATCGCCCAGCACCCACGCTTCGCCGCTGAAATAGCGGTCCGGATGCAGAATCGCATCCTGCATGAAAGCAAATCCGTTGCGCGTAAACGCGCCGGGAACGATGTGTGACTCAACCACAACCGCGGATGAGCCTGGATAGAGACGGTTGAAGTCAATCGAAGGATTGGCCTTGTTCGCTGCCGCCAGCATGTTCTGATAAATGCGGTCGTATCCGCCAAAACTGCCCAGATACGTGCGCGCATGTGTCACCACCGGCATTGCTGGAGCAATCGAATACGGATTCCCGCGCTTCAGCTCATTGGCATAGAAATCAAACTGCTGCTGCGCCAGTTGCTTCTGTTGTTCCGTCTCTGGAGTGCGTCCGTTAAGCCAGTATTGTGTCAGCACCGGAGTCAGGAACTCCGCCGTGCTCTTGTCCGCATTGGAAGTCGTGATCAGGTAAGCGCGCAGCGGATTGTATGCTGCTGAATAGTCCGCGCCAGCCTGCGGTGCAGCCGGCAAAGCGCCCAGCATGGCGACGATATTCGCTTGTGTATTGGTCAGCAGTAGTCGCTGAAAGCGGTCAAAGTAAATGCGCCGCGCAGCTTCGAGCAGATTATTTCCGTGGTACAGCCCCCAGCGATACATCAGCGGAGGCCCGTTCTGCTGGTAATCCTCAAGCTGTATAACTGCTGCGCGAAGCTGGTCGAGCGACGACAGGTCCTGTTGTGAAGCCAACATGGTTGCAGGAACAGTCCGAGCCGGAAGCGCCTGGGCGGCTGACGAAATCTGCTTCTCCATCCGAGAATTGTTGCCGTAGGAAATGATGAGGCATAGCAAATACAGCAACAGCAGCACGGAAGCCGTTCCGAAGACAATGCGCCGGAAGGTATGCGTTCGACCGCTGTTGCTTGTGCTGGAAAGCGCGCTGCGGTCCTGCAGAATTACGATCGGAAAAAGCTTCGGCAGGAAGGTCCATTGAGCCATCTTGCGCGCTACAACCTGCGGTGTAGGGGGCGCTTGCGCTGCCTGCATCTGCTGGACTGAGAACATGCGTGTCGCGCCCGCATCTGCGGGAGCAGCCTGTTGTACCGCAGCCGGAGCGCTGACCATCTGTTCCACTACATGCGCGCGCACTCCAGTGAAATAAAAGCCGCGAAGATACGGATTCGCATTCAAATGGCTGGGTCGCGTCAATTCGACCAGATAAGCGGATAGATTGTTGCGCAGCTTCCGCAGTTCGCGCGGAAATTCATAAACCGGATCAACGTTCCGCTGATCGTTTTCCCGCGACAGTATCTCCATCCGATACTCGCCGAGCGAGAAGATAAGCTGATCGAGCGCATTGGTAACATCGCGTGTTGCTTGTTCCGCATAGAGTCCACTGGACACACCGGTACGCGCGGCGGGAATCCCGAGCGCCTGAGAAGCTTCTTCATTGGTGAGATTACGGACGTATTCGGTGAAACCGGGTACCCGATCAAGCTTGGTGAGAATGACGTAAACGGGAACTTCGGTGCCTAACTGCTGAGCCAGGTCGCGCAGCATCTGGTTTGTCTGCCGAGCTGAGGCAGCAACGGCTTCCGCCGCCTGCGCGCCAAGAAAATGCTCACAGTTCATGCAGACGACAGCAGCGCGAATTGGTGCCTGCGATCCCATGGCAGCACGATATGCCTTTGGCCGGGTCCTGCGGATAAGCTTCGCCCACAATGCCGGGCTTTTGCGGACCGCATCCCCGGCTTCAACGATCACACACTGTTGCGTATACCAGAGATTTGCAACCGGCGTAGCTACAATATCCTGATCGCGATAAATCTGCCCGGCGAGCAACTCAGGATCCAGTCCTGATTTCATCACGGCCGTGGTTTTGGCTGAATTTGCTTCGCCCAGCAAGTAGAGCAGGGGCAGGGAATCAAGTGTTTTCGCTCCAGTACGCTGCGCGGAAGCGAGCTTCTTTTCCGCATCACGCAGCAATGTGTCGAGTTCGGTATTGCCCTGAACGTTTTTGGTCGATCCCTCTCGCTTCTGTTTGCGGAAGTGCAACACTAGAATGATCGTGGCTGCCGCTATACCCAGCAGAACAAAGAGCACCCGCAGTATGATCAGCGCAGTGCCTTCCACATGGAGGACCGGGCCGGCCATCCAGGCGAGCAAAAGCGACAGCAGAAAAATCACAATCGAGATAATGATCGAGACCACAACCGACTCCTAACGAGCGCTCAGGCTGCTGTTCTGCACCTGAGAAACACCGGAACCAAGAGCAATTTCAAAGCCGCCAAAGGCGAGCACAGTCAAAACCGCAAGCGCGCATGCGGTAATCAGCAATCCACGACTCCACGCATCTTTCGCCCGCGCTGGCTTCACTTCCGGCGCAGGCATCGACGGAATCAGATACGCCTGGCCGCGAATGCGTTGAATTTTCTCCCGCGCCTGGCGAAGAAGCTGATGCAGTTCTCCGCTGTCGCCCAGCGCATAGCGTCCGCGAAATCCCATTTGCAGGCAAAGGCAATGCACTTCCAGCACATCCGCAACTTCCGCCGAATCCGGCCTCGTCAACAGCGTGCGCAGGTTTGCAAAAAACGTTTCTCCGGCGCGATGATCGCCGAAAAGCTCTTCCTGCAAAGGACGCCGCGCCCAGTCCGCAAACACCGGGCTTTGCAGGTTCAGGACGCTTTCATCGAGATAAGCGACAGCCGCAAAGACCGCCAGTTGTACTGACTCGCTGGTATAGCCGAGGGATTTGGCCTCCTGCATCGCAGCCTGCAGAGAGCGCCGCATCTGAGCGCGGAAACTCTCTGCATCCTGCACCTGCTGGCGCTGGAAACGCACGCGCAGAATCGCAGTGAGAACTTCCTGGAACGAAAAGGCCAGGCTATTGACGCGGGCAACGCTCATCAGGACGCCTCCACAATCACGGTAAGATCAAACTCAGGCTGCGAAATCTCGCCCGGGATATATACGCCAACCTTGCGGGTCTGAAGAATATGCTCCCAGCATGGCCCCGAGGTTTCGATGACGAAATACTGCATGTCCACTTCCGCGCGAAGCGCCGTGGGCGGCACAGGCAGATGCGTCAGCGTCATGCCGGGCAGAGCGCGCTTGACCAGTTCCGGAACAAAGCGCGACGAGCAGACCTTGACCAGACGCGGAACCATTGTCAGCAGAGCCGCCTCACCCAGACTCGATCGGACACCCAGAATCCAGCGCGCGCGCCGCAAACAGCGCTCATCAACCACTTCTGCTTCCTGAATGTAAGGTTCTGTCGGCTTGAAGTTCAGCGTTACGGTGTTCGACGGAACGACAATCTCCAGATGCCGCTTGATATGCGCGTCGAGGGCACGAAATGCCGGGCCCGGATCGCGATGATCGTAAGAAGGCAAAGTGCGCGGATCGGAATCAACGGCAAAAGTGCAGAGCGCTCCTGCAAGCCGCGATAATTCGACGAACAACTCTTCCGGATGCGCGTGCTTTGTGGCGCTCAGGTGGTGCAATGGCGGAATCGCATTGTGCAGCGCATGCAGAAACCAGTAATTGGCAACGTCGAGAGCGGATGTTCCGGCCTCAAACCGTCCATGGCGACGGGCGCTGCGGGCAATGGTTGCGCTCTTTTCGCCAATCGTTTCGATCAGGTGTTTGAAGAGCAGCATAAGCTGCTCGCTGGCGCTGGCCCGAAGGCACGTAGGAATAAATTCTTCATCGTAGATGAGGCCGCCGCGTCCATCGCGCAGCACACGGGCAATCGGAATCGACTGCACCTCCGGAGTCAGCTCCGCTTCTGTAAGAATGCGGATATTCTTCTGCCCCAGCTCAATTTCTCGCTCGTCAATGCCGTTAGTCTCATCGCGCAGCACACGTTGCATGCGGGCATAACGTGTACTTCCTCCCGCGCCGTTCAGGTCGCAGTCAAAGCCATTGTCCCTGCGCGCAGGAACCGTCAGATACAGAGGCAAAACAGCATCTGTGGAAGGAAAGACCTCCGTTAGGTTGCGAGCAGGCGGAGGCGGGTCGGAGTTCGGCAGCTCAAATGTCAACCCATCGGGAAATACACCTGAAGCATGCAGAACAACCGCGCTGCCGTTGCGAATGGCTTTCTGGTCCAGCTCAAAGTGGAGAAGCCCCCAGGGCTCGTGCCAGAGGCTGGCGACGAGGAACGCAATCGAATCTTCAAAGTACCGGCTCTGGGTCTGAAAATGGTGTGGTCCCAGATACATGCCTTCGGACCAGACCACACGCGACAGAAATTTCATAAATATTGAACCATAGGGCGAATCGACGAAACGTTATTAATCAGTGGTGCACAAACACTTAGGCCGTGAAGAACGACGCCCCACATGATGGTGAATGCACCGTGCTTTTTGTTTCTGCTGCTTAAATTTCCTGCGGCCAATTCGTGTGTGCATCGTAGGGTGTCAGGGCTTTACTGTCAAGATTTTGCGATGTAAGCTGGGTCTCCAGAACTACCATTCAATTCAGAAGCCGTGGTGCGCACAGCATGGACTCATCCAGGTCACCTTTTGACAGCTCTAATTCTCCAGGTTCGGGTGAATCCACCAGCGCAACCGGAATGTTCGGTACCGTAACTTCTCCAGCTGAACAGCCGCCGCAGGACGATTTACTTCAGTCTCTTTTGCGCGCTGAATCGCAGCCGAAGAGCAGCGTTCCAGAGCCACCAACGCAGCCGTCAGCTCCTGTGCCAACCGAAAATTCAGCGCCTGCAAGTCCCGGCAGCTTCACGCAAATGTTTCAGTCGCTGAAATCTGCAGAACCCGCAAAGGAAAACGTTCCGGAGCCGCCGCCTGTACAGTCGCCAGCTCCCGCCGCCGAGCCGGGCAGTTTTACGCAGATGTTTGAATCTCTGAAAGCTGCTGAACAGCAGCCGACGAAATCGGAGAACGTTCCGCCGCCATCGATGGCGCCGACCGCACCAGTCCTTCCGGCAAAACCTGCGGCTGACCTGACGAGTGTTTTTACTCCAGTTTCGATCAACAAGCCTGCGGCTCCCGCATCTACGACTCCGGTTGCGAGTGGGCAGAAGCCAGGCGAGTTTACACAACTTCTCTCGACTCTGAATAACCCGATCCTCAAAGCGCAGAATGCGCCGCCTGAGCAGGCGGC
>Ga0070740_10003176_pt1 | contig 17894 bp, 18 predicted proteins | sample Coa_R2_FD_67286 | JGI IMG/M metagenome (GOLD analysis project Ga0070740, IMG submission 67286) | Surface soil microbial communities from Centralia Pennsylvania, which are recovering from an underground coalmine fire - Coalmine... | ecosystem: Environmental > Terrestrial > Soil > Unclassified ... | reverse complement strand
AGCTTGTCATAGTCCTTCGATCGCGCATCCTCGTTGTCGATCATCAGCGCGATCGGCGTGCCCGTCGTTTGGCCCTCAAACACGCCGGACAGGATCCTCACGCGGTCGCTCTCGCTACGCTGCGTGGTGAAGCGCGACTGGCCGGGCCGGCGGCGATCGAGCCAAGGCTGGATGTCGGCCTCCGCCAGCGGGATGCGCGGCGGAACCCCATCGACCACGCAGCCGATCGCCGGTCCGTGACTCTCGCCCCATGTAGTGAACCGGAAAATCTCGCCGAAGCTGTTGCCCGCCACGACGCCTCGCTATACGACGGAAATGTCGGGCGCGTCGACGGCTTTCATCCCGACGACGTGATAGCCGCAATCGACATGATGGACCTCTCCGGTGACGCCGGCGCTCAAGTCGCTCAGCAGATAAAGCGCCGCGCCGCCGACCTCCTCGATCCCGACATTGCGCTTCAAGGGCGAATTAAACTGATTCCATTTCAAGATATAGCGGAAATCGCCGATGCCGGACGCGGCGAGCGTCTTGATCGGCCCGGCCGAGACCGCGTTGACGCGGATGTTCCGGCCGCCGAGATCGACTGCGAGATAGCGCACGCTCGCCTCGAGCGCGGCCTTTGCCACGCCCATCACGTTGTAATGCGGCATCACCCGCTCGGCCCCCAGATAGCTGAGGGTGAGCAGGCTGCCACCCTGGCGCATCAGCGGCTCGGCACGACGGCAGAGGTCGGTGAAGGAATAGCAGGAGATTTCCATCGTGCGCATGAAATTGGCACGCGTGGTCTCGACGTACCGACCTTTGAGCTCATTGGAATCCGAGAACGCGATAGCGTGGACGAGGAAATCGAGCGTTTCCCAACGGGCGCCGATGGCGCCGAACGCTGCCTCGAGACTGTTGCCGTCAAGAACGTCGCAATCGAGCACGAGGGACGCACCGAGGCTTTCCGCGAGCGGCCGCACGCGCTTGGCGAACACCTCCCCCTGGTAGGTGAAGGCAAGCTCGGCGCCATGCTCCGCGAGCGCCTTGGCGATGCCCCAGGCGATCGAACGGTCATTCGCGACGCCCATGATCAGGCCCCGCTTCCCGGCCATGAGCGGCTTCGCATCCATCATCCGCGGGTAACTCCCCGAGCAGCGGCGGCGCAAGAGAAGGCCAAGCATCCTACACGAAGGAACCCAGCCCCGGAAAGCGCGGAACACCGCGGATTGTTAAACCCTTTCCCGCCGTTAACGTTGAATGCGGAGCGCAGTCGACTCGCTGGCGGCGCCGGGCGTGGTGCTTTGGCGCGGCCTCGCCACGCTGCTTGGGCTTTTTCTCTACGCATCAAGGCGCTTCATCACGGACGGGTGCCTCACGGCCGCGGGTGCGCTGAGCTATACCACGCTGGTCTCGCTGGTTCCGCTGATTGCCATCGCTTTCGCGGTCCTGTCGGGATTCCCGATCTTCGCACCGATTCGCGATCAGATCCTGGGCGAGCTCTTTGGCCGGTTCGTGCCCGAGGTCGGGGCGGAGATGGAATACTGGTTCCGCTATTTCGCCGGAGCCGAGGCGAAGACCACGGCGCTCGGCGTCGTCGCGCTTGGCGTGACCGTCGTGCTACTGCTCGCCACGATCGAGGACCAACTCCAGAACATCTGGCACGTTCACTCGCCGCGGCCGTGGCTACAGCGCATCCTTGTCTACTGGGCGATCATGACGCTCGGGCCGCTGCTCCTCGGCGTGGCGTTTTCGCTGCCGAGCTATCTGGGCCCGGTGGCGGCACGTACTGGCCTGCATCCCGCGGCCATACTCGCGACGTCTTGGGCACAGCGGATCGTCGCCGTGCTGCCGTTCCTGCTCGAGACGGCGGTGTTCACGCTGATCTACGCGCTCATTCCGAATTGCGCCGTGCGCTGGCGCGAGGCGCTTGTCGGCGGCGTCGTCGCGGCAGTGCTGATCGACGCGCTGAAGCTCGGCTTCGTCCTCTATATCTCTCGCCTGTCGAGCTACCGCGCGGTTTACGGCGCCATGGCGGCGATCCCGATCTTCTTGTTGTGGATGTACATCGTGTGGAGCGCCGTGCTGTTCGGCGCGGTTGTCGCGGCGGCGCTGCCGCGCTGGCGACTCGACACGACGGACACGCCGGCGGCCACGGCGCTCGAGCGGCTTGGGCTCGGGTTCGCGGTGATCGCGGAGCTGTGCGAGCAGATGCGCCACGGCGGCGCGCTCACCTCGGCTGAACTGGTGCATCGGCTGGGCATCAGTACGTCGGCTATCGAGGACGATCTGGATGCGCTGCAGCACGCGGGCCTCGTCGCGCTGACCGCATCGGGCGGATGGGTCCTCGCGCGCGCCCTCGACGCCGTGTCGCTGCTCGACTTCTATCGCGCGCTGGGCATTCCCCTGGCGCAGCTCCTCGATAGCGGGGACCCCTATCCATGGCAGGCGCGGATCGCCGAGCCGCTGCACCGGGTGGCGGCGCTGGAGGCGGCGGCGCTGTCGCGGCCGTTGAGCGAGGTTCTCGAGCCGCGGCGGCGGAGCGGCGCGCCGCGGGCGTTGCCTTGATGTCACGCCGTGTCGAGGCTGTCGCGGACCTTGTAGCCGTGGCGCGGGGCCCAGCGCTCGACGAAGGCGACGAGCTCCGCGTCCGGCGGGTCTGGCAACATCACCTTGAGCTTCACATACTGGTCGCCCCTGCCGTCCGAAGCCGTGATGCCCTTGCCGCGCAACCGCAGCAACGCGCCGCTATTCGAGCCACGGGGCACCTTGAGCGCGACGGCGCCGTGGATCGTCGGCACCGTCACCGTCGAGCCGAGCAGCGCTTCGGCGAGCGTCACCGGCAGCTCGACGTGGATGTCGCGGCCCTGGCGCGTGAAGACGGGGTGCGGCTCGACCGTAACGTCGAGCAGGATCTCGCCCGCTTTGGCATCGCGCAGCCGCAGCTTGTGCCCGGTCTCGATGCCCGCCGGGACCGAGACCTCGATGGAGCGCCCGTCGGCCAGCACTGCCGTCTGCTTGCCGCCGCGCGCGGCATCGAGGAACCCAACCTTGAGCGGCCGCGGCCCCGACTCGGCAGGCTTGGCGTTGGTGCGGCGGCCGCGTCCGAGGAATTCCTGGAAAATCTCGTCGAGCGAGAAGCTGTCGGTGGTGGTCCGCCGCTCGGCGCGCGTGCTGGATGCGCGCGGGGAGAAGCCGCGCTCGCGCCCTTCGGCGTCGATCTCGCCAGTGTCGAAGCGTCGCCGCCGCACCGGGTCCGACAGGAGCTCATAGGCGGCGTTGAGCTCGCGGAACTGCTGTTCTACGGCCTGGTTGCCGGGATTGACGTCAGGATGGAGCCGCTTCGCCAGGCGGCGATAAGCGCGCTTCAGCTCCTCGTCCGAGGCGTTTTTCGCCACGCCCAGAACGACATAGGGATTCTTCATCGGGCCGTGCCGATCCTAAGTCTCGCGTGCATTGTGCCCGCGCCTAGGCCGGGCCTGCAACGGCCGTGTGCAAAATTCCGCTGCGCGCACTAATCTGGCCGTGGATCTTCGACGCATCCGAGGGTTGCGTGGCACTCACTCCATTCGCCGAGCCGTTCGAGCAATTCACGCAGTGGTTCGCGGCCGCGCAAGCCGCGGAGCCGCTGGCGGAGGCGGCCGGCCTCGCGACCGTGGGGGCGGGCGGGGCGCCGTCACTGCGCATGGTTCTCATCAAGGCGGCCGACGTCCGCGGTTTCGTCTTTTACACCAATCTCGACAGTCGCAAGGGCCTTGAGCTTGCCCACAACCCGCGTGCCGCGCTGTGCTTTCATTGGAAATCCTTGCAACGTCAGGTTCGCGTCGAGGGGCCAGCGGCGCCGGTCTCGGCGGCCGAAGCCGATGCCTATTTCGGGTCCCGGGCTCGCGAGAGCCAACTCGGCGCCTGGGCGTCGCGGCAGTCCGCGCCGCTGGAAAGCCGCGCTACGCTCGAGCGCCTGGTCGAGGCAGCGGCGCAGCGTTTCCCCGGCCCGGTGCCGCGGCCGGAAAACTGGTCCGGCTTCCGCATCGGGCCGCTGCTCATCGAGTTCTGGCAGGAGCGGCCCTCGCGCCTCCATGAGCGTGTCGTCTACCGACGCTCTGGCGACGGTTGGCGACGCGAGCGGCTCTTCCCGTGAGCGGTCCATCCGAAGCCCAGCGCGAGGCGCCGCAGCGCATCGCCGCGCTGATGCGGAACGCGACCCGCGCGTCGGTTGCGGTCTCGGGGGTGATGGTCGCGACCACATTCATCGCCTGGATCGCCAGCGGCTCCATAAGCCTTCTGTCGAGCCTGATCGATTCGCTGGTCGATGGCGCGGCGGCGCTGGTCAATCTGTGGGCCGTGCGGCAGGCGCTCGTTCCTGCGGACCGCGAGCACCGCTTCGGGCACGGCAAGGCCGAGCCGCTTGCGAGCCTCGGTCAGTCCGCGTTCATCGCGGGGTCGGCCGTGCTGCTGCTGTTCGAAGCATTGCAGCGCCTGTTGAACCCGGTGCCGATCCGCAACACGGGCTTCGGCATTGCCGTGATGGCGATCGCGATCGCGCTGGCGCTGGCGCTCTATCTCTACGAGCGCCGCGTCGTGCGCCGCACCGGCTCGCTGGTGGTGAGCGCTGACGCGCTGCACTACCGCACACATCTTTTCGTCAATGCCAGCGTCATCGTCTCCCTGCTGCTCACCACCGAGCTGGGATGGATCGCGGTCGATCCGCTGTTCGGCGGCGCAATCGCCGCATGGATCATCCATGGTGCATGGCAGATCGCGCGGCACTCGGTGACGCAGCTCATGGATCGCGAGCTGCCGGACCTGCAGCGCGCGCGGATCCGCGACATCGCGCTTTCGGCCCCGGAGGTGCGCGCGGTGCACGACCTGCGCACGCGGGCGGCGGGGCCCGATGCGTTCATCCAGATCCATCTCGAGATGGATGGCGGGCTGACCCTGACCGAGGCGCATCGGATCTCCGACGGGGTCGAGGCCAAGATCCGAGCCGCCTTCCCCCATGCCGAGGTATTGATCCATCAGGACCCGGAGGGCGTCGAGGAGCCGCGCGCCCTGTTCGGGAGCGACGCGTGAGCCGGACGTCGCGCCGCGGCGCTGGCGGCCGGAGCCGCTTCTCCGGTAAGCTCGCGCCATGACTGGCGGGCGCAAGACGCTGCTCCTCACCGGCGCGAGCCGCGGCATCGGCCATGCAACCGTACGGCGCTTCAGCGAGGCCGGCTGGCGCGTCATCACGACCTCGCGCGAGGATGTGCCGGCCGAGTGCAAGCGCGATACCAACTGGACGCATCATGTCCCCGCCGATCTCGCCGATCCGGCGGAGGTCGAGCGCTTCGTGGGCGAGGCCGCCGGGCTGATCGGCGACGGCGCGCTCGACGCGCTCGTCAACAATGCGGGCGTGTCGCCCAAGACGCCGTTCCACGAGCGACTTGGCTGCCTCAACGGGACGATCACCGATTGGCACGAGGTCTTTCAGCTCAACCTCTTCACGCCGCTGATCCTGGCGCGCGGGCTCGCCGCCCATCTCGCGCGCGGCAAGGGCACGATCGTCAACATCACCTCGATCGCCGGCCATTCCGTTCACCCCTTCGCGGGCTCGGCCTATGCAACCTCGAAGGCGGCGCTGTCGGCGCTGACGCGGGAGATGGCGGTCGAGTTCGCCGAGATCGGCGTGCGCGTCAACGCGGTCGCGCCCGGCGAGATCGAGACCGCGATGCTGTCGCCCGAGACCGAGGTGCTGATCCCGCGCATCCCGCTGCACCGCCTCGGACGTCCGGAGGACGTGGCGGCGACGATCTATTACCTGTGCTCGGCAGATTCCGCCTACGTCACTGGCACCGAGGTCTTCGTCACCGGGGGCCAGCACCTCTTTTAGAGCGCGGCAACGCCGCGGCTACGGCGGCTATGATCCCTGGCGTGCTGCGAACTGATCGAGCCGCGCCTCGAGCGCGGCGATGTCCTGGTCGAGCCAGTCGAGGAAGGCGCGAGGCGCCGCAGCGTCGTGCCGGCGCAGATCGCGTAGCCGCGCCAGCTCGGTCTCGAGAGATTCCGCAATCGACGCCATCTGCGCCTGCCTTTCCGCTTGCGGAAGGTGGTGCAGGAAGCGCAGCTTCAGCAGCAGCACCAGCCGGTTGTAGTCGCCGAGTGGCGCCCGCAGCCGCGCCCGGAGCAGCGCCGCGAGCGCGGTATGCCCGGACGCGGTGATCTCCAGCATATCCTGCTCGCCTGCGCCCGCCCGTGCCATAACCAAGCCTTCGAGCCGCAAGAGCTCGAGCGGCGTCCCGATGAGATCGAGCGATGGGCCGGCGATGCGGCTGGTGAAATGGCGGATCTCCGCCGCGAGGTCGCCGTAGCGCCGCGGCGCCTCCGCCAGGAGGCCGAGCGCCGCGAGCCGGATCGCCTCGGTGGGGATGAGGGAGTTGTCGCGGAACATCCCGGTCTTCACGCGACCCGCCGGATCGGCAGGCGCGACCACACATCGAGCAGCGCCGCGACCAGCCGGTCGATATCCTCGTCGCTGTGCTGCGGCGACGGCGTGAAGCGCAGCCGTTCCGTACCGCGCGGCACGGTCGGATAGTTGATCGGCTGCACGTAGATCCCGTGCCGCTCCATCAGCGTGTCCGACGCCTCCTTGCAGAGCCGCGCCTCGCCGACCAGTACCGGGACGATGTGGCTTGGACTCGGCATCACCGGCAGGTCCGCCTCGAGCAGCTTGCGCTTCAATAGCGCCGCGCGCTCCTGATGCTGCCGCCGTAGCTCGTGCGCCGCCTTGACGCAGCGGATACTGGCGACCGCGCCGGCCGCGATTGCGGGCGGGAGCGAACTCGTGAAGATGAAGCCGGGCGCATAGCTCCGCACGAAATCAACGAGCGCCGCAGAGGCGGCGATGTAGCCGCCGACGAGGCCGAACGCCTTGGCGAGCGTGCCCTGGATCACGTCCAGCCGGTGCATTACCCCGTCACGCTCGGCAATGCCGCCGCCGCGCGGGCCATAGAGGCCGACCGCGTGCACCTCGTCGAGATAGCTGAGCGCACCATGGCGCTCGGCCACGTCGCACAGTTCGCCGATCGGCGCGATGTCGCCATCCATCGAATAGACCGACTCGAAGGCGACCAGCTTCGGCCGCGCCGGATCGGCGGCGGCGAGGCGGCGGTCGAGGTCGGCCGGATCATTGTGGCGGAAGATCTGCTTCTCCGAGCGGCCGTGCCGGATGCCCTCGATCATGGAGTTGTGGTTGAGCGCATCGGAGAACACGATGCAGCCGGGAAGCTGGCTCGCCAGCGTCGCCAGCGCGGCATCGTTCGCGACATAGCCGGAGGTGAAAACGAGCGCCGCGGGCTTGGCGTGGAGATCGGCCAGTTCCCGCTCAAGCAGCACATGATAGTGGGTGGTTCCGGAAATGTTGCGCGTACCGCCGGCTCCGGCTCCGGCTTTGTCGAGCGCCGCGTGCATCGCCGCGAGCACTTCGGGATGCTGGCCCATGCCGAGATAGTCGTTGGAGCACCAAACGGTGATCTCGCGGCCATGCTGATGGTCGAAGGCGCGAGGAAAGCTGCCCGCGCGACGTTCCAGGTCGGCGAAGACCCGGTAATGCCCCTCGGCCCGCAGCGCGTCCAGCCGGTTTTTGAAAAAACCCTCGTAGTCCATGGGCCTGGCCCGTCACTCTCTACCCGCGGGGGCAGTATAGCGGCAAATCGACGGCCTGGTCAGGCCCGGGCTGCGGCGTCTTGCCGCGCGAGGAGCGCCGTCGCGTCGGTGAGTCCCCGGTCGAACCGGCGGAACATCTCCTCCATCTCGCCGGCGGTGATGACCAGAGGCGGGCAGAAGGCGATGGTGTCGCCCATGGCGCGGATGATGACGCCGTGCTCCTGGCACTTGGCCTGCACCAGCGCGCCGACCCCGGTTGCGGCCGGAAAGGGCAAGCGCTTCGCCTTGTCGCGCACCAGTTCGATCCCGCCGAGGAGCCCTACCCCGCGGACCTCGCCGACGAGCGGGTGGTCGGCATAGCGCCGCAGCGCCGCCTGGAAGGCTGGCGCGAGCGCGGCGACATGGCCGAGCATGTCGCGCTCCGCATAGATCGCCAGCGTCTCAAGCGCCACGGCGCAGCTCACGGGATGGGCGGAATAGGTGAAGCCATGCGCGAAGGTGCCGAGCTTCTCGCTCTCGGCGACGAGCGCGCGATAGACGGGTTCCGATACGATCGTCGCGGAGATCGGCAGATAGGCCGAGGACAGCGCCTTGGCGACGGTGACGATGTCGGGCTTGAGGCCGAACGTCTCGCTGCCGAACATGCGTCCGGTGCGCCCGAAGCCGCAGATCACCTCGTCCGCGATCAGCAGCACATCGTGCTTCTTCAGCACCGGCTGGATCTTGGCAAAGTAGGTCTCGGGCGGGACGATCACGCCGCCCGCGCCCATCACGGGCTCGGCGATGAAGGCGGCGACGGTCTCGGGATCCTCGCGCTCGATCTGTGCATCGAGGCTCGCCGCGAGCCGGTCGGCAAACGCCGCCTCGCTCTCGCCGGGGCGGCCGTAGCGGTAATGATGCGGGCAGTCGGCATGCCGGACATTGGCGATCGGCAGATCGAAATCACGGTGATTGGCGGCAAGCCCAGTGAGACTCGCGCTCGCCACCGTGACGCCGTGATAGCCGCGCATCCGGGCGATGATCTTCTTCTTGCGCGGCCGGCCCAGTGCATTGTTGTAGTACCAGACCAGCTTTACCGCCGTGTCGTTCGCTTCGGAGCCAGAATTGTTGAAGAAAACCTTGGACATCGGCACCGGCATCAGGTCGATGATGCGCTCTGCCAGCGCGCCCGCGAGGTCGTGCGCCTTCTGATTGAAGGCGTGATAGAACGAGAGGCGCCGCATCTGCCGGGTCGCGGCTTCGACCAGCCGCTCTTCGCCCCAGCCGAGCGCGGTGCACCACAAGCCCGACATGGCCTCGATATAGTCCTTCCCCGACTCGTCGAAGACGCGGACGCCCTTCCCTTCGGTGATGACGAGCGGGCCCTCGCTTTCCTGGCGCTTGAGATTCGTATAAGGGTGGAGGTGGAACGCGATGTCGCGGCTCGCGGCCGAGTTGGCTCGATCCATGGCGTCGCCCTACGCGCAACCGAAGGTGCGGTCACTATGCCCCGCAACGGCAGCGAATGAAACAACGGCGCGATTCCGTCGATGACACAGGGCCGGACGGCGATGTAATTCTAGAGCTGATCCCGCTGGCCTCCGTGAAGCTTCCCGTGACGACCGAGAATCCGCCGCTGAGCTGTCTCAAATGCGCGAGCTTCTGCTGCAAGCTCGCGGGCTATGTCGAGGTTCGGCGCGCCGACATCCGCCGGCTCGCCAAGCATCTCGGCCTCACCGTCCGCGAGTTCGAGGAACGGCACATCGTCGAGGTTACGCGCAAGGGTGAGAAGCTGATCAAGTCCGGCTACGACACATGCCAGTTTCTGACCGAAGACCGGCGGTGCAGCGTCTATTCGGCGCGGCCTCGCGATTGCCGCGAATACATCTGCTGGGACCAGCACGACAGCACCGTCTACGACTTCGCAAAGTTCTATCAACAAGCAATTGGCAAACAGCAGCGCGAGGAGGAGAAGCGGCGCGCCGACGAGGCCGCCGAGCGCACGCGTGCACGGCAAAAGCGACGGAAAGCCCGTAGAAAGCGGTAGTATTCTCTGCGACACTCTGCCGCATGCAATGCGCTAAGCCGTTGCGGTGTCGTCGTGCCTGCAGCTTCCGTCCCACCGCGCCAGCGGGTTTTCCACAAACTTATCCCGGAGCTTGCGCCGCCGCCTATGGAGAGACGGGCCGCGGTCGGGAATGCTGCGGCAAATGCCGGGAACCGGGAGTGCGAGCATGGGGGAGCTGGAGGCGCTGCTGGACATCCGTCTCGATATCGACATGGACCGCATCGTGGCCGATCGCGAGTATCGCCGCCGCGTGATCCACCGGCTGCGCCAGGAACGGATTTTGGCCGAGGCGCAGAAGGCCGCTCGAGCCGACGACCCGTTGGATCCCGGCGCCAGCGACGACGATTGACGCTGCACCAGACGATCTTAAGGTGCTGGCCTCTGTCGCGGGAGGTCAAGCATGCCGGTGATCAACCGAATCGCGGATTTTCATGCTGACATGACGGAATGGCGGCAGCGGATCCACGCCCATCCCGAGACCGCGTTCGAGGAGCATGAGACCGCGGCGTTTGTCGCCGACAAGCTCAAATCCTTTGGGATCGCGGTCGACTGCGGCCTCGCCGGCACGGGGGTCGTCGGGACGCTGACCGGCCTCGCGCCCGGCGCCCGCGCGATTGCGCTTCGCGCCGACATGGACGCGCTTCACATCCACGAGAAGAACGCATTCGCCCACGCCTCGACCACAGCCGGAAAGATGCATGCCTGCGGGCATGACGGGCACACGGCCATGCTGCTGGGAGCGGCGCGCTATCTCGCGGAGACGCGCAATTTCGCCGGCACCGTGCATTTCATCTTCCAGCCCGCCGAGGAGAATGAGGGTGGCGGGCGCGTGATGGTGGAGGAGGGCCTTTTCCGCCGATATCCGGTCGAGGCGGTCTATGGCATGCATAATTGGCCCGGCCTCGAAGTCGGCGCGTTCGCAGTGCGGCCGGGCCCGATGCTCGCGGCCTGCGACCTGTTCGAGATCGTCGTCCAGGGGAAGGGCGCGCATGCGGCGATGCCGCACATGGGCGTCGATCCGATCATCTGCGCGTCCGCGATCGCTACGGCGCTGCAAACGGTGGCGAGCCGCAATACCCACCCGCTCGACAGCGCGGTGGTGAGCATCACCCAGATCCATGGCGGCGACACCTGGAACGTCATCCCCGACGCGGTGGTGCTGCGCGGGACCACGCGGTCCTTCAAGCCCGAGATCCAGGATGCCATCGAGGCTGCCGTCCGGCGCATCGCCCGCGGCGTGGCCGAGGGAATGGGCGCCGGCGTGGCGCTGCGCTTCGACCGCCGCTACCCCGCCACGGTGAACAGCCCGGGCGAGACGGAGAGGGCCGCCGACGCTGCCGCGGCGGTGGTCGGTGCCGATCGCGTCGACCGCGACGTGCAGCCGACCATGGGCGCCGAGGACTTCGCCTTCCTGCTGCGCGAGAAGCCCGGCTGCTACATCTTCATCGGCAACGGCACCGAAAAGACAAGCGCCGGGCTGCACAATCCGCACTACGACTTCAACGACGCCATTCTACCGATCGGCGCCAGCTACTGGACGACGCTGGTCGAGCGCGTGCTCGCGCGTCAGGATTGATCCAGGCCGGTCACTGGGTCGCCGCGCGATTGAAGGCCCGTCCGTGCCTTTCGCGGGCGAACGCCACGGCCGTAAGCGACGGTCGTCCCATCGGGCGTGTCAAGTCGCCCATCTCGGGCCGCAGCCAGGTCTCCATCGACATCTCGCGCTCGCACGAGGTGAGTTCGTACTCGTGCAGCTCCGAGCCCTCGCCCGGCCGCGTGCGCCAGACGCCGAGGTCCAACGCCATTCCGCCATAGATGTCGAACGCGTGGCGCCGCGCCAGTGCGCCCTCGATCACCCCGACGAGCCAAGTCCAGCGCCAGTGGCAGAGCACCCAGAGATGATGCAGGCGCATCATCGCCGCGAGCGTATTCCCGCCCGTCACGTCCTGCGCGAGGTAGACCGATCCCGTGAAGACGATGTGGCAAGTTCGAATGGTCTTGGCGATCACAGCGCGGGCGATGCAGCGATCGGGCGGCCCCCACATCGACGCCGGATGAGCGACCCAGAAACGTCCGCTCTCCATCTCCTCGGCCAGCGTACGCTCGCACCAGATGAGGCGCGACGCGATGCAGCCTTTCGGCACGCCGTCGCGCATCAGCGCCAGCACCATGGTGTCCGCCGGCGTCGCGTTCGGGTGATAGCGGAAGTCGTTGGTCTGGATGAGACGCCGCATCCTGCCGCCACTCGCGCGATAAAGCTTGGACACGGTCCTTAGATCGTGGCTCATCATCGCCTGAAGACCCTGCTCTTCAAGCGAACGCAGAAGCGGCGGGATGATCTCGGTCCCCGCGGTCTGCACGCGATCGATCGGCAGCGCTTCGAGCGGGTTGAAGTCGTCGAGATAGTTGACGAAGTCGCGGTCGAAGTCCTCGAAATGGCTGAAGACAACGGTCATGTCGTGCATGGTTGGTCTCGCGCAATGGGCCTGGTTGGCAAAAGGCTTCCGCCGGGCCCAGCCGGGGAAGCGCCGAATTCTGGCAGGAACCGGCCGGATGCCCAGTCTCCGGGGCCTCGCCACGACATCGCAGTCACGGTACCCCCCTGCCGCTGCAGCAGCGGATGCCGGCGAGGACGACATCCACGCCCTCGCCGCTGCTCGACAGCGGCAGCAGCAGCGCCTCGTAGTGGCGCCGGACGCCGTCGAGACCGTGATCGCCGATCCAGTGCAGCGGCCGGCGCGTGGCGACGACGGCCGCGAGGCGCGCGAAAGCGTGGGCCCGCAGTTCGGGTTGTGTCAGCGCATCGAGCTGATGCCCGGTCAGCTCCTGCCCGACCCACCAGGTGTGCTCGCTGCCCTGCAGGCGGATGCGGAACCGCGGTCCCTGCAGGACGTCGAACAGGAACAGGTAGCCGAGGATGAATCCCATCCCGAGCGGATCGATATTCGGGCGCGACGGCATCGGCCGCCCGCCGCGCTGCTCCTCCCAGTAATCATAAAGGCGGCGGAGGTGGCGGTCGGCAATCTGCTCCGCCAATGACGGCGGGCCCGAGGCTCCGCCATGCTCGGCGCCTTTGATGCGACGGTCGGTTGCGCTTGGCCGCGCCGGCCGATTCATTTTTTGGGTCAGGCCTTCCTCCGCGAGCAAGGCTTCAACCTTGCGCTTGCATTCGCCTTGCGCGAGGATGCCCGCATTTGGCGGCAATTCTGGGTTCTTGAGCTACAGAGCTGGTGGGAGCGGATGGCGGACTTCCAGGCTCGCTTCGAAGAGGCGTTGAGGCGGCGGCTCTACCCGAACGCGCCGCTGCATCTAAAGGAAATCGCCGGGGCTATCGGCCGTTCGGAGAATTCGGTTACGCGCTGGTGGCGCGGCGAAACCCAGATCCGGGGCGGCGATCTCTACCGCATCGCCAGGTTCTTCTTCCGGCGCGGCGATGCCGGATTCCTGCGCGAGGTGTTCAGCGACTTCATCGCGACGGGCGCCTCCTCTGAGGCGGTCGAAGCCCGGGTTGTCGCACTCATCCGCGATGCACTGTCTCATGGCGCGTTCGCCGCGCATCACGGCAAGGAGCTCGCGAACGACGAGCACATTTGGTTTACCGCCGACGGGCAAGTCGCAACATGTCCGACCGGGCATGCCGACCACGTGCGGCGGACGCTCCGCATTCCGGAGCGGGCCGGCGACCTCACAGCCTATGCCGCGCGGGTGCTGGGCTGGATCGCCGTGACCGAGCGCGGCGACGGCGCGGTCATCATACGGCACGATGGACGGCGCGTCGGGACGCTCGCGGCCGAACGGGTCTGCGAATGGCTCGAGATCCGGGCCGATCGCATCCCGAGCATCCGGCGCACCGTGCATGTCGACTCCGACTGGGTCGAGGCACACTGTTCCGACGTGCGATCGGCGATAAATTCTATCGCGAAAGTTGCATTCATCGTGCGGTTGCCGCGACGCCGCTGGAGCGTCGAGCGTCTGCCGCTGGACGCTGTCAGCGACGCTCGCCTCAAGGACCTGTTGCGCGCCTACAGCGAGACGCCGGACCGCATCATCCACGTCGCGGCCGCGAGCGGAGCCTTCACGACGAGCAGCGTGTTCGGCGTCAAGGGCGACGACGTCATCTCATACCATGTCGCGACCGGGTTCGGGTTCGACACCACCTCGGTCGAAGGGCTCAATGTGCTTTCTCGTCCCGACACCGATTACGCGCTCATGGTGCAGGCGCGCATCCTCAAGACCCGGCGCGAGGGTCCGACCTACTATGCGCTCGCCGGCACCATCGACGACACCTACGTGCGCTACTATAACTTGGCGCTGCCGGAGCCCGGGCCAGGCGGACGGGTCCTGACCTCGACGGTCATGCTGGAATTGGAGCGGTTCGCCGCCTGATGCTGATCGAGGTCATCTGTACTGGCGACGAAGTCCTCTCGGGCAAGATCGTCAACAGCAATTTCAGCCACATCAGCCAAAAGCTCGAGGACGTGGGCTTTGCGGTGCGCTGGGGCACTGTGGTGGGCGACGATCGGGAAACCCTGCTCGACGCCTTTCGGCGAGCGGGCGCCCGCGCCGATGCGGTGATCGTCAACGGCGGACTGGGGCCCACCGTCGACGACCTGTCGCAGGAGATCGCGGCGCGCGCCGCCGGCGTCGACCTCGTGCTGAGCGAGGAATGGCTCGCGCGTATGGAGGCGCTGTTTCGCCGCCGCAGCCGGATCATGCCGCCCAACAACCGCAAGCAGGCGATGCTGCCCGTCGGCGCCGAGATCCTCGACAATCCGATCGGCACCGCCTGCGGCTTCGCGCTCGGGATCGGCAAGGCGCGGTTCTTCTTCACCCCGGGGGTGCCGCGGGAGCTGCACCGCATGCTGGCCGAACAGATCGTGCCGCGCCTTCTCGCCAGGAGCGGAAGGCCGGGCGTCATCCACCTGAAGCGGTTCCATTCCTACGGCATCGGAGAATCGCATGCCGATGCGCTTCTCGCTGGTATTGAGGCCATGGTACCGGATGGCAGCGTGAAGCTCGGCTTTCGCGCGCATTATCCGCAGCTTGAGACCAAGCTCACCGTGCGCGGTGCCAACCGGGCCGAGGTCGACCGCAAGCTCGTGCCGCTCGAGGCCGAGGTGCGGCGAAGGCTCGGCAACTTCATCCTCGCAGAGGACGACGACACGCTCGAGGGCAATGTGCTCGCGGCGCTTGGCCGGGTCGAAGGGTCGCTGGCCGTGGTGGAGACCTTCACGGCCGGCCAGATCGCCGCGCGTCTCGCGCATCTCCCCGGCGCGGAGGCGCGGTTCCGGTGCGGCATCGTCAGCCGCGATCTCGCCCAGATCGCTGCGGCCGTGGGGCTGGAGCGGAGCGCATGGGGCGGAGCGGCCGGTACCGGCGCCGCCGAGGTCATTGCGCACGCGGCACAGCACGCATCGGGTGCGACGCACGCGCTCGTGGTCCTGATCGATCTCGACGAAGGGTCCGATCGGGTCGAGCTCGGCGGCACCCTCAGCATCGGCATCGCGGCCCCATCCGAGGTCGTCACGCGCGAGGCCCGCATCGTCGGCGGGCGCGATTGGGTGCGTCTCGGCGCGGCCGAGCTCGGGCTCGACTGTCTCCGGCGCTACCTCATGGGCCTGCCGGTGAGCGAACGAATCGACTTCGAGAAGACGTGATGATCAGCGCCGGACCGCGCGCGGATCGAGCGCCGCCTGCAGCCCGTCGCCCAGGAAATTGCACGCGATCACCGTCGTCAGGATCAGGACGCCCGGATAGAGCGCGAGTTGCGGCGCGAGCGCGATCGTCTCCTGCGCGCCCGTGAGCATGTTGCCCCAGCTCGCCATCGGCGGCGAGATGCCGAGCCCGAGAAAGCTCAGCACGGATTCGAGCAGGATGATCTCGCCTACGGACAGCGTCGTCGCGACGATGATCGGGGTGGCGAGATTCGGCAGGATATGCACAAGCATCACCCGCAGCGGCCGGGCGCCCAATGCATGTGCGGCGCGCACGAACTCCTGCGCCTTGAGCGACAGGGCCGCACCGCGCACGAGCCGGGCGACCGTCGTCCAGCCCACCAGCGCGACCAGGATAATGATCCGGTAGAGACTTGCGGCCTCGGCGCGCTGCAGCGCACCCAGCCCGATCTTGTTGAGGTCGATCGCCGCAAGCACGACCAGCAGCGGCAATAGCGGCAGGGCGATCACGCCGTCGGTGATCCGCATCAGCAGCGCATCGATCCGGCCGCCACGATAGCCGGCGACGAGGCCGATGGCGGTGCCGACCACGGCTGCGGCGATCGCGGCGGACACGCCTACGAGCAGCGATACGCGACCGCCCTCGCAGAGCCGCAGCAGCAGGTCGCGCCCCAACGCATCGGTCCCGAGCGGATGCACGAGCGAAGGTCCCGCGAGGCGATGGCGCAGATCGACGATGGCGCCGCCTGGGCCGATCAGGAGCGGACCGAAGATGACGAACAGGGCGAGGCCCAGCAGCGCCAGCGCCGGCAGCAGCAGCCCGCGCGGGCGTCTCCAAGCCCGCCCGGTGAAGGCCTCCCCAACGCTCATCGGTAGCTGATCCGCGGGTCGGCGACGGCGTAGGCGACGTCGGCGCCGAGATTCGAAAGGAGCGTCATCGCCGTCGCCAGCAACAGTCCGGCGAGCGCCAGGTTGAAGTCGTTGCCCATCACCGAATCGAAGATCAGCTTGCCCATGCCCGGATAGGCGAACATCGTCTCGGTGATAAGCGCGCCGGAAAATAGCGATCCGAACGACAGTGCGACCACAGTGATCACCGGGATGAGCGCGTTGCGCAGCGCATGCCCCAGCAGCACGCGCAGATCGCCCGCCCCCTTGGCGCGCGCCGTGCGGATGAAGTCCTGGTGCAGAGTCTCGAGCATCGCGGCGCGCATATAGCGCAGATGCCCGCCCATGTTCGCGAGCGTCAGCGTCGCGACCGGCAACACCAGGTGTCGGAGGCGGTCGGTCAGGCCGCCATCGCCGACCGTCGCGATGCCCCCCGCCGGCAACAGGCCCAGCGCCACCGCAAACAGCAGAATGAGCATCAGCGCCAGCCAAAAGGACGGCACCGAGATGAAGCCGAAGGCGGCGAGATTGACGGCCCGATCGAACCAAGATCCGGGCCGGCGCGCGGCGGCGATGCCGAGCGGCAACGCCAGCGCGAGCGCCAGCGTGAAGCTCGCGCTCATCAGTAGCGCTGTGTTCGCGAGCCGTGGCAGCAGCACTTGGGCCGCCGGCTTCACGTAGAGGCGCGAATAGCCGAAGTCGCCGGACAGCGCCGCGCGCGCCCAGGCCCAGTAGCGCTCGATGAGCGGCCGGTCGAGCCCGTAAAGCGCCTTGAGCCGCGCCGCGTCCGCCGCGGTGAGGTGCGGGTTCGACGCGATCATCACGTCGATCGGATCGCCCGGCATCAGGCCGATCAGCGCATAAATCACGAACGACATGACGACGAGCACGGCGGCCGTCTGCAACAGGCGAAGGAGGATGAAGCGAGCCACGACCGTATTCCCAGTCTCGGCGCACCGGCCGCGTCCGGCGTCCTATGCCCATTCTCCTCGGCCGCGGTCCCCGGGGCAAAGGGAAATGGGCGGCGGGGACTCGTCCCGCAGCGCGGGCCCCTCAGGGGCTCGGGCGTGCCGGATGCCAGTCCTCGACCCAGAGTGTCGAGGGGTACTGGTTGCCGGTCGGCGTGACGCCCTCGAGCCAGGCGGGAAGGACGAAGGCGTCGGCGCGGAAATATAGCGGCAGGGCCGGCAGCTCCGCGGCATAAAGCGCTTGCAGCTTGTGCCACAGCGCCGCGCGTTTCGTGCGGTCGAGCTCGACCTCCACCGCGTCGATCAGCCGGTCGGTCTCGGCGTTGCGGAAGCCGGTGAAATTCTCGCCCGACCATCCGTTGGCCTGCGACGGGATCTCGTCCGAGCGCAGCATCACGCGAGGCACGTTCTCGGGCGCGCTGACCCACGCGAACATCGCCATGCTGAAATGGCGACGGGTGAGCGACTGGCCGAACAGGATGCGCGCCGGCTGGTTCTTGAGCCTCACCTCGATCCCGACCTCGCGCCACTGGCTCTGCAGCACTTCCTCCACCAGCTCGCGCGTCCGGTTGCCGGCGGTCGTCGCGAGCTCGAGCGAGAGAGGCTCGCCCTTGGCGTTGCGTCGCACCGCGTCGCCCTCCTGATGCCAGCCCGCCGCCTCGAGCAGGGCGCGCGCTTTCGCGCGATCGTAGGGGT
>Ga0070740_10003174_pt1 | contig 17906 bp, 15 predicted proteins | sample Coa_R2_FD_67286 | JGI IMG/M metagenome (GOLD analysis project Ga0070740, IMG submission 67286) | Surface soil microbial communities from Centralia Pennsylvania, which are recovering from an underground coalmine fire - Coalmine... | ecosystem: Environmental > Terrestrial > Soil > Unclassified ... | reverse complement strand
CCAGAAGAGCGCCTCGTCCGCGCCGAGCCGTCGGACTATTTCCGCGGCCTCGGCGTTCTTCGTCGCGGCGCGCAACAAGGGCGCGGCGACGGCGCTCGCGGCCCGGCGAGCGACGCGCGGCGCTCGCTCGGCGTGACGCCAGAAGCGCTCGTAGAGCCGAAGGTACTTGACGTACTTGTCGTAGCCGCTGAACAGCTCGTCCGCGCCCTCGCCCACTTGCACGACGATGGTGCCGGAGTCGCGCGCGAGTTTCGAGACGTAGTAGAGCGGCACGCAGACGGGGTCGGCAATCGGCTCGTCCTGGTGGAAGACGAGTTCGGGGAGAAAGTTCTTCATCTCCTCGACGCCGATGATTATTTCGTGGTGGTTCGTCGCGAAGCGCCGCGCGGTCTCGCGCGCCGGGCCGAGTTCGTTCAGCTCTTCGTCGTCGCGGTACGCGACGGTGAAGGTCTCGACGGGGCGCGACATCTGCTCGGCCATCAGCGCGACGTTGGCCGAAGAGTCAACGCCGCCGGAAAGGAAGACGCCGAACGGCACGTCCGACATCATCCGCTTTTTGATTGACTCGCGCAGCAGCCGAAGAATCTCCGCGCGCACTTCATCTTCGCTCGTCGCGCGCGAGCCGTTCGCCGACGCAGGCGGCGGCAGCGCGTCCCAGTAGCGCGTCGTCTCGACCGAGCCGTCGCGGCTGACGACGACGAAGTGTCCCGCCGGAATCTTCTCGACGCCGCGGAAGAGCGTGCGCGGCGCGGGCGTCGTGAGAAAGGAGAGGTAATGATAAAGCGACTCCTCGTCAACGTCCGCCGTGACCGACGGGTGCGCGATGATGGCTTTTATCTCGGAGGCGAAGATGAAGCGACCGCCCGCGCTGATAAAGTAGAGCGGCTTGACGCCGACGCGGTCGCGCGCGAGGACGAGTCGTTCGCGCTGTGAATCCCAGAGCGCGATGGTGAAGTCGCCTTCGATGTCGTTGACGAAATCGAGGCCGCGCTCCTCGTAGAGATGAATGATCGTCTCGCTGTCGGTGCGCGAGCGGTACCTGTGCCCGCGCGCTTCGAGTCCGGCGCGCAAGTGTGCGTGGTTGTAAATCTCGCCGTTGAAGACGAGCCACACGCCGCGCCCTTCGCACCCTCGCATCGGCTGGTGCCCGGCCTGCGAGAGGTCGATGATCGAGAGGCGGCGGAAGCCAAAGCCCATGCGCCCTTCGTCGAGCAGTTCCGCGCCCGCGTCGTCCGGCCCGCGGTGCGTCATCTCGTCGCGCATACGCTCGACCGTCGCGCCCTCGACGCGCCCCGTCGCCGCACCGTACTCCCAGACTCCGCAGATGCCGCACATAATTATTTTGGATTTCGGATTTTAGATTTTGGATTGGTGCGCCAATAAGATTGAGCGTTGGACCTGGAAAGCTCAACTCCCCACACGCGCTCAATCCGAAATCTAAAATCCGAAATCGGCACGCTCGCCCGCTCGCAGCAGGCGGGACGACCTCGCCAGCAACTCTAAACGTGCGCCCGCGTCTTCGCCAGCCGCGACGGGCACGAGCAGCCAGCGCGCGGTGAACGGCGCGCTCGCGCGCAACGTCCAGACGGCGGCGACCGTCTCGACCTTCGAGCCGTAGTCGCGCGAAGACCAGCGCGGCTCAAGCGCAACTTCGCCGAGCGACGACAGCGACGCGACGACCAGACGCGCGCCGCTCTCGCCTTCAAGAATCTCGACCGCCGAGCCGTCGAGCGAGCGCGCCTCGCGCCCCGGCGCGGCGTGGAAGATGAATTTGAAGTCGTGAAGGCCAGCGCCCGCGAGCGTGTCTTCGACGAGCCAGAACCCCTCGCGCTTGTCGAACGTGACGGCGCGGCGGTGCGTGACGGGGCCGCCCTTCAGCCTCTCGTAGCCGTGGTGTTCGGCGACGACGAGGTCGCGCTCCGCGCCGGACTCGAAACAAAGGATGTGCGGTCGCGCCTCGTCGCCGATGAAGAAAGGCGCGGACTCCGGCGTCGTGTTCTGCTCCTCGCCGTCAACCTCGACGGTCGAATGGAAGGCCGTCGAGCGGAACCGCTGACGCGCGCGCAAGTCCGAAGTGTAAACATACGTGCCCGCGTCGGCGATGAAGCTCGTGCCGCGCGCCGAGACTTCGACTGAGAGCGCGTCGTTGTGCGCGTGCGAGCCGCGGCCCGAAAGCCCCGCGCCGCTCGCGCTCAGCATCAGGTACAGGTCGCCTTCGCGAAGGACGCACGTGCCCGCTTGCTCAAAGATTGCTGACTGCGACGCACTCGCGCCGGCAGAGTCCGGCGAGCGCGTGGGTGCTGGCTCAGGCGCTTGCGACGGCACCGGCTGCGGCCCGCGTGCAGAGGCCGCTTGTGACGCGCCTTCGGTCTTCAACTCGGAGAAAGCGCGCACGCCTTCCGCGCCGAGAAGCCAGAGGAGTTCTTCGGGCGCTTCCTCGGAGAGTTTGAAGCGCGGCTCGCGGAAGAGCGCCGCGCCGACGCCGAGCAGGAACGTGTGGTCGTCCGCGTCGCGCCGCGTCAAAGAGAGCGCGCGACCGCCGTCCGTGTCGCCGACGAGCGGCGCGCGCCCGTCCGGTCGAAGGTAGGCGCGGACGTATTCGAGCATCGAGCGAAGCTTCTGCCAGTGCCGCTCGTCAATCTCAATTCCGTTCGCGCGGCAGAGCGTGAAGGTGTAGAGGAAGAGTTCCGTGACGAAGCGTTGGTAGCCGGTCGAGGCTTCGCAGTCCGCGCCGTCGGCCAGAACCTGCTTGCCCATCTCGCGCAGGACTTCGCGCAGCCCGAACGCGCGCCAACCTTCAGACGCGCGCAACTCCGGCAGGAGCAGTCCGAGCCACAGCAATCCGACCACATCCGAGAGGTAATGATTGCTCGTCGCGACGTAGGAGAATTCGAGGTTGCGGCGTATGTGACGACCGTGCGCGTCGAAGAGCGCGAGCATCGAGGCGAGACGACGCTCGTCGAGCGCGCGCGAGCGGCGGAAGATTTGGAAGCTGGCGAGGAGGTTCATTGCGCGCAAAGCGACCTCCATCGCGCAGGCCCAGTTCGGCCCGAAGCCCATCGGGTTCTGCGCGCGCCAGCTCTCGACCTGCCGGAAAAACTCTTCCGCGAAACTCTCGTCGCGCGCGAAGGCGTAGGCGCGCGCGAGCGTGACGAGATGGCCGAGCCGGTTCAACTCCCACAGCACGCGCACGTCCGGGCCGTCGCCGCGCGCGAGCAGAACGTCGCCGTGAAAATCGAGCGGCCAACGCGCGCCCGACGCCGGTTCGCGCAGCCAGTCAACCTCCGCGCCGAAATCAATCGAGCCGTAGCCGAGCAGCGGCCAGCGATGAGCCGAGACGATCCCGCGCGCCTCTTCAACAATCGAGTCGGCGTCAATAACTCCGTCAACAATCTCGGCGGAATCGCCGAAGCCCGCGAAGAACTTCGGACTCGTGCGCGCGCGAAAGTGCGCGAGCAGTTCCGCGCCGCTCATGCGCGCGAACTCATGCGCGAGTAGTGCACCGGGCGTCGTCGTATCTTTCGTGCGTCTGTCGAGCGACGCGCGCTCGCGGCTGCGGCGCACGGCGACGACGACGCGCCTTCCAGACTCAAGCAGCGCCGCGCGCGGACTCACGCGCCCGCGCAGCGCGCGTTTGATTTTGCGGGTGATGGTTTCGACGCTCAACGGTCGTCTGAAGAATCGGCGAGAGTCCGGGCCGCGCCAGTTTACAAACGCGTGTTTGACGCTTCAAGTTGCCGGTGGCTAGACTTGCCGTCTGCTCCCGCGGCGGCGGCGCCCGGCGGCAACGTTCGGCATGAGCGCGGAGACCAGCGAAACGACCGAGGGCAATCTGGCGTCGGCGCGCGACGCCGCGGGCGCGGTTCGCCCGCCGACGCACGCGCCGCACGTGCTCGTCCGCCCGGAAGACTCCGGCGTGCAGCTCAACCTCGGCGACCTCTGGGCCTACCGGGAGCTTCTCTACTTCCTCACGCTGCGCGACATCAAGGTTCGTTACAAGCAGACGTTGATGGGCGTCGCCTGGGTCATCCTCCAGCCGCTCGCGACGATGCTCCTGTTCACGCTCGTCTTCAACCGGATCGCGCGGCTCGACTCAGGCCCGATCCCGTACCCGCTCTTCGCCTATTCGGGGCTGCTGCTGTGGACGTTCTTCTCCGTCTCGGTCACTTCGGGGACGAACAGCCTGCTCAGCAACACGAGCCTCGTCACGAAGGTCTATTTCCCGCGCGCCTTCATCCCGGCGGCGGCGGTCGGGGCCTCCCTCGTTGACCTCGGCGTCGGCTCCTTGCTCCTCATCCCGCTCGCGATCTTCTACGGCGCGCACTTGACCTGGGAGTTGCTGCTCCTGCCGGTCTTCCTCCTGCTCGCGGTGATGCTCGCGCTCGCGTGCGGGATGTTCGCGGCGGCGCTGACGGTGAAGTACCGCGACATACGACATGCGCTGCCGTTCCTGCTGCAACTCTGGATGTTCGCGTCGCCCGTCGTCTATCCGCTGCCCGCCGGGTGGCGGTGGCTGTTCGACTTGAATCCGATGACCGGAGTCGTCGAAGGCTTCCGCGCGTCGCTCACGGGCACGGGCTTCGAGTGGCGCGCGGTCGCGGTCGCGGCGGTCGTCGCAGTCGTGCTCCTCGCCGTCGCCTTCTACGTCTTCCGCAAGCTCGAAGACACTTTCGCCGACGTAATCTAAAACCCGATGGAGCCGGTCGTCGTCAGAGTCAAAAACGTGGGGAAGCGCTACCGCATCGGCGCGCTGCACGCGGGCTACGACACGCTCAGAGAGCTTGTCGGCGACGCGCTGCTCGCGCCGGTCAGGCGTCTTCGCGGCGCGCAAAAGCGTCGCTACGAGACGCTGTGGGCGCTCAGCGAAATGAACCTCGAAGTCCGCCGCGGCGAGATGCTCGGCATCGTCGGCCACAACGGCGCGGGCAAAAGCACCCTGCTGAAAATCCTCTCGCGCATCACGCGACCGACGACGGGCGAGGTCGAAATCTTCGGTCGCGTCGGCTCGCTCCTCGAAGTCGGCACGGGCTTCCACCCGGACCTCACGGGGCGCGAGAACGTCTTTCTGAACGGCGCGATACTCGGCATGCGGAAGGTCGAGATCGAGAAGAAGTTCGACGAGATCATCGCCTTCTCCGAGCTGGAAAAATTCGTCGAGACGCCCGTCAAGTTCTACTCTTCGGGGATGTACGTCCGCCTCGCCTTCTCGGTCGCCGCGCACCTCGAACCCGAAATCCTGATCATGGACGAGGTGCTGGCCGTCGGCGACGCGGCGTTCCAGCAGAAGTGCCTCGACAAGATGCGCGAGATTCGCCGCCGCGGCCACACGATCTTTTTCGTCTCGCACAACCTGCCGGCGGTGACGCGCCTGTGCAAGCGCGCGATTCTTCTCGAACGCGGGCGCGTCGTCGCCGACGGGCCGGCGCAGGAGGTCGTCAACAGCTACCTGAATTCGAGCTGGAAGGCCGGGGCCGAGCGCGACTGGCCGGAGCTACGGGAAGCGCCCGGCGACGAGGTCGCGCGTCTGCGGCGCGTGCGTGTGTGCGACGAGCGCGGCGCGACCATCGCTTCGTCAGACATCCGACGGCCCGTCCTCATCGAAGTGACTTACGACGTGCTGGAAGCCGGGCACGTGCTGACGACCGGCGTCGCGCTGTTCAACGAAGAGGGCACGGAGGTCTTCACGACGCACGACACGGGCGACGAGTGGCGCAGGCGCGGGCGACCGGCGGGACGCTACACGAGCACCGTCCGCATTCCCGGCAACCTGCTCTCAGAAGGCAGCCTCGTCGCGCACGTCTCGATAATGACGCACTTTCCATCTACAATCCTCCGCGCGCGCGCGAAGGAGGCCGCGGCCTTCCAGGTCGTTGACGAGGGCGTCGGGGACTCGGCGCGCGGCGACTACGTCGGGCCGATGCGCGGCGTCGTGCGGCCACTTCTCGAATGGACGACGCGCGCCGACTCTGCCGAAGACTGACTTGAAAAAACCGCTGAGCGAAAAACTCGCGCTCTCGACGAAGCTGCGGCTCAAGCGCGCCGGCTTCGCGCCGCTGGCCTGGGCGCTGCGGCTCGGCGCGCGCGCGTACAACTTCGCGGCGCGCGTGGCCGAGAGCGCCGAGGCCAACGGACTCGACCTGCGCCGCGCGTGGGACGTTCCCGCGACGCCGCGCGCGCCGAGCGTCGCGCCCTTCAGCGCGAGCGACTTCCTCTTCCTCGCCCGCGCCGGCGCAAGAACGCGCGGAGCGCCCGTTGACGGGCCGCGCGCGAACGACCGCGGCGAGACGGCGGTCGAAACTCCGCAAGCGACCTCTTCATCGGTCAAGACTTCAATCGTCATCCCAGTCTTCAACAAGGCCGAGTTCACGTTCCAGTGCCTGCGCTCGCTGATCCGCGAGGTTGACTTTGACGACACGGAAGTCATCGTCGTCAACAACGCCTCGACCGACGAGACGCGCGAGATGCTTTCTCACTTCGACGGCTTCGTCCGCGTGATTGACAACGACACGAACCGCGGCTTCGTTGACGCCTGCAACCAGGGCGCGGCGGCGGCGCGCGGTCGCTTCCTCGTCTTCCTCAACAACGACACGGTCGTGCTGCCCGGCTGGCTCGAAAACCTCGTCGAGACAATCGAGTCGGACGAGCGCGCCGGCGCGGTCGGCTCGCTGTTCCTCTACCCGGACGGAAGAATTCAGGAGGCGGGCGCGATTGTCTGGTCGAACGGCGAGGCGTTTCACTACGGCTGGGGGCGCTCGCCCGAAGACCGGCGCTTCGCGTTCGCGCGCGAGGTTGACTACTGCTCCGGCGCGTCGCTGCTCGTGAGAAAAGATTTGTTCGACCGTCTCGGCGGGTTCGACCGGCGCTACGCGCCCGCCTACTACGAGGACACGGACATCTGCATGGGCGTGCGCTCGCTCGGCTTCAAGGTCGTCTATCAGCCGCGCTCGCGGCTCGTCCACTACGAGGGCGCGACCGCGGGCACAGACACGCGCACCGGCTTCAAACGCTTTCAGGTCGTCAACCGCGAGAAGTTCTACGAGAAGTGGCGCGACACGCTCGCGCGCGAGCATCAGCCGTTCGACCCCTCAAAGGCCGAGCGCGCGGCGAACCGCAAGTGGGACACGCAGGTCGTCGTCTTCGACGACCGGATGCCGTCGCCCGACCGCGACGCCGGGAGCATCCGAATGCTCTTCATCCTCCGCGCGCTCAAAGAGTGGTGTCATCCCGTCTTCGTGACGACGGCCAAGCGGCACTGGCCCGAATACGAGAGGCTTCTCTGGAAGGAGGGCGTCGAGACCGCGGGCATCCTCGAACTGCCGCGGCTGGCGAAGGCGAGGAGGTTCCGCGCAGCCGTCGCCAGCCGCCCCGAAGTTGCCGCCGCGGTCGTCAAACAGATGCGCCGCGCCGACCCGCGCGTGAAGTTCGTCTTCGACATGGTTGACGCACACTTCATACGCTTCGCGCGCGAGGCCGAGGTGACGGGCGACGACAAGGCGGCGAGCGAGGCCGCGCGCTACCGGAAGATGGAGACGCGGCTCGCGCGGGCAAGCGACCTCGTCTGGTGCAACTCCGCCGCCGACAAGGAGGCGACGGAGCGCGCCGCGCCCGGCGTCCCTTCGTTCGTCGTCCCGACCGTTCACCGCACACGACGGCGCGGCCTCGCCTTCGAGGAGCGCGAACATCTACTCTTCGTCGGCAACTTCCTGCACCGCCCGAACGTTGACGGCGTGCGCTTCTTCGTCAACGAGGTGCTGCCCGCCGTGCGCGAGTCGCTTCCGGGCGTCGAGCTTCATCTCGTCGGCGACAACGCGCCCGCCGAGTTCGCGGGGCGCGAGTCCGAGGGGGTGCGCGTGCTGGGCTACGTGCCGGACATCGAGCCTCTGTTCGCGCGGGCGCGCGTCTTCGTCGCGCCCATACGTTTCGGCGCGGGCGTCAAGGGCAAGGTCGGCGAGGCGCTCGCTCACGCCGTCCCCGTCGTCACGACCGAGGTCGGGGCCGAGGGGATGTTTCTGCGCGACGGCGAGGAGGCTTTGGTTGTAAACTCCGCGGAGGAGTTCGCCGCGGCTGTCGTCCGTCTCTACGGCGACGCCGCGCTCTGGCGGCACATCGCCGGCAACGCGCACGCGCACGTCGAGCGCAACTTCTCGCCGCGCGTCGTCGGCGACATCATCAACGGCTCGATCAAGAAGGTTCTGGGGGAGACGAACACGGGGAACGAGTAGGGAGCGAGCGGGGTCGGCGTTTCTGCGGCGTGGCTTACGCCTTAGTCTTTCCTTTATCTTCGTCCGTGAGAATTCTCGTCACAGGCAGCGGCGGTTTCGTCGGCGGCAACTTCGGGCGGCACGCGGCGCGCGCGGGACACGAAGTCCTCGGCGTCACGCGCGCCGGGCAGCCGGAGGTCGGCTGGCCCGGACTCCACGCGCAGGCCGACGTGTCGAGTTCCGACCTGTCGGAGTTGATCGGCGAGTTCCGCCCCGACATTCTCCTGCACGCGGCGGGCGCGGCGTCGGTCGGCGCGTCGCTCGCGCGCCCGCTCGACGACCTGCGCGCGTCGGTCGTCACGTTCGCCAACGTGCTCGACTCCGTGCGGCGCTCCGGCACGCGACCCGTCGTCGTCTTCCCTTCGAGCGCCGCCGTTTACGGCGAGGCCGCCTCGCTCCCCGTCGCCGAGTCCTCGCCGACGCGGCCCATCTCGCCCTACGGCTTCCACAAGGCAGCGTGCGAACTGCTCGCGCGCGAGTACGCCGAGTGCTTCGGGATGCGCGTGCTGGTCTGCCGGCTCTTCTCGCTCTTCGGCGAGGCGCAGCGGCGGCTGCTCGTCTGGGAGTTGTACCGCCGGCTCGAAGGCGCTGAAGCCTTCGCACGCCTCGAAGGCACGGGCGAAGAGACGCGCGACTACCTGCACGCCGAGGACGCCGCGGCGGCGATGCTCGAACTCGCGTCGAACCTTTCGGGTGAAGGCGGCGGCTGCACGGTCGTCAACGTCGCGAGCGGCGAAGAGACGCGCGTGCTCGACCTCGCCGAGCGTTTGCGGGCGCTCGTCGCGCCGTCGAAAGAGATTCGCTGCCTCGGACGCGCGCGCGCGGGAGACCCGCGACGCTGGCGCGCAGACACCTCGCTCCTCCGCTCGCTCGCCCCGCGTTGGCGGCCAAAGCCCTTCGCCGAGCGCCTCGCCCGATGCGTCGAAGCCTGGCGCGGCGATAGAAACGCCGCAACCGATTTGTAAACATTTTTCGGGGCAGTAAAGCCCTGAGTTCGGGTCATCAAACGACCGGCCAATTCGCCTGCCGCGCGACGGGCGAAAAGAACGGACGGATGCGGCAGGCCGGGGTGATTCAGTTTCGAGACCGAGATGCAAGACCCTCATCAATTTTTACCGACCGACGAGGAGGAGACGCTGGTTTCGCCGCGCTTCGACGACGAGGAGACGGTCGTCGCGCGCCGCGTCGTCCCGCTCGGAGAGGTCGGGCGGGCCGAGCCTGTCGAGACGCCGCCCGCCGCGGTCGCGAGCGCGTATCCGCCTGAGCCGCGCGTCGCGCGTCGCTCCTGGCCGCTCGCGCTCGCCGTCGCTTCGGCGCTCGTCGGCGCAGTCCTCGGCGGCACGGGGTTGTACCTCTACCAGAGCCGCGCGTCGTCGCACGCCGCCAACGCGCCGGCAGCGCAGCAGCCGGTCGCGCCCTCGAACGCGCCCGCCGCTTCGTCGCAGCCGACGCCCGCCCCGACGCTCGAAGTCGTCAACGAGCAGCCGGGCACGCCCGCCGCTTCTGAGAACTCGGACGCGCGAACGGACGAGTCCGACGCTTCCGCGCCCGGCGACGCGAACGCCGAGGAACGCGCAGCGCCGAACGACGCCGCGACCCCGCCCGAAGCCGAGCAGCGCAAGGCGGACGAACGCGCAGGCTCGCCCAAGCACGGCAAGAAGGGCGACCGCGACGACGAGATCGAGCGCAACGAGCGTCGCGCGAGGCATTCCGACTCCGACGACCAACTCTCGCGCTCGGACACCGACGCCGACACGGACGACGCCCCCGTCGCGCGCCGCGTTGGCACCATCACCATCTTCGACCGCCCGCGCCGCGCCGAGCGCCGCGACCGCACCCGCAACTCCGGCGCGGATCGCCTCCGCAGAATCTTTGAAGGACAACCATAAGGAAAGTGATGAGTGATGAGTGATGAGTGAAAAGCTCTTAACTCATCACTCATCACTCATCACTTCTTTTGTTTCCCTTCGTCTTTTCCAATAAAATTCGGGCGTGAAGAGGGAGCGCGTTGACAGGCTGCTCGTCGAGCGGGGCTTTGCGCCGTCGCGGACGCGCGCGCAGGCGCTGGTGATGGCGGGGCGCGTGCTGGTCGGCGAGCAGAGAGTCGAGAAGCCTTCGGAGACGTTCGCGCCGGACGCGCCTTTGCGAGTGCGCGGCGCGGACGACCCCGCCTCGCGCTACGTCGGTCGCGGCGGGCTGAAGCTTGAGAAGGCGCTCGACGAGTTCGGCGTTGACGTGAGCGGCTTCGCCTGTCTCGACGTTGGAGCCTCGACGGGCGGCTTCACCGACTGCCTCCTGCAACGCGGCGCGCGGCGCGTCGTCGCGGTTGATGTCGGCCACAACCAGCTTGACTGGCGTCTGCGTACTGACCCGCGCGTCGAGGTTCGTGAGGGCGTCAACGCGCGGCACCTGAAGCCGGGAGACTTCGGCGAGGCGTTCGACCTCGTCACGATGGACGTGTCGTTCATCTCGGCGACGAAGGTGATGCCGGCGCTCGTGCCGCTTTTGAAAGACGGCGGGCGTCTGCTCGTCCTCGTCAAGCCGCAGTTCGAGGTGGGCAAAGGCGAGGTCGGCAAGGGCGGCGTCGTCCGCGACCCCGCGCAGCACGCGCGAGTCGTCGAAGAGGTCAACGCCGCCGCACACGCGCTCGGCCTGTCAACGCGCGGCGTCACTGAGTCGCCAATCACCGGCGCGGACGGCAACCGCGAGTTTTTGGCGCTGTACGAACGGCGGTGAGCGCCTGCTTTTTATGAACACTGCAAAGTATGCTGAAGACCTCGGCGCTCCCGACTTCAAGTTGGCGGGCCTGCAAGTCTGGATTCATGGCCGCCAATTCCCGGACGCAGATGATTACTGGGACGGGAACTGGCTGAACGTCACGGCTCGTTGTTCGAGCAGCGGGGCCGACGTGCTGACCAGCGGCCCGATACTGCACGCCCCGGACTTGACTCGTTGGCTCGCGGCGCTGGAAGAAATGGGGAGAACACTTTCAGGCGGGGCCGATCTTGTGAGCCTTGAGCCGGAGTTAAGTGTCGAGATGAAGATGGAAACTCTTGGGCACGTTGCGGTCAAAGTCGAGATAACCCCGGATCACATGACGCAAGAGCACACGTTTAGGTTCGAGGTAGATCAGTCATACCTGAAGCCTTTGATTGAAGACTGTCGTAGAGTCGTAGCCAAATACCCGGTTAAAGGTAAACTCGACTCAGAGCAATGAGAAAGCTAACGGAGGCGGAGGCGCTCGCGCGACTTCAGCAGAGCAAGGCCGCGTTTCAGAGCCACGTCAAGCTGAACTTCGAGCACCGCGCGGTTGATTGCCGCGCGTGCCCGACGCCGGGCGTGTGCTGCACGGACGCGCACTTCGTCAACGTCAACATCACTCGGCTCGAAGCCGTGGCGATTCGCGAGACCATCCGGCGCACGCCGCGCCTGACGGACGAAGAGCGGCGCGCGGTTTACCTGCGCGCGCGCGAGGCGGTCGCGCGCTACGGACTCGCGGCGTCGGGCGACACGCTGGCGCAAACTTACTCGTGCCCGCTCTTCGTCAAGGGCGTCGGCTGTCTGGTTCACCGGCGCGCGAAGCCCGCGCCGTGCATCCAGCACGCTTGCTACGACGAATGGGCGGACGTGCCGCCGCTCGACTTGCAGTGGCGCGAGGAGCGTAGGGTCGAACAGTTGAACTCGGAAGTTTACGGCGCGGCGTGGGACTGGCTCCCGCTTCCCCTGTGGCTCGCGCTCGTTGACCCGGACTCGGACGGCTCGGAGCTTCGGAGGCTCGCGCGCGCTTGGGGGTCGCGTCGCACGCGCGCGCGCGGCGGGCCGCGTTCGGTCGGCGACGAGCGGCGGCGGGCGAAAGGCAAAAGTAGAACTTTGCCAGTCCTGCGCGCGTAAAGTCTGACTGGCGACGCCGGGTCAATCCTTCAAGCGTCAACCCCGAACAAGCGAAAGGCGAAGGTCTTTATGTTCTGCTCCTACTGCGGCACGGAAACGACACACGGCCTGAACTACTGCAAGCGCTGCGGCAGCAGCCTGACCGCGCCCGCGCACACCGAATTGCAGGAGGCGCGGCCCGCGCTCTCGACCGGCATGGCCTGGGCCGCCGGGGTGACGATGGTGCTCGTCGTCTGCGTCGGTCTCGCGGCGGTGTTCGGAACGATCAGCGACCTCGCGCACTTCATCACGCCGAACGCGATCATCGCTCTCGCCGTCTGCGGCTCGGCGACCATCCTCGGCAGCGTCTTCCTGCTCACGCGTTTCTGGATGCGCCTGCTGACGAGCGCGATGAAGAGGGAGGCCGCGCCCCGACTCGCCGACCCGCGCCGCGCCGCCACGAGCGAACTCGGCCCCGCCCGCATGAGCGCACTCCCCGACACCGCTCCGCCCCCGCCCCTCTCAAGCGTCACCGAACACACGACGCGCACGCTGACGAAAGGATGAAGGATGAAGGCGGAAGGATGGAACAGAAACTTGCCGCCTCTTCATCCTTCAGCCCTCATCCTTTCCCTTGACCCTCCGCGCCGGGCGCGGCTATCATCCGCGCAAGTTTTTAGCTTCAAACCGAAGCCTTCGCTGTACCGCGACGGTCGCCCGTAAGGCCGTGGCAAGCCCGCACAAGTGAGTCGGTCGGGTGTTCTCCCCCGGCCAGTTTTTTTCGGCGCTCATGGACAACATAGTCGTCCGACGCATCGGCGTTCTCGTCAAGCCGAACCACCCGGAGGCGCTGAAGACCGTCTGCCGCCTCGCCGAGTGGTGCGCGGCCCGCGGCATCGCGCTCGCGGGCGGCCCGCGACTCGACCGCGAGGGCGTCGAGGCCGAGACCGGCTGCTCGGTCGAGACGCTGGAGCACGCCGAACTCGTCCGCGCCGTTGACCTCATCGTCGTCCTCGGCGGCGACGGGACGATGATCGCCTCCGCGCGCATGGTCGGCGACGCGGGCACGCCCGTCCTCGGCGTCAACTTCGGCACGCTCGGCTACATCGCCGAGTTCACGGTCGAGGACATGACGCCCGCGCTCGATTCCGTCATCGCGGGCGACTACACGCTCGACCGGCGCGTGATGCTCGCGGCGGAAGTCTTCCGCGGCGGCGAGAAATTGATGCACGAGCGCGTGCTGAACGACGTGGTCATCTCGAAGTCGGCGCTCGCGCGCATCATCGAGATCGAGACGTGGGTTGACAAAAAGTTCGTCAACCTCTTCCGCGCCGACGGCCTGATCGTCTCCACGCCGACGGGTTCGACGGCCTACAACCTCTCGGCGGGCGGCCCCGTGATCTACCCTTCGATGAACGCCGTGGTGGTCACGCCCATCTGCCCGCACACGCTCTCGAACCGCCCGCTCGTCGTCGAGGACGCGGTCGAGTTCGAGATGATTCTGAAGACATCGAAGGAGGAGGTCGCGCTCACGCTCGACGGTCAGGTTGGCATCCCGCTCGAATACGAAGACCGCGTCTGCGTCCGCAAGAGCCGCACGACCTACAACCTCGTCCAGGCGCGCACGCGCAACTACTTCGACGTGCTGAGGAATAAATTAAAGTGGGGGAGGTGAAAGTAGTGATGAGTGATGAGTGACGAGTGATGAGTTGAAAGCGAGCCGCCTTCAACGTATCACTCGTCACTCATCACTCATCACTTCTCACATGGCTGGCGAAAACAACTCGACTGTCGCGCGGGCGCGCAAGCCCTGGTGGAAGCTTTCGCTGACGAGCTGGATTCTGGTCGGGCTTGTCGCGGGCGGCGTGCTCGGACACTTCCGGCCCGACTGGGGGAACGCCGTCTTCTTCCTGCGCGACATTTTTCTGAACCTCATCAAGTCAATCATCGCGCCGCTCGTCTTCTCGACGCTGGTCGTCGGCATCGCGGGCGGCGGCGACCTGAAGAAGGTCGGGCGGATGGGCGTCAAGGCGCTCGTCTATTTCGAGATCGTGACGACCATCGCACTCTTCATCGGGCTGGCGGTCGTGAACCTGACGAAGCCGGGCGTCGGCGTTCAACTCGCGGGCGCGAACACGAGCGCCATTCAGGCCGTGCAGCAGACCCAGCCGCAGACCTTCACGGGCACGCTCACACACATCTTCCCCGCCTCAATCGTTGACGCGATGGTGCGCGGCGACGTTTTGCAGATCGTCGCCTTCTCGATCCTGTTCGCGATGGCCGTCACGGCGCTGGGCGAGAAGGGCAAGCCCATCCTGCGCGCGTGCGACAGCCTCTCGCAGATCATGTTCCGCTTCACGAGCTACGTGATGATGTTCGCGCCCGTCGGCGTCGGCGCGGCGATGGCGCACACGGTCGCCAACCAGGGACTAGACATCCTCTGGAATTTCGCCAAGCTGATCGGCTCGCTCTACGCCGCTCTCGTCGTCTTCATCGTCTTCGTGCTCGGCGCGGTGATGTTGATCGTGCGCGTGCCCGTCCTTAAATTCTTCAAGGCCGTGCGCGAGCCGGCGACCATCGCGTTCGTGACGACGAGCAGCGAGTCCGCGCTGCCCAAGGCGATGGAGGCGATGGAGCGCATCGGCGTTCCGCCGCACATCGTCGGCTTCGTCTTGCCGACGGGTTATAGCTTCAACCTCGACGGCTCGACGCTCTATCTGGCGATGGCCTCGGTCTTCGTCGCGCAGGCCGCGGAGGGCGCGGGACTCGCGCACATGGACTTCTGGCACCAGCTCGTGATGATGCTGACGCTGATGCTCACGTCGAAAGGCGTCGCCGCCGTGCCGCGCGCGTCGCTCGTCATCCTGCTCGCGACGCTTAACACGTTCATCCCCGAATACGGCGCGCTCGGCGTCGCGGTCATCTTCGGCGTTGACGAGTTGATGGACATGGGGCGCACCTGCACCAACATCATCGGCAACTGCCTCGCGACCGTCGTCGTCGCGCGCTGGGAGGGCGAGTTCGACGACCGGCGCGCGGCAGTCTTCGGCACGCCCGACGAGATCGCTCTCGACCTGCGACAGGGCGAGCCTGCGTTCGCGGAGGCCGCGAAGCTCGGCGACTGAACAAGGAAAAAGTAAAAAGTCAGAGGGCAAAAGTCAGGACGCGCTGCGCGCGAAGAACTTTTCCACTTTCGCCCCGACTGTCTTCACTTTTGCCTTTTGCCTTTTTACTTTTTCCTTTTCTTCATACTCCCGTAAAACTTCCGCCAGAAGAGTGTCAGAAGCTCACCTTTCTCGACAGGGTGTCAGTGTGCCGTGCGCTCACGTACATTCGCGGGCGCGGCTTTCACGATTTAAGGAAACGAGATGATTCTCCCCATCGGCGACGACAACACCGGGCGCACGACCGCGCCGGTCGTCAACTACGCGCTCATCGCCTTGAACCTTCTCGTCTTCGTCTTCCTGCAAGGCATGGGGACGAACGAACGCTTCACCTACGCCTACTCGACCGTGCCCGAAGAGATCGCCACCGGCCACGACGTTGTGACGCGCCCGCGCGTCGTCGAAGACCCGTTGACGCGCGAGAGGTTTCGCGAGCCGGGGCTTGAGCCGACGCCCGGCTCGGTCTATTTCACGCTCATCACTTCGATGTTCATGCACGGCGGGTGGGCGCACATCCTCGGCAACATGCTCTTCCTCTGGATTTTCGGCGACAACGTCGAAGACCGCCTCGGACACTTGCGTTACCTCGTCTTCTACCTCGTCTGCGGCGTGATCGCGTCGCTCGCGCAGGTGTTCATGACGGTGGCCTTCGGCTCGAACCCGCTGATTCCGAGCCTCGGCGCGTCGGGCGCGATCTCGGGCGTGCTGGGCGGCTACGTGCTGATGTTCCCGCGCAACCGCGTCCACGTCATCCTGTTTCGCTTCCTGACGACCGTGCCGGCTTACGTCGCGCTCGGTCTGTGGTTCCTGTTCCAGTTCGTGAGCGGCATCGGGCTGCTCGGCGGCGCGACGCAGGAGAGCGGCGTCGCCTACGCGGCGCACGTCGGCGGATTCATCGCGGGCCTCGCGCTCGTCAAAGTCTTCGCCATCGGTCGCGCGCCCGCTGCGCCGCGCTGGGGGAGTTCTTGAGGCGTAGTTGTTGAAAAGTATTTCGGGGGTCGCGCACGGCGACGGTCGAAAGCGCGCGGCCTTAACTTCGAGCTAGTTCAAACAAGGAGGATTCATAAATGGCAAGCAACGAAGAAGTGATCTCGACGCTCAACAACCTGATCGAGACGAGCCGCGACGGGCAGAACGGCTTTCAGTCGGCGGCGGAGGGCGTGAAGAACTCGGACTTGAAGTCGCTCTTCTACTCGTACTCGCAGGAGCGCGCGCGCTTCGTCGGCGAGTTGCAGGACGAGGTGCGGCGCTTGGGCGGCGACCCCGAAACGACGGGCAGCGTCGCGGCCACGCTCCACCGCGGCTGGATAGGCATCAAGTCTGCCGTGACCGGCGGCGACGAAGGCTCGATCATCTCGGAGTGCGAGCGCGGCGAGGACTCGGCGCTCAGGAATTACGCCGACGCGCTCGAAGTGGATTTGCCGGCCAACGTCCGGTCGATCATCGAGCGGCAGTACGTTCAGGTGAAAGACGCGCACGACCGGGTACGCTCGCTCGAACGTTCGAGCGGCGCGGGCGCGTGAAGCTGAAGACGGGCCGGCCCGACGGCCCGCGACCGGATTAAGTTTTAAGAACACAGGGAGGGAAAGGTAATGAGCAAGAACACTCTCAGCGGCGCGATGCTCGCGCTCGGCGCGTGCGGCGCTCTGGCCGTCGTCGTCGCCGCGGGCGCAGCCGCCGGACAGAACAACACGAACGCGAACTCCGGCGGGTCGAACTCCAACAGTCACCACTCGACGAAGATGACTTCCGACCAGAAGTTCGCGACGGAGGCCGCAATCGGCGGCATGGAGGAAGTCCAGCTCGGACAGATGGCCGCGCAGAAGGGCGCGAGCGACGAGGTTCGCCAGTTCGGCCAGCGCATGGTTGACGACCACTCGAAGGCCAACCAGGACTTGACGCAGGTCGCGTCGGGCAAGGGATGGACGCTGCCGACCGCGCTCGACGCAAAGCACCAGGCCGACGTGACCAAGCTGTCGGGGCTTTCGGGCGACCAGTTCGACAAGGCCTACGTTGACATGATGCTCAAAGATCACAAGAAGGACGTGGGCGACTTCCAGAAGGAGTCGAACAGCGGCGCGGACGCCGACATCAAGTCGTTCGCCACGCGCACGCTGCCGACGCTCCAGGATCACTTACAGATGATCCAGCGCATCCACGACAAGCAGGCGCTCCGCAAGAGCGGCAACCTGTCGAACGCGAACGCGTCGAGCACGAGCATGAACTCAAACATGAACGCGAACAGCGGCAAGAGCAAGAAGAACAAGAACTCGAACGCCGGCAACTCAAACTCGAATACGCCGTAGCGTGCGAAGGCCCCGTCAGGGGCATAGGAATGTAGCCACGGCGTCCGTGGGTAACAAGTAGAAATTTTGAAGCCCCGAAGGGGCGAAAGAATTTCGGGCGTTGTTGCCAAGCTCGAAAACTCTGTCGCCCCTCCGGGGCTTCGATTATTTTTATGCTCGCCGCGTCGTCCCACGGCCCGGCGCCGTGGGCTACACTCTGCCGCCGACTGGCGTCGGCTCGGCCCGCTTCGACGCCGTTCGCAATCGTCGTCAGCGCTCTTTCCTGTGCGGCTCACTTCTTCTCGACGATGTCGGCCTTCAGCGTG
>Ga0070740_10003173_pt1 | contig 17907 bp, 16 predicted proteins | sample Coa_R2_FD_67286 | JGI IMG/M metagenome (GOLD analysis project Ga0070740, IMG submission 67286) | Surface soil microbial communities from Centralia Pennsylvania, which are recovering from an underground coalmine fire - Coalmine... | ecosystem: Environmental > Terrestrial > Soil > Unclassified ... | reverse complement strand
CCCCCTCTACCAGACCAGCCCCAACGGCGCCACCGCCGTCTTCGCCCACGACAACCTGGGCCGCCTGACCCAGACCACCTATCCGCCGGTCACGCTCTACGGCGGCCAGGTGGTGGCGCCATCCACGGGGATCGGCTACGACGGGGACGGCAACGTGATCACCGGCACGGACGGGGCGAACGACCTGACGCAGGCCAGCTACGACCCGCTGGGGCGGGTGGTGGCCCTCACCAACCCGGTGGGCGCCACCACGCTCTACACCTACTCGGCCATCGCCCTGCTGGACCGGCAAGACCCCGCGGGCCACGTGGTGCGCTACGGCTACGACGCCGTCGGCCGGCCCATCACCATCACCGACCCCTTGAGCACCACCAGCCAGACCCTTAACTACGACAATGTCGGCAACACCACCGCCATCACCACCCCGCTCGATTACGCCAACCCCGCCGCCCTCACCGTGGAGACGCGCGGCTACGACCCGCTCGACCAGCCCATCAGCGACACCGTGGGCAGCGCGGGCATCACGCCGGCGCCGCCCGCCCTGACCACCGCCTGGAGCTACGACAGCGACGGCAACCTGGTGCAGCAGACCTTGCCCACCGGCGACCAGACCCAGAACGGCTTCGACTATGCCGACCGGCGCACCCAGATCACGGTGCTGCCCAGCCCACCGGCCGTGCAGACCTTCGGCCTGGACCCCGCCGACAACCTGACCCAGCAGGCGGACTTCGCCCTGCGCACCCACACCTTCGCGCTCGACGGCGCCAACCGGCTGAGCCAGCAGGTGGACACCTGCCCCAACTGCGGCACCTACACCTCGCCGATCACCACCACGCCCTCCTACGACCCCGACGGCAACGTGCTGACCCAGACCGTGCAGACGGTGCGCCCGGGCATCCCGTCCAGCATCACCAGCACGATGGGCTACAACGCGCTGGACTGGCTGAGCAGCCAGGACGACGGCTGGGGCGCGACGAGCTACGGCTACGACGCGGCGGGGCGGCTGCGCAGCGAGACGCTGCCGGGCGCCAGCGTGGTCATCACGCATGCCGTGGACGCGGCGGGGCGGGTCACCAGCACCGGCGACGGCCTGGGCCCCGCCGCCTTCACCTACACCCTGACCAATCGCCCGCTGACCGACACCCTGCCCGGCGTGACGCAGAGCCGGCAGTACGACGGCGACGACCGCCTCACCCAGGTGCAGTTCGTCGGGTCGAGCTACGGCACCCAGACCTACGGCTACGACTACAACCCGCAGGGGCGCACGGTCACCATCACCAACGCCGCCTTCGCTGGCCTGACCCAACCCACGTGGCCGCTGACCTACGACCCGCAGGGCCGTCTCGCCAGCATCACCACCGGCACGCCCCAGGTCTGGCACTACGACGGCAACGGCAACATCCTGGGCTGGAACAATGTCTCCAACGGGCAGCCGATCCCGCCCCAGGCCACCTACGCCTACACCTACGCCGCCATCGGCGCGCTCACGCCGACGAACTGGCTGCCCAATGAACTGGTGGTCTACACCGACACCAACGGCCTGACCACGACCTATGGCTACGATGTGAGCGGGGATACCACCGTCATCACGGCGCCCAACGGCCTCAAATACCTGCTCAACTACGACGCGCTGGGGCGGCTGGGCTCCGTGGCGCGGCTCAACGGCACGTCCTGTTGCAGTTGGTTCATCGCCTACGACGCGTTGGGCCGGCGGGTGGCGGTCAGCGCGGCGGCCGCGAACTCGCCCGCCCCACCACCGCCTTTCCAGGAGGTCTTCCAGTACCGGGGACAGAGGGTCAGCCAGGTCATCGTGACCGGGACCAACACCACGCCCTTCACCGAGACCTTCGTCTACCGCCCCGACGGCAGCCCCCTCGCCCTGCTCTACCAGAAGCAGGATGGCTCCGGCCATAACCTGGCCGCTGTTCGTTACAACTATGTGCTCGACGGGCAGGGCAGCGTGGTGGCGCTGACGGACCATAGCGGCACCGTAGTCGACGGCTACGTCTACGACATCTGGGGGCCCATCCGGGAGGAGAACACGCCGGGTAACATCCCGCAGCCGCTGCGCTACCGGGGCTGCTGGTGGGACGGCTGGGACAACGCGCTCAGCGGCAGCAAGGACCAGGGTTGGGACCAGGGCGCCTTGCCGTGGTACTGGCTGGGGCCGCGCGCGTATGACCCGAACCTGGAGCGCTTCCTGCAGCCGGACCCGAGCGCGCGGGACGGGGTGCGCAGCTACGCCTACTTGCTCACCGTCCGTTGGTGCATGCCAGGGTGCAGTGCCCTATCTATGCTGACTCGCCACGGTCCCGCCGGATCAGCAGGCGCAGCGCGTCGACGGCGGTGACGATCAGCGGCCCGAGGGTGTCGTTGGCGTCGCTCGGGATCTCATCTGCTCCGGCCTCATTCACTACCGACACGATGCAGCCCGCGCGAAGACGTCGCACGCTGCACACCACGAAGAGCGCCGCCGCCTCCATCTCGGCGCATAGCACGTTGGCCTCGGCCCACATCTGGTCGGGCAGCGACGAGCGCAGCGCCTGCAACGGCATGGAGTGGGGGCTGATGTCGGCGAACAGGGCGTCCGTGCTGCGCACAATGCCGACCGCGAATTCGCGTCCCGACCGACGCGCGGCCTGCGCCAGAGCCTGCACCACTTCCAGGTTGGCCACCGCCGGATAGGACAGCGGCAGGTAATGGGTGCTGGTGCCCTCGTCGCGCACCGCCGCCTGGGCCACCACCAGCGTGCCCCCTTTCAGATGCTTCTGTGTCGCACCCGAGGTGCCGACGCGGATCAGCGTGTCGGCGCCGATCGCCGCGAGCTCCTCGACGGCGATGGCGGTAGACGGCGAGCCGATGCCCGTCGAGGTGACCGATACCGCTTCGCCGAGCAGGGTTCCGGTGAAGGTGACGTATTCGCGATGCGCCGCTATCTGCCGTGCGTCGTCGAAGTAGCTGGCGATGCGCGCGCAGCGTCCGGGATCGCCGGGCAACAGGACGTAGCGACCGACGTCGCCGCGCTCAAGCGCGATGTGATACTGCTTGCCCACTCTGCACCTCGACTTGTGCGATCCCGCCATGGGGGCGACAATGTGCGTCAGTTCGGCGCCTCAAGGTGGCTACACTTAAGATGACACGACGACTGTAGTATATCCACTGTTAGGGACAGGCTATGCACAAACTTGATCTGACGATTGCACGCTTGAGGTTGTTGTTGGCCGAGGTCGAGGGTAAGCGTGAGGCGCTACGCGCCGGCAGGCACCAGTACGACGAGCAGATAAAGCGCCTGGTGCGCTTTGCGGTCCACGACGAGGGCGGTGTGGAAAACACCCTGTCGATGATGCTCGATGTTGATGCACGCCTGCAAGAGGTGTCGAGGCAGGACCGCTATCTTGAGATGATCGCCACCGCCGCGCAGCGGGAGCTGGATTCCCTGTTGTTGACCAAGTTGGTGGAGGAAGCCCATACCAAGATCGAGGAGCTGCGGCGGCAGCAGGCCCAGCAGATCGCCGAGGGCGATGAGAGCCAGCACGCGAGGATAGCCGATGAGATTCGCCGGCTGGAAGGTATCATCGCCGAGGCCAGCGGGGCCGCGGCAAAGGCTATCAGCGGCAGGTCCTAAGCCCGGACCTAGCGTTGATTCAGAGGAGTTCCCTGGTCGTGGGGCGGCCCTGGGACCGCCGGCATCCCTGCCGGCCCCCGCGAGCCGGCGGTCCCAGGGCCGCACTGCAAGATTGGCCTTCTAATCGTGAGCTAGGCAACGACCGTCATCGTCCACTGCCTGGTCGTCGCCGGTGACGTGCCGGCGCGCACCGTGACCGTGGCCGCGCCGGGCTTGATGACCCCGGACACGATCCAGCGGTAGACGAAGTTGCCCTTCTTGTCGGCGACGCCGTCGACGCCGGTCGCGCCGGCCGCCGGCGTGCTTCCCTTGGGGTAGGTGATGCTGATATGTACCGGCGTGTTCGGCGCCGTGGTCACCGCGATCACCCCTTCGCTGCCGGGACGCACCTGCGCGGTCACCGTGGCGCTAAGCGGCGGTCCAGGCGCGCCCCTGTGCTGCTTATTTCCTGTTTCGGGCTTGCCGACCGGACGCGGGCGCAGGGGCACGGCGCGGCCGAAGCTGCTGAAAAAGGTGCGATCCAGCATGCTCACGATGCTCGGATCGTCGATCAGCACGCCGAGCTCGCGGTGCCGTGTCATGGTGGTGCCCGAGAGGTCCATGCTGCCCAGCAGCGCGGTGTGGCGATCCAGCACCAGAATCGTCCCGCTGCCCTGGTCGCTGAATCGCACGGAGCCGTCCGTGCCAAACGGGACCAGGGCGTTGTTCATGCTCTGTCTCGGCGTGAGCAGGCGCACCAGGGCGCCCGAGCCATGGGCACCGTAGAGCGCCTGGACCAGCGAGGTGTCCGAGAGGTAGGCCGTATATAGCTCAATGCGATTGCGGGCGTCCCTGACCAGGCTGGCCAGCGCTGCCGTGTCGTCGGGAAAGATGAGCAGATGATGCGAGAAGTGGTTGACCGGTTGCCGCAGCCAGTCGTCGTAAAACAGGCTGGCCGCCTGCAGCACGTCGTAGCGGTCGGTGTCCACGATCAGATAGGCGGCGCCGCTGGGTCCCAGCGCCTCGGCCGTGAATCCGCCCGTGCCGACGACCACCGTCGAGGCGTCGATCACCGCGAAGCTCAGATGCGACTCGGCATAGCTCGGATTGGGCAGGCGCGTCAGGGCATTGCCTTGTTGGAGCTGCTGCAAGGTGCCGCTTGTGTTCAACCCGGCCGGGTCGAGCATCACGCGCACGTCTACGCCCCGGCGTCGCGCGGCCAGCACGGCGTCGATAACCGGCTGATCGGCCAGGGCAAAGGCCTCGATGAGTAGCCGGTGCTGCGCGCTGTTGACCAGATCGATCAGGGTTGATGCCGTGCTGCCGGGTCCGTGCACGGTGATGACGCGGCCGGCGGCGACGCCGCGCTGCGCCGAACGCGCTGGCGCCACGCCCGAGGCGGCCACCAGCGCCAGGGCCAACCACAGCGCGACCAGCAGACGGCTGAGCCGGCCGCGGTGTAGGGACGCGCTGCCGGACGCCGTAGCCGGCTCAGGAGCCCTGATCTGACCCGAGACCGGCGATGAAGTCGTCGATGAGCCCATGGAGGTCTTCCGGTCCGGGATGGGCTTCAGGATGGAACTGAATGGCCCGCCACGGCTTGGTGGTATGCCTGATGCCCTCATTCGTGCCGTCGTTCGCGTTGCGGAACCAGGGTTGCCAACCGTCGGGTAGGGTGCGCTCGTCGACCGCGTAGCCGTGGTTCTGGCTCGTGATGTAGCAGCGCCCGGTCTCCAGATCGATGCAGGGTTGGTTCTGGCCCCGGTGGCCGAAGGGCAGCTTGTAGGTATCGGCGCCGGCGGCCAGGGCCAGGATCTGATTGCCGAAACAGATGCCGAAGGCCGGCATGCCGCTCTTCATGACCCGGCGCGTCACCTCGACGCTGCGCCCGACGTCCTTGGGATCGCCCGGCCCGTTGGAGATCAGCAGGCCATCAAGCCGGGGCGTCAGCCCCAGCGGATCGACGTCCCACGGTATGCGCAACACGTCGGCGCCGCGCTCCAGTAGGAGCCGGAGGATGTTGTACTTCACGCCACAGTCGAGGACGCCCACGGTCACGCCGCGCGATCTGGGCGATGGCATCAGCACAGGCTCACGAATCGAGACATCCGCGACCAGGCGATCGGCGGCGCAGGCCGGCTCGATCTCCTCGGCGCATCCCTCCGGGATGAGACGGCCGGCCATGACCCCCCTGCTGCGCAGTCGCTGGGTCAGGGCGCGCGTATCGACACCCTCGATGCCCGGCACGCCCTCTGCGCGCATCCAGTCGTCTAGCGTCATCACCGCCGACCAATGGCTGGGCGAGCGCGAGAGCGTGGAGATGACCAGGCCCGAGACCTGCATGCGCTCGGACTCGAAATGGTCGAGCAGGCCGTTGGTCTGCGAGCGATCCGGCACACCGTAGTTGCCGATCAGCGGATAGGTCAGAGCCAGGATCTGGCCGCGGTACGATGGATCGGTCAGGCTCTCGGGGTAGCCGGCGATGCCCGTGCTGAAGACAACCTCGCCGGCGCAACTGACGTCGGCGCCGAAGCTCCACCCGTCGAAGGTGCTGCCGTCCTCCAGGATTAACCGCGCGCGTCGCTGCCCTCTCATCTGAACTTTCACCCGATCTTGGTCTGCTATGTAGGTGCCGATATGTACACGCAAGGCGGGCGCTCCTCCTGGGAGCGCCGGCAGACGGGGGCCGGCAAGGATGCCGGCGGTCCCAGGGACACGGTCCTGCGCATGAACGTCCCAGCGCCCTCTTAGCTCGTGTCAGGTGGAAGTCTAGCAGGTCGGCGGCCAAAGCGCACCGTGGTATGCTCCGTGGAGAGATTGTGGATACCGTTGCCCTTTTGCTGGTGCTGCTCGCGGCGCTGTTCCACGCGGCCTGGAATCGCTTCTTGCACGGCACCGACGACCGTGTAGCAAGCCTTGCCGTGGCCGGGATCTTCGGCTGCCTGATGCTGTCGCCCGCGCTTCTGGCTGCGCCGCCATTTGCCGTCTGGCCCCTGATCCTGCTGTCGGCGCTCGCCGAGGCCGCCTACGCGCTATGCCTCTCGGCCGCCTACCGCCGCGGCCTGCTGTCGCTCACCTACCCGATCGGGCGAGGAACCGGCCCTCTCCTGGTGGCTCTTTACGTCTGGCTGGTGCTGCGTCAGCCGACGGAACCCGCTACCATCGCCGGCGCCGCCTGTCTCGCCGTCGGCCTGGCGGTGATTGCCATGGCCGGGCGCAAAGCGAGTGACCTCTCGGCGCTTGGATTCGCGTTCCTGGTTGGTGCGAGCATCGCGGCGTACTCCCTGATCGACTCGCACGCCGTCCAACGCGTCTCTCCCGCGGCCTACCTGGGCGTTGTCCAGGGGATCGAGGGCCTGCTGCTCAGTGGCTTGGTCGTGAGTCGCCCAAACGCGGCGTCGCGGCTGCGCCGCGCCCTGCGGCCGGGCGCATTGGTCGCGGTCGGCTCCGTCGGCGCCTACCTGTTGGTGCTGCTGGCCTTCCAGCGAACAAGGGTAGGACCGGTTACCACGCTGCGAGAGGTCTCGGTCTTGATCGGGCTGGTGCTGGCGCGAGAGACGATAGGCCGGCGCGTGTGGGCCGGCGCAGCGCTGGTCGTGCTAGGGGCGGTTCTGGCTGCGCTGTGATGGTCAGGCGTATCACGGGCGGCTAATACGTTGGGACGCCTGGGACCGCTGGCAAGGATGCCGGCGGTCCCAGGAACGGTGCCCTCTGATACGTACGACCGCACCGGTATGCTCGAGCGGGTGCTCATGCGGAGGGCCGGGCACCGATTGGATGCCCGGCCCTCCGCCGCGACAGAGGTGAAACCGCCGGGTGGACGCGTGGCGGCGCGTCGAAATCTGTGGGAATGGCCGGCGCGACGCGCAGCAATGCGCGGCATTGCGGCCTATTTGGAGTTGCGCGTTGTCATCACCCAGACCTGGCCGGCCTTGACCGTCGCCTGGTGGTTAAACAAGTTGGCCCTGGCGGGACCGCGCACAACATGGCCGGCCATGTTGTACTGGCTGCCGTGGCACGGGCACTCGAACTTCTTGTCGCCGCCGACCCAGGCCACGGCGCAGCCCATGTGGCGGCAGGTCGCCTCCAGCGCCGTCACCGGCGTCTTCTTATTCTTAGGGTCCTTGATCAGGTAGATCTGATTCGTATTGTGTTGAGTGTCGCTAGAACCCGCGATATCCACCGAGAAGTTATACGGGCCGTTGACGCCCGTCTTGAGCTTGCTGAGGGCCACGACCTTCTTCAGCGTGCCCTTGCGGCTGAGGATGGCGACGGCGTTGCGGGGCGTTGCCGCGATAGAGAGGCCAACCAGGGCGCTGCCCGCGGCGCCCAGAATATTGAAGAACCGGCTGCGCGAAACGTTCTGCTCTTCCACCTAATGCTCAACCCTTTCCAGGAATGACAACCGGAGCTTGTTCGGGTGGCGTGCCCGACACGTCACAGCCCGCTACTACCAACACCCGACGGACGCCTTTTTGATAATACCTCATAGTGTGCCTACGCCGATAGGTTACGCCCGCTGCTCTGCGGAGTTCCGTTGACGGTGGCGCGGTGTCATGATATAACAACAACGCACACCAAGGACGCAGCATTCCACGGGCGTATCGACGGTTGTGAGGTGCGCATCATGAGCAGTCTTCGCCATCACGTGTCTTCCGGCCCGCCTCCCGACGGCGCGGGGAGCCAGCGCCTGCCGGTCGATCGCCGGCTCTATATCCTGGATCGCATCGCCGCCCAGGGCTCGGTGCGGCTGCAGACCCTGGCCGAGGAGCTTGGCACCTCGGTCATGACCGTGCGGCGCGACATCAAGCGCCTCGAAGAAGACGGCTTCCTGCGCCGCAGTTATGGCGGGGCGACGGCGCACGTGATGCTCGACCTGGAACTGGGGCCGAACGGGCTGTCCTTGCAGCACATGTCCGAGAAGCGGGCCATCGCCCAGGCGGCCGCCGCGCTGCTGGAGCCGCGCGATGTGCTCTTTCTGGGTACCGGGACCACCGTCGCCCAGTTTGCCCGCCACATCCCGGCCGGGCGGGGCATCACCGTGGTGACCTACTCCTTGACCATCGCCAGCCTGCTGGGGACCAAGCCGGGCGTCACCGTGATCAGCACGGGCGGCACCGTCGACGCCAACGATCTGTCCCAGGTCGGCGCCGTGGCCGCGTCCACGCTCTCGCGCTACTACGCCACCAAGGCCTTCATCGGCGCCGGCGGTATCCACGCCGAGGCCGGCGTCACCGACTACAGCGATGCCGTGGCCGCCCTCAATGGCCTGATGGTGGAGCGCTCTGAACGGGCCTACGTGCTGGCCGACGCCTCGAAAATCGGGGCGCGTACGCTGGCACAGGTCTGCCAGGTCGCCGATCTGCGGGGGCTGGTTACCGATGCGGGCGCCTCGCCGGATCTGCTCGACACCCTGCGCCGGGCCGGGCTTGAGGTCCTGATCCCGGAGCGCGCGGCGGGGCCCTTGCATCCGGTCTGACAGGCATGTTCGGCACCGACGCGCTGCTCATCGGCCTGGACATCGGGACCTCGGCCGTCGATGCCTGTGCCTTCTCCCCGCACGGCGGTCTGGTGGCTCAGTGTACTGTCGCGCTGAGCACCGTGTACCCGCGCGCCGGCTGGGCGGAGCAATCGCCGGCCTCCTGGGCGGGGGCATCGCTGAGCGCGCTGCGCGGCCTCACCGAGCGGCTCGGGCCGCGCCGGCGAGCCGTGGCGGCGCTTGGATTGACCGGCCAATGCCCGTCGTGCGCCCTGGTCGATGCCGACGGAAAGCCCGTCTCGCCGGGCCTGATCTACCAGGACACCCGCGCATCCGCCGAGGCGGCCGCCATCGAGCGCCTGGTCGGCGCCGGCGAGATACGCCGCCGCACCGGCATGTGGCCTTCTCACTACTACCTGGCCGGCAAGGCACTGTGGCTTGGCCGCCACCATCCCGAGCTGCGCCGCCTGTGTCCCTGGCTGCTGCAGCCGCGCGATCTGGTGGCCCTGACCCTGACCGGCAGCGCGGCGACGGACGAGACGCACGCCGGCTGCACCGGCCTGTACGACCTTGTCGAACGCGCCTGGGCGCGCGATTGGCTGGAGTCCCTCGATCTTGCCTGGTTACGCCTGCCGCCGGTACACGCGCCCTCCGAGATGGCCGGCCGGATCACGGCCGGGGCCGCTGAGAAGACCGGCCTCCCGGCCGGCCTGCCGGTGGCCATAGGCGCCGCGGACAATTTCTGCGGCGACCTCGGCATGGGCGCGCTCGCCCCGGGCGTCCTGGGCGATACCAGCGGGACCACGACCTGCCTGGATCTCGCCATCCCTCGTGGCGAGCTCGCCTGGCAGGGGTTGCCGCCCAATCTCGGCGTGTATGCCCATTTCCTGCCCCACCTGCTCTACCTGGACGCAGGGCTCAACGCCACCGGGGCGACCGTGCAGTGGGCGGCCCGCTTGCTGGCCGGCGGCGATCTCCTGCGTCTGGAATGCCTGGCGGCGTCGGCGGCGGCCGATCCTCAAGCGCCGCTGCTGCTGCCCTATCTCGGCGGCGGAGACCGCTCGGATGCCGCGGCGATGGGCTCCTGGCACGGCCTGTCGCTGTCCCACGGGCCGGAACGCCTGGCGCTCTCCGTCTACGAGGGCGTGACGTTCGGTCTGCGCGAGTTGGTCGACCATTTCAGGGCGGCCGGGGTTCGGCCGGAACGGGCCTGCCTGGCGGGCGGCGGCTCGCGCAGCCGCCTCTGGAATACGCTGAAGGCCAATGTCTGGAACCTGCCGGTGCGGGTGGCCGACAGCGCCGACGCCACGGCGCTCGGCGCGGCCCTGCTGGCCGGCGTGGCCAGCGGCCTGTACCGCGATCTCGACCATGCCGTGTCCTCCGCCGTACGGCCCGGTTATACCATCGAACCGGCACCCCTGGCGGCGCAGATGTACGGCGACCTGTACCGGCGCTGGCTGGACTGCAAGCAGAGGTACTCGGGCACGCCGCTTTGACAGCGCTTCCTGTTATGTACCCGGGACCGCCGGCATCCCTGCCGGCCCCGGTGGTCACGGCGCTTTGACAGCGCTTCCATGCCTGTGTTATCGTCTAACTATCTCGCACGGTGCTTTCACAATAAATAACACGTGTGGGAGACACCGGCATCGCGATGCCGGGCACATGCGCACTTATAGGGAGGTAGCTATGTCTCGCGGTCCTCGGCAACGGTCGCGTACCCTTCTGCTGGCCGCCGGCCTGGCGGTGGCGACGCTGCTCGGTCAGGCGTACGCCGGGGGCGCCGCGGCGGCCCGGCCGGCCGCCGGCTTGCCCGTGCACGGCGGCACGCTGCACGTGGCGTACTCCGGCAGCATGCAAACCTTCGACCCGGCACAGGCCTTCAACGACGACTGGTGGGCCATGAACGGCACGCTGTTCAACGCGCTGTACCGCCTGGACCGCCACGGAAAGCCGGTCCTGGACCTGGCCGCCGCGCCGCCGACCGTCAGCGCCGATCGCAAGGTCTGGACCTTCAAGCTCCGCCACGGCGTGCGTTTCAGCAACGGCCAGGAGCTGACGGCCGAGGACCTGCGCTTCTCCATCACCCGCACCCTCGACCCCAACCTCAAACCGGCCCCTTCCTGGGGCCAGACCACCGACGAAATCTTCGAGGGCGCGGCGGCCTTCGCCAGTGGCAAGGCCAAGACCGTACCGGGTATTCAGGTGCTGGACCGGTATACGATCCGTTTCAAACTGGTACAGCCGGTCTCCGTCCTGCCCTACATCCTGGCCGAGACCTTCAACTTCGCCCTGCCCGAGTCGGTCGTCACCAAGATGAGCGAGTCCGATTTCGCCGACCGGCCGGTGGGCACCGGGCCATTCGAGATCGTGTCGTGGCACAAGGGCAGCCAGATCGTGTTCAAGCGCAATCCCTATTACTTCCGCACGGGCAAGCCCTACGTCGACAAGCTGATCATCGACACCAACGTGCCGGCCAATCTGATCGCGCTGCGCGTGCAGAGCGGCGAGATCGACGGCTCCGGCAACGGCTCCGAGCTGGCGGCGGCCGACATCGAGCAGGCGCGCAAAGACCCCAGGTTTGCCAAGTATCTCGTCCAGGGGCCCATCGTCTGGCTCTCCTGGCTCAACCTGAACGTACATGCCGCCCCGCTCGATAACCCCACCTTGCGCCGGGCCATCGCCATGGCCATCAATCGCCAGAAGCTGGTCCGATTCCTGGGCGGCCTGGCGGCTCCTACCGGCAACCTGTACATCCCCATCTATCCGCAGAACGATCCACGGCTCGACCGGTCGCCGGTCTATCCCTACGATCCGGCCAAGGCCGCGGCGCTGGTGAAAACGAGCGGCTACAAGGGCCAGGCCATAACCCTGCTCTACCCGGCGGACTTCGGCTACAACGCCGGCGAGGCCACCGGCATCCAGCAGGATCTGCAGCGCATCGGCCTGAACGTACAGCTCCGCCCGTCCACCACCACCTCGCTCACCCAGTTGGGCACCAAGTTCACCGGCCATCAACTGTCGATCTTCAACTGGAGCCCCGACTATCCCGACGGCTACGACGTGTACGTCTCCGAGTTCAGTTGCGCCGTCAATGCCGAGGGCGGTATCTCGCGCGCCCACTACTGCGACCCGACGGCCGATGCCCTGGTCGACAAGGCCAGCGTGATGCCGCTGGGCGCCGCGCGGGACAGCCTGCTACGCCAGGCTCAGTTGCGCATCTTGCAGTCCGCCGCCTATGTGCCGCTGGTCTACAACCTGACCGTGGCCATGGTCAACCCGCGCGTGCAGGGCTTCTACTACCATCCGATGTACGGCTGGCAGTACGAGGACTACTGGCTGAAATCGTAGCAAAGCGAAAGGAACCGGAGTGATTCGCCACGTGATCGTGTTCAACGCGGAGGCGCCCTATGCCGAGGTGCTGGCCATGGCCGAGCAGGCCAGGACAGTACTTGGCGCCATCGAGGGCGTGACGGAGGTGCGTTTCGGCGTGGCGGTGGCCGAGTCGGCCCGCTACCGCTACTTCTTCGACATCGGCTTCGTCGACGAGGCGACCATCGACTACTACATGAACCATCCGGCCCACGTGGCGTTCGCCACCCAGGTCTTTCGCCCGATGGCGCCGGATCGTATCACCACGGACTATCGCGTTGAGGTGTGACAGGAAGGGTAGTGCTCATGGAAGGATCGGTGAGAATTGGGATCGTCGGCTGCGGCAGCGTGATGCGCGGGCCGTACATGTCGAACATCGAGCGCCTGCAGGCGCGTGGCTTGGCCGAGGTGGTGATGGCCTGCGACATCGACGCGGCGAAGCGCGACTACGTGCGGGAGCGTTTCGGCCTGTCGCGCTTGTCGGCCGATTATCGCGACGTGGTGAGCGCGGACGACGTCGACCTGGTGATGGTGCTGACCTCCATGCAGGTGCACGGCGAGATCACCCGTGCGGCGCTGGAGGCCGGCAAGCACGTGCTGGTGGAGAAGCCGATGGCCCCGACGCTGGCCGAAGCGCAGCAGATCCTTGGCCTGGCCCGCAAAAGCCCCGGCCTCCTGGTTTGCGCGCCGCATGTCGTGCTCAGCAACACCTATCAGCAGATGTGGCGGCACATCCATAACGGCGATATCGGCCGCCCCTTCTCGGCGCGGGCGCTGTACGGCTGGGCCGGTCCGAGTTGGGGCCGCTGGTTCTACCAGAAGGGCGCGGGCTCGATGTTCGACCTGGGCGTCTACAACATCACCTCGCTGACGGGATTGCTGGGTCCGGCCAGGCGCATCACCGCCATGGCCGGCACTGCCATCCCCGAGCGCATCGTGGACGGCGAGCGGACCACGGTCGAAGTCGACGACAACGTGCAGTTGTTGCTGGACTTCGGCAACACGACCTACGGAGTGGTCACAACCGGGTTCACCCTACAGCGCTACCGCTGCCCGGGCATCGAGATCTACGGCAGCGACGGCACCATCCAGATGCTCGGCGAGGACTGGGCGCCGCGCGGCTACGAGCTGTGGCGCAACAGCGCCGGCGCCTGGCAGGTCTACGAGAATACCGACGCCGGCTGGACCTGGACCGACGGGATCAGGCACATGGTGGAGTGCATTCGCAACGGGACCAAACCAATCGTGCAGCCGGAGCACGCCTACCACGTGCTGGAGATCATGATCAAGGCCTGGGAGTCCGGCCAGGACGGGCAGGCCAAGACCATTGAGAGCACTTTCACGCCGCCCACCTTCGGCGAGACACGCGAGAAGGCGGCGGCACACCTGGTTCACGATCCTGGACGTCGGGAGTAAGATGACCACAACGACCTACGCGCCGTCACCGCGCCCAACCTTCGACGGGCCGGCGCACATCCCCTACGAGGCGGCGACGCGCCATCTGTGGGGTGACCCCGAAGCAGGCGAGGTTGCCGACTGGATCTACGTCTCCAGCGACAAGATCCATCAACTGGTGTTCGGGCTGGCACCGGGCGGCAGCTTCCGGCACTCCGCCGAGTTTCGCACCATCTTCGCCGCCGACGAGGTGCTCTATGTGCTGTCCGGCACCATGGTGATCTGCAATCCGCAGACCGGCGAAGTGCGACGCGTGGACAAGGGCCAGGCGGTGTTCTTCGGCCCGAACACCTGGCATCACGCCTACAGCTACGGCGACGAGCCGTTGCGAGTGCTGGAATACTTCGCGCCGCCGCCGTCGCAGGGCACGGCCGGCACCTATGCGCGCACGCAGCCGCTGCTGGCGTCGTGGACCTACGGACAGGATCACCTGCTCGGCCGCTGGCCCGCGGCGTTGGGCGAGGCCGCACACGCGGCGACCATGCGGCTGCTGGGTGCCGACAGCGTGATGTGGCGCCTTGAAGGGACAGAACGACCGGTTCTGGTGGGCGTGCTGGCCTCGACGGACCGGCTTACGGTCGGCACGATCACGCTGCTGCCGGGACAGCGCAGCGAAGCGCAAACGCACGGCGGTGACGAGAGCCTCTATCTTCTCGACGGCACCATGCACGTACGCCTGCCCGAACAGCAAGGACAGCGCTGGTTTGAGCTCAAGCCCGGCGACGGCTTCTACATACCCCAGGGCGTGCCGCACCAGTACTACAATATCTCCGACCGGCCGGCCAACCTGATCTTCGGCGTGGCTCCGCACTACCTGCCGGAGCAGGGGTGAGGCGTCCCATGTCGGTCGGCGAAGCGCGCGCGAGCGGCGTCATTGGCTTGGATGTCGGCGGCACCAAGATGGCCGGCGGCCTGGTGGCGATGCCGGACGGACGGGTGCTGGCCCGGCACTCCCGGCCGACCGGGGCCGCCCGCGGGGGCGAGGCCGTGCTAGCGGACGCCGTGGGCCTGGTGCAAGAGTTGATGGCCGCGGCCAATCGTGCCGGGGTCGCGGTCCGTGCCGTTGGACTGGCCGTGGCGGAGCTTGTCGACGCCGATGGCCGCATCACCAGCGCCCAGACCATCGCCTGGAAGGGACTGCCGGTGGCGGAACACCTGGGCGCGTGCGCGCCGGGCCTGGTGGAATCGGACGTGCGGGCGGCCGCGCTCGGTGAGGCGGCCCGTGGCGCGGGCCGGCCCTACCGTCTCTTCGTCTATGTGACGGTGGGCACCGGCATCAGCAGTTGTCTGGTGCAGGATGGACAGCCGTTCGCCGGGGCGCGCGGCAATGCCCTGGTCATGGCCAGCGCCCCGCTCAGCACGGTCTGCACAAATTGCGGGACCGAGCTGCATCCCGTGCTGGAAGAGATTGCCTCCGGTCCGGCCATCGTCGCCCGCTACAATGCGCTGCGGCCGGGCGGGGCAACGCACGGGCGCGACGTGCTGGCCGCGGCGGCGGCCGGAGACGCGGCCGCGCAGCGGGTCGTGGAGACGGCCGCGGTGGCGCTGGGCAGCGGCGTGGCCTTCCTGGCCAACGTCCTCGACCCCGAAGCGATCGTGGTGGGCGGAGGGCTGGGGCTGGCCGGCGGCCTCTACTGGGAGAGGTTCGTGCGTGCGACGCGCGAGCACATCTGGTCCGAGGCCACGCGCGAGCTGCCGATCATCCCGGCTGCCCTGGGCGTCGATGCCGGCATCATCGGCGCGGCGCTGGCAGCCTGGAAGAGATTCAGTCGTTGAAAGAAGGGATGTGTGGTGGCGGAGAGCATACTGGAGATGATGGCCCGCGGGCCGGTGCTCGGCGACGGCGGGTACCTGATCGAGCTTGAGCGTCGGGGCTGGGTCGACAGCGGCTCCGGCCGCGAGAAGGTCGGCACCGGCAAGGGAAGCGGGCAATATACGCCCGAGGTGGCCATCGAGAATCCCGCGGCCCTGACGGAGCTGCATCGCGAGTTCCTGCATGCCGGGTCGCAGGTGCTCCAGGCGCTCACCTTCTTTGGCACGCGCGAAAAGCTCTCGCGCGCCGGTTACGGCGAGCAGACCGAGGCCATCAACCTGGCAGCGGTGCGGCTGGCCCGCGCTGTGGCCGGGGACAAAGCCCTGGTGGCCGGCTCCGTCTCGCGCACGCAACTCTTCGAGCGCGAGGGGCCGTCCGCTGCCGGCCGCGCGCGCGACCACATCGCCGAACAGGTGCGCTTTCTGCAGAGCGCGGGCGTGGACTTCCTGATCGTGGAGACGTTCTTCCATCTGCAGGAGATGCTGATCGCGCTGGAGGTGGCCCGCGCCAGCGGGCTGCCGATCGTGGCCACCATGAGCTTTCGCCCGCACATCAACGCCTGCACCGACGGCTACTCGCCGGCCGAGTGCGCGCAGTCCATGGCCCGCGCGGGCGCGCACGCGGTCGGCGCCAACTGCGAGCAGGAGCCGGCGCGCATGCTCAGGCTGCTGCGCGAGATGCGGGCCGCCGTCGGCGGTGAGGTGATGATTGCCGCCCAGCCGGCCGCATTCCGGACCACCGATGAGATCGAGTGCTTCACGCGCCAGCCGCAGTTCCCGGACGACCTGGAGACCATACAGGTTGCGCGGCGCGACTTCGCGTCCTTTGCCCGCTCTGCGCGTGAGGAAGGAATCGCCTACGTGGGGGGATGCTGTGGCTGCGATGCCGCCTACATCCGGGCCATGGCCGATGCGCTGGGCGCCGGCACAGGAGGAGAGTGAGCAATGCCGTCGGTGAGAGTCGGCGTCATCGGTTGCGGCGACGTGAGCGAGAAGTCCTATCTGCCCGATCTGGCCGCCAGCCCCTATGTCGAGCTGGTGGCCGTCTGTGACATCGCGGAGGAGCGGGCCCGGCGGGTGGCCGAGCACCACGGCGTGCCGGCCTGGTACACCGATGTCGAGGCTATGCTCAAGGGGTCCGAGTTCGAGCTGGCCATCAACCTGACGCCGATGCCGCTGCACGGGCCGCTGAACAGGCTTGCCCTGGAGGCCGGACGTCACGTGCTGTGCGAGAAGCCGTTTGCGCTCACGCTGCCGGAGGCCGACGACTTGATCAACGCGGCAGCGCGTCGCAATCTCGGCCTGTGGGGCGCTCCCAACGCCGTCATAAGCCCGACCTTCCGCGCGGCGGCCGAGGCCGTGCTGTCCGGCGAGATCGGTCCGGTCTACAGCGCGCGTGCGCGCTACGGGCATCCGGGCCCGCACGAGCCCTGGTTCTACAAGGCGGGTGGCGGCTCGCTCTTCGACCTGGGCGTCTACAACGTGGTCACGCTGACCGGACTGTTGGGCCCCGCCAAAGCGGTGGTGGCGTTGGCCGGCGTGGCCATTGCCCGCCGCACCCTGCGCGGCGAAGAGTTCGGCGTGGAAGCGGACGACAACGTGGCGCTGCTGCTCGATTTCGGCGGCGCGTCGTACGCTGTGATCCAGACCGGCTACGTCTATCCGATGTACAGCGGCCATCGCGGCGTCCACGACGACCGCGTCACGATTGAGTTGGTCGGCACCCGTGGCGCCATCAACTGGCTCGGCTACGACTGGGCACCAAAGGGCATAGAGGTGCGCACGGTGGACTCCGAGACCTGGGACACCAGGGCCGCGGACCAGCAGGGCTACACGTGGCAGTGCGGCGGCTCCTACCTGGCCCGCTGCCTGGCCACCGGTGAGAAACCGCTGATGACGGTCGAGCACGCCTACCACACCCTGGAGGTCATGCTCGCGGCGCTGGAATCGGGCCGGACCGGCCGCCGCGTCGAGGTTCGCTCCACGTTCCCCTGGCCAGTCGGCTCGCCGAACGTTGACGAAACGAAATCAGATACCGTGCAGGGCATAGACCGATGAAAGTAGGCATCTTTTCGAATACAGTTGGCGGCTCCTCGCCGGAGGAGGTGGCCGAACGTGCGCGAAGCCTGGGCGCCGAGGCGGTGCAGTTGCGCCTCGACTGGCCCGGCCTCGATCTGCTATCGAGCCG
>Ga0070740_10003172_pt1 | contig 17908 bp, 17 predicted proteins | sample Coa_R2_FD_67286 | JGI IMG/M metagenome (GOLD analysis project Ga0070740, IMG submission 67286) | Surface soil microbial communities from Centralia Pennsylvania, which are recovering from an underground coalmine fire - Coalmine... | ecosystem: Environmental > Terrestrial > Soil > Unclassified ... | reverse complement strand
CTCCGCCTTTCCCGGAAGAAGACATGGAGCAGAGGAAAAAGGACTACCTTGCCTTTCTGCTTGGAGAAGACGCCGAAAAATTGATACATGGAGCAGCGGACAGATAGCGAACTGGTTGCGCTGGCACGGGGGGGCGATAAAGCCGCCTTCGGCCAGCTTATCGAACGCCATCAACAGATGGTCAGGCACATAGTAATGGGCATCATCGCCAGCGCGGAAATCGCGCGCGAACTGGCGCAGGAGGCGATGCTGCAAGCCTACCTATCGCTTGACCACCTGCGGGATGACACGCGCTTCAAAAGCTGGCTCTACGGCATTACGCTCAACGTCTGCCGCAGCTACCTGCGCGAACAGAAAAGCGACGCTCTGTCCCTTGAAGCGCTGCTGGGCGGCATGCGCGCCGACCATGTTGCGTTGCTGGAGAGCAGCGCCGTGGTCGATCCGCAGGTCGTCGCCGAAGAACAGGAACTGCATCACCGTGTGCTGCATGCCGTCGAAGGTCTCTCGCCAAAGGATAGAGTCGCCACGCTCATGTTCTACTATGAGCAGTTGAGCATGGAAGAGATCGCCGCCATCCTGGGCATCTCTGTCGTTGCGGTCAAGGGGCGCCTGCACCGCGCCAGAAAGCAGTTGCGCGAACGGCTCCTGCCGCTCTACCAGGAGTTGCACCCGGCGATACAGAGGAGGGAAAAGATGATTAAGGCACGCATCAATTCAGTGCGCATCAATATGGTAACGCAGCAGCCCATCGTTGTCTTGCAGGATGAGCCGGGGCGTAACCTGCTCTTTATCTGGATAGCGCACGCGGAAGCCTATTCGATAGCGATGGGCCTTATGGGCGAGGCGACGCCCAGGCCGCTCACGATGCAGTTCGCAGCAAATATACTCAAGGCGACGGGCGCGCAGCTTGAGGAGGTGCGCATCGAGGCGCTCAAGGATGAGATCTTCTATGCCGTAGCGAAGGTGCGCAGCGGCGATAGCGTGCAGGAGATCGACGCGCGATCAAGCGATGCCCTGGCGCTGGCCGTCCAGATGGGCAGCCCCATCTACATCGCCGAAGAGGTCATGAAGAAGGCCAGCGTACCGGTGCCGGAGGGCGAGACCATCGAGGCTTTTACGATGCCACTCAGACAAAGGGAAGAATTCCTCAAGAAGATCGAAGCGGAATTCGAGAAGCGCGGCATAGCCTACCAGAAAGAGGAAATGGTGAAGAAGATAGAGGCGCTGGTCGGCGCCGGCCTGACCGCTTTTGAGCCGGTGCCGCCGACACCTGTGATGATCGCGCAGGATGAGGCGTTCCAGAAATTCTTTGAGCGCCTGATAACCGAATCGGGAGCGTCAGCCGGGTAGCATGGACGAAATCAATCATGTCATCCTGAGCGGCAGCAGCCCGGCCCTGAGGTACGAAGGGGAAGGATCTCATGCTCCAGGCCGCAGATCCTTCGCTGCCTCTCAGGATGACATATGTGGCGCTCAGAATGACATCCTGGTATTCGGGATGTTAGCCGGGTAGAATGAAGAAGACCACGCAGGCCATGACGTAGATCGCTAAAAGTTGCACGCCCTCCAGCCAGTTCGATTCGCCGTCGAGGCTGACGAAGGTGAAGAGAATGGCGGCCAGGGCGAGCAGGACCAGTTCCAGGGGCTGGAAGACGAGATTAAGCGGGTGCGCGCCGAAGAGGCTGATGAGCACCAGGATCGGGGCCACAAAGACTGCGACCTGGATCGATGAGCCGGCGGCGATAGCCATGCTCAGATCGATGCGATCCCGGTAGGCGATAATCAGGGCGCTGGAATGCTCGGCGGCGTTGCCGATGATGGGGATAATCACCAGGCCGATAAAGACCGTTGACCAGCCGAGTTGATGCGCCACCGGCTCTATCGCGCCGACCAGCAATTCGCTATTCCACGCCGTCGCCAGAGTGGCAATGAGCAAGAGTGAGGCAGAGAGCCACCAGAGCGGCGGTTTCACACCCTCCGGTTCGCGCGCGCGCGCGCTCAATCCTCCTGTTGCCACCGGGGCCTCTTCCTCTTCAGCGTTCTCTTCATCCTCTTGCTCTCTCGCCGTATCGCTGATCGTTCGCTGCTGAACAGTTGCCCGTTTCTCGGCTATGCGCAGCGTCGGATTGCGGCGTCTCCAGTGTAAATGAAAGATATGCAGCGCCAGATAGAGCACATAGACGACGAGCATGATAACAGCGATGCCAGTGCTGATGGCTTGTATGCGTCCCTGGTCCTTCAAAACCAGGCTGGCGAAGAATGGAATCACAAAGCCAGCCAGAGCCAGCACCAGCATAGCCGAATACTGGCCGGCGTCGCGGCTGCTGAAAAACTGCCTGCCCCAGCGCCAGCCGCCCAGCGCCAGCGCCCCACCGAGCACGAGCAGCACATTGCTGATGACCGAGCCGGTGAGCGAGGCTTTGACGACGGAGATCAGCCCATCCTGCAATGCAAAAATACCGATAATCAGTTCGGGCGCGTTGCCGAAGGTCGCATTCAGCAGGCCCCCGGCAGTCGGGCCAACATAGTACTCCAGATCCTCGGTAGTGCGACCAATCAGCGCGGCAAGAGGGATCAGACTCAAAGCTGAGCATATAAAAATGACCATCTCCTGCTGCGTTCCCCATATCAGAGAGATGATGGGAGCGAAGACGGCCAGTATCAGTAGATAGTAGAACCAGCGTGGCATAGAATCTCCACGGTCAGGCGAGACCTGCGGGCAGGGTGCGACTCGCGGGCAGGGGGCGCAGCGAGCAAGCCAGAGGCAGGCTTGCCGCAGGTCCACCTATGCCGGGGCTGTCTGCTCGGCAGTAACTTTCCCCGACTCGTCAACCACATTGACACTGATGGTTGGCTCCAGATGGGTTGCGACCTTCACAGGAACGCTGAAGGTGCCCAGGGAGCGGATCGGCTCCGGCAGTTCGATCATGCGCCGATCAATGACGATGCCCTCGGCCTCGCGCAGCGCCTCGGCGATATCCGCGCTGGTGATCGAGCCATAGAGGCGGCCCTGGCTGCCAACCTTCGCCTTGAAGGTGAGCGTTACCTGGCTCAAGCGCTCGGCTCGCTGTCGATTCTCCTCGGCCTGCTTCTCCAACTTGCGCTGCTCGGCGGCGACGCGCTGCTCACGATTGGCGATCAGGCCGGGCGTCGCTCCCGCGGCCAGGCGGCGCGGCAGAAGATAGTTACGGGCATAACCGTTAGCGACATCTTTCAGGTCGCCGGCCTTGCCCAGACCGGCAACATCCTGTAAAAGAATTACTCTCATAGCAAAAAAGCTCCTTATTGGAGGTATGGCGAACCCCGCCTTCCTCAAGCTAAGAATATCGCGCATAAGTATACACCCTGTCATGCATCGGCGCAACCTCCGCACGCTCCGGGTTGTAGTCATGGAGAGAAGCCATTATAATAGCCACAATCATGAGCGAACTCATTACTTTTGTAAAGGATTTTTCTTTATGAATATTGAGGGAACGTACACTCTTCAAGCTGCGCCCGAGGATGTATGGCAGTGCTTGATGAAGCACGAGATGCTGCTGCGCACGGTTCCTGGCGTAGAGCGGCTGGAACAGGTTGGTGAGGATAGCTATCAGATCTCGGTCCGCATCAAGCATGCGCCGCTGATAGGTGTCTATCATGGACGGGTCGCCGTCGTCGATCAGATCTATCCTTGCTCCTACCGCCTTATCGTCGAGGGCGAGGGGCGTCAGAGCAGGATCAGCGCCAGCGGGAGTATCGATCTGAATGGGCGCGATGGCAACACCGTCATTGCTTATAAGGGAACGCTAACGACTGGCAAAATGGGAACACTCCTGCCACCTCCCGTGGTGAAGGGAGCGGCGAAACTGTTTATCCAGCAATATTTTTCGGCCCTGTCCGACGAGTTGCGCCGGAGCAGGCGCGTGCAGGCAGGGACGCGCGAGGGCCAGTCGCTATCCGTAACACAGCAGCCGGACGAAGAGATCGTGATCTCGTCCCCGGCGGCGCATGCCGGCCTCGCAACCAGCATCTCACGCAGCATCGCGGGCGCCATTGTCGCCGTGCTCAAACCGGGCAGCGCCGATCCCGGGGAACAGGAGTTGTGGGCGCGGCGCGTGCGGCGCATTGGCTTCATCGCTGTGCTTTTGCTGCTCGTCTGGATCGGCACGCGCCTGCCGAGGAAACGTTAATCATAGGGCTTTACAAAAGTTGCCTGTAGTGCTCAGCAATGTCATCCTGAGCGGCAGCGAAGGATCTCCCCTGAGGGAACCAAAGGGGAGTCTGGAGTCGCCCTTCCCTTCGGTTGGGCCGGATCCTTCGCTGCCGCTCAGGATGACATGATTGCACCTGCTCGTTAAATTTCATCTTGTTGATCGAGCATGGAGCGCAGGCGCGCACGCCAGTCCTGCCCGTCGGCACCGGCATCCTCAGCGTTCGGGGCCTCAATAACCCAGGTGCGCGCGCCATCGGCGGCCTGTGTGGTCGGCGCACGCGGCGGGCGCGGCCCCTTCCCGTCCAGATTACGCAGTGCGGTCTGGGCAGCTTTGCGCACATCGTAGACAGGATCGTTGAGCAGCGGGCGAATCGACTCCCGCGCCGACTGCACATAGAGGCGTCCCAGCGCCCGCGCACTGCCCGCGCGTTCGTCCGAGGTCGCAGCCTGTAGCAGAGGAATGATGTCCGGCGCGAGCTTTATTAGCGATAGGTCGGTGATGAGGCGTAACAGGCGATTGCGGCGCAGCGGATGCGTTATTGCCGCCAGCGCGGCGCGACAATCGGCTGTGACCTGCGCTTTGTTCTGAATAATCCCGCGCGCCCTGGCCTCCGCGACGGCTACCTCCGGGGGGACAGAGGCCGTTCCGTACAGGAATGGCTCGATCCACTCCGCGACCTGCGTGGTTTGATTGGTATTCTCATGCAGCGCCAGGACCGCCGGGTAATGCTCGTCCAGCCAGTAATAGAGGGCCAGCGTCACCTCGGCGTCGCGCGCGGCATAGGCAATCATCGCCGGAGGCAGCGGGCGGCGCGTCCAGTCGGTGCGTTGCAGGCTCTTGTCCAGTCGCATATTGAAGGCGCGCTGCAACATCGCGGCCAGCGACGATTCATGCTGACCAAAGATCGAGCGACTCGTTGCCTCCAGGTCATAGTAATGGACCACATTCAGGCCGCGTTCGGCCATAACGCGCAGATCGCCGCCCGCGCCATGCAGCAGAACAACATTATCAGGGTTTTCTACGACGGCTTTGAGGGGAGAGAGGTCGTTCAGGCGCAGCGTATCGACCACAAAGCAGTGCTGGTCGATAGCAAGTTGCAGCAGCGCGAGGCGGGGCACCGTGCTCGTGGCTGTTTGTTGCGCATGGGAACGCGCCTGAGTAAATTCGGCATCAATCGCAATCACGCGGGCATGCTTGAGCACAGCTACCGCGCGTAGCAACTGTTCGGGACGGTCAATCCAGAATCGCTCGCCGCGCCGGGGCGGATCTCCTGGCGGCGGAGTGGAGCCTAGATAGCCTGGCTGCACATTGTACTGATCTTCTGCGTCTGCTGGCACTACATAATCATTCAATGCACTGTTGCTCTGACTTCTTACCTTAAAACATAGCTGAATAATGGCGATATGCTACACTATAGCACATCCAGACCGATTCGTACAGAGAAAGCGCGGTCATCCAGGGCTATGTAATGCTCGCCAGAAGCGGGGGTCAAGAGGGCGGCCGCCCCCTTGCGGGGCGCGGGGTGTCCCCGCCCAAACTCTTCCTTTCGGGCGTGGGGTGGGGAGCATTACATAGCCCTGGCGGTCATCAGAACTGTATTGCCGGATTATACAATGCGCATCCATAGCCAATTGGTCACGAAAACTTGTGAACCGTAAAACGGTACATCTAAATACCAGATACAAGATAGAAAAGATCTACCAATGCATGGAGGAATGCGATCTCTATGGGACAACCGGACGGTGTGAGATGGATTCTCGCTATCCTCTTTCTTCTTGTGGTGCTTTTTGCCACCGCTTATCTTCAGATCCAGCTCCACTTCAGCACCTATGTTGCTCTTGTTGCCTGCCTGCTCGATACGATAATTTCGGCTGCTATCCTTTTAGGCCGCTCGGAAGGGTAAATTAAATCTTTTTTTGTGTAACTGCTCAGCGCCTTCGGCGCTTCGCGATAGAATGGTGGCTGCGTGAGGTGCGAACTGCGTCCGCACCTCACGCAGCCACCACCGATGGAACCAGATGCCTCCGGCAGCCAGGGAGCCTGAACAGCTTCCCTCATATGGCGATGGGACCAGACGCCTCCGGCAGCCAGGGAGTCTGAACAGCCTCCCTCATATGGCGATGGAACCAGACGCCTCCGGCAGCCAGGGAGTCTGAACAGCCTCCCTCATATGGCTACCAACCAGCCACCTGAAGGCAGGAGCACCTGAAGAGCTATCCTCATATGGCTATGGACCAGACGCCTCCGGCAGCCAGGGAGCCTGAACAGCCTCCCTCCGATGGCTATCAACCAGTCACCTGAAGGCAGGAGCACCTGAAGAGCTATCCTCAGGCGGGAGTGGAGATGCTTCGCTCAAGCGCCTTCACCTGGAAATGGTTCCCCGGTACGGGCGTGGGATGGCTCTCAATGACCAGTTGATAGCCGGGCGGATCAAACTGCAAGCTGTACATGGAGAGCAGCGTCGCCATTGTGACCTGTAATTGCACTTCGGCGATGCCAGCTCCCAGGCAGGTATGATCGCCCAGGCCAAACGGGGCGAAGGCGCCGCGCTGGCGGTGCTCGTTGCGCGGCTCGCGGAAACGATCAATGTCGAACTGCATGGGATGCGGGTACAGCTCCTCCAGGAAATGCGGCACCGTCATCGCTACGAACACATTCATTCCCGGTTCCAGGCGATAGCCGGCGAGGGTCAGCGGCCTGGCGACGCGCGTGTTATGGCCGCCGGCCACGGGATAGCGCCGCAGCGTCTCCATCATGGCCCCGTTCAGATCGGGCATCCGCTTGAGCTTCTCCCAGGTTAACGGACCATCGCTGAAGGCCGCATCAACCTCCGCCTGTACACGCCGGCGCGCATCTGGATTGGCGAGCAGGGCGTAGATCATGAAGCTGAGCGAGTTCGCGACGGTATCGATTCCCGCGAGCATCGGCCCGAGGGCAACGCGCTCGAGCATGGCTTTACGATAGGGTTCAGGATAGCGTTCCGCCGCCTGCATGGCCTCATCGATCATATCCGGTTTGCCGGTGGGCTGCGGGTGCTCCAGGTGCCATGCATAGACTTTACGACCAAACTCGTTCACGCGCTCCACGGCCCGTTTATACGCTGCCGCATCGGCGTGGTCGCCCTCCTCGCCGCTCACGTCCAGCGTGTTAGCGAGGGTTGTATTGAGGTAGGCAACGAAGTCGTCGAGATACTCACCCGGGCTGTAACCAAGCAGTAATCCCCCCAGCTGCTCCGCGACGAGCCGCCGCATGCTTGCATGAACAGGGACGCTTGAAGAACTCCACTGCTGCGTACATTCCCTGGTAATCTCGATCATTCGCGGAATCTGATCTAGAATACGGACGCGCGACCATTGACGGCCACTGGCGGCGCGCCGTTTGCGATTGGCCTCGCCATCTCTGGCTTCGCTCAGGCGGCTGGTATTCTGGCTGATGGCGGCATCGAACTGTTCCCACTGCTCCCGCGTCGTGAAAAACTCATCCTCATGGCGAGCCATAAAGACGTTCGCCTCGGGGCCTGCCAGGATAACCTCCGGCTCTCTCCCACCTCGCGGCAGCCGGAATACCGGCCCGTAAGCGCGATAGAGGGCCACCAGCGGGCGTTCTTCGTGCGCGACGGGTGCGGGATCCGCCAGCGGGGGCAGCGGCGCATCACTTTCACCGCCTGTCCAGAGAAGCGCCTGTTGCTCTCCCATATGCTTTTCTCCCTTTCCTGTCAAAACCTATCCTGTCTTCTGAAATGATATCATTATATTTCATTGAATGGCCCCGGCGCCGGCATCGCGAAGCTTGCGGAGCTGATCGAAGATGGGCCTGTTCTTGCGCGAGTAGACCACGCTCCAGTGAACGGCGAGCAGGATGATGGCGAAGTTCAGGATCGGGCCAATCCCCACCATGAGCGGGATGGGGAGCGTAAAGGCCAGCGCCGCGACCAGCAGCACCTGACCAACCATGGCGCAGCCCCAGACGAGCGACAGCGTTCGATAGAACGCGCGAAGCTGAGGGAATGCCCAGCCGGCGTTAAAACTGGCGAGCCGCTGCGCATCGTTCTGCGTTGTGATCGAGCGCACGAGATAGAACAGCACAGGGCGCGTGAAGAGCAGCGAGATCAGCGCCACAATCCCAAAGGTTCCGGTCAGCACCGAACCTTGAAGCAGCAAGATCCGTGGGCTATGGAATACCAGGGCAAAGACGGCGCTCAGCAGCAGCCCCACGACGACGAACAGGCCGAGCGCATCAACGCGCCGCTTCACGACCAGGCCCACCAGCGTGTACAGAGCCGGAACGGAACTCGCCAGCAGCAGGGCGTCAATAGCAGACATGTGGGGCTGCGCCAGCACATCAATAAGGAATGGCACGCCAGCATTGATAAGCAAGTTGGGGAGTAGGCGGCGCAGCGACATGAGGCGCCCGCCATCGTTCTGCTGCCCTCCGGATTGTTCCAGATGAAGCTGAGAGGGATTAGAAGTCCGAGTGGTCATATCTTTACCTTCCCTTTCATGGTACTCTTTAAGCATTTCTAGATGATCGGCAAGCGCCGGCAGCGCTCACCGAAGAGATATTGTCTGGTGGCAAACAAGATCTCTTCCTGGCGCGGCTCCGCCGCGCGAACGTCCGGCCCGAGAGGGCGACCCGCAGGTACGCTCATCTGCTGGGAAGTGTAGCTGATATGGGGCGCCGGCACATCGGCTCCAGGGTTGATTCCGGGTTGATATCGGTATGCCCGCATTCTCCACCCCCGGGTTGATGACCTTAGAGCAGGGATGGATTATAATGCAGGCAGGAACAAGGAACTGTAACCCTACGCGCTCTCGCTCCGAGGAGACCCGACAATGAATCTGCTGATGGATTTCTACATCTTCGAGACAATACCCGGAGAACAACGCCTGCCAGGAAAAACAGCATGGTGGAGCGGCGTGCAGCAGGGGAAGCCAGTGTCATTCGCCTTCGCGCGTGGTTTCCAGATAGCCGCTAATTGGGCGATAGTCTGCATCGCGGTGTTAATCGCGGTCACGACACGGGCGCCGGCGACTACGATAGCGCTTATAGAGCTTCTTTTTGTGAGCATCGGCGCGCTCCTGCTCGTTTCGCGGATACTCAAGCAATTTTTCCCTGTGATTGTCTCCTACCTTCTCATTATTGCCCTGTGCATCATCCTGAACCTCTTCTTTCCAGGGATGTGGGGCAGCGTCGGATTCTACTTCCTCTTTACTATCATGCTCCACCGGATCCCGCCTGCCTGGTCGCTGCCATTAACCGGATTGAGCCTCCTCGCGCTCCTGGTAAGCAATGGGACGCTGCATCTTCTCCCGCTTCAACATCCGGCCAATGGAGAGACGCTGGCTTTCAGCCTGGTGATCACCGGCGGCCTTTGCTGGTTAGGATGGGCGCAGCGCGCACAGTATCTCCTCGTGATAAGATTGCACGAGACACAGAAGCAATTGAGGGAGCAGATGGCGCGTAGCGAGGCTCTGGCGGCAGAGCAGGAGCGTATCCGCATCGCGCGTGACATCCACGACGTGCTTTCGCATTCGCTGGCCGTGCTCTCGATACAGGTTCAGGCGGCACGGCATCTGATGAAGGATCCCGAACGGCTCGCGGCCAAACTGGATGATATGGCGGCGCTTATCCACGAAAGCATCGCCGAGAGCCGCGAGGTCGTTGGAATGCTCAGGGAGAGGCCGCTGGCACCTGCCAGACAGGATGACCTGAGTGCGGGCCTGCGCTCGATTGCCCACATCTTCAACGAACGGACTGGCGTCTCCTGCCACTTCGCGGAACATGGAACGCCTCACCCTGTCGACACGCCTCAGCGGGAGACGCTGCACCTGGCGCTGCGCGAGATGCTGACCAATGCCCATCGTCACGGAGCGGCCCGGACCGTATGGATCACACTGGAGTGGCAGGAGGCCGGCATCGTGCTGAAGGTGCACGATGATGGCCTGGGCGCGAGCGCGGCGCAGAACGAAACATATGCGGATGAGCGGCGCAATGGAAAGGGCAGCCATCATGGGCTACAGGGGATGCGCGAGCGAGCCGGGGCGCTCGGCGGCCAGGTCGAGGCAGGACCGGCGGAAACCGGCGGCTTTATGGTCAGCCTGAAACTTCCCTGCGCGCCGTCTGGCAAGAAAGCTCTTCGTGAGGGAAGACAAGCATGAGCGCTCAGAAGATTCGCATCCTGATTGCCGACGACCAGCGCCTGATGCGTGAAGGACTGCGCATCATTCTTGAGGATACGCCGGATATAGAGGTCATCGGGGAAGCCGAAAACGGGCTGATCGCCGTGCAGATCGCGGAGAGCCAGCGCCCCGACGTGATCCTGATGGATATTCGCATGCCCCTGCTCGACGGCATCGAGGCAACCGGGCGCATTCGCCGTCAGGCGCCGGGGGAGCAGGCGCCGCGTATCCTGCTCCTCACCACCTTCGATACGCCGGAACTGGTCATCGAAGGGATGCGCGCAGGCGCGGCCGGCTACCTGCTCAAAGACTGTAGCGCCGAAGAACTATGCAGCGCCGTGCGGGCCGTCGCGCGCGGGCAGGTACTTTTGCAGGCATCCAGCGCGGCCCAGCTTCTGGCGCGGCTGAACGCACAGGAACCACCTATCTACGGGCCGGCGCCGGAGATAACCGTAACGCCGGAGGCAGCGAAGCTGGGGCTGACCGCGCGCGAACTGGAGGTTGTGCGACTGATCGCACAGGGGCACAGCAACACGGAGATCGCGGCTCAGCTTTTCGTCAGCGAGGCAACCGTAAAGACGCATATCAATCATATTTTCTCCAAGCTGGGCGCGCGTGATCGCTCGCAGGCCATCGTCAGGGCACGCCAGCTTGGCCTGGCCTGAATAAACGAACACAGGACATGCCATCCTGAGCGGCTGCGCATGTCATCCTGAGCGCAGCGAAAGATCTGGCTGCACGAAGCGGCAGCGCGCCCGTCCGGTCCGCGCGGGAGGAGCAGAGGGGCATTCGCACAGCGCTGCGCTCGCGCGGGCCTCCTTCGCGGCACCCGGGATGACACCATTGCGTTCAGGATGACATGATTGTAAGGTGATATGAGCGATGATTTTACCGGGAGGCATGCATTTCTTATGACAACAACAGAACGACAGGCAGCTATAGCCCACACACCCGGCTCAACCAGCACCGGCACGCTGAACTTCTTTAGCGCCGATCCTGACCTGGCCTTTCTTCTCCAGCGTCATCTTTCAGCCGCCGAATACGAGCGCGCTCTGCCCATTCTCACCAGCATGGGCGCCGCAGCCGCACAGCGCATGGACGAACTGGCCGCGCTCGCCAACGTTCATGGGCCGGTGCATAAAGCATTCGATAGGTATGGCCGGCGCGTGGACGAGATTATGTTTCATCCGGCCTACCACGAACTGGAACGCATCAGCTACGAAGAGTTTGCCATTGCCGCCTGCACGCATCGCGAAGGCGCGCTGGGCTGGCCCGGGCGTGTGCCGCAACCGCTCAAGTTCGCGCTGGGCTATCTGGGCATGCAGGCCGAGTCGGGCGTCTTCTGCCCCGTCGCTATGACCGATGCCCTGGCCCGCGTCCTGGAACGTTATGGCAGCGAAGCGCTCAAGCAGCGCTTTCTGCCGGGGCTGACGGCGCTGACGATGGACAGGTTACAGCAGGGGGCGATGTTTCTCACGGAGCAGCAGGGCGGCTCCGATGTAGGACAGACCGCGACCATCGCGCGACGCCGCGATGGGGACAACCCGGCGTCTGGCGACCTCATGCCTGAATGGGAACTGTGGGGCGAGAAGTGGTTCTGCTCCAACGTCTCCGCCGACCTGATCCTGACGCTGGCGCGCCCGGAAGGAGCGCCGGCGGGCACACGCGGCCTCGGCCTCTTCCTGGTTCCAAAAACACTCGCCGATGGAACGCGCAACGCCTACAGCATTCGCCGCTTGAAGGACAAGCTGGGCACGCGTTCGCTGGCGACGGGCGAGGTCACGCTGCACGGCGCGCAGGCTTATCTGGTGGGCAGGCTGGAGCGCGGCTTCGTGCAGATGACGGAGATGATTAATCTCACACGCATCTGGGCCGCGCTGGGTTCGCTGGCAGCGATGCGGCGCTGCTACCTGGAAGCCCTGCTCTATACCCGCGAGCGCATTGCCTTCGGGCGCCCGCTGGCCGGGCATCCCCTGATGCGCAAGCAGCTGGTCGACCTGCTCGTCGAGGTCGAGGGCTGCGCCGCGCTGGTCTTCGAGACCACCGCCGTGCTCGAACAGGTGGATCGCGGCGGCCAGGAGGAGGCGCGCCAGTTGTTGCGTATCCTCACACCGCTCTGCAAATATTATGTGCCCAGACGCGGCGAGTATGTGACTTTGCAGGCATTGGAGATGCGCGGAGGCAACGGCTATGTCGAGGAATGGGTGCACGCCCGCATGCTGCGCGACGCGATTGTGAACGTGATCTGGGAAGGCTCCAGCAACGTGATCGCGCTGGATGTGGCGCGAGCAATAAGCCGCGAGGGTGCGGACCGTGCGCTCTTCGCCTGGCTCACCGCGCGTTTGCAGGCATTGCATCGTCCAGAGGTTGAGCCGCTCGCCGGGCAGGTGCAGGCATCCCTGCACGGTCTTGCGCAGCGCTTCGCCCACCTGGCGACGCTTGATAGCGAGCGGGCGCAATTGCCGCTCTGTGGCCTCGTTGAGCGCATGGCGCAATTGACTATCCTTACGCTGTTACTGGAGCAGGCCGAGGCGGAAGCGCAGAGCGGCGCAGCGGGAATCGGTCAACGCAAGCTGCTCATAGCGCAACTGTACCTGCGCCGCCACGTCGCGACTCACGCCGATGGCTGGGCCGCCGACGATGACGCTGCCCCGCTCACCCACTTCTCCGCGCTTGTCGATTGGCAGAAAATCGAGGCGTAAAAAGCATCAATCTTCATCATCACTCGCTCGCGCCTGCGGTGCTCGCCTTATAGAAGGGGTGATGTGGGACATGCGCGAAGCACATGTCCCACATCACCCCTCCTATCCCTCGCGCGGCGGAGCCATGTGAAGACCTGGCGAGAATGCTGAGAATCGGATAGCTTTAAGAGCATGGCTTCGCGCTTACTTACAAATATTCCTGATGTGATCGGTCACACAATCCTTTATTGATGGAATTACTAATTACCTATATAGCGCGTTATGAGCTTGACTTTCAAGGCAAAAATACCTGCTATCTGGTTGTGATCGGTCACATTAGAAAGCGCAACTGGAAAGGAGTAAGGAATTTGAAATATCTCTTCAAGAGACACTCGTTGATTCAGATCGGGATTGTGCTCGTTGGACGCCACAATATCATCTGCGCATCGATCCTACGCCGGCCATTGCGGCCATCGTGCGCCTCTTCGCCGGGCCGTCATCCCGAATATAGCAGCCGAGGACTCATCTCTATCGCCGCAGTACCGGGGCGCACCTCTCCCTCGCCCCGGCACTGCCATCACTCTTTCTCACCACTTCGCCGCATATCATCAAGCCAACTCTTCCTGACTATTACAGGAAGATCGAAGCTACCCGTTGCCAGGAGGTTTGCGAGACAGGCAGCCTCAACGTTGGACGGCTCCGGGGGACCAGCTCGGAGCTTCGATACCGAATTGCCGGGCGTACTCCGCATTGAGCCTCTGCCAGCCCCCGAACTGCACCGCATCGCGACCAACGATGCGGCCAACGGGGGTTCTGCTGAGAAAATGATCCAGCACATCGAGACAAATGTGCCATCCGGCAGCACCCATTGAGATGAAGCGCTGGCCGATGGTGGTCCACAGCGTCAGGCGCGTGCCCCCATTTGTAGCTTCGAGTTCCCATCGCACATCGAAACCACCCCAGTTGTACTCAAGCATCCTGGGGGCGTCGGCGCGCGTCACTCTCGTTTCGGAAACCTGCGGCGTGGGCGCTCCCACCGTAGTGAGCTTCACCGTGGCGCCAGCCGTGCCCAGGCTCCCATCAGCGTCGAAGGGCGCCCACTCGCGCAGGTGCGCCGGATCGGTCAGCGCCTGCCAGACTTTTTCCGGCGCGTGGCGCAGGTCTCTGACGAGAATGAGCGTCCACTTTGCTCCATCCTTTCGTACCTGCGCCCCACGGGCCGGACCCGGTGTGTACTGCTCGCGTTCGGTCATCTACTTCTCCCTGTCTTTCTTTTCACTGGTGTTGACTGATTCCATGTGGTCGAGGTGGCGTTCGAGAGCATCCACGTGAGCCGACCAGAACCGGCGGAACGGCTCCAGCCAGGCATCCACTTCCTGAAGTGGTTCTGGCCTCAGCCGGTAGAGACGGCGCTGGGCGTCCACCGTGGCTTCCACGAAACCGGCCTCGCGCAGCACGCGCAGGTGCTTTGACACGGTTGGCTGCGGCATGCGAAGCTGGCGCGCGATCTCGCCCACCGACCGTGGTGAGGATGCCAGCAGGCTCAAGATCGCACGGCGGTTCGGCTCCGCAATGACATCGAACACAGATTCCACTTAATATCGTGCTAACCGGGTAAGCTGAATGAGGTTGCCACAGGTGTCGTTCAGCATCGCAATAGTCGAGGCGGTCACGTCGGTGGGCGGCATCGTGAACGCGCCTCCACGGGCCTTGATCCGCTCGTAGTCGCCCTTGATATCGTCGGTGAAGAACATGGCCGCGGGCTGGCCCTGTTGAAAGAGCGCCTGCTGATACGCTCTGGCGGCGGGGTTGTCGTTGAGCGCCAGTTGCAGTTCGGTGCCATCTGGCTCCTCGGGTGAGGCTACCGTCAGCCAGCGATACTGGCCCTGACTGAAATCGGCCTTCTTGACAAAGCCCAGCACCTCCGTATAGAAGCGCAGGGCCTTGTCCTGGTCGTCTACGTATACCGAGGTCAATCTGATTTTCATTTCGTTGCTCCTTTGTCATATTCGCGGTTTGCGCCGCGTCGTCTTCTCCCTTCATGATTTCGAACACAGGTTCGACTCCCCTAGTATACCTCATAAAGTATATACGTGTCAAGGCATATAAAAGCCAGTGTGGTGACGCTCGCTGTTTAAATCCCGCTCTGGAGCGCCTCCAGTGTTGCCAAATTTGCAGCAAAACTGACAGCAAAAGTGGCGAACGCCCGCGAAAAACGGCGCCTCTCTGAGCACATCGTGAGCGCGGATTCAGCGTGAACGGCTCAGAATTGAGCGTGCTCCTTGTAGGAATCGGCGTGGGTGTGCTATAGTTTATAGCAGTACATTGATCGTTATCGTTTAGAATATCTTTTGTTCATTGCGGGAGCTTGGGTAAGCCAGGCTGAGAGGGTGGCCTTGATCGCCGCCGACCGGCTGAACCTGATCTGGGTAATGCCAGCGCAGGGACGGGTAGCAATACCTCCTTGAAGAATGTCCTCATAAGGGGCGCTGGCATATGCTGGCGCCCTCTTTTATTGCGCTAATTAAAAGCTGCTTCCCGGGGTCATCGCTTGCTCGCGCCTGCGGCGCTCGCCTTTACGGATATGGGTGTGTGGCACAGGCGAGAAGCGCCTGTGCCACACACCCATATCCATTCCTGGCGCGGCTCCGCCGCGCGAACATCTGGCAGAAAGAAGGAGGTATATGGACGCATACAAATTATGCGTGGAGGGCGTGACCAGGATCTATCGCGACGGGGAACGCAGCCTGGAAGTCTTGCAGCCCATCGATCTGACGGTTGCCAGCGGCGAGTTTGTGACCGTCATCGGGCCAAGCGGCTGCGGCAAAAGCACACTCTTCAACATCATCGCCGGCGTTGACGAGCCGAGTTCAGGCAGCATTGCCATCGATGGCGATGCCAGTTCCAGCCGCGCGGGCAAGACCGGCTACATGCTGCAACAGCCTCTGCTGCTCCCCTGGCGTACCGTCGAGGAGAACATCATGCTGGGCCTGGATGTGCGCCGCGTACCCCGCAAGCAGGCTCAGCAGGAAGCACACGAACTGCTCAAGCGCTTCGGACTGGCCGAGTTCGCGCATCACTATCCGGCCACGCTCTCCGGCGGCATGAAACAGCGCGTGGCCCTGCTGCGCACTGTCCTCTTCAATCGCACCTTCCTGCTGCTGGACGAGCCGTTTGGGGCGCTCGATGCCCTGACGCGGCTCTCGCTCCAGATGTGGCTGCTCGATCTGTGGCAGAGCTTTCACGCAAGCGTGCTCTTCATCACACACGATGTCCGCGAGGCTATTCTGTTGTCTGATCGCATCTATGTGCTGAGCGCGCGCCCGGCGCGTGTGCTGCGCGTGGTCGATGTGGAACTGCCGCGACCAAGACAACCGGAATTCCTGGCATTAGAGCAAGCTGTACGGTTGGAACAGGAGCTGGTGGCGCTATTGATGAAGGAGCAACAACTATGAAATTGCGCTGGATTGCCAATTATGGCCCCGCCTTCGTGCTTACTGTCACGCTGCTTGTACTCTGGGAACTCTATGTGCGCTCGGGCCAGATCAGCGCGACGGTGCTGCCCACGCCGACCTCTATCGTGCTGGCGCTGGCGAATAACTGGGATGTCATCTCTGTGCAAACGCTTCAGACACTGGTGGAGACGGTGCTGGGGCTGGCGGCGGCGACGCTGGTGGGCCTGCTGCTGGCGATACTGCTTGATGTCTCACCGGCGATGCGCCGCGCCGTCTATCCCCTGCTGGTGACATCGCAGACAATCCCCATCATCGCCCTGGCGCCGCTGGTGCTGATCTGGTTCGGCTACGACCTGGGACCGAAGGTGCTGGTCGTGGCGCTGTACTGCTTCTTCCCGATAGCAGTGGCCTGCGCCGATGGGCTGCTGGGCACGGATCCCGACCTGGAGCGCCTGATGCGCAGCATGCGCGCCTCGCGCTGGCAGATTCTGCAACTGGTGCGACTCCCCGGCGCCATGCCAGCCTTCTTCTCCGGCCTGCGCATCGCGGCCACCTATAGCATGACGGGGGCAATCTTCGCCGAGTACGTTGGTGCCTATCAGGGTTTAGGGATCTATATGGAGAACTCGGCCAATGCGCATGCCGTTGTGCTGGTCTTCGCCGCTATTCTGGTGACGGCGGCGCTCAGCCTCTTACTCTTTGGCCTTGTATCTGTGATCGAACGTATTGCGCTGCCGTGGTACCAGGGCGCGCAGGTGCGCGCCTTCGGCGATGCCGGCATGCGCAGAATGGGGTAATTAATGCAAGTTACCAGCAGCGGGTATGTCTCTCGCCGGCCTGGATTGTTACTGTTCATTAAACGAGGAGTACTTAATTATGAACTCTCGCACTCGTCTCCTGTTGAGCATTGGCCTGCCTGTCTTGCTCATCATCGTCATTGTCGGCGGTTTTCTGCTGGAGCAGCGCGCCAGCAACAGTGGCAGCGCCACGGCAACGAACACGCAGACGGCGCCCAGAAAGCTTACGACGATGACGCTGGCCCTGGACTGGACGCCCAACACCAATCATACCGGCATCTACGTCGCGCTGGCGAAGGGCTGGTACCAGGCGCAGGGTATCAATCTGAAGATCCTGCCCTATTCCGCGAGCGTCTCGCCCGATACGCTGGTGAGCAGCGGCAAGGCCGATGTGGGCATCAGTTCCACGGAGGGGATCGTCGCCGATGCGGCCACCGGTCAGCCCGTCGTCTCGATAGCGGCCATCATTCAGCATAATACGTCGGCGCTGGTCACACGCGCGGACTCCGGTCTGACGCGCCCGCGCGACCTTGACGGCAAGGTCTACGGCGGTTTCGGCGCGCCTTATGAAGCGGCGGTTGTCGGGGCCATTATCAGGCAGGA
>Ga0070740_10003171_pt1 | contig 17908 bp, 13 predicted proteins | sample Coa_R2_FD_67286 | JGI IMG/M metagenome (GOLD analysis project Ga0070740, IMG submission 67286) | Surface soil microbial communities from Centralia Pennsylvania, which are recovering from an underground coalmine fire - Coalmine... | ecosystem: Environmental > Terrestrial > Soil > Unclassified ... | reverse complement strand
CACCGCCAGACAGACTTCCTGATTGGCGGGCATTGGCCCGGCCGCAATCACTTGAGTGTGATTATCCAGCCCGATGTTGTCTGAGACGCCGCCGTCCACGGGAATCAGGGAAAGAAAGTCGCCTTGCCCAGCGGATCCATTGTTGGTTCCAAAGGTCCACAATTCCGCCCAAAGTTGCGGGTTCTGATCATTCACCCACGTTTCAAAGGTGGCGTTGGTCAGTTGCCGCATAAGACCGGACGGAAGAGATACCCAGGCTTTGCTTTGGTTGCCGTCCAAAACGAGCTGTCCGCTGCCATTTAGCCCGGCGGTTGTGCTCCCATTTATTAAAGTTCCATTTGCGCCGCCTGCCGAATCGGTAATGACTGTTGTCCCCGATGGGCCGTCGAAGCTATAACGATGCAGTAATTCAGCGCTTGTTGTCTGCGGTACCACCAGCAAAATAATGGCCCAGGACGCTTTAGGCACAAATTCCCGGAACAAGTTTTTTTTCATATGATTACGGGTTGAATTTTGGGATTTTCAACGTGGAGCATATCGGAAAGGGAGGGTTCCGTCATGACGCATAAAGCGGCCTCATTGAGGAAGCGCTTGAGTGTCGGGATGATGGTGACCAGGGTTTCAATTGTCTTACAAGGCCAAGAGGCCGTTTTATGCGCCATGACAATTTTGGGAAAGACTGTAAATTACAATTAATCCAAGCGCTTTGAGCCGTGGCGGCAGGAGCATCCGCCTCCTGCGGCTAAAGGAAGTTTCAGGCATGTGCCTGTGTGTTGTTCGTGGGAGAATTTTCGAACGACCATGAAAACGGAAAGGCAAACATCGTTGCCAGCCTCAAAAATTGGATTTATGAGCCAAAAATCAGACCGAAGAATTGTCAATGGTTTTACCCTCATCGAATTGCTCGTGGTAATTGCCATTATTGCTATTCTTGCCGCCATGTTATTGCCGGCTCTTTCGAAGGCCAAATCAAGAGCCCTGCAGGTTTCCTGCATGAATAACATGAGGGAGATCGGCATCGCGGGTGTTATGTATATCGGAGACTACAAACAATATTCGGGGGACCTTTCCACGCCTTCTGGCGGCTCGGCCAACTATTACTATGTATGGCCGCCGCGGTTATTCAGTTTGATGGGGAGTAACCGCAGGGCGTTCAGTTGTCCTGCGGCCCAGCCTTGGACGGCGTGGGACACCAATTTCAACCATTCGCTGGGCGGAACAGGACCGGGAGGTGTTTATGATCCCTATGCCATTACCAGAAATTCGTATTTTTCACTGGGCTACAACGATTGGGGCATTCACTTTCAGGATGGCGTCGAGGCGATAACTCACCCGCAATTGGGATTGGGCGGGGACATAGATGGCAGTTTGTATCAGGGACCCATTAGAGATTCCGATGTCAAAAAGCCGAGCGATATGATATGGGTTTGCGACGTTCCATCCGTGCCCAAAACAGTCATACCCAATTTTAATGCCAATACCGAGCCGGCGGACATCCGGCTGACAACCGGTCATTCCGCCTGTCCAGCTAATCGGCACAACTATCATACCGACATTCTATTTTGTGACGGCCACGTGGAAAGTCCCCTGCGAAATGACGTGCGAGACCCGAACAACGGTTATTGGCGCGCTCGCTGGAACAATGACAACGATCCGCACTTTTCGTATGGTTACTGGCAATCCAAGCCTTCCTGGATTGGCACACTGGACCAATGAACTGCCAAATTCCAGTGGACTTTGAAATCCAGCTAAGTTAAACTTCCCGGCGCCTTTTTTCTCAAGGGGCCATCAGATCGGGATCAGTCCGGCGTGGCGGCCGTTGCCGGAACGATGCGTGGTGCTTGAGAATGGCAACAGGCAATCAATCGTGAGGATTCCCGTTCCATGCCGTTTGGAGGCGGAAGGCGATAACAAAATGGAGAAAGGCGAATGAAAAAGTGCCGGCAGTTTGGCGGCAGGTGGTTGGTTGCGGTCTTGTGCGCGCTTCATTTAACAGCGGCTGTGGATTCCGCCTCGCCCATCCGGGTGGCGTGCGGGCCGTTTGTGAAAATCTACGATCCCGGCGCCGGCGAAAAAATTCCGTGGTATCTCAACGATCATTGTTTCATTCGTGACACCAACGGACGGTGGCACATGTTTGGCATTACCCATGAGGAGCCGGCCCGGCCGCAGGAGGAAATCCATTTTGCCCACGCCACGGCGACAAATCTGCTGCAACAGCCGTGGACCAAAGAACCCTTCGCGCTTGACGCAGCCACAAACGCGCCGTGGTTGGAAACGCATCTGTGGGCGCCGGACGTGATTTATCACGACGGTCTGTATTACATGTATTATTGTGCCGGCGGCAAAGACCCCGCGAAATCCAAAATCCATCTCGCCACCTCGCCGGATTTGTGGACATGGACGCGCTCGCCGAAAAATCCCATGGTTGTGGATGGCTACGACGCGCGCGACCCGTTTGTGCTCCGCGTGGGGGACAAATGGGTGATGTATTACTGTGCCACCAGCAAACCGGAGGGCGGCCATCACGTGGTGGCTTGTGTCACCAGCAGGGACTTGCTGACCTGGACGAACCGGCAAATTGTCTTCACCGATCCGGCAGTTGGCACCGGTGGCGGCGGGACCGAATCGCCGTTTGTCGTGCAGCGTGGCCAGGACTTTTATCTGTTCATCGGGCCGCGCGGCGGTTACGACGGCACGGATGTCTTCGTTAGTCGCAATCCGTTTCACTGGGAACTCGCGGACCAGATTGGCCATTTGCCGGCGCATGCGGCGGAAGTGGTGCGAGATACCAACGGCCAATGGTATGTCAGCCGCGCCGGCTGGGGGCGGGGCGGGCTTTATCTGGCGCCGCTGATTTGGGAGGACAGGAAATAAATGAGGTCAGATAACGGCGGCAGGAAACAACGGAAAGCGGGCTGGGCGCCGGTTGTTGCGGCATGTCTCATTTTTCATTCCGCCTTTTCTCCGGCGACAGGAACCGCCGCGACGTTGGACGTCATCACCTTTGCCGGTCCGGCGCTGCGGAACAATCCGCTTCATGATCCGGTTGTGCGGCGCGTCGCCATTTTTGTTCCGTCGCCAGACGCCGAGCAATCCCGGCTGCCGGTGGTTTATTTTTTGCCGGGCTATGGCGGTTCCTCGGAGGATTTCATCGTTCATTCCAACCAATGGCTGGCCTTCACGCAAAGGATCGCCGATGAAATCACACCGATGCTCCTGGTCGTGCCCGACTGCCGCACGCGCTGGGGCGGCAGTCAGTATCTGAACTCGCCGGCCCAGGGAAATTACGCCGACTACGTTTGCCACGACGTGGTGTCGCTGGTGGAACGCCGTTATTTGACGGCCACGAATGGTATCCGCCGGATTATTGCTGGTCATTCCAGCGGCGGGTTCGGGGCGTTGCGGCTGGGCATGGGGCATCACCCTTTGTTTGACGGCGTGATCGCGTTGAGCCCCGATTCAGACTTCCCGGTGTCGCACCTGCCGCTGGTGAAATTGCCGGGCGTTACCCATGTTCCGCTTTCGCAAATTCAACTCATCGAGGCGGGGCAGACCGGGCGCCCGAAAAACGGCGACCTGCTGTATGCGCTGGGTCTGTCCGCCGCTTACGCGCCAAAGGGAGTTTTGTATCCGGGCCGGTTTGAATGGCTCTACGACGCGCAGGGGCATTTCCGGCCGGACGTGTGGCAGCGGTGGCTTGCCAATGACCCGCTGACCCTCGCGGAAAATGACTCGCGGGCATTTGCTTCGACCCAGGTGGTGTATTTGGATGGCGCGGCGCGGGACCAATACTCCGCCAATGTGGGCGCCAAAGCCATTTACGAAGCCATCCGCAACCATGTCCGGCGATGCACCTTTTACGAACCGCCCGGCGGACACGGCGACCACGTGCCCGAACGCCTGGCGCGCGGTCTGGAATGGATTTTTGGCCGGCCGGTTCAGGACGTCCAGTGAAGTGCGCGGCGATTTTTTCTGGCGGCACGGCTGCGCGCCGTTTTGAGAACGAATCGGAAACGAATTTCTTTGCAGACGGAACTTTTGAATGGCTATTTTTAGCGAAATGAATTTCTCGCTCGAAGGAAAAAATGCCATCGTTACGGGCGGCGCGCAGGGGTTGGGGCGGGCCATTGGTCAGGCGCTGGCGGAGGCCGGCTGCCAGGTGGTGATCGCCGACATGAAGGACGAGGCGGCACAGGCCACAGCCGCGGAAATTTCCCAAAGCACCGGCCGCAAAATCATCGCGGTGAAAACAGACGTCACCCGGGAAGCGGACGTGGAACGGTTGTTTGACCGGGCAGTCAAGGAATTGGGCCGTGTGGACATCGTCGTCGCCAATGCCGCCATTTTGATTGCCGAGCCGATTGTCGAGGCCGACGCGGAAAAATGGCGCGCGGTGATGAATGTGAATCTGTTTGGCAATTTTCTGACGATGAAGCACGCCTGCCGCGTGATGAAACCGCAGAAAAGCGGGGTCATCATTCAAATCAATTCCAAGTCCGGCAAAAGGGGCAGCGCGGCCAATTCGGCGTATGCGGCGTCGAAATTCGGCGGCATCGGTTTGATGCAGAGCGTGGCGCTGGAAATGGCGCCGCACGGGATTCGCTGCAACGCGATTTGTCCGGGCAATCTGCTCGATTCGCCGTTGTGGACGGACCCGAACCACGGTTTGTTCGTGCAATATCTCAGAGCCGGCAAGGTGCCGGGGGCAAAGAACGTCCAGGACGTGCGGCAGTTTTACGTCAACCAGGTGCCGATGAAACGGGGTTGCACCTATGACGACGTGTGTGCGGCGTTGATTTTTCTCGCCAGTGATGCGGCGGCTTATCTGACCGGCATTTCGCTGAGCGTGACCGGCGGACAGGAAATGAATTAAGGATCGTCGGGGAAGTATCCCTCGCGCCGTTTCCCAAAATTATCCGCAAAATTTCTTTCGCATTTCTGGCGGGTTTCGTGGTAAATCCATTTTCCAATGCAAAATTCGCTGTTGAAGGACTTGTTGACGTTGTCCCACGAAGTCGGGCGCGAAGACCGCGGCCTGGCGATTCTCGGCGAGGGCAACACCTCGGTCAAACTGAGCCCGGAAACGTTCCTGGTCAAAGCCAGCGGCACGTGTCTGGCCACCCTCGGTGAGGAAGACGTTGTGGAATGTCGCTTTGCCGCCTTGCTGCCGCTGCTGGACCGGGAACAGATGAGCGACGAGGAAATGGACCAGGCCTTGCTGGCGGCGCGCGTGGATCAAGGCGCCAAAAAACCATCGGTCGAGGCGGTCTTTCACGCCTATTTGCTTTCGTTGCCGGAGGTGAACTTTGTGGCCCACAGTCACGCGACGCACGTCAACCAGGTGCTCTGCTCGCCGCGGGCGCAGGATTTTGCCAACCAACGGATGTTTCCGGATGAAATCGTCCTGTGCGGCCCGCGTTCGGTGTATCTGCCCTACACCGATCCGGGATTAAAACTGTCGCAGGCCATCCGGCGGCAGACCGAGGCGTTCATCAAGAAATACCAGCGCCAGCCCCGGGTCGTGCTCATGCAAAATCACGGCCTCATCACCCTGGGCCGAACCTGGCAGGCGGCGCTGTACACGATGCTCATGGCCGAAAAAGCGGCTAAAATTTTTGCCGGCGCGGCGGCGATGGGCGGGCCGGTCTTTTTTACCGAGCCGAACGTTCAACGCATCGCCGGCCGACCGGACGAGGCCTATCGCCAACGCGCGTTGAAAATGTGAGTTTCGCAAACCGCCCGCCGGCATCTGTTCGACCTCTCGCACCGGCGGAGCGCAGCGGGAAGGCGGGTGCGCGCCTGCCCTCATCGTTTCCAGCCATCCAGTTCTCCCGTTGCGCGAACGGACGGTGGGGGATGGACGCCGCACATCCGGTGTTTGCGCCAGAGGTCAAGGGGCAGGATTGGAATCTGAAAGTCAGCCGTTTTCTGTGGCAGCCAATTCTCGGCGGCGCCGCAGTGCCACCCTGCCCAAAAAAGAGAGATGGCCGGTCTGAAGACAGATGCGCCGTCCTGGCGGCCGCCGGCGAGGTACGGGGAATTGGGGATTCATTTTTTTATTCGCTTTCGGATTGACCTTTCCCGCCGCCTTTGACGAAATGATAAGTCTGAATTGCTAAAATGCCGAAAATTTCAGTCAGAAACGGGAACGGCCCCCGGGCCGGCACAACGAAATATGACGCGCACCACAAGGTGCTCTCGCAAACCTACGGCGCCTTTGCCGATTTACGCCGCGAGTTGTCCGACTCCAAGGAGACGGTTGGCGGGCGGGAGGAAATTCTTCGCCACTTCGCGGCCTGTCCCGATTCGCAGCGCTCCTGGCTGCTGCTGGAAGATTATTTCGACAAACTTTCGCTTTCGCGCCGCGATTTTCCCGATACCAACTGGTGGCCCCGGTTGTTGAACGTGCAGGGAAAGGCGCGTCTGGAGGAGCTGGCATTTTTGTTCCTCCGCGCCAAGCGGCCGGTGCCGCCGGAATTGCAAGGGTACGCCAATCCCGATCGTTTCGCTCAGGCCGAGGAGGCCGAGCAGGAACTGCGCCTGGTGCAGGAGCTGGAAAAATGGCTCGCCCCGCCGCCCCTGCCGCGGCTGGACACACCGCGCGCCCGGCTGCGCGTGGTCTGCCAAATCCGGCCGGACGCCGAGGAACCGACGCGTCATCGCCTGGCCGTGCAATTTCTCCTGCAACGTCCGCGCACCGGTGAAAAGGCGCGCACGCTGCACGATTTGATGGACCTGGTCATGCGCGCGACGCACGAGCAGGAATTGTTTACACCCACCGACTGGGAATTTATCCAATGGCTGGCCGACGCCTACCGCCAGCGTGAGGGACCCCTCGACACCCTCGTTTTGTCCGACGCCGAATTGTTGCAATGGCTGGCCCGCTGGGGGCACAACGGACGGCTGGAATTGATGGAGGAGCCGGCGGCCGGTCCCGCCGCCGAAAAAAATTCCGAAACCCGCCGCCCGGAAGACGGCGCTGCCAGACCGCTGCATTTTTACGGCCAGATCGTCTCGCTGGTGCCGCATCTGGAAAACGGCGACAAAGAACTGGCCTTCACGCACCGTTTGTTGTTGTTCAACGGCCAGACACGCGGTGTTTCCGAGGCGAAATTTTTCAATCGCCAGCCGCCGCTGGTGCTCCTGGACCACACATTTTATCTGCTGCACAACGCGCCGCCCCCGGCCGTTCTGAAATATCTGGCCCGGAAGCCCTCCGTGCCGGTGCGCAAATTGAGTCACCGCCTGCTGCTGCATTTGCGCCGTTCCCAGGCGGGCCACGGGGTGGACTGGGAACAACTTTGCATCACGCACCGGGCCGCACCGCAATTCATTTTTGAACTGCTCGACGATACGATCCGTTTGCGTCTGCTGGCCAAAAGCCAGCGTGACGGCAGCCGGTGGTTCTGGAACGGTCAGGAATGGCAACGGGATCAAAAGTCTCCCGCCGCGGGGCTTTTGCCGACGGATTCCCCGAAAACCAAACCGTCCAGCCAGCCGGAACCCGGCGCCGCAAAACCCGAAATCCTCGACGACCCGCGCCTGGAAATCGCCACGCAATGGCTGCGCAAACTGGACTGGTTCATGCAGGAACCGGGCTTGTGGGTGGGCGACGCCAATGAACATTTTCTGGCCGCGCTTGCGGAGGCGTGGGCGACTCGGCCCAAGGAGGCTGAATTTCTTGGCAACCCGGCCTTTCATCGGCTCTTCCTGGCGCCGCGCGCGCTCAAACCACGGCTGGTCGTCAAAGGCAGCGGCATTGACTGGCTCTCGGTTTCCGCCGAATGGGAAGCCGAAGGTTTGAAATTGACCAAGGCGGATCTGGAACGGCTGGCCGCCGCCACCGGCCGTTTCGTCAAATTACCCAACTCCGGCTGGGTGGAATTGGACACCCGCGCCGTGCAAAGCGCGCACGAAGCCATGGCCGAAATGGGCGTGGACGGCCTGGTGGCCGTGCCGCAAAAAGTGGGCCTGGAACACGTCGCGCACCTGGACGAAAACGAATTGAAACGCTTCGCCGACACCCCCGAAGCGCGCGAATTGCGCCGCCGGCTGGCCGAATTCAAAGGTGTGCCGTCGGTCGAATTACCCCAGGGCCTCCGCGCCGAACTGCGCCCGTATCAAAAAGACGGCTTCGATTTCCTCTGCCACCTGGCGCGCGTCGGGTTGGGCGGCATTTTGGCCGACGACATGGGGTTGGGAAAAACGCTGCAAACCCTTGCCTGGCTGGCCTGGTTGCGCGAACAGCACAAAAAAAACCCCAAACCCTCGCTGGTGATCTGCCCCGCCTCGGTCATGCACAACTGGCGTCGCGAAGCCGGGAAATTCACCCCCGGTCTGAAAGTGCTCGTGCTCGAAAGCGGCGTGGCCCGGCACAACCTGCGCAAACAAATTCCCCAGCACGACCTGATCGTCACCAACTACGCCCTGTTGCGGCGCGACTTGGAAGAGCTGCAAAAATTTTCCTTCCGTGCCGTGATTCTCGACGAAGCGCAATTCATCAAAAATCCCGGCGCCCTGGTCACCCAATCCGTCAAACAGCTCAAATGCGAACATCGCCTGGCCCTCACCGGCACGCCCCTGGAAAATCGCCTGCTGGACCTGTGGAGCATTGTGGATTTCATCCAGCCCGGCTACCTCGGCAGCCAGGAACAATTTCTGGAGACCTACGAGCCGCGCGCCGCGGCCGCTCCCGGAGACGAAGCCCCCACGCCAGCGGACGCCCGCAACAGCAAAACCGAATCCGCCCAGCGCATCGCCCGCAAACGTCTTTCGGCCAAATTGCGCCCCCTGTTGCTGCGTCGCCTGAAGAAACACGTCGCTAAAGATTTGCCCGACCGCATTGAAGAACGCCGCGATTGCCCGCTGGGCGAGGAACAACGCAAACTTTACCTGGCCGAGTTGCGCCGCAGTCGCGAACAGGTCATGAAAGTTGTCGAGGAACAAGGCCTGAACAAATCGAAAATGCATGTCCTGGCCGCCCTCACCCGACTGCGACAGATTTGTTGTCACCCGGCGCTGGTTGGCAGTGACACCCCCAGCGGCAAAACGGACACGCTTTTTGAATTGCTGGACCCGCTCATGGCCGATGGCCAGAAAGTGCTCGTCTTCTCGCAGTTCGTGCAGATGCTCCACTTGCTCCAAAAAGAATGCGCCGCGCGCCATATCCCCACCCACCTGCTCACCGGCCAGACCAAAGACCGCCAGGAAGTCGTCAACGCTTTTCAAAACGACAAGAGCGCGGGAGTTTTTCTGTTGAGTCTGCGCGCGGCTGGCACCGGATTGAACCTGACCAATGCCAGCTACGTCGTCCTTTACGACCCGTGGTGGAACCCGGCCGTGGAAGCCCAGGCCATTGACCGCTCCCACCGCATCGGCCAGACACAAACGGTCAATGCCTACCGCCTCATTGCCCCCGGCACCGTGGAGGAAAAAATTTGGGAACTTCAACAGAGCAAGGCTCGAACCATTGCCGACGTGCTCGGTGAAGAAGGTTTTGCCCGCAGCTTGACGGCTACCGATCTGGAATATCTGTTTGCTGAAGATTGAACCGCAATCGCCGCCGGCCGGTCACCGGTGCCGTTGCAGGATTTTCTCCGGCCCGGAGCCACTTGTTTCGGGAATTTGCCGGCGAAGTCATTGTGCCACCAGGTTTGAGAGATTGCCTCCTGGGGACGCAGATTTTCAAAGTTCAAGGCACGTTGGGGGGAATGGTGAGGTAACTCAGAACGAACAGGTAGGCCGATTCAGGAAACAGAAACACCCAGCGTTGACCGTCCAGTGTGGTGGCCGCCAGGGCGCCGTTGTTGTCGGCAATCGCCGGTCCAAAGTCCACGTGGTATTGTTTTCCGTCCTTGAGCGCGATGGAGATTTGCAGATTGTCCGGTTTGAATCCGAGGCTGTCCAGATTGGTCAGGCCGCGCCCCAGCCAGCCGTCGGCGGTGAGGGAACTGATTTGTTTGACGGCGCGCTCGATGGATTGGCCGTCAATGATGCCCTGGGAATTGGGGCCGAGGGACCATTTATCCGGGCCGTCGTGGATCAGTTCGCGGGTTTTGCCGTTTTGGCGGAGGGTGATTTGCGCCACGTCGCCCGGTGAGAAATCCCAGATGTGCCGGTCGCGAAACTGCCAGGCTTCACCAAAGAGGCCGCTGTCGCCGAACAGGAGGTTGTAATCTTGCGCGGAAATGGCATAAACGGGATTTTCATCGGCGCGCCGGACGAAGACCTGATTGGTCTGCTCGGCGCCAAAGAGCAGGTCGGCGATGACGGCGTTGGTGTTGCCGGCTTGCGCGCGCAGGATTACTTCGCGTTGAGGTTTGTCCAGGCCGTAGGCGGGCAAATCCGGTGTTGTCACCACGTCGCGCACGAATTGCGTGATGCGCAGGCCGGCGAGGGCCTTGAGGAATTGTTGGACGGTGGCGGCGTCTATGGGAAACGTTTGACTGGCGATGGACCATTCATTCGAGCCGTGCCGCTGCAAAATGAAGTCGGGCGTGTCCGGGCCGCGCTCCTCGATTTCAGCCACCGGAGCGGTCAATTCCAGCAGATTGGTGTCGCGAAACGAATTGACCGGGCCATACCACGCTGCCAGAGGCGATTTGTCGGCAACCGCCACGGTGTCCCAGCCGGCGCGTTGGATGTAGAGGCGCTCCGGGTTGTTGGTTAACGCGCGACCGAGGCGGAGGCCGGCAAGGGCGTTACCGTCCCTGCCCAGCCATAACTCCAGGTCGGCAGGCTGCAGGCCAAAGGCGGTCAGGTCGGTGTTGGGGGGGGCGGTGACGAATTGGGCCACTCGCGCCGAGAGCAGACGCTGCAGGATGTCGGTGAGATGACCGGTATCGGCGCGGGCCTGCAAGGGACGGATCAGGCGCCATAGATGATTGGTCGGGTCGCGGGTCAGTTCAATGGTCAGACCCCGCACGTTATTGGTCAGCACAATCCAATCAAAACCGCCGGGGCGGGCGTCCACCAGCGCGGTATCGCGCCAGTCGTCGGCCTTGTGAGGCAGAAATTTCAGCCAGCCGGAGTCGGTCACGAAGATGCCGGTGGCGCCGACCAGGTTGAGATAAACCTGGTTGCCAGGGGTGGTGCGGTGACCGATTTTCAACTGCCAGCGCTGGCGGCCGGCGGCAATGATGAGAGTGGTGGGATGGACCAGGCCAAATTCGGCTTGCGCGTCTGAATGTTCGCGCAAGTCGCCGGGAGTGAGACGCGTATCGGGCGTCAATTTTTGCAGCGCGTCGAGCAGGCTTTCAATCGCCGCCGTCTGGGCCGGATAGGAAATCGGGCGGGTCAACAGCCAGACGCCGTTGGTGCGGTCAACGCGGATTTCCAGGGCGTCGGGCGGAGCCACGGTGATGCTGGTGACGGCGGCGGCGCGCAGGTCGGGCAATACCGGCGCCGGCGTGAACACCGCGGGCCGGAGCCAGTGCTGATAGACGAAGATGAATGCCGCCAGCGCCACGGCGATGGCGAACCAGACTCCGGTGGTTTTTGAATTCATGGACAAGGCACACGCGCTAGGGGCCATTCCACACCCAACGGACCGGCGCGCCGGCCTTCATGAGACGTCCGGTCGGGAAATGGGAATGGGGCGCAACTTGCATTTTTCTATTTTCGGCGCACCAGCCAGACACAGCCGCCCAGCAACAACACGGCTCCCGGCAGCGCGACCAACAACAGCCAATCCACGGCCCGACGCTGGCTGGGAGTCATCGTCAACTTGAATTCCGCCACCGGCCGCGGGCCAATGCCTTTCAACAGTTGCGGCCGGTCCAGCAACCAGTTGACAGCGTAACCGACAAAATCGCGATTGGCGCCGGCGGCAATGACTTGATTGTCCAAAAACTGCGAGTCGCCGGCCACGACAATACGGGTTTCGCCGCCCGATCCGGCGGCGGCGGGCGGATTTTTTTGTTCAACGGACACAATCAACGGGTAACTGCGCGGTGCGGCGGTGGGATCGCCGGCCAGGGTGGAAGCGGGGCTGGAAAACACCAGTTCCTGCACCTCCGGCGCGTCGGGCGGCGGATGGTTCCACTCCACCTTTTCAATCGGCCGCGGGAGGATCATCTCCAGCGCCAGGGCGCCCAACGGGTTGACAAACGACTGGGTGTTGAAGCGGCGCACGATAACGCCGGCGCCGCCGCCGACGCTTTCCGGGTCTTTGACGTAATCGGCGGCCACATTCACGCCCCAGGGCTGGCGCAGGATGGATTCCAACCCCGTGGGGCGCTGAATGGAAGACCAATTAAACAGCACCCAGAGCCGCCCGCCCTGGGAAAGATACTGGGCAATCTTTTGCAATTCCGATTCCCCCAGCGGCGCCGTCGGACCGGCAATGATCAACAGATCGCAATCCGCCGGCACAGGCTGGTCGCCCGTCAGTTCCAGCGGGTGCAACTGGACGTAATTTTCCGCCACCGCCTGAGCGAATCGGGCGTAGCCGAAATTGCCGGTGTCGTTGAGCGAAGGCTCGCCGTGACCCTGCAAAAAATACGCCTGAAACGGATGGGAACGTTGCAACGCCAACAGCATGGCGGTGAACGCTTCCTCGCCGCGGAAGGCGACCGGCCCGAATTCCAGTTGTTTGTCCTTGGAAATTCCCGTGAGTCCGTTTTGCACCAGCGCGTCGCCGGCCACGATTTTGTAAGGCCCGACGCCGTCGGACGGCAGATCGGGCTGGCGCTCGAAAATGATAAGGTTTTTGCCGCCCGTGGCGTTGAGTTTGTAGCGTTCCGCAATCCGGGCCGCTTCGCCCGGCTGGCGCACGTAATCCACCGTGCGAAGCAAAAGGTTGGGATTGGCGTAGGTGTATTCTTTGGCCAGTGCCAGCACCATCGGGTAAAACTCCGCGGCGTCGTCGTTGGGATTCGTATCGTAATAAAGCGTGATGGTTACCCGGTTGGTGATGGAGCGCAAAACCGACAGCGAACGCGAAGACAGTTGCATGCCCGTCTGCGAACTCCAATAGAACCGTTTGAAAAATTGGGCGCCCAGGTAGTTGGCCATTACCGCCACCGCCAGCACCAGCGCCGTGCGCAAGGCCAGTTCCGAGCCGATCTTCCATTTGCGGGCTGGCGAGAAACTCGGGTGAGGGTGGGAGGCAGACGGGGTGGACATTTTGCCAAATTTTTTTCTGCCGATCAGGAGACACAAGGCAGGAAAACCGGCGGCACCGGGAGCCGCCGGCCGAATGCCAGGCGCCGCCGGTGGTTCTTCGGAGATGTGCAGTTTGGAGTTTTCATTTTCATTTCCATCGCCGGCTCTCAATCACTCGCAGCGTCAGGAACAAAAAAACCAGCGCCGTGCTGACGTAAAAAATGATGGCGCGCGTGTCCACCGCGCCGCGCGCAAAATCATCCATTTGATCAAACAGGTTGAAATAAGCAATCACTTGAGACTGCCATTCCGAGGCGCCGGCGGGCACGGCACGGGCCAGAAAGCCCAGGGCAAAAACGCTCACCCCCAGCACAAACGCGATCATCGCTGCCGCCATCTGACTGCGCGTGAGCGCCGACGCAAAGCAGCCCAACGCCAGAAACAGACTGCCCACCAGAAAAATGCCCAGAAACATCCCGCCCACCGTGCCGGCATCCAGCCTCGTCTGGTTGGTAAAATGCCGCACAATAAACAGACACGCCAGGAGCGGCAGCCACATGACCAGATAAAAAATCAGCGCCGCGCCGAATTTGGCCGCCACCACCGGCAAATCTCCCACCGGCGCGGTCATCAGCGTTTCCAACGTACCGGCGGATTTTTCCAACGCGAACAGCCGCATAGTGATCACCGGCGCCGCCAGCAGCACGATCAGCCAGAAAAAGTAGGTCTCGTAAAACAATTCCGTCACCGGCAACGGCGAGGCGTCGCTGCCCAGCCCCTTCATGAGTGTGATAAAACTCAAGCCAATCAGAAAGGCGGCGGCGGCGATGATGATGTAACCCGTCACCGAAAGGAAAAAGGCGGCCAATTCGCGCCGGAGCAGGGTGAGAAAAATCTTCATGGGCAGCGTGGGGGCCATCCGGCATCAAACCGCCTCCGGCCGGCCTCTCCGTGCTGGCGGGCAAACCGGCACGCGGGACCAGCAGTCGGCCACTGGCGGCTGGCTGTTCGATGTTGCTTCACGCTTCTTCCTCCTCCGGCCGGGCAATCTCCACGTAAATATCTTCCAGCGAATGACGGCTGCGCGTCAGTTCACGCAGCATCCAGCCGCGCTCGCGCGCCAGGGCGAAAATCATTGGTCGCAAATCGTAGTTGTCCCGCGGCGTGAGCGCGCAACGCTGGAACTCCCCGTCGCTGGGCGAGAGGTTGAATTGTTCCACGCCGGGCAGTTGGGAGAACATCTCGTTCAATTCCGCCGCCGGGGCGGCGATTTCGGCAATGATCTGGCTGCCGCCGGCCATGCGGCGCTGCAAATTTTCCGGCGTGTCGGCGGCCAGAATCCGGCCGTCGTACATGATCAACATCCGGCGGCACATCATTTCGGCTTCCGGCAAAATGTGCGTGGAAATCAAAATGGTATGTTTGCCGGCCAGGCTCTTGATCAATTGCCGCACCGATCGGATCTGGTGCGGGTCCAATCCGATGGTGGGTTCGTCCAAAATGATCAGCTCCGGCTCGTGGACCAGCGCGTCGGCCAGTCCCACCCGTTGGCGATAGCCTTTGGACAGTTGCCCGATGACGCGTCGGCCCACGTCTCCCAGGCCGCATTGTTCCATCACCGTGGCGACGCGCTGACGCGCGCGTCGGCCTCCCAATCCCTTGAGCCGGGCGCGGAATTTCAAATACTCGCGGACGCGCATTTCGGGATAGAGCGGATTGTTTTCGGGCATGTAACCGATGCGGCGGCGCACCTCCTGAGATTGGTAAAATACGTCCCACCCGGCCACTCGGGCCGTGCCGCTGGTGGCCGGCAGGAAACAGGCCAGAATCCGCATCGTGGTGCTTTTGCCGGCACCGTTGGGACCCAGCAGACCGACGATTTCGCCGCGGGCGACGGTGAAGGAGACACCATTGATCGCCGCGCGTCCCGCGTAGCGTTTGGTCAAGTTTTTGACTTCAATCATCGGTGCTGCCGAAGCGGAACTGTCCTCTGCCCGAGCATCAGTTGAATTCATCGCCATATCGGCCCGTGACGCCGGTCCGGCGGAAGGCGGCTCGTCCCCGCCCCTCCCGCTGCCGACCAACCGGGTATTCCTATAAACAGGCAATTCCGACATAAGATGCGTTCAATTTTGCGGCCCTGGTCGGGACGCCGGAAACGGTTCCCGTCAAATTCTCTCCGCCGGCTGCCAACCGTCGCGAACGACTTTCTGGTTGACTTTGCGCCAAACCGGGCGCAAAAGCAATGGCCATGTCCGGCGCGCCCGCCTCCTTTTACGCTGATTGGCGGCGGTTGGCAATCCAGGACCGTGCCGCCGGTGCGTTGCGCGACCAGGCCGCAATGCCGCCTGAGCGCCTGCTGCAAGCCGTTTGGCACCGGCAGCGCCTTCGCCGTGAAGCCCTCAAAACCACTGACGGCCGGATCGTCCGCGTCTTTCATCCCGGCTTTGCCGGCACCGGTGGCGGACCGGATTTTCACGACGCCGTGGTGCAGATTGGAGAGCAAGCGCCGCGCACCGGCGACGTGGAGATTGATCTGCGCACGCAACATTGGCGCGCGCACGGCCACGATCGCAATCCGCATTTCCGCAACGTTTTGCTGCACGTGGTTTGGGAAAATGAACCCGGCGACGCACCGCCCAAAGCCCCAAACGTTCCACCGGTTTTGCCGTTGCAACCGGTTCTGGATGCGCCATTGGCGGAATTGAGCGTCGCGCTCCAGGACGAATCACTGCGCGTCCTGCCGGAACCGTTGCGCGGCCGATGTTGTGCGCCGCTGGGCGAACTGGAGGAATGGCAACGGGCCGAACTGCTTCAAGCGGCGGCGCACGTCCGCCTCGAAAACAAGGCCCGGCAAATTCTCGCTCGCGCCCGCCAGGCCGGCTGGGAACAGACGCTTTGGGAAAATTTATTCCGCGCCCTTGGTTATCGGCACAACGCCTGGCCGATGCAAAGCCTGGCCGAGACAAAGCCCCTCTGGTCGCGCGGCGCAACGGGCGCCTTTGAATTTCAGGCGCGGCTGCTGGGCGTCAGCAGCCTCCTGCCGACCGAATGGATCGGTGCGCAAAAGCCGGCCGGCCACTATTTGCGCCGGGCGTGGGATGTGTGGTGGCGCGAGCGCGACCGGTGTGCCGAGGCGCTTCTGCCGCCCGCCGTCTGGAAATTTCACGGCCTGCGCCCGGCCAACCACCCGCAGCGGCGTCTGGCCCTGGCGGCGCATTGGCTGGCCGACGGAAATTTCCTCTTCCAAATTGAGCGCTGGATTGCCACCGGTTCTTCCAGCCGCCCGCAGGAATTTTCGTCGTCGCTGCTGGAAATTCTGCAGCCGCCGCCGGACGAATTCTGGTCGTGGCACTGGACCCTTCGATCGCCGCGTCTTAAACAACCGCAGCCGTTGCTGGGCGCAGCGCGCGCAACGGATCTGGCCATGAATGCCATTTTGCCCTGGCTGTGGATTCGCGCCGGCGAAGGTCGCAATCGAAAAATCCAGGCCGAAGTAGAGCGGAGATATTTTGGCTGGCCGGCGGGGGAGGATAACGCGGTGTTAAAACTGGCACGACAGCGGTTGCTGGGAACCGCCCGGCGACCGGCGCTGAAGACGGCGGCGGCGCAGCAGGGCCTGCTGCAAATCGTCCGCGATTTTTGTGAACATTCCAACGCCTTGTGCGATCACTGCCGGTTCCCGGAACTGGTGCGAGGCTGGAGCCGGCCAAAGAATCCTGTTCACTCGACCGGAGAAACACCTCCAGGCTTCCGCGCCAAAATGGATTGAATTTTGCGCCTTCCAGGAGAAACCCTGCAAAGAATCGAAAAGCCCTCCGCCGAACGCTGCGGGGCGCGAGTTATTGCAATTCGAGGTTGGCGAAAGGATTGTTGACGAAACCACCGCCGGGGGTAGCGTCCGCCGGCGGAGGCGGGGCCGCGTTCGGCGCCGGCGCAGCGGGCTTGTCGGACGGCGTTTTGGATGGAGTGGCGGCCGTTGGGGCGGGCGCAGCCGCCGCCTGATTTCCCGCCTCGACGGCGCGGGGATTTTTGGCGCGCTTGTTGCGAGGCAAAGGACTGACCATCACATGGATGCCCCGGCCAACCAGCTTCGGCTCAAAATCGGGATGGCCGTAGGGGGCAATTTCGGCGAGAAACTTTTTGACCACTTCAAAACCGAATTCCGTGTGTTGCATCTCGCGACCGCGGAATTTGAGCGCCACTTTGACTTTCATGTCGTCACACAGAAAGTCAATGGCGTGGGCGACCTTGATGCCCAGGTCATGCGGGTCAATGCGCGAGCTTAACTGGATTTCTTTGACGGTGGTGGCGTGCTGGTGTTTTCGGGATTCTTTTTCGCGTTTGGCTTTTTCGTAGCGGAATTTGCCGAGGTTGACCAGGCGGCAGACCGGCGGGGTGGCGGTGGCGGCTACTTCCACCAGGTCCACTCCGTGTTGGCGCGCCAGCGCCAGCGCGTCGTTCAGGGGCAGAATTCCAAGCTGTTTGCCGTCCACTCCAATGACGCGGACTTCACGGGCGCGGATTTTACCGTTGACCCGGACAAACGAATCGGACGAAGAATGGCGAGAGGGAAAAGGACGGCTCAAGACATCCTCGACAGTTCTGGCGTGACTGTGATTTCAGGTTTTGGCATCAGGCGAACAGCCGCAACTCGTAACAACATCGTGTCCCTTGAAACTAGCCGTTTCATGGCCGTGTGCAAGAAAAAAAATTCAACCTCCGCCCAAGCCCCGTCTTAGGAGTGGTGATGGCGAAAAAGCCGGTGGCGATTTTCAAACAAGTACCAGACGATCAACAC
>Ga0070740_10003170_pt1 | contig 17911 bp, 20 predicted proteins | sample Coa_R2_FD_67286 | JGI IMG/M metagenome (GOLD analysis project Ga0070740, IMG submission 67286) | Surface soil microbial communities from Centralia Pennsylvania, which are recovering from an underground coalmine fire - Coalmine... | ecosystem: Environmental > Terrestrial > Soil > Unclassified ... | reverse complement strand
ATTCCCGCTTTTCAGCGTTCCGAGGTCGAACACATAAAGCCGCACGCTGGAAACCTTCGGAGGCTTGGGCTGCGCCACCAGGCACGCCGAAGCCGCCAGCACGAGCAACGCGATCGATTTTTCCATCCACCACCTCGGAAGCGAATTCTATCGCATCCGTTCGCGGAGAAAATCGATCAAGGATTTACGCTCCTCCTCATCCAGCTTGCCGTCGTGATTGCGGTCGAATAAGGCGAGCGCAAACGCCAGGCGGGCCCTCTGCGCGGGCGCGATTTCCGGAGGAAAGTCAGCGGTGCTCTGCCCTTGCGCCAGGAACTGATCGATGTACTCGATCACCATGGAACGCTCGAATGCGCGCGAATCGGCGCCGGGAGCCAGCGCCACGCCTAAGAAGACCAGCGCCATTTCATCGGTGGTCTGCTCGCCCCAATGCACCCGCACCGGAGGATTGGACGGATTCCTCGGATTCGCTGCCGAGTTGTCGTACGTGTATTCGAGTTCCACGCGCGTGCCTTTCGGGAGCTTCACCGGCTCCGCGTAGCGGTATTGGCCCTGCCAGTTGAAGTCCCAGTCCTTGATCCAGATCAGCGGCGTCACTGTCCCATCAGGCAGCCGCGCGTTCACTTTCATGTCCTTGCACAGATAATGCGCATGGGGCGTCAGCCCGAGCACCTGCACGTCCTCGGGCAGCATGACTCCGGCCTTGACCACATAATGCGATTCACCCGCAGGAATGTTGATGGCTCTCGAATTTACGAGCACAAGCCCGAGCGGCACCTTCGAGGGCTCGCCGAATTGCAGGCCCACGGAGGATTGATCCGTTTCCGGTTTCCCGGAAAGGTGATAGTGGATCTGCAATACCAGGCCGCTTCCCTTCGGCACCTTGATCGAGACGCCGTCGCGTTGAACCTCGGGGCCGCTGCCGGGCGCCCATCCGCCGAGCACTCCGAGAGGCGCGAATCCCGGGCCGCCGAAGCACGGATAACTTCCCCCCTCGCGCACGAGGTTGCGCGAAGCGCCCGTGGGATCGGAAAACAAAATCGCGTGGTGCACTACGCGGCGATTATCGGGCCGGAATTCGACTGCCTTGATGTACACGTCGTGGTCGAGATTCATGGGGATCACGAAGCACCGGAACTGATCCGGGCCGTCGGCGGGGAGAGAATATTTCGCCGGCAACGTGAAGACCCGATCCGGCTTGCCCGCCTGCCAGCCTTCGGTGAAAGCCGGCGGTGCGGGCTTGGCTGTGGGATCGCCCTCGGGCGCGCCGTGCGCGGCCCAGTCTCGAATCAAGGCGATCTGCCCGTCCGTAAGGCGCCGCTCATTCACGAAATGGCCGTAGCCGGGCTCGGCCTTCCAGGGAGGCATGTAGCGGCTCTGCGTGACGCTCGCGATCAGTGCGGCGCGCTTGGCGGCATCCTGATAGGTGAGCAGGGGGAACGGCGCGACCTCCCCCGGCCGGTGGCAGCCCGCGCAGTTCTGGTAAAGAATCGGTGCAATGTCCTGATTGAAGGTCGGCGCGGAAGCGGGAGGAGCTGCGCTGGCCGCCAGCGCTCCGGCGGCGAGAAGAAGCAGAGATTTCATGGGCTCAATCGATTGATGGTACAGCCCACCGCCGGGGCCGCCGCCTTCGCCGGCTGTTTCCCCGCGAGTACGGCGTCCAGCGCGTCGCGCAGTTCATGCTGGGTCGCCTGCTGGCGGTGGACGCTGAAGCTCTCGACTCGATTGTCGATCCGCCCCAGGTATTTCATCTCGCCGCCATGCGTCAACAAAGCCGCTTCGGGAGTAACGCCGGCGCCGGTGAGTTTAACCAGTGTTTGCCGGGGGTCGAGCAGGACCGGAAACGTGTAGCCGAAGTCCTGGACGTGCTTGCGCACCGCGCCCAGAGCCGTGTCCGTGTCCGCGATCACCCCGTAAAATCGCACGCCGCGCGATTCGTAATCGCGGGCGATGCGGTTCATTTCAGGGACGTAGCTGTTCGATACGGGACAATCCGTCGTGATGAAATAGAGAACCACCGCAGAAGCCTTCTGCCATTCGGCTCCGGTGTGGATCGCTCCCGCGCTGTCGGTGAGCGTAAACTCCGGCGCGGCGCCGGCGTGCAGCGCGGCCGACAGACCGAGAGCCCACAGCCACTTCGTCATACTTCGCGACTCCACTCTTCAGTCTACGCATACGAGGGCCGCAGCGTTCCATTCATCAGCAGCGCCCGGGCTTCGCCTACCAGAAATAACGAACCCGTGATGATGACGGCGTCCTCGGAGATGTCCTCCCGCCGCGCGCGCTCCTGCAGCAGCGCCAAAGCGTCCGCGACCGCCGGTGCGGTCCGGCCCCGTCCCGCCAGCTCGATCAGCGCCTCAGGCCGCAACGCGCGCGCCTGCCCCGGCGCGGTGAAAATCAGTTCCTCCGCCAGGGGAAATAAAATCCCGGCGATCTCCTCGACGGCCTTGTCCCGCATCGCGCCATAAATCAGCCAGCGGCGCCGCCCGCCGTAGAACCGCTTCAGGTAGCGGGCCAGAGATCGCGCCCCGGCGGGATTGTGCGCCCCGTCGAGAATGATGTCCGGATTCGGCGAAACGTGCTCCAGCCGCCCGGGCCATCGCGCGCCGGCGATGCCCTGGGGCGGCGCGCCCAGTGCAATCAGCGCCAGCGCCGCCGTCACGGCATTTTCCACCTGATGTTCGCCCGCAAGCGGGCAAACCAAGCCGCTGAACCGCGAGCCGCGGGCGTCGATCTCCAGGTTCCGGATCTCGAATTCCCCGGAGTGGACTACAGGAACATCAAGTTCGTTTGCGCGGGCTCGCAACACGGCCTCGGCTTCGGGACGCTGATGCGCGAATACCGCGGGTACGCCCGGTTTGAGAATTCCCGCTTTTTCTCCCGCGATGGCTTCCAGCGTGTGGCCCAGGTAGGCTTCGTGATCGAAATCGATGGGCGTGATCACCGTCAGCGCCGGTTCCACAACATTGGTCGCATCCAGGCGGCCGCCCAGACCGACTTCCACCACCGCCGTCTCCACGACCGCCTCCCGAAAAAGCCAGAACGCCATAGCGGTGACGGTTTCAAAGTACGTCGGATGGCAATCCAGCTCCAGGCGCTCCACGGTTTCGTGAACCACTTCAAAGGCGCGCCGGAACTGATCGGGCGTCACCGCCGCGCCGTCGATCTGAATCCGCTCGGTGGGCTCGATCAGGTGCGGTGAGGTGAACAGCCCGGTGCGGATTCCCGCCGCCCGCAAGCCCGCATCGATCATCGCGCAGGTCGAGCCCTTGCCGTTTGTTCCGGCCACATGGACCACCCGGTACGCGCGCTGCGGATCGCCGAGCGCAGCCAGCACGGCGCGAATACGCTCCAGGCCCAGCTTCGCGGTCTTGATTTCGTTGCCCAGGGCGTAAAGAAATTGGACGGAATCAGGATAGGTGAACATCTGCGCGCGAAATCGCGCCACTCCTCACTCGATTACTTTTCGAAAATTCGGCTTGAGAGTTCCTTTCGCCCGCGCGACGGGCAGCAGCGTGGGATAGAACTGCACGAAAGTGTTCTCCACCGCCGCGTTCTGCCCGTGGCATGAGTAGCAGGCCGCCGTTTTGGGAAGCGCCGGCGCCGGATCCGTCTTCAGGCCGAAGCCGAAATATGCCCATCCGCTGCCGTCCGGCGAGCGCCGGCTATCCTTCACGGCTGCCGAAAGCCCGATCAGGTCCGATTGATAATGGCCCACCGAGCCCCCGTTCACCGAGCCCCGCGCCGATGACCTGCGCTGCTCCAGGATAAACACCGTGTGCTCTGGCCAATGCCCGGCGTTCACGAACTCCCGGTACGCCGGCGGCGAAACGAACACGTCGTCGAAGTTCGGCTGCCTGTTCGTTTCCGGCGCGCCATAGGTCATGCCGAGCCCCGAGCTCAAAAAAATCCACTCGCGGTAATCTTTGGGCAGCATCAGCCGGCCGCGCGAATCGAACTGCGGGGCGGCCGCGCGGGCGGGGCTCTGGCTGTGAAGCGCGAGAGCGCCGGTCACCAGCGCGGCAACGGGAATCAAAACGGCCCAACGCCGTGGCTGCATAAGATCACTGTAGCGTTTCCTGCCGCACGGTGACCTGCTTTAGGAACTCATGGTCGATCGCATATCCGAAGCCGGGCGCCTCCGGAACGCGAATCGTGCCCCACGCGGACACCTCCACTTCCGGAGAAATGATGTCCCGCTTCCAGTACCGCTTACTCGCCGAGACGTCGCCCGGCAGCGTGAAATTCGGCAGTGTGGAAAGTGCGATATTGTGCGCCCGGCCGATCCCCGATTCCAGCATGCCGCCGCACCACACCGGAATTCCGTGGGCCTGCGCCAAGTCGTGAACGCGCTTGGCCTCGCGAAATCCGCCCACGCGCCCGAGCTTGATATTGATGATGCGGCAGGCGCCCAGCCGGATCGCCTGCCTGGCGTGATGCGCCGTACGGATGCACTCGTCCAGGCAAATCGGTGTTTCGAGGCGGGATTGCAGCGTTGCGTGGTCGACGATTTCGTCGTGCGCCAGCGGCTGTTCGATCATCATCAGGTGAAATTCGTCCAGGCATTTCAGCCGGTCCGCATCCGCCAGCGTGTAGGCGGAATTGGCGTCGGCCATCAGGCGAATGCCAGGAAATTCGCGGCGCACTTCCCGCACTACCTCCACATCCCAACCCGGCCGGATCTTCATCTTGATCCGCCGGTAGCCGGCTTCCAGTTCGGTTTGGATTTTTTGGAGAAGCTGCGCGACCGAATCTTGAATCCCGATCGAGACGCCGCAGGGAATCTCGGTGTACGCCCCCCCGCCGATGTGTTTGGCAAGCGGTACGCCGTTACGCCGAGCTTCCCAATCCCAAACCGCGGCCTCGACTCCGCCGCAGGCCATCCGGTGCCCGCGGATGTGCGCCAGCCGGTCCGCGATGGCGTCCGCGCCGGCCAGATCGTTGCGCAACAGGCGCGGCGCAACATAATCGCGCGCGATCAGCCACGCCGCATCGGTCCATTCTTCGTTATAGAAAGGGTTCTCGCCGCAGGTGATTTCGCCCCAGCCGGACAGGCCCTCGGCCGACACTTCCACGAGGAGGATCCGGCGCTCCGTGGTCCGGCCGAAGCTGGTCTCGAAGAAATGCACCAGCGGCATGCGAAGCTCGCGCAGGATGATCCGGTCTATGCGCATGGCCCCAGAAGGTAGCGGCTCTCGGCATGGCCGTCCTTGGAGCCGCTGCGTTCGAATCCGATCACCGCGAGGTTCTTGGCGAAATACGACAGAAACTGTTCGGAGATCCGCTTCTGAATCTCGCGGGCGCGCCGGGGCTCGCTGCGCTTGATCGCGCCGATGTCCGCGGGAACCGCAATTTGCGCGGCCGTCTTGGAGTGATCCACCGGCTTTCCCGCGATCGCCGCCTCCACCCGGGCGCTGCGCAGCCACCACTCGGCTACGCACCGATCCGTCGGCAGGCCCCCGTGCAGCGGGCTGGTCGTCGATCCGTATTGATTCAGCACGTACCGCCGCACGATCGCCCCCAGCCGCTCGATATTGAAATATGCGTTCTTGAGTTCCAGCGGATCGAAGGTCCACTCGATCAGATCGATCCCGCGCGCCAAGGCGTCATCGCGCTGCGCCAGCTTCAACATCCTCCCGACGCCCGCGTTGCGATATTCACCCAGCACGCCGAGCATGTGGCTGTGCAGGTACACGCTGCCGCCCGCGCCGATGGCCGGAATCGCCAGGCAGAATCCCACCATCCGGTCGCCGTCGTAAGCCCCCAGCGCCTGCCCGCCCACCTTTACCGCCGTGACGAACAGCCGGACAGGCAACAGTTCGAGGTCGTCGAATCCCCAAACGATGCGTTGAAGCTCCACCGCCTCGGCGAACTCAATGTGCCGGGTGAGGGGGCGCACCGCGATTACTTCTGCCGGCGCTTGGCTTCCTGCCATAGCGATTCCATCTCCGCAAGGTCCGCTTCTTTGAGCGTTTTTCCGGATTCCCGGATCCGCTGCTCCACGTGGGCGAAGCGCCGCCGGAATTTCGCGTTGGTCTTTCGCAGCGCCTGCTCGGGATTCACTTTGAGAAACCGCGCAATGTTCACGATCACAAACAGCAGGTCGCCGACTTCGTCCTCCAACTGGGCGGGATCCGCGCTCTGCCGGGCGCCCTCCAGTTCCTGAAGCTCCTCATGCAGTTTTTCGAACACCTGCTCGATGTTCTCCCAATCGAACCCGATGCCTGCGGCGCGCGACGCGATTTGCTGCGCCTCCACCAGCGCGGGTGTGGACCGGGGAACGCCGCTCAGCAGCCCCTCCGGCCGGGGTTTTTCCGCGGCCTTGATTTCCTCCCACCGGCGAGTCACATCCGCTGCGGTCTTGGCGTCCCCGCCGCCGAACACGTGCGGATGACGCCGTACCAGCTTGCTGTTGATCGCCTCCAGCGAGCCGGTGATGTCGAAGCGTCCTTCTTCAGACGCCATCTGCGCGAAGAACACCGATTGCAGCAGCAAATCGCCCAGTTCCTCCTTCAGGCCGTCGAAGTCGCGTTCGTCAATCGCGTCCAGCACCTCGTACGTCTCTTCGAGCAGGTAGGGCTTGATGGTGTCGAAGTTCTGTTCGCGATCCCAAGGGCAGCCGTCCGGCGAGCGCAGCTTTCGCATGATCTCCACCAGCCGCGCGAAACCGGCTCCCGCGCGCTGGGACAAATCGGGCTGGGCCTTTGCATCCATGGGAAACTTCAGCGTACCATCACCCACAACTCCGGCAAATGCGGGACTACGGGCTTGCCGTTTAGCATAGACGCCGCTGCTAAACGCGATCCATTTCCGTACCGCGACTATCGTTCCATGCTTCGTTAAGCGATAGCGCTGATCGCAAATTGAAACCCAGGATTCATTTACGATTTAGGCCGGAAAATAGTATCAAATAACGGAGGCAAATGGTGATCAAATGCTGATGGTCAAAATCCGGAAAATGAATCGCGGTTTCGTCCTGGTGACGACCGCTCTTTGTATCATCGGGCTGCTTGGCGCTCTAGGGCTGGCCGTCGACCTCGGGCGCGTCTTCATCACCAAAAGCGAATTGCAAGTGTACGTGGATTCGGCCGCGCTCGCCGCCACGATGGAGCTGGATGGCACCAGCGATGGAATCGCCCGCGCACGCGCCCAGGCCGCAGCGAACACGAATACCTGGAATCTCGCCACCACCCAAGTTTCCGGAGCGCAGATTTCATTCGGTAAAACTCCCACAGGGCCGTGGGATGCCAACCCCATCGACCCCCAAGGCTATCTGTATGCGAACGTAACGGCGCAGGCGCCCTTGCCCCTGTATTTCTGGCCCGCCGTGGCCACCAGTTCGCCTCAGACTTCGGCCTTCGCGGGCGGGCCGGTCCCCATCGCCCTGATCGCTTTTTCCAACACCATGAACGTTTCCGGTGCGTCCGCCGCCGGGCAGCAGCTTACCACGAACTTCGGCGAGGGACTTTTTCCTTTCTCGCCTTTCGCACAAAATAATACGGCGCCCACTTATGGCTTGACCCCAGGCGGAATGTATACGTTGCGCTGGGCGGCGAATCCTAAGCTGAATCAAAATGTCTGCCCTGGAGACAACTCGCAGGCCATGATCGATCTCGCCAACGCGGGCGGAGGTTCCGAGCGCGGCTATTACCAGCTTACGAGTGCCAACGCAATTCGGGCAGACATCGAATTTGACCAGCAGGATTTCACTGTCACCGTCGGACAATCCATTAATATGACTGGCGGCGCAAAACAGACCGAACTCGATGCGTTGAAAGTACGGATCGCGCAGGACACCGATTCAACGTCCGCGACCTACGAGGACTATATCGCGCTGGGGCAAGGCAACGGCCGGCGGATCGTCGGTGTGCCTCTCAACAACGGTTATCCCACCTACACGGTCGTCCAGATTGCGGCGTTCTTTTTGCCGCCGGCCAGCAGTTACAATTCCGGCGGCAATTCGCCCTGGTGCGCGGAATATCTGGGCGCCTGGGTGGAAGGCGCGAAAAATAAAGGCGCCGCCGATATCGGCGCGTACCTCGTGAGGCTTGTGAAATGAAGAAACGATCGTTCTCGAACCGTCGCGGCAACGCCATGGTCGAGCTGGCCGCCAGCGCCCCGCTATTCCTGCTTTTTTTCTCGACGTGTTTCCAATACGGATATTACTTTTACATCTACAACCGCCTGGAGAATGCGGTACGCGCCGGCGCGCGCTACGCATCGCTGCGCTCCTACGATTCGAACACCTCGACGCCGTCCAGCGGATTTTCCACGGCGGTCACGAACATGGTGATGTACGGTAGCCCTTCCGGCGGGACCCAGACCGTGGTGCCGGGCTTGACCACTAGTAACGTTAACCTGACTGTCGCCATGGATAACCAGGTACCTTCGCAGATGACGATTTACATCACGGGGTATCGCATTTCCGCGGTTTTCGGGACGTGGACTTTATCGAAGAAACCGGTTGCAACTTTTCGGTATCAAGGGAGGCTCGGGCAGAAGAATGGTTAAACCATCCAAACGCCCGCGTGAGGCGGGGAGCTTGCTCATAGAATCCTCGCTCGTGCTGCTGGTTTTCCTGATGATCCTGTTTTCGACGTTCGACTTCGGACAGGCGCTCTTCTTGCACCAGAGCATCGTGGAGCGTGTCCGCGCAGCGGTGCGCTACGGAGCGGTGAACTCCTACGATGGCACCGGCACGGCCATTCAAAATTACGTTCTGTACGGCCAGCCCACTGCTCCTGCACCCGGGACCCCAACCTTTTATTCGCTAACTCCCAGCATGGTCTCGGTCCAAAGAGCCGATGCCGGCACGGAAGACGACAGGATCGTGGTGACCGTCAAGAATTATCCCTATGTGTTCCTGACGCCATTTCTGGCCGAGCAAAAGACAGGCGCCCCGATCATGGAAACACTTCCTTACGAGGCACAGTAAACATGGGACTTTTCGTTAAATATGTTGTCTTTTTTACTCTCGCATTCGCGTCTTTTGTCCTGGGAGTGAACCGAATTTTGATCTTGCTGATGAAGCGCCGGTTCGGTTCAAGAGCCGGGGCCGGATCGAGCCCGGATCTCGGGAATTGATGGCGCCGGAGGTTTGCGGAGCCGGGCGGCGGGAAATTCAGGGGATGCGCCGCGCACGCAGGGCCGCGCAAACGAAATCCGCGGGCGCGTTCGCCAGCTTCGTCGCGACATCAGTGACGCGATCATCCAGTTCGAACGCCGGAGCCACCATGTGCAGCAGCCCCCACGCCAGCGCCTCCTGCGTCGAAAAGATCCGCCCGGTCAAAGCGAGTTCCAAAGCACGCCGCCACCCTACCGCGGCCGCGACCGCCTCGAATTTTGCATCGTCCCAGCGGCCGTCGCGTACGCCGGTCAATCCGAAGGTCGCTCCCTGCGCGGCGATCGCCACGTGAGCGTTCGCCACCAGCGCCACTCCGGCGGAAACGGCGGCGCCGCGCACCGCGACAACGACCGGCTTGGTCGCGCGCGCCGCAATGCTGAACAGCTCGGGCGGAGGCGGCGAGGCCGGATCGCTTCCTCCACAGAACACCGGTCCATCGGCTTCGATCAGGATCGCGCCGGTATTGGAGTCCGCATCGGCATCGCTCCACTCGTGCAGGAAATCCGAGCCCATCGCGGCGTCGAACACATTGCGCTTGTCCGGCGCCGCCAGCGTGATGCGGCACACGCGGCCGTCCTGCTCGATGCGGAGGCTCATTTCTCAGACCGCCCCGACCGGGGCTCCTGAACCTCTATCGTCAGATGCTCGCGATGTTTATAGGCCGTGGCGGCCTCGAAGGCGAACTCCAGCACCATCCGGGTTTGCAGGGGATCGATAATCGCATCCACATGGCCGCGCGCAGCCGCGTACCGCGCATCCAGCCAGCGCTCATAGTCGGCCTGGGTCTGCGCGATGCGCTTTTCCAACTCCGCGGGAACCGTCTGGCGCGCCGCTTTCAGCCGCTCCAGCTCCGGGCCGTGGACGGCTTGCACCGCGGCGTCGCCCTCCATCACGCCGATGCGCGCCGTGGGCCAGGAGAATGTGAAATTCGGATCGAATCCCTGCCCGGCCATCGCATAGTAGCCCGCTCCGCTGGCGTGATTCAGGGTAACGATGATCTTCGGCACCGTGGCGCAAGCCATGGATTCCACCATCTCCGCTCCGGCCCGTATAATTCCTTCGCTTTCGGCTTCGGCCCCGACCATGAATCCGGAGACGTCCTGCAAGTAGAGCAGCGGCAGCCCGAGCCGGTCCGCCATCTCGACGAAATACGCCACTTTCCGCGCCGATTCGGTGTAAACGATGCCCCCAATGCGCGGCCCATCCGGAGTTTTCAAAAAGCCCCGCCGGTTCGCGATCACTGCGATCGGGCGGCCCGCCAGACGCGCATTCGCGCACAGCATCTCTGGAGCATGGTTTGGCTGAAATTCCAGGTAATCGTCGCGATCCACCAGCCGCGCGATCACTTCCTCCATGTTGTACGGCAGCCGGTGATCGGCCGGCAGCAGATCGTACAGGCCCTCGGCCGGTTTGAGCGGCCGCGAGCCCTTGAGCGCCGCCGCAGGCGGCGGCAATTCACGCATCTTTTCCCGAACGATCCGCAAGCAGTCTTCGTCATTCTGCGCCAAATAATGCGCCACGCCGCTTTTTTCCGTGTGGAGCCTCGCGCCCCCCAGCGCTTCGGCGTCCACGACCTGCCCCACCGCGCCCTTCACCAGGTTGGGTCCGCCCAACCCGAGGAAACTGGTCCCTTGCACCATCACGATCACGTCGGAAAGCGCCGGCAGATACGCGCCGCCCGCAATGCACATCCCCATCACCGCGGCGATCTGCGGCACCCGCAGCCGGCGCCGCATCAGGGAGTTGTAATAGAAAATCCGCGCTGCGCCGTATTGCCCCGGAAAAATTCCGTCCTGATAGGGCAAATTGACGCCGGCGGAATCGACCAGATAGACGATCGGCAGGCGATTCCGCATCGCGATTTCCTGCGCGCGCAGCATTTTATGAATCGTCTCGGGCCACCAAGCCCCCGCCTTCACCGTCGCGTCGTTGGCGACGATGACGGCCGGCCGGCCCTCGACCCGCGCCAGTCCGGTCACCACGCCCGCCGAGGGCGCCTGCCCGTCGTATTTGTCATAGGCGACGAGCAGCCCGATTTCCAGGAACAACGATCCCGGGTCGATCAGCTTCGCCACTCGCTCGCGAGCCGTCAACTTGCCTTCGGCGTGTTGTTTTTCGATCTTCTTGGGTCCGCCGCCCGCGCGCAGCTTGTCTTCGAGGCTCTGCCAGTCCTCCACCAGGGCACGCATGTGGTCCGCAGGAGTCTGAGTCACGAATACTATCGTAACTAGGGGTCTTGCCGGTTTGGAGCCGGCTATTCAGGGACCAGGCGAGCTGTGGCGGAAGTGTCCGTGACCGCGGTTATCATCAGCTCGCGCCGCTTGCCGCTGCGGTAGAAGATCACCGGATCATGAACGGATTGATCTTTCAGCCATACGGTGCGGCGGTCCGGCATGATCCACATCCACCCGCTCACTCTCTGGGCGCGGCGGTCGATGGAGGTCACGCCCATGGAAATGCCCGGGGCCAACTCGCGGCTGTGATTTTTCGGGATGGTGAAGCTGTTCGCTGCGGGCTTCGGCTCTGGCGGAATCGAAACCGGTCTGGCCGCAAGCGAGGCCAGTTTCTCCGTATCGTCCCGCGCGGCCTCTTCCGTCTTGCCGTCCTGCACCGCTTTCACGATAAACCGGTCCGGCGCCGATCCGACGTAATAGAAGGGGTAGCAGGTCACCAGCGTCAGTTCGGGCTTTGGCCCTGGCTTAAGAACGCCCACATCGGAGGGTTTCACGATCTCCGTGGATGCGACCCGGTAGGTGTACGTCCGGTCCAGAGTCTCGAACTGGATGATGTCGCCCTGGTGAACCTTGCGGAGGCCGCGGAACAAAGTGTCGCGGTGGCCCGCCACGGCTACGTTACCGTCCTCTCCCGGCAATGCGGTGGCCGGGATATGGCCGGCCGCAATGCTCAGCGTGTCTTCCGCGGTTCCTTCCCGCACGATCGCGCTTAGGCCCAGCCGGGGAATCCGAAGCCTGCCGATCAGTTGATTCTTGCGAAGCGCGGGGCGACGGGCAAGGGCGGGCGCCCGGTGAATTTCCGGCGCCGGCGGAGCAGGCGGCTGGGACCTCGGCGGCGAAGGTGTGCGCCCCAGCCATGCCTGCGCCGCCCGCAGAGCATTCTCTTTTTTCTCGTTCAGGTATTGAGCGACACTGACCGGCTCGCCCCGTTTCTCGCGATCAAAGCTCCAGTTGCCCCAGTCCTGCATGATGATCGGCAGCGCATAACCGCCAATCGCCAACGTCAGGGCCGTGATTCCGGCGAATAACAAAACGTTTTCGATCCACCGCCTCATTTTTCGCCCCACCGCTACGAACCGGCGCGGGTTTCCCGGAGCCCGCGCCGGAACGATTCACGAATTTGAGCCTCCTTTACGAAGACTTCTGAACCCGTAGCCAGCCGAAAAGACCCAGCGAGAACAGGCCGCCCAATCCCATCCAGGCGAACGGGGTAGCTGTCTTCGGCAGTGTCTCAGGCTGAGCGGGGGTCGCAGGCCGCTCCGCGGCCGGAGGCGCCGCCGGTGGGGGATTATTCTGCGCAATCTCCACTTGCGTCTGCTGTTCGGTCTGCTGAGGCGCCGTTTGCACCTGGGCTTCCGGTTGCGGCGCAGGAGCCGGGGTTTCCGGGGCGGCCACAGGAGCCGGAGGCTGCGGCGCCGGCGCCGGGGGCGGCGTCACCGCGGCGACCGTCTGGAGATGCTTGGGGTACGGAAATTCGTTGCCGAAATTGTCACCGGGATAGAACCACTCGTGCAACGCAGGGGGATTGCCCTTGGGCGTCTCGTAGAACGTGAACTGCGTGTGCCCGCTCGGCTGCACCCGGTAATCCGGAATCGCCATCACTGTGTTGATCAGTCTGGATTGATCCCGGTTGAAGATTTGTACAATGTGCCGGTCCGAGCTCGAATCGGCCAGCATGAAGACGTAGCTGCCGGGCGGCAGCACTGTGTCCGTCACCTGAATCGGCGCATTAATCGTAACAATGGTCTTTTTATTCCATTCGTCCGCCTGCATGCGGGAACTCAGTGCCGCAAACCCGATAGCCCATAGTGTCAAGGTCATCCCGAATCGCAACGCAGGATGAAGCGTCATTTCGTTTTGCTCCTTTCCTTGCCGAATCCATCCGGGCCGAAACCCGTAGGTCTCAACTCACTGTTTTCCAGGGCAAATCGCGTGCCACAGCCCACAACTCCTTGGTTTTGAGTGCCTGACTTCAAGCGCCGCGAGAGTTTCCGCGCGTAGTTCTTACAGAGGCCGAACTTCTTGCCCGCCCTCGCACGACAGTTCTTGCTCCCGGTAGCCTGATAATAAAGACCATGCTGGGAATCGACGCGCGCGTGCTCCGGGCCACCTGGACGCTTTTTCTCTTCGCGCTGATTCTTATCATCATTTACGAAATCGGGCATACTCTGGTCCTTTTCGCTCTGGCAGTTTTTCTCGCGCAATTGTTGTCCCCCCTGGTTGATCTGGTCGAGCGCTTTGCCCCACGGCGGCTCAAGCGGGGAATTTCGCTCGGAATTGTGTATATTTTTCTTCTCGCGGTTTTGGTCGCGATCATGATCCCCATCGGGTCGAAAATTGGCGAACAAGCCTCGATCCTGGCCTCCAAGCTCCCCGATATCGTCACAGGAGACGCATTGAGGTTTCCCCTCCCGTCCTGGCTGGAGCCGCAACGCCCTACCGTCGAGAAATTCATCCGCGAGCGCGTTCAGCAGCTTGGAAACGACATTCTGCCCAACGTGAGCCGCGCCGGCCGCCAGATTCTGACTGGGCTTGGCAGTATTCTGAGTCTGATTCTGATTCCGATTCTGAGCTTTTTGATGCTCAAAGACGGGGACCATATGCGGGCCGCGATTACGGGATTGTTCGGCGAGAGCGCCAGGCCGGCCGTGCAGGGGATTCTGGCCGATCTTCATTTCCTTTTGGCGCACTACATGCGCGCGCTGATTCTGCTGGCGATGGCCACCTTTGGGTCGTTCAGTATTTACCTGTGGGCGGCGGGCGCGCCATATCCGGTTTTACTGGCAAGTATTGCCGGCGCTCTGGAGGCGATCCCGGTCATCGGACCGCTGATGGCCGCCATCATCGTCCTGGTCGTTTCGGGATTGAGCGGCTACAGCCATATCATCGGGCTGATCGTTTTCCTGGGGCTCTACCGGCTTTTTCAGGACTATGTGCTCTCTCCCTATCTGATGAGCGCGGGTGTGGCGATCCCTCCGCTGCTGGTGCTGTTCGGAGTGCTGGCGGGAGAGCAGTTGGCGGGCATTCCTGGTATGTTCTTCTCGGTTCCCGTCATCGCCGCTCTGCGAATGGTTCTCACCCGCCTGCGAGCCCGCCATGAAGCTTAGCCGCCTTGCGATTCTTCTCGGGTGTGCGCCGCTCCTGGTTCGCGCTCACGTCGTCAGCATGAGCACGGGCGAACTGCGCATGGATGGCCCTACGGCGAGCTTTGAACTCCGCATGCCCATGTATGAGATCGCCCAGCTCGCCGATCCACAAAAGGCTCTTCTCGATCACCTCCGATTCGGCGACGGCCACCTCGCGCGGGCCTCCTGCCAGGAAGAAGACGGCGCCTACGTCTGCCGCGCCGAGTACGAATTTCCAGGCCTGCACCCGGACTCTCTACCAGTGGTTTGCACACTGTACGAGGTCACCGTCCCGAATCACGTCCACCTGCTCACCGCCACGCAGGGCCCTAACTCCGATCAGGTGGTTTTCGATCAAACTTTGACCGAACAAGAAGTCCGGTTCCATCCGCCCTCGCGCGCCGAGGTCATCGTGCGGCAGTCGGCGTCGGGGATGAAACGGGCCCTCCAAAGCGCATCCGGGCTGCTGTTCCTTGCAGCCCTGGCCCTGGCGGCTGGCTCGCCGCGCCAGGCGGCGGCGTTCGCCGTGGTATTCCTGGGGAGCGAATGGCTCGCCCGGCCGCTGGGCCCGCGAATCCCGCTCGCCTTTACCGCCCGTTTTTTTGACGCCGCGATGGCCCTTACGGTTGCCTACCTGGCGGTCGAGCTGCTTTTGCTGCCCGACGGTAAAATGCGCTGGCTGGTGGTCGCGGTCCTGGGACTGTTTCACGGGCTGTCGCTGGCTGCGTTTCCCGTTCCTTACCAGGCCGGGGCCTCCGGCGCCCAAGCCGCGATGCTGGTGCCGCTGGCCGCCGGGGCTCTGCGTACGCCGAAGTCGTGGCGCAGCCCCGCTGCGGCGCTGCTGCTGGCGGCGGCGCTGGGGTGGTTCGGATACCGGCTCTGGAATTGATGGCCCCGGGTACGGGCGCCGGGCGCCGCTACTTGCGCGGCTTGTAGGCGATACAGTCGATCTCCACACGCATGCCCCCGTCGTGGAACTTCGCCTCCACCGTGGTCCGCGCCGGGCGATTGTCGCCAAAAAATTTGGCGTAGACCTCATTCATCTGGTGAAATTCGGCCGCGTCCTTGAGGAACACCGAGCATTTCACGACATCGGCCAGCGTGGCATCGCAGGATGCCAGCACGGTGCGGAGGTTTTCGAGCGTGAGCGCCGTCTGATGCTGGATATCGCCCGCCGAAATCCTATCCGTGGCCGGGTCGATCGGTCCCTGGCCACTGACAAAGATGAAATCGCCGGCCCGCACCGCGGGCGCATACGGTCCCCGCGGCGTCGGCGCGTGATGTGGAAAAACGCGTTCGATCCCCATGTGTTCCTCCGGCTGGCTCAACCGGCGTGCTTAGTGCCCCTCCGGCTTTTTCCGGCGCGGGCGGCGCTGCGCGCCGACGCCTTGAGCCTTGGGCGCGCGCTTCCGCGGCGATGCGGCCTTCTTGACCTTAGGCGGCGGGGGATTGGGCTCGAAGATCGTGGGTTGGCCCTCGACGTAGGGTTGCGGCTCGTCTTCCTCGACCAGTTCCTCGGCAGGCAACGGCTCGGCCGCGGCGGGCTCAGCCGGAGGATAAAACTCGGCCCCCAGGAAGACCAGCATCATGCCCTGCTCCTCGTGGGGCTCCAGCCGGACCACGGTCTTATCCTGCGCGTAGTTCAGAAATTCGCTGAACTCCTGAAAGCCGTATGCGCTGATGTCGTAGTTGGGCTGCTCCTCCTTGAACCAGCCGGCGAGATCCTCGACGGGGCAGCCGTTTTCGAGCTCCAGGCGATGGTTTTCGAGCACGTCGCGGAGCGGCGGCAGCAGATCCTCGGGCTTGAGCGCCGGATGCTCCGGCTGCGCGCTTCCCTTTCGTTCGATGATGTAGCGCCCGCCGGTACCGCTGACCTCGACGAGGTCGGCGCGTTTGAGTTTCTCCACGAAGTCTGAAAAGCTCGAGGCTCCGTAGGCGCGTTCATTGAATGCCGGATCGAGCTGGAGCATGGTGCTCTTCAGCAATCCGAGCTGGGGCTGGACGGCGCGGCGCTCCAGGACCTGAAGCGCGCGCTCGACCAGCGGCATGGCGAGGTTCAATTCGAGCGGCGCGGGACGCTGCCGGCGGTCGCCCCGCTCCTGCCGGCGCGGCTGGCGTTGCTCTTGGGGCGCCGCCGCCGGCACGGACTGCCCGCTGGCGTCCAGCAGCGATTCGAAGCTGATGAACTCATGGCAGTTCTGCTGAAGAATCGTGGAAGTGAAGGCCTTGCCGCCCACCACGAACACCGTCTTGCCGTATTCTTTTAGCTTGTTCACCAGCGGGATGAAGTCGCTGTCGCCGCTCACGATCGCGAACGCATTGACATGCGTGTGGGTGAAGGCCATCTCCAGCGCATCCAGCGCCAGGTTGATGTCCGCGCCGTTTTTGTCGCCGCGCGGCGACGGGATGCGCTGCACCATTTGCACGGCGTTTTCCGCCATCTGGCGCGTGGCGCCGTCCTGCCGGCCCCAGTTCGCGTAGGCGAACTTGGCCACAATGTCGCCGCGCTCCTTGAGTGCATCCAGCGCTAGCGATACGTCGAAATCGCGCCGCAGCGTCGATTTCAAGCCGATTTCGATATTGTCATAATCCACGAAAACGGCGATATTCAACTTTTCTTGCATCTACTTGTTTCTCCATGGCGAGTCCCCTTGAGGGCCGCGCTTGCATGCCCGGTTCAAGCCGCTTGCGGGACCGAGCGCCGGATGAATTCCACAATCTCTCCGAGCGAGGCGCCTGGCTGAAACACCGCCGCCACTCCCATGCGCTTCAATCGTTCGGCATCCTCATCCGGAATGATGCCTCCGACCAGGACGATCACGTCGTCCATCTGTTTTTGCTTCAGCAACTCCATCACGCGAGGCACGATGGCATTGTGTGCTCCCGATAAAATCGAGAGCCCGATCACCTGCACATCCTCCTGGAGTGCGGCGTTGACGATCATCTCCGGAGTCTGGCGCAGGCCCGTATAAATGACCTCCATGCCGGCGTCCCGCAGCGCGCGAGCGATCACTTTCGCGCCGCGGTCATGTCCGTCGAGGCCGGGCTTGGCGACCAGCACCCGGATTCTGCGATCCATATTCAGTGAAGGAACGGACCCCTCTGCTCTAACCCGAGCGTTTTCGATACGCCGCAACCGCCTCCCTGGCAGAGCGGTGCATCTGGTCACAGTATAACAATTTTTTCTCCCGCGCTGTCTGCGATTTACCGGTTCGGAAGAGCCGGGCGCCGCTTCCCCGGGGCCAAACCGTACGTCAAATTTAGGCTCGCGCAGGAGGGTATGCGCACACCCACGGCCCCGGCAACCGGATGCCGGGCACGGGCAGCCGACCTGTATGGCCCAGCTTGTAATCCAGCGCGAAATTTTCCGTCGTCTGCCCGGTAAATCCCCGCGCGATCATCACGCGCGTGCTCCCGGAAAAGCTCAC